>Ga0116227_10000083_pt1 | contig 154590 bp, 94 predicted proteins | sample S1TSphgellanicum_FD_89693 | JGI IMG/M metagenome (GOLD analysis project Ga0116227, IMG submission 89693) | Host-associated microbial communities from peat moss isolated from Minnesota, USA - S1T2_Fb - Sphagnum magellanicum MG | ecosystem: Host-associated > Plants > Peat moss > Unclassified...
ACATTTTAAATAGGTACCTACCAAACCCCACCTACATGGCTACACCTACCTACATGGTTGCCATTCCAATAGACCCCCAATAGTCGACAATAATGAGGAAAGAGTAAAATGAAGGAATTGCATGGAGCTTGGTTTTGTTCATTCAAACAAATAAATAAAGGGACAATTAAAATATTTGACACACCCTATATAAGGGTATTGCAAGTTATGCTTAGAGAGTGTTTTCCATGGGGGTATTGCAAACCAAGTGGATAATTAAAGCAATATAAAGCTCTAGTTCAATTTAGACACATTTAATATATGTTGTATTCAAGTTTCATAAAACAAAGTAGTCAATGAACGTGTAATATCCCATTATGGGTAACCCTAAAATAATTTGGGCTCCATATCATATCTTTTGAAACTTGGAGAGATATTGTGTAACCTTAACAAAACCTAGAAGGAATGCAATACCCTCATTGGGCTACACTCTAACACCATGGGTTGAATTATTTTGGTCCATGTTATTAAAAAGGTATTACTCATGCCTAAAAGGATTCACTAAACATGCAATACCCCCTTTTAAGGTATCCCAGAAATACATTGGGTTTCATAACATCTCTTTTGACACATGGAAAGGTATTGCATAGCCTTATGCAAACCAACAAGGAAACCAATATTTTCATTAGTTATATTTTATAATTAAACACCATGGATCTACGCTATTGGAGGGGTATTATTCATGGTCAAAACTATTCAATACATTTGTAATACCCCTTGCAAGGTATCCCAAAAATACATTGGGTTCCATAACATATTTTTTAAAACTTGGAAGGGCATTACATACCCTTCAGAAACCTAAAAGCAAAGTAATACCTTGCTTGGGGCATTTAATAAACACTATGGGCTAAATTATTTTGGTTTAAACTATCAAAGGGGTATTATTAATGAATAGGAATACTCAATAAACATGCAATACCCCTTGTAGGGTATCCCAAAAATCCTTTAGGTTTTGAAACATATCTTTTGAAACTTGGAGAGGTATTGCATTACTATACCAAAACGTAGAAAGAAAACAATACTTGAATCATATTGCAATAATATCTTAAACCATGAAACAAAAGGACATACATATATATATTATATTATTATTATATTATTATTATTATTTTCCATGTTCAATATATCATGCCATACATATTGATTAAAGTAAATGAAGGTATTGCAAAGTGGTCACATTGTTGGTACAAGGCCATTTAAACAAAGTTATGGAGTTTAAATTTTATACCCATATTGTATTGTGATAATCCATTAACCATGAAACATAAGAATATTTTTTAAATGTTTGATTCCTCACCAATACATCATGAAATTCATGTTTTCAAAATTATTTGTTCACCTTTCAATATGATTTAACATACATAAAAATGAATGTAAAGTGAAATTGGTCACATTGATGGTATAGGGCTTTAAGGTTTAATGTAAATTTTATTATTTAATGTTTGAAATTCATAGTTTGTCAAAATCAAAAAATTTAACATTTTTCGATGATGTACATTTTTTAAAAATTCCCTTTTAAAGTTTTAAACTCATAAAGAAGAAAAAAAAATCTATAATCTAATAAAATTTTTATTTTTATTTTAAAAAATTAAAGCACATGGTTTTTTACTATTTTTAATGGTTCACATAATAATAAAAAATGATCTTTCCCATATATTAATCCTATGTATGATTGAAAATTTATTTAATTTTTTTGACATACAATAAATAATTTATAGGTTAAAATAATTATATAATAGATTAGTAATATTTTATATTTCATAAATATATAACATAAGTCCTTATGTAAAATTTATTTTTTATGATGTATAATATTGGCTTAAATATTAGTCTAAATATATTGTTATTTGTAACATATCAGATAACACATTATACATAATTAATTGTATTATGGAATTATATTTTTGATTCATTTTAATACATATAATAATTTCATATTTATTTAAAATAAAAAAAATATATATATAATGAGAATGGGAATACCAACAATGTGAAGGTGATGAATCATGCTGACATGCTATTGTGGACCATGGATCATCCACCACCCACAAAGATGTATGTGATATTGACTTTATAGGATGGTGCATTCAAGGATGTGGTACATTAGCTACATGTTTGAAGGTATGACATCTTGGTGGCTGACATTTTTCTTACATATTGTTTTTCAATTTGTTTCCAAAATGGTCACAATAACAACAACAATTGAAATGCTCTACAACAATAATAATGGTTACAAAAATTAATAATGTGATGCTTGGAATTTAAACAACAAATAATATTGTTGTTTTTTCTACTACACCTTCTTTGAAAAATGTAACAACATCATTGTCAAATGAAAAAAAAAAAAAATAGTACAAACTTGATAAAAAAAACCAACTAATTTCCATAATATTCCAAAATTTTCTCCTCTTTTTGTAACAATAATTCAAATTCCCAAGTTACCATAAAATCATTGTCAAAAGAAAATGGTGAAGACCCACCCACCCACACATTTTTTTTCTAATATCCCACTCCATTTTGAAAGCACCTATCATCTTTCCTTAGGTTTTTTGCACCCTTTAGGGTTTTTGAATTTTGATTACTTGAATCATTTCAAACATGCATGCAACACAAAGTTTGTTTCAAGTGACCATTTGACCCATGAATCCTTCTCAAAAGCTTGCTGGGAAAAACTTATCCTCATCATTGGTCATGGAGGGAATCGATCATTTATAAAAAAACCTTGACAATATTTAATAACAAAAGTATGGACGTTGTTGTGGTAGGGGTTTCATTTGCTTAATCTATTAGCTCAAAAATAGGATATTATCACACCACATCCCTTGCAAATTTTGCAACAACAAAATTAAGGTAACAAGTTCATCAATGGCCATAATAATAGGTAGGCCTTAGTTCTAATTATAATTTTAATTCTTAGTTGTAGTTCTAATTTTTAAAAATATCATGATTTTTGTCTTTTTTTATCGATTATTTGTGAGCATGAAGATCAAATGACCATTAAAAAGGCACATTGGATATTTGTTAAAATGAACATTTGTCACACCATATGGATGTAGGTATAAACATAAGACGATTTACCATTTACAACAAAAGTTCATAGTCAAGGTTGTCCAATTGATTAAAGTGTTGACACCAACCAAATTATACATCCTAACTAAGCATAAATAATAAATTAATAGGTTAATTGTTATGTAACCTAACCTTATATATACTTTGTAAGATTATAAAATTATATTATTTATTCATTTAAATATATATAATATCTTAATATTTATTCAAAATAAGATGAAATTTTATATTAATTGAAATTTTAATATATATAAACCCATTGAAATGTAATTTGGTTATGATGTTTTTAATTTTCAAAGAGACTTAAAAATTTCCCAAAGATGTAAATTGTGTTTGTGTTTCATTTTATTTTTGTTTGAATATTTGGCTTCAATAATGACCCAATTTTCTATTTTTTTTTAAATAGAAAAAAAATCATTTAGTAAAAACCCTAAATTTTTTCAATTAAGGTTAAAGGTTTAGGAATAAGGGTTTTAATTGAACTTTAAAATATAATTATCTAATATTATGTATGTTTGGTCAATGTAATTTTTTAATTTTATGTAAATTTTAATTTTCAATATATGAAATAATGATATAATTAATTAATCAATGTGTGGGTTTATTAATTTTTGCATTCTTAAATATATAATATCTTAATAAAAAATTTATGTTAGAAAATTTAAATAAACATAGTTGAAAAATATTTTCAAATTCATAAATAATAAGAATTGTTCAATGGACTAATGCAAAATTGTTGGTATATGTACATGAAAGTATTACAATATTAGCCACATTGATGGTATAAGGTCATTTCAATAAATTTTTGATGTGTAATTACAATACCCTGATTTTAATGATAATTTCATTACCTTTACCATCAATGTGATTAACTTGACAATACTTTCATTTGTACTATGGTTTAGGATATTGTCACAATATGGTGTAGGTATTATATTAATTATAGGTTTTGGTAAAACTATGTAATACCCTTTCAAGTTTCAAGGTGAATGCAAATATCTCAAGATGATACAAGTATTGTAGTTAAACTCCATAACTTTGTTCAAATGAACCTTCTAACATCAATGTGAAGAACTTTGTAATACCTTCATTTCCTTGAATCAATATGTCTGACATCATATAATGAACATGGAATAAATATCTAAAAAAAATTCTTTTGTTTCATGGTTTATGATATTATTACAAATGATGTGGGTATTGCTTGCCTTCTAAGTTTTGTTAGGGGCATGTAATGCCTTTCCCAATTTCAAAAGATATGTTATGGAGCCCAAAGGTTTTATGAGATACCTTGAAAGGGGTAAAACATTTGAATTGAGTAATTATCGACATGAGCAATAACCTTACAATAACCCAAACCAAAATAATTGAACTCATGGTGTTTGCAGATTACCCAAAATAGGGTATCATTTTCTTTCTATGTTTTGCTTTAACTATGAAGTACCCTTCTAGGAGTCGAACTTTTCGTTGTTGTGCGTTTGAATGATTAGAACAAAAAAAAACATGACGATGAAAAGCCAAGTTCATCATTTAGGACTTGCATCACTATAATGAAAGAAAAGCACAATGACAAGGAGCCAAACTCATCATTGTCATGTCCTTAGGACTTGCAGCATTGGAATGAAAAAAAACACAACAAGGAGGAACCAAGCTTTTTGTCATTGTGTCCTTGGGATTTACAACATTGGAACAAAAAAAAAACATGACGATGAAAAGCTGAGCTCCTTGTCATCTTGGCCCTAAGGACCTTCAACATTTGAACAAAAAAATAACACGATGATGAGGAGCCAAGCTCGTCATTGTTGTGTTCCCTAGACTTACAACATTGGAACCAAAAAAAAACACGACAACAAGGAGCCAAGCTCCTCGTCGTCATGCACTTAACTAACATGCAACACTGGAACAAAATAACATGATGATAAAGAGTTAAGCTTTTCATCATTGTGGCCATGGGGACCTCCAACATTTGAACAAAAGAAAACACGACAACAAGGAGGCAATGACGATGAAAAGTTCAACTCCTTGTTGTTGTGTCCCTAAGACTTACAACATTAGAACAAAAAAAAACACAATGATGAGGAGCTCAGCTCCTTGTTATTGTGTGTTTGACTAACCTACAACACTAGAACAAAAGAACATGACGATGAGGAGTTGAGCTCTTCATCATCGTGGCCATGGGGACCTCCAACACTTGAACAAAAAAAAACATGACGACAAGGAGTTGAGCTCCTTGTCGTCATGTCCTTGGGACCTACATCATTGGAACAAAAAAAATGCATGACGACAAGGAGTCGAACTCCTCATCATTGTGCACTTGAGTGACCTCCAACATTAAAACAAAAGAACACAACACCAAGGAGTTGAACTTTTCATCGTCATTGCCCTAGAGACTTCTAGCACTTGGAAAAAAAAAACACAATGACAAAGAGCCGAACTATTCATTGTTGTGTCCTTGGGATTGCAACACTAAAACAAAAAAATGCATGACAACGAGGAGCCGAACTCATTGTTGTGCACTTCAATGACTTGTAGCACTAGAATGAAAGAACATGACACCGAGGAGCTGAACTCCTCATCATTGTGACCTTCAAACTTGCAGCATTAGAACAAAAATCAGATTGCCTAAACCCTAAAAAAACTAGAGAAGGGAGGAAGGGAGCTTACCTTGTAGTTTTGTTGTTCTTCGTGCTTGCTCCAAGCTCCTCCCACATTGGTGCTCCAAGCTTTTCCCCTTGTTTCTCCTCACTTTTTTGAAGCTTTGCAACTCTAAACCCTGATCCCACTGAATTTCAAGCGTTGGTGATGGAGGACAGCACAAGCATAAAAGAGGGGTTAGCAGAATGAGGGAGGTAGATGGGCTGGTAGGAGGAAAGGTGGTAGGTAGGTTGGAGGGGTAGGTAGGAGTTCCCCCAAAAAAAAATGGTAGTTAGGGTTGCGGGGAAAAAAAAAACCAAAATGAGCCCAGGAAGAAAAACAGTGAGCTCCCCAAAAAAAAAAAGTCTGAGGAAAAAAAAAAGGCCAAGAAGGGGGGAAAAAAAAAACTACTGCCCAAATAAACTGACCCCTGGGGGACAGGTTCATCCCATCGATGAAATCTCAGAACGGGATTTTTTGGATGGTGCACTGGTGGGTGCTGGGTTGCTCAAGCCTGAAATTGTATCCCAACCCTAGAAATGGTGATTGGAAACATAGATGAATGACAAATTGGCAATGACATCCAAATTGGCAAAACAAATATTTTGTGAATGCAATTGGAAAGTTTAAGGTCAGTTAGCACAAGGTACCACCTTGGGCTCTCGTGGGCCCAATGATTTTATAACCCTTTGTTATTTGGATGAAAATTCCATAATTGATCTTAACATGGATGAAAAGAGGGCAGAATTAGACTGTAGAGTGCATTTTGCCATCTAGTTTGTCCCTGGAGTTTGGCCTGGAGCAACCTCCCGCTACTGACTCACTGAGAGGCAGAATGCACCCTAAGGGTCACATTCTCTAGTTCCGAAGCTTTTTGCATAGTACCTTATGGAAATTTCAAGGCCCTTGTAGGCAGAATGCGCCCTAAGGGCACGTTCCCAGACGTAAAGTACCGTTCCGGAATTTTCTGCCGTTCCGGACCTGAACCCGAGCCTGACAGAGCATCGCACGCGGTGGCGCTCCACAGGCTCATTCTCTGCGTTTTGCTCTCTGCGAGGAAGCGCTGTTGCACTTGGTTTCCTTTGCCTTTTTTCCCTTTCGTTTTTCCCCTAGCCCCACCGGCGTGCGCGCGTCTCTCTCGTCGCCTTCCGATCGTCTTGTGGCCCCGTCTTCTGTCGACACATCGCACTTGTAAATATTCTCTCTCATTCTAGCCTCAAACCTTTCTGTTTCTTTGCGCTTTTTCGGTAAACGGAGCGGCAAGATCAAGGTCATGATGCAACAGTACCTTGACTATTCTGCCTGGTTTTTTCCTTTTAGGGTCCTTTCCGTCCTCAAAAGTGACGGAGGTTAACCTGAAGTTAAGAAGTTTGTATTCTTAGCACTTTCTTGCCATGTATTTTCCAGTACGCTCTTGCACTTCCGATTTGGATTCCACATTTTTTTGTTTTTCTGTCGGAAGTAAGTGCGTTTTTGGTGAAGCAACGACATCCGACGTCGTCTGTTTTTCGGTGCCTGAAATTGACCTGAAGTGAAAGAGCTTGTTTCTCTGAAGATATGTAGTTCTGTAACTGAAGTGTTGGAAAAGTATTTCATCGACATACGGTATCGGTTACTTTAGCTGAAATTGATTTCAGATCCGATAGTTGCTTTCTACGGCGCTTTCGGATGACGGTTTGTTTGAGCACGATCATCAAGGCCGTGACAGTCATTTGAATGAATCTACTCTTCAGACTTTGAAGTACACACTATTCGAAAACATTTTGGTCGTTTTCTCATTCTAAATATATTTATTCACCATTTCCTAATAGATCGGCCGAAAATCTCTCTTTTTGTCGTCGCAATGAGGGATCTTCTGACCGACTTTTCACTTGAACGTCTTTACTCTTCGTCGCTGAAGCTCGACCTGAACGGATCCAGTTTGTATCCAAAGCTTTTGGACAACGGTTACAGTCTGCTGGGATGTTCTTTTGGTGATACGTGTTCTGGGATGATCCTTCGTGTTTGTGATCTGTATATCACTTCCCAGGAGGTTTTCATAGCTGGAATTCATGAGCAGAAAATGCAGCAAGTTTTCTCTCACGGCTGCAGCTGATATTCTTGTGAGCATGATAGTAGAAGAAGTTAATACCTAAACTTCTGGATTCAATCCCTTTTTTTGCTGCAAGAAAATCAATTTTTTGATTGACGTTTCAGTCTACTACCTATATTCTTTGTAACTGGAACTCACCTCAAGGAGTACAATTTCAGCTTCTTTTCTTTTTTAAAGTGTCAAAGTGGTCTTGAGTGATCCTTTGGAATCAATCTGCTTCTCGAATTGAAGGTATTTTGTGTTAATGACAGTAGTACAAGTTTGGTAAATGGAGTGTAATGGCTTCTCCTGCATCACCGCCATCTGATGAAGTTGCAAGCGAGTGGTCTTAGGCGATCCTTAGGGGTGAATATATTTCTTGCAATGAGACCATTGACATTGCCATTTGAAAACCAATTTATCTTTGGTTTTGAGGAACCCTAAACCCTAGACCCTTTCTCAGAGCTGGTCAAGTGTGCACAATAGTTCAGCCATAAGTGGGGCTTTTGCACCCTTTTTTGTGGTCTGATTTGAGCTGGGACTAATTTCAATGGAAGTGTGTAGCTTTTCTTTGAAACTTGTATACCCTCATAATGTTGTTTGGGTAGAATACTGACCTTGCAATGCGAGTTGAAGTGGAAGGATGTCAGGTCCAGCTGCCACTGGAGGATCAAAGGGAGACAAGGAAGGCAAGGGCATCAAAGATGAGACCATTGCCAAGGCTGTAGGTGCAATTGTTGGAGTTGGCATTGCATGGAGCTTGATCAGATCTTTCTGGGGAAGGAAGTCAAGTGATGTTGTCCTTCCCCTGGGGAGTGAACATCAACAAACTGATGTCAAAACAGAGGTTTGTCATCTTTTTGCAGTAGTCTGATGTTGCAAGTAATGTTTTTCAATCCTCATTTCCAGCTTTACACACACAGTGACCATGATTTACTTGGAGAGAATTGAAAGATAGTTTCTGTAGTGCTCTTGGCTACTTCACAACTTGCAACATGCACCATGTGCACATCATGCTAGATGTTTACCCCACGTAATCAACCAAGCTACAATTAGGGTCACTGCGTCAAGTGATCATCCAAGTGTGGGAACCTAGGGGCATCTGAATATCTGGATATTTATGACAGCTCAAAGTGTCCACCTATGAAGAGAATACAATAGCCTTCAGGGCAAAGAGAGATAACATTTGTTTTCTGTGCAAAAGAGTTACCCCTAGCATTTTATGTCCACATGTTCAATGCTGGAGCAAGAATGGTGTAAAGTTTTCCTGCCAGAGTTTATCTATTGTGTAATTTTGTGTTTGCCTGTAAATAGGGTCACAATGGCATACAAGTAAATACATTTCAAGTTGTAAGACATGTTTACAAGCATGAGTTGTGGGGTTGTGGATACGCAGGACATTGTGGAGATTGCAGAAACCAAGAGCAAGGAGGTGGTGCAACACAAGGGTAAGGATGTTCTTGGCAAGGAGAAAAAGGGTGGCCCCCTTCTCTTCAAGAAGAAATCTGATGTCATTGATGTGCACACTGGTGACACTCTTTGGGGCATCTCGCGAAAATATGGGGTAAGCTTATTCATCAAGTTCTTTCTGCTGTTCAAATTATCACTTCGCTTTTCCCGTGAAATCCCTGCTTTAGGTTAAAAGATGCTTGGATTTCCTTGGACCTTTGAGTGTACAAGTGTCTTCATTTGTGTGGTATTCTAAGTCAGTGAATCCTACCTAGGGCCAGGCTGAGGACATACTGCTGTTTGCATATCATGCTTAAATTAGAAGAGAGTGGACACACCACTGTAAGAGTTGAAGTTAGTGGCTTGTAGAGACTGATCCGGATCAGACATGATTCTTTGGCTTCATGCAGGTATCAGTGGAAGCATTGAAAGCAGCAAATGGAATAGGAGCTGGAGACTTCCTTTCTGCTGGTGACACATTGGTTATACCCAAGTAATGGTGTGTGTGGGTGTTGTGCAATTGGCCATTTCATCCATATCCTCAGCTTCCAGATCTGCCTGGAAGGTCCATTGGGGTATTCAAGGTACAAATATGCTAGGCAAACAAATTCTGATGTTTGCCTGCAATTTTTAGGATAAGAGATTCCATAAGAATCTGAACTTTGGGGTTTTATCTCTTTATTGCGTAGGTAGTTTGCAACCAACATCATTCATTGATCACCTCATTTAGACTCCCAGAAAACACTCTGCAAGGGGGAATTGTGTCTGTTCAATTATACTGAGGTTTATGGTGTGGTGATTACACTCTTTCTCAACATAACACTCATCCTATTTTGACACACTACCTAATGATGTTGATAGTGGTGTTTTAGTGGCAGTCTCTCATTGGAGCAACATGCCCATTTTAGCCCTAATGATGTTGGAGGACAGTCATCTAAGCAGATGATGCCAGGATCTCTTGTAGGGTGAGGACTAAGAACCCAGAACAGCCCCATTTGAGGTCCTTTCCCAGGTAGAATTTTTCTTTTAAAAATGGACAGCAATGATTCATTTGAGAGGAGACGAGGCACCATACGCATAAGGTTCCTGTAAGATGCCATCCTATGTTCACTCGGAAATCTTGTTGAGGGTAAGGCACCCTACCACACATACATGAAATTCTACCAGTTCTCCTTACATGAGATAATTCAGGAACACATTGCTATGAAGCTCTTGTTAGGGTTGGGGTATTACTAGACAGATACAAAGCCAATTTGGTCCAAAGGGAATTCATTACATGAGCCAGAAAGAAGCTATGGTGGAAACAACATTTGAAACATATATCACATGATGTTGCAATCTTTTGGGAGCAATTTTGGGATGTTTTGTGTAACTTTTGGTAAAATTTGACACACTAGGTATGCACGTTCAAAAGTGGTGAGGTTGTTATGGCCCATTTCTTTCCATGAGGGCCAAAAAGCTCCTTAAATGCACCATAAAAGTTGTGAGTCGTTCTTCCTTCTAACAACTCAAAAACCATCACAAGGTTGTGAGCTACTCTTCCTTCCTTCTAAAAACTCATAAAGAACTGGTAGAATTTTTCTAATGTATGCGGAGGTCTCCTTAAGCTCAGTAAAAGTTTTGTCTCTCTCAAGAGGGGCCACTGTGAACTAGCACCCACAAGCTCACCATCCACTGGATGCCCATTATTACTCAGTTGTGGATGAACCTCAACTGAGTTAATAATTGGTTTCACCTTGGTAACCAATTCTGTAGGAAATAGGTCTCATGTATAGGTAGATAGGTAGGAAAATAGGTAACTACTAGGCGAGTAGATGATTTATACATGAGCCTACCTCCTTGTGGGTTGTTAGTAGGTAGGTAGGAAAAAAAATGCAATTGAGCTAACCACCATGGTTAGCTAGGGAACTGGAACCCAACAGAAAACTGTTTCCTGACCACTTATCATTCATCCTTCATGGTGTGCTGGTGGTTGCTGGTTCACTGTTGAATTATTTGGGGTCGAAATTGGGTTGAAAAAAAATTAGGCTTGAATTGGGTTGAAATTTGGGGGTGAAACTTTTTTGGGTTGAATTGGGCTGAAATTTGGGGTTGATTCTTTTTATTTTTCTGTTCTTTTTTTGGGGGTGGAATTTTTTTGGGGGTGACCCCCCAAACAGACCATCAGCAGAAACCCTAATTTTGTGTGGTGCGAGAGAGTAGAGACAGGAGAAGGCACAGAAGCTCTGCTCTGTCGTTGTAGTGATGGAGGTGCAGTTGCTTCTTAGTGCAGGGAGCACACCATCGCTACAGCACAAGACCACAAGAGTATGGCGTCGGAGGCCGTTCAGGATCCTCCTCTTCTTCTCTAGTCGCAGTGAGTTGCCGCTGCACCATGCTCACCGACGTCTTCCCGATGCTGCTGGTGGGCCTGCGGATCTTCCCAGAGTGCAACGACTGGAAGTCAAGACAAAGCCGAGAGACAACGGTGGTGGTAAGCTCATTTTTTCTCTTGTCTGCCTCTTACTGCCCCTGTAGCAATTGTTTTTTATTTTCTCTGGAGTGTTTCTTTGCGGTTTTGAGCGGGGTTTCTAAACCATAAACCCCAAACCCTTGTTGAAGTTCTTTGCATTATGAAGCTTCTTATTTTCCAAGCTTGTTTAGACAACTGATGGATGTCTTGTTCTAAATTATGGCATCATGTCTATGAAAGACTCCAGTTTCATGACATAATGGAAGTGTTGCCAATGAGTGTGTGTGTGGTTTGTGGCAGGCCAGACAAGGAACGTAGAGAAACTTTGGCGAGATTTCTTCGCAGATCCTTCACAATGGTTGGATCACAGGTCAGAGAAGGTATATAGAGAAAGCAAATGATTGCTTTGACGATTTCCTTGCAATTAGCAAGGAATTTTTTAGTTATCATCCCATGGGAAGAAGAATGAAAGATGTGGCTGATCACACCTGTGTTGGGCTCCTGGTGGTGGTGCTAGGTCAATGTGAGACATCCTGATTTCAAGCATAAGACCACAAAGAGTGCACTCTGGCTTGATAGCAAATATAAGCCCTCGTGGGTTGATGCAGAGCTTGCTGCAATGGCCCCAGGGACAGTACAAGAATCAAATGTTGTGTCATGGAATACAAGGCTTGCAAGACATGTTAAGGCTGGGCAAAATGAGAAGACAATGGAACTTTTTCGACAAATGCAACAAGAGGGCATAACTCCAGATGCTTTTACTTTTGTGCAAATTCTCAATGCATCTGCCAATTCACAAGCACTTGATGAAGGCAGACGTATCCATGCATGGACAATACAGAGTGGGTATGAATCTAATGTGTTTATCAGTTGCAGCCTTGTTAATATGTATGCCAAGTGTGGGCGAGATAAGGATGCACAGAAAGAGTTTGACAAGATATGGACACACTATGTGATGTATTGGAGTGCCATGATTCCTGGACACATGGAGTGTGTGGAGGGGCAAAAGGGATTGGAACCATCTCAACAAGTTCAATGTGAAGCCATGCAGCCAGACCCTGGCATCTTTGTGGCAGTGCTCAATGCATGTGCTAGTGTAGTGGCACTTGAAGAGGGCAGGTGTGTCCATGAACACATCATTCAAAGTGGTTTGGGGTCTAATGTGGTTGTAAATAATAGCCTCATTGACATGTATGTCAAATGTGGGAGCATAGACAATGCTTGGGGAGTGTTCAACCAAATGCCCACACAGGATGTGGTTTCATGGAATGCCATGATCCTGGGACATGTAAAATGTGGGCAAGGGCAGAAAGCCTTAGCCTTGTATGGAGAAATGCAAAGAGAAGGGGTGCAGCCAGACCCTTATACCTTTGTTGGGGTGCTGAGTGCATGTGCCAGTGTAGAGGCACTTGAAGAGGGCAGGCATATTCATGAACAGATCATTCAATGTGGCTGTGAGTCTAATGTGTTTCTGGGTAATAGCCTTATTGATATGTATGCTAAATGTAGGAGCATGGAGGATGCAGGGAGAGTGTTTGGCATGATGCACACCCGCAATATTGTTGCCTGGACTGCTATGATATTGGGACATGTGAAATGTGGGGAAGGCCATAAGGCTTTAGCATTATCTCATCAAATGCAACAGGAAGGGGTTCGCCCAGACCCTGTCAATTTTGTGGCTGTACTGAATGCCTGTGCTAGTGTGGGAGCACTTGAAGAGGGCAGATATGTCCACAAACAGATCATCCAAAGTGGTTTTGAGTCTGATTTCTTTGTGGGTAGTGGCCTCATTGACATGTATTCCAAATGTGGGAGTATTGAGGATGCACAGAGGGTATTCAACAGCATGCCCAAGCATGATGCGGTTTGTTGGACTGCTATGCTTGGAGGCTATGCCATGCATGGGCATGCTAAGCAAGCTCTCAAACATTTCAAACAGATGTGTGATGAGGGTGTTGAAATCAACAATGTGACTTTTGTTTCTCTTCTCTCAGCTTGTAGCCACGCTGGCCTAGTGGATGAAGGTGTGCACTACTTTGGATCCATGAGTTCGGTATATCGTATTTCTCCCACAGTGGAGCACTATGTCTGCATGGTTGATCTTCTTGGCCGTGCTGGCCGTCTCCAAGAGGCAGAGGATTTGATCAATACAATCTCCTGCGAGCCAAATGCTGCTGTATGGATGGCCTTGCTCGGTGCTTGTAGAGTTCATGGTAATGTGGAGATGGGAGAGCGCATTGCAAAACGAGTTCTAGAATTGGACCCTCAGAGTGAAGCAGGCTATGTGCTGCTATCAAACATCTATGCTGCTGCTGACAAGTGGGATCTCAGTGCAAATGTTCAACAACAGAGGTTGGAAAGGGGTGTGAAGAAGCAGACTGGCTGCACTTGGATTGAGGTGAACAATGAGGTGCATACATTTAGACTAGATGACCAAGAACATCCTCAACTCAGTGAAATCCATGCAGAACTTGAGAGATTGTACAGGCAGATGAATCATATTGGATATGTACCAGATACCAAATTTGTATTACATGATGTAGATGAAGAAGAAAAGGTGTTTCATTTGTCTCACCACAGTGAGAAACTTGCTATTGCATTTGGGCTTCTTAACACACCTGCTGGTACTCCACTCCATATTTTTAAGAATCTGCAGGTATGTGGTGACTGCCACACGGCCACCAAGTTCATTGCAAAGATAGCCAGAAGAGAAATCATTGTAAGGGATGTCAATCGCATTCATCATTTCAAGGATGGTCTCTGTTCCTGCAGGGATTATTGGCAGTAAGACCAGTGCCTTTCTCACTGGGTCCTGGATTGGGTGATTTTGTTTACATCAGGTCAAACCCTTGTCGTATGCCATGGTACTTGTCAAGGGTGTGCTTGATGAGCAGTCCCAATATTGTTTGTACATATTTTCATCATGGCTATTGAGCAAATGTACAGGATTAGTAGGTTGTACCCGCAGATATCAAGAAGGATACAAGCAATGACAGCTTTTCATAGCTTGAGACTGTTGGTTAGTCAGTCTGTGACCAGGTCATCAAGCAAGACTTCTCTCCACAAAACTCAAGTGCCTGACCAGTAATAAATTTCCAGGAAAGTGTGGGGGCAATTGCTAATTACATGTGGCAGAGTCTTCTTATTCCACATATTGTGGGAAAGGCAAGATGAAGCATTGCAGGGTTTGCTTTTATATTCCACATCTTGTGGCACGAGGCAAACTCAACCTTTGGCAAACAAGGTTGTAAGATATGAGTATTTTTAGGTCCCCTAAAATTTAAGTGTCGAGTTCTTTGTCATTTCTTGCTGGAATTTTGTTTTGTAACTTTCCATGAGGTCCCCCCCTTTTGAAATAGAAGCAGTAACATTTGCTTCTGAAAGGATTGTACAGTATGAAGTCTCTGACATGAATCCTATTTGTTCCATAGCTCATGTGCCTTAGTGTTAAACCGGTTGTGAGATTCATCTTGGAATTGCTTATTCCATTTGGTTGCTGTTGCATAGACTTGTTGAGCCTCTTTCTCTACGTTCCAGGCCTAGTGTAATTCTGCAGGATCTTGTTGCTCTTTGGTACTTATCATTTTGCAAGCTTTCCTTACAAGGTTTGTTTGACCCTATGGGGGTTATGTGAGTGTTTTCAGTGTTGAAGGAGGCCATGATTATGTTTGGGTTCTTCATTGTCGCTATTTGGACTGTGCATTGTACTCACATTGATTAGACTTGTGTTGCTGCATTCCTATAAATGTCTGGCAAATACAGGCTCTTAACACACATTGTATCACAGACTTTTTCTCTCACCATAGAATGTGCACTTCAGGTGATTTACTTGGGAACTTTTGTATTCTTGGATTGGAATTTCTCTCTCTTTATCTCATTTGTTTGGCTCGAATTAGCTCTACATTTTTCAGGAAGTACATATTCTATGTACTTGCCTCAAAATGGAGAATTATACCTTTAAAGATACCTTCCTTGCTTGGATCATACCTAAGAAATCATTAGCAGTGTTGGGTGGTTCTATAATTTTTTCGAAGAAAGAACTTATGGGTAAGGGTCTGTTTTTTTTTGTGGCTAAAAATTGCCAAATGCATATCTGATTTTTGGACACACTACCTATAGTCACGGAAAAAAAACAACTTAAACAAAGGCTAGGGCTTCTTTTGTAAAGTAGCGGCATCACCTCCCTCATCACTCTCATTGTAGCCACTCTTGATCCCATCACTAATCAAGTTTTTGCCATCCCCTTCATGAGTGATTGTCACCCTTGCTCCTCTCTCTCATGAGCAATAGCCAAACTTACAGCGTCATTTTTACAGGTAGCTAGCATAGTTATATTTATGTTATATTTATGCAGTCACAAATATTTATGGCTTTGGAGTATGTACACGATTGGCAATTTCCCTTTTCAAGATGTCATCACCAAGTGGAAGGACATGAAAGCTTGATATTGCCTTAATACTCAGTGGCAAATGGTTTGTTTATTGAGGCAGCTTAAATTTCTTTTCTGGGCCCCCTTTCTATTGGGGCATTTTCCTTTCTGTACCAAGTTTTGCACATTAAAAAATTGTAAGTATACATTTATTCTTTGATTTTGTTGAAACACACATGTCAAATGATTACATAGGTTGGTTTCCAGCTTTGAAACATAGTTTGGAAGGTCATGCAAGTCTGTGAAGCAAGCTTGAAGATTTTTATTTGGTGTTTCTGAAGTTATCTTGTGTAATGTGAATGCTGGAGAGTTTGGAGTTTGAAGTTTGGACTGTAGAGTTGCACTTGTGCTTCTGGACTTATTGTTTGCAATTTTTGTCTTGTGCTTAATATGGCTAGGGTTGCAAGTTGGAACTTGGTGTGGGGTTGTGTTTGGATGAAGGCACATTGTTATTGCAAATGGGCAAAGTCTTTTGAGACGAGAGTTCAACTCTCCTAAGAGTGCATGAAATTGTAGTGTGTTTGTTGTCAAATGCTTCCTCCCCTTGATCAATTCAGATAGTCAAATGAAGCTATGTACATTTAGTTTAGTTACCAAAAGCTCACTCTTGATTTAGCACAATAATCAATCAAATGAATGAACCAGTCAAAGGATCTACCCTGATTTTTTGCTCATTCTTTCATTAAACTTGCTGGTTCTTTGATTTCATTCTTTTTTCAAATTTTGGGAACTGGAGTTCTGAATGTTCAAATTCTGGGAATTGGGAGATTCTTTGGTTCTGAAAACCCTCCAAAACCCGAAACTACTGGAGGTTCTTTGGTTCTGAATTTTTTTATGAAAAAATTGGAATGGGAGTTTATGACAAAATCAAAGAATTGTCCATAGTGGGGCCTTACTCTTTACTCTTTACACCACCAGAAGTTTGGGTGTGATTTTCTCTCAGTATTCTGTATTGAGGTTTTATGTGTTTTATCTCATTGTCTCTCAGCATTTGTCTCATTTGTTTGGCATGAAGGACTCCCACCATATTGATTTGTTTGGTCACAAAAAAACCACTTTATGCCATGACTTCAGGCATTGTTCCCAGTTGGTTTGGGATTTGTAAAGCACTTTCAGAAAAGTTTGTGTGTAAAAGTTGAGGAAAAGAAACGGAGATTCGTGTTACAATAACCAAAAAAAATGAAAATTAAGATAAATTTTGTTCATTTTTCCACAAAAGAATTGTGAAATTTTTGGATTTTTTTTTCCTAGTGTAGATTCAACTAATATTGCTAAGTTTTTGAAAAAAATTGCCAAAATTTTATATGTAAATTTTAACCCTTAGCAAATTGGGTGAAGGCCAAAACCAATTCTTTTTTTATGTAAAAATGTTCATCGTACACAAAATAGCCTCAATCAAAACTATGAAAAAGGAAATCCCATCCATGGTGATGGGATAACTATTGTTTTATTAAACCTAAAATCTTAAACCAAATTTGACATTGCCGTGCTAGGCTTCTCAAAGTTCTACCTATTGCATCCTTGTACTCCAATGGGAGTTTGCATCCTGCACTCCTTGTCTTTATGCTCTTGGTGTTACTCATTTATATCTCTAGTTTTAGGTGATGGTGGTCTTTTGTTGTTGTTAAAAATTCTACGTTGAAAAAGGGACCCAACTTTCCAATATTGAAACCAAAAAATTGACTTGTATATATATACATGATGCATTCAAATGGGAGCCGTTGCATCTATGTTCTAATCTTTAAAGATCATCATTTTCTAACTTTGTGTTATGTTGTTTTACATACAATTGGTATTATCTACATGTTGTTGGTTGATTGTAATATGTGTTACATTAATTTCACTAAACATTATTTTTTCATGCATGAAGTTGTAATGCCATTCAATGTGTTTGGTTCGAGTGTGAAAAAATAGATTTTTGGCTGATTTGATGTTTTTGATATTGTTGTAAAAAATTATTGGAAGTCTTGGTTTTTCATGCTTAATGTCCCTTAAGTGTCTCCTCAACCAAATGACATACTTAGTGCCTTCCATTAATGCACAATATTTTGCTTCAACTAAAAAAATAACCACATTAGATTGTTTATTTCCACACCATGACATTGGCAAGTTCCCAATTTTGAGAATATAATCACTCGTAGATCTTCTTTATTTTGTATCACTTGCCCAATCTACATTTACAAAATCTTTCAAATCTACATTACTCCCCTTCTTTTAGAATATTTCATAATATGTGATACCTTTTCAAATATCTAAATACTTGTTTAATTGCACTGGGGTGAAATAGTTGGGGTCAATTAAGAATGGACTAATTATAAATTTTTTTTTAAATGCACATATTGTCTAATGTTTACCAAATAAATCAGCTTGTTTACCATCTTATTATAAGTAGCAGGATCAACTTTATCTACCACAAGTTTAGTACTTTTTGTCATCGCCACTTTGGTTGGATCATAGTGTGCCATACCAAAAAATTGAAGCATTTTTCTATGTATGATGTTCAAGACAAAAACACTCCCTCCTTGTTGAAACTAAATAACATCCAATCCACCCCAAATCTATCGTCTTCAATCTCCCTTTTAACTAAGTCTTGAGCTAGTCCATCTTTTTTTTGGTGTTACCTATGATGATCATCTACATAAACCATGACTATTAATATTTTTCTATCATGATGCCAAAAGTAAAGATTAAAATCTGCTCCACTCTTGGTCATGTTTAAATTTCTGAAAAAATGATCAATCTTCTCATACCAAGCTCAAAGAGCCTTATGAAACATGTATAATGTTTTACTAAGTTTGCACTCTAGGTGTTTGTCTCCATACTCCTCAAATCCTTTAGGTTGCTTCATATACACCTCCTCCTTGAGGTCAATGATCAAGAAAGTTGTTTTGACATCCATCTACCAATTTCAAGGTGTGTTATAATAGTTATATCATGGTTTTGATTGTACTCCATTTGATTATCATTGCGAAAGTTTTTTGAAAATCTAATTTTATTTTATTTTTTGGAACATTTTAGCCACTAACCTAACCTTACATTTTGAAGATTTACTTGTAGAGTCACTTTTCACCTTGTAGACCCACTTAGTTGTTATTGGTATTTTCCTTAAGGGCAATTCAACCAATTACCATGTATGGTTTCATGAAACAATGCATTTCTTCCACCATCATCATTTTTCACCTCTCATCTATGATTGTTTTTAAAAATGTGGCAAGTTCCCAAACATGGTCCATAGTTCCCACAATGAATTCATCAAAACATTTTGGTCTTATAATCATTCTTCTTAGTCACTATTGTACATCATTGTTTGTAACTTGTCCACCAAATTTTTGTTGGTTGTTTGATGGGTGTTTGATTCATTCTCCAAATCAATCCTTTCTAAAGGTAGGTCACAATTAGATGAAGGTTCATTCCTTGCGTCAAATGTAGTTCTACCAAAGAGTTGATTATCCTCTTGAAATAATTATGTTGTTGTTTATGGTAGTGAAGCCTTGGTAACAAAAATTTATGCATTATGAAGCCACATTATATGAACAAGTTCCTTGTTAGACCTTTTGGCTACAAAGTTTTGTTAGCACCTAGTTCAACATGAGTCTTGTCAAAGGTTACATCACAACTAATAATGACTATCCTAGTCCTTGGATTGAAGGATTTATATCCTTTGATACAAATGTCATAACCCACCATTCAACATAACTTTGATTTTGGATCAATTTTTTTTTTAATTGCAATCCAAAACTAAAGCTTAGTAGCACATCCAAAAATCCTCAAATGCTCCAAGTTTGGTTTTTGTCCTATGTACAATTCTTCAAGCATCTTGCCTTTATTAACTTGTGAAGGTGGTCGATTCACCACATAGTTTGCAATGTTCACTACCTATTACCACAAGTCCTATGTAGTCCACTTTCCAAGAGTACATTCTTAACTTTCTTTATTATGGTCTAGTTTTCCTTTTTTAAATCCCATTTTGTTGGGGCGTGTGCATGCTTGACTAAATTGTCTTTTGATTCCATTGTTTTGACAAGATGCAATAAAATCATAACAAATATATTATCCACCATTCTCATATCTAAGGACCTTGATTGCTTTTCTTCTCTCCTTTTCAACTTCATTTTTTAAGATGTTAAATGTAGACAAGGTGTTTAATTATGTTTTCAAAAATTGCACCCAAGTTTTTCTATTGTAATCATTTGTAACGGTAACAAAATATTTTGATCCAAATAGTGATGGAGTGGAGAAAGGTCCACACAGGTTCATATCAACTTCATAATGTCCTTTGCTCTTGATTGAGCCTTTCGAAGAATCACCTTTCATGATTGCTTGCTAGCCATGCAAGTTGCACAAACCTATGGTAATGTTGTCAACTTGGGCAAACTAATTGTTAATCTTCTTGCATTCATCATGTAAAAAACTTGGTAATGAAAATTTGCCATTTTCCTTTATTGAAGCCTAGTCTAAAGATGTTTGAAATCAATAGTTTTCAATTTTATTTCTATTGCACCTACTTTCACAATATGTGTAGAATGAGTTTCAAGTTTATAAAGTGCATTATTTGGATCCCCTAACAGCTTTTACAACAATAATGTTCCAATTTTGATTGTGTACAACTAAACATTTCGTAGAATCAAAGATGATCATATTTCCTTTGTCTGTAATCATCTTAACTAACGATAGATTTTTCTTGAAACTTGGAATGTAACTTGCACATTAATGATAATCTTTATTTTTCCAAAAGTGGATGACAACTTCACTTTGCCTTTTCCATACACACCAAGATTATGTCTTCCTACAAACTTTACGTTCTATATATATTTTAGACTTTTGAACCTAGATTTTTTTTCTGAAAACATGTTTTGTAACACTTGAATGAAGATAATAACAATTTGTTGTAATTTTTAAAAAAAAACTTTAGATTAGATACTACACCATTTTTAGACTCATTTTCGTTGATTATTTTTGCATTGTGTTTACCGCTTGATCAAGCTTAGCTTCTTCTTCTAGTTTTTTTTCTTTGGCTTGAAACCTTGTTGATATCTTGTTCTTTGAGTCAAAGCCTCTATCGGTCTTTGATTTTTTCAGCAACTTGCCCAATTATCAAATTTGTCACAATTGCAACAAATTCTTGGGTGTTTGACATAACCCATGTTGGCCTTCTTTTTTTGTAGATTTTTAAATTTTAATAATATCATATTTTGGTCTTTGTTTGATCACCATGCAACTCCCTTTGTCGTGCCTTTCATAGTATCCTCCAAGTCAATTAATCAAACTTTCATAGTGTCTCTTGAATATAACACCTCACACAAAATTTTCATAAAGATCCAACCAAAGCATTCAATATACTTAACACCATAGTTTAACATTTTAAATTAAGTTTTTTATTAATGCAAAAGTCTAACATGTTATAATCATTTTGCATGTTCAACTTATGAAACTTGTTTTTGAATATGAGTCACCTTGTAGTTCTTGTTGATTCATAAAACTCCTTCAATGCACTCCAACCCTCCTTAGGATATCTAGATGAAACACGTGAAGAATAATCTCATCCTTCATTAAAAGGTTTATGATGGCCAAGGCCTTTAGTCTTTGCTACAACATCATAGCAAAATCTTGTTCTAGAATCACTATTTTAAGATCCAACAAAATTAAATTCCAAAGCATCTATTGCATCAAAATGTTTTTTATTTTGAATTTCCATGCTCCATAGTTGACAACTCTTGACAATTTCTATTGGTAGAACATAGCGCAATCATTCAAACTTACCATTCTAGTGATCTATACATTTGAGTTCCCATTGTGAAATCTTGCAAGGTTTTATTCCCTTGTAGTTTGACTTTATGTCGATGCAAGGTTGAATGATTCAATTTCAACCTCCAAATCTCTAGACATTGGTTTGTTACAATTGGACAAAAACGAGTGTTGTTAACACAATGTAGAACCTTTGAACATTAAGATGAACTTACACATAGTTTAACACTTTTGAAGAGAATGGCTCTTATACCATGAAAAATTTTACGTTGAAAAGGACTTGAATTCACAATATGAATATTAGAAAATTGACATATGTATACATGATGCATGCAAGTGAGAACAACCACTTCTACGTTCTAATCTTTAAAATCACCATTAAATTATTTTTTTTCCTGCCATTTCTACATACAAGTGGCATTATTCTAACTATTGTCCAATCAATCAAAGTGATGTTTTTTTTATGAATATCCCTTAAGTATAAGTTTTTGTCTAATTGTAAACTATTATACTATTTGAGTTCTATAGATTTGCATATTCTACATGTTGTTCATGTGGTTGTCGTTTTCATTAAATCCTTGTCTCCCTTTCTTGTATTTGCTTTTGTGTTCTTAAACTACCCTATTTGATGTTCATGAGGTCGTTGTTGTCATTGTCTTTTATGTTCCTAGTTTTCCCTTTTTTATGATCACAAGTTTTTCACCATCATTTCTTGTGTTCTCCCCTCACCCTTGTTAATGTTCATGAGTTTTTCATTGTCATTTCTTGTGTTCTTGCCCCCCCCTCTTCCCCCCTCCTCTAATGTTCATGAGTTTGTGATTGTCATTATATAGTATGTTTTTGGTTTTCTTGTGGTGATGTTCACAAGTTCATTGCCATCATTTTTGGCATTATTGGTCTATCCACTTCAATGTTCATGAATTCATTGTCATTGTTATTTCTTGTTCCTAGTTAGCCCCCTTCGATGTTCATGAGTTCTTCATTGTCTCTTATTTTCTTGGTTGGAACCCCCTTTGATGTTCATGAATTCTTTGTCATTGTTTCTTGTGTTCCAAATGTCCCCCTACTAATTCTCTTGAGGTCATCATTTTCATCTCTTATGACCTCCTTCCCTTTCCCTCCACCCTCCATTCCCCCCTCCTATTAATTTTAGTTATTATGTGTTAGGTTGTTAAAATCTTGCTACTACATATCCCCTTGCAAGCAACCTAGCGCTTTACCTTGCCTTGGCCTTTATTTGTATTATTTTTGTACTTTCAAAGTTGGCATGTGTACCCAAACAATTTTGAAAACAATCATGAAAGTATGGTGAGATTTGTCTCTTGCTTGCTTCATTTTGTAATGTACTATGTTTTGTTGAAATTAACCTTGCATGGGTGAATGCACATTATATTAGACCAATTTTGGTTTTGGGGTTTGACATCATATTTTGTCCAATCGACATCGGTTTTTAATTATTAACTTAAATATGAAAACATAAGTATGATCATAAATGTTCTTAAATCAAGTGGGTGAACTCTTGAAATTGTAACACATGGATTAGTTTGTTAGTTGCGATATTATATGTGGATTTTTTTTTAAAGATGTCATTTAGAAATATTTGTAAGGGATTCAATATTATAGGTACCAAATCATGAAAAATCTAGAAATGAGGTCCTCTTGAAAAAATATTTTGTAAATATCTAGTTATCAACTTTTTCTGATAAAAATAGATGTGATCTTTTGGAAGTCCATATCTTTTTTTTTTTAAAGTGTATTTTCTATTGGATTTGTGCACACATGTGTAAAATAATGATATCTAGTTAGGCCTTTGCATAAATGGAAAATCATTGGTGGGAATTGATGGATTGTTGTTGCCTATCTACTCAGTCATTCAAAGGCATGAAAAAAACACAAAGGAAAATGGACTTAAAAGGATGTTTTCATTTGTCTTTTTTAGTATAATGTAATGTGCATTGAACCCCAAAGTTTTAGCTAGCCTTTGAGTTGCTCATTGAACCACATTAAATGATTCTACCATTAGTCTTTTTCTTTTTTCCTCCTTTTCCTTTCTTTTGTGTTCTCTAATTCTAGTTGTTCTTTCCAAAACTTTTTATTGTAAAATATCCAAATATTCATTAAATGTTACATGTGGGACTTGTGGCAATCAACTAATGGTTTTATCCCTCATCTTGTTTTCCTTGCAAATAGATATGGCCACAAGTTTGCAAAATAATTACTTTTATAGTTTCTAAAAATTAAATTATAAAATTACGTATTTCACCTTGAGGCTCACACGTAGGTCCATTTAGCTTAAATATGAGCTCATTGAAATAATCTATACTAACCTTATTTTTAATGTGGCAACAATATTCCTAGGTTGATCCAAGTAACATTTAGTTTTTTTTTTCTAGGTCATCAACATGGTCCCCTATTTTGGCATGTTTTATTATAGTTGCTATAGGAGTTGTTATGTTGATTAACTTTGTAACAATTTTGTCTTCCCCCATTGTAAACTTTCATCAAGTGAATAATTTGAATTATCAATGTTTTCATCTAATAAATTCATGGAAGGTTTTTATATACGTGTCATTAGGTCTAATCTTGTCGTCCATGGCCCTTGACCAAATGGATCAACATGGTCTCATGTTTTAACATGCACAAAAATTCCTATAACCTTAAAATCATTCTTGATTTTTTGTTTTGATATTGATTGGTCCAATGCCTTGTCTACCTAACTATCGTGTGTAGCATTGTTTGGTTCATTGTAATTATTTCTAACCATTATGTTGTTGTTTTTTTCCCCCTTGAAGGTTGTTTTTGAAGGGTTTGAAGCAACTTGCATTTAGAGGTTGCAAGGCATGGGAAGTGTGTGAATGTAATGTGATCATGTCTAACCCAAGTTTTGGGCTTGTTTCATTATTTCCAAGGTTACATGTGAACCATGTTTGCCAATAGGTGGCAATGAAATTGAAATATGTCACCTATAACAGACTTCATGAAAAGTGATAGGTATATTTTGAATTTAAAAAAGTCATGTTCATGCCTCCTTTTGCATTGCCATACATGTCCTAGTTTGCAACTTTTGATGTAGTCATCTTTCATCCTTTTGCCCTCGAATATGTAAAACTTAGGCAAAAAACCTCTCACTATGTTTATGGCACCATTTACATTTAACCATTGCCTAGACTTAGGATTGGTGTTATACACTGGTTGTGAACCTTTATTTGCCAAAACTCTTGTCCTTGAATATGTGACAATTCCTAAATCATTTGGATTTCATATGTGACGTGCAATATACTTGTGTTTATTGTATAATGTTCAAGTAGGTTGTTATAGAATGAGTTACATGCATTGCTAGGCAAACCTTGTGATTTATAGAGATCAAGTCCTTTTGCAAGATGGATATCATTTATGGATGTTTAAACCAATACCATGACTTGAGTTTCAAAATACCCCATTTGTGAATGATGTAAATCAAATTTGATTAAGCTCTACTACCTTGACTTGAGATGTTATAATGTTATTACTAATCCACATTCATACATACCAAAAATCCAAGCAACAAAATTGCATCCTTTTCATCTATTAGGTCACTTCGTGGGCCAACATTCTTGATTTTAGTCTTGCCATTTAAATGGTAAAAAGAAATGTTATTGGTATGTTCCACTGCTCACAAGCCTTCCTCGTGGACATGATGCCTCTTTCCATTAAATCCATGGCATCTTCTTGCTAGTCATTTATCCATTTGCCTCTTACATATGTTATAGGTCCCCCTTTTCACTTTTCTTAATTTTTGTATTATGTTTTATGTAAGTTGAGGTGGGACATTTATCTTTGTCCATAGCTAGTTGGTCTAGCATGTTGTTCCTTCTCTTTCAAAGCACATTAAACATCATGTTAGGCTTGTTCCTCATAGCCCTATCCTCCAAAAGATGGGGGTTGTGTGCTTTAACCCCATAAGAGATATGCCCCTATTTTTTTGGTAATCAAATTAAGGATTTATAAGAAATGAACTAGGTCAAGAAATGATTGAATAACATGATATTATGTCATTTCAATAACATTAATCACATCAAAGAAATTTGCAAAATTTTCTCACTTCAAATTCTCATATGGTCTTGTGCACATTGTAGGTGCGAATCTTAAGATGTGAAAGACTAAAACATGTTGAAATTTGCAATGGCCAACTTCCTTTGCATTATTTCTTACATGTGTGACTACATATTTAGCTACCCAATGATAACATATGAAGTTAGTGAAAATTTCCTTGTAAACTTTGTCTATTTTCAAAATTTTACATTCATCATATTGGTTTTCTACTTTCACATTTATGCTCTTCTTTTCTATTATTGGTCTTAACATTAGTGCACTAGGTACTAAAATATTTAAGGAACTTTGAAAATCATATAATACACTTGTTGGTAATTTGGACATGCTCCTTCCTAGTTGAAAGGATGGAATGGATTGATGAACAAGTTGATTAAAACATTCTAATCACAAAATTGTGCTGCATTTGTTTTTGTGGGAAATATCATTAGTTGTAGTTATAGGGATCTATTTGGCAATCTTGAAGCTGTTCATAAGTTTTGCATTATGATATCCCAAGCTCATAATGTGCCCTTTGATTATTAGGCGATTGTTACAAGATGCATAAATGCACCTCCCACCCCAAAATTTGATTTTGCATTTTAGGTTAGTTATGGTTTTAGCCCTTTATGACGATGTTGTACCCATTTCACGAAACAATTTAGATCATATTATGAATTATGAGATCCATAAATTTGTTTTATATCACACCTTAAACCAAACATTTAAAGCCCAATGCATATTGATTTTTGGAAATTTGTGTTCTTTTACATGCATTGGACTTTAACAACGATAAACCCATCACCAAACATTCCCTTCACACAACAAGTTGCAACATTTGTAATTTTACCCTAAATCACAATGCCCCTTTATTGAACAATTAAAATGCCATGCATTAGGATATTCCCACATATGTGTGCATTGGAATGTGACAACTCCAAACCCTATTACCAAACATTTAAAAAAAATGACCTAACACTTATTTTTAACAATGGTATGCATCACACCCATGTCTAGAAAAAAGTTACAATATCATTGGTTGAGACATTAAAAAATCTCAAAGACAATTTTCTAGCATTGGGTGTTTGGTCATAGGATGTATTCTCAATGATGATAGGTATTTGGCCACTCAATCACCAAACCATGGGTGTGTGTTTGGTGATGGGCATGTCTACCCTACCAACCAAAATCTTCACCATGTTGCTCCCAAGTTACTAGGGAAAGTCTACATGGAACAAGGTGATTAAGTCACCTAAGTTTGTAAGAAAATCAAAACCCTATTATGTGAGTAAGTCATGTGGGGGCGTGAATTGGGGGGGGGGGAGGGGAGGAGATCCGGATTTGTCAATACTATTATTTGGATAGGACATTATTGAACAACAAAAATTCCCTACAATTCCCTTATCTTCATTTAAAAAAATTCTAAAAAATTCCTTAAATGTCCCCCTTGCTATCTTCATTCAAGTAAAATATTATTATGTGGGAATCATCTTCTTTTGGATGGGTTTTGATTGGGTCAGAAGCAAAAACTTTGCAGAGAAAACAAAAATAGGCATTCTATATTTAATAGGATTGAATGAATGCTCTCTTTTGGGAGCCCAAAGATCAGGCTTGCTATAACTGCAAAGAAGACTTTTTCTATATAAACCACCACCTTGCTGAGTGGGCAAACTAACTAAGCCTATCTGGGCAAGAAAAACAAAAGTCATCACAAGTTGGCCAAATTCATGGAAGTAAAAGACAAGTCAAATTTGGCACAAACACTTCCTTCATTCACTCTTGGGCCAACTTTGAAGCAAGCAAGCAAGAGGGGAGGACTAAAACTGCAAGTAAATTCTACAAGGTGACAAATTTGAACAACCCATGCTACAAATTTGGCAAATCATATCAAAGTTGTTGGGAAACAAGAACTTTGAAGCAAAGGAAAAATGGTGGGGCAAGTGAAACAAGGAATTCAAAATTGGAATCAACAAGCTACAACAAAATTTAGCACATCATATCAAAACCACTTCAAAGTAAGAACAAGAGGAACAAGTGACAAAATTGGAATCAACAAGCTACAACAAAATTTAGCACATCATATCAAACAACTTTGAAGGAAGAAAAACAGGAACAAGTGACAAAATTTTCCAAGTGACATAATTGGAAATCACAAAGTGGTGTATTTTTTTAATGAATTTTGTGATGTTGTGAAAGTGATGATTATCCATAAGATGATTTAGCCAAATATGGCTATAAACCATATATATATATATATGAAAGTACAAAATTTTATTCATCCTTTCATATTTTTGGCTACTTGTTGGAACCAAGTATACAAATATGGTGATTTTTACTAATCTTTTAAAGACATCTGGCTATTGAAATCCCCCCAAAAAAAATCACAACATTTTTTGCATTTTCCTTTATGAATTTTGTGTTTTGGCAAAACTTTGCTAGTGAAGAAAAGCTCGTCATCAAGCTACAAATATGCCAAATGTGAATTGCAAGTGACTTTTGTGTAGGACTTTTTACGGAGGGCTTTACGGAGTGAGGGTAAAGACTAAAGGGGTACTCCGATTTACTTCCTTGTTTTCTCTGGTGATACTCACCAAGTAGCTGCCGAGTATCTCGGAAACAAAAAAAAGAGGTTTGGGGGGAGGGGGTAGGGGTAAGGGGTGGGAGGCGGGGGCTCATTTCTAAAGCACGAAAACGAAAAAAAAACTCTCACGAACATGCCCTTGTTGGAATCATTGAGGTATGGATTTGGCAAAGGGGGGGGGCGAAGTAAATTGCAAGTAGCTTTTGATTTTGAATCACGAGAGAGTTACTTAATCCGGATTTTAGCAAGTCAAGATTGGACTCCCAAGTCTACAAGTGAGTGAGTGAGTGACTCATGCACGTCCATAAGCGTGACATGAAAAAGTTATGAAAAAGTCACAAAGCAACAAACAACCACAAAATAGGTGGGTGGGGGGAATCACAAACTAGAGAAAACCAAACCAACCGAAACACACAAAGTCTATCCATCCGTCATCCCTCACAAGCTCCACGCAATATTGACCACCACCATGGTGTGTGCACGATCCCCTATTGACCACGGTGAGTGCACTATCCCCCCTCCCTTCTCATCCTTTCCTTTCCTTTCCTTTCCTTTCCTTTCCCACCCTATTGAAGGAAGGAAGGAGAAAGGGCGACCTTTGCGGGTTGGGTTTCCCCACCTATGTATATATGTATGTACGTATCTATCTATCAAGGTTCTTCTTCATCCACCAGGCTATGTATCGAGGTTGTTGTTGTTGGTCTTCTTCATCTAATGGGCCCAATAGTTCCCACAAACAACCAAACCAACCTCATCATCAACCCGTGCACATGTCCCACCACAAGCACCAAAAAAATTAAAAATTAAAATAAAATTAAAAACTAAAAAAAAAAACTACTTCCCAAGTAGTAGGAACTAGGGAACTTGGATGTTGGGAATAATGGTAGTCCTGAATTAAATAAATAAATTAAAAAATATATATAGAGGGTAGTAGTAGTATCTTGGCATCTTTGGCACATGTTTGTCTTTGAATAATTAATTAAATTTGTTTGAAGATTTCATTTTGAAAAAATAATAATATTCCAAAATATTATAAAATATTCTTTCATTTTCCTTCACAAAAAAATTTTAGTTGAAAAAAGTGGTTTGTTTTTTCGTGGATGAAAATTTTGGGATTTCTAAGAATAATATAATTGTGCCCAGGAAGCTGCCAAGGTACCAAGGTAATAATATATTTTTGTTATTGCTACTAAAGTGTGCAGCAGGACAGGTGGTCAAAAGGGTGGTGTTGTTGTAGCTATGCAAGGCAACCAGGAGGGGCAGCCTTTTTAAAAAAAATTCTAGCTATATATAGCCAAAAAGCTAAGCTATATTAAGAATGGAAAGTGCTAAAATCAAGTGTTTTTGGGGGGGGGAGATTACCAATAGCCAGAATTTGATTAAATGTTAAGAAAAATCGCCAGATTTCTATACATGGTTCTAGTAGGGTACTCCCTCCCCCCCAAAAGAAGGATATTTTTAAAAAATTGTACTTTGATACTTGTATTTTAGCCAAATTTGGCTAAAACTTCTTGTCATTCGTAGCCATTTTGGCTATATCACAAAACTGACGAGAGGAAGGGAGGTGGTGGGTCGATTGCAAACTCTTTTGTTGGTTTTTTTGTCAGTTGTGTGCAGCAAGCGGCAACGGCAAAAGCTTGGACGACGCGGCGTGCAATTGGCGCGGCCGTATCTATCTTGCCGTAAACGACAAGGCAACAAAAAAAAGCTTGCATGACAAAATGGGTGCCAGTGCCAAAGCAGCAGCAGTGAGTGAGTGAATTTCAAGTTAATAATGGAACAAACTGGCGCACAGCACAGCAGTCTCTGCTTGCTGCCTGCCGTTGTAGCTATGGCAGTGACATTAACACACACACACACAGAGCACTGGGACCACTGCACCCCACCACACCACCACCACATGTGTCCGTCAGTCAGATGGAGTTGGGTGTCTGTCTGTCGCAGCGCGAAGGGTGCTCAGGATATTGAATGTCGCCCATGCGATTTCCAAATCCCACAGCAGATATTTCATTCTGCTCCCATTTGATTTCAAAAATCTCTCCACCATCATTGCCGTGCTGTTCCACGCTCGAAGGAGGAGTAGGAGGAGGAGGACGACGACGACAATCGCCACGCCGCCGACGCCCAACGACGACGGTGGAGGCAGGCGCGTGGATGCGTAGATGGATGAATGGATGGATGAGTGCACATGATCATAGTAGGTGATGATGGATGAATGTGGAAAATGAGTCAAAGTGGATGAATGAATAATATGGTTATTGCTAAGGTAAAACCTTTTGACCACTTTGAAACCTGCAACTGTATGGATGCGTGGATCCATAGAAGGATGAATGGATGAATGTGGAAAATGAGATAAAGTGGATGAATGAATAAAAATGGTTATTGCTAAGGTAAAACCTTTTGACCACTTTGAAACCTGCAACTGTATGGATGCATGGATGCATAGATGGATGAATGGATGAATGAATGGGGTGCACATGATCATAGTAGGTAACGATGGAGGAATGTGAAAATGAGACAAAGTGGATGAATGAATAAAATGGTTATTGCTTAGGTCAAACCTCCTGACCACTTTTTGGCCTACAAATGATGGATGGGTGAACCTAGGCAAATGTATGAATGAAAAAGGGTTATTTTCTGAGGTATCTTTAACTACCCACTTGTTACTAGGGTTAGCCCTAATACTTCATTTCATTTCATTTACCATACCTCAAACTTCCATTTTAAAATAGAAATAAATTCAACAAGTGAAGAGAGAGTTTCTAGATCATTGTTGAAAGTTCTAATACACTACAACTACAACACAAAGGTTTCAAAAAGAAAGAGAGTTCAAAAATTTCAAACTTTGAAAAACGTTGCTTCCCATCCTATATAATAGGTACTAAATTAGGAAGCTTCAAAGGTTTAGAAAAGGAATTCATGCAACCAAGTTTTGACAACTTCAAACAAATAAAATATACAACACGAGGAGGTTGAATTGGAAGGTACCAACGAAAGCCACATTATTAGGGTGACAACTAGGGTTTGGATGATATTATTATATGATGCACTTGAAACCTAATCCACCTTATTGACTTATAAACTATAAACTTATTGACTCTAGATGTTTGACCTAAAGTCACATGATCACATAGAAGCATGGTGATTTGCAATTTGCACCTTCTCCGGAGAAAAGCAAAGAAAAAGGTGTTTCTAGATTTGATAGATACCTAGTGAAAGATGCACACAAAAGCACTCAAGAACACACAAAAGCATCAAGAACACACTTGGAGATAAAAAACAAAAGAACTTAGGTTTTAATTGGGAGTTTCATTGGCTCACTTTGACACATGGAGATTCTTTTCCTTTGGTTGCTTGTTCCCTAGGTCTCTTCTTCTTAAAGGGTCTCTCTCCCTATGGGACATTCATGTGGCTAGCAATAGAAGATGGGTTGTTGGGTGTTGGATAATAAAATACTAATTTGCTTGGCGCTTTGCCATAGGTATTTTGGATATAGTAGTGATGAAGAGTTGGGTTTGGATATTTGGAAATACCAATGTGTTTTGGCGTTTTGCCATAGGTATATATATATATATGGGATATTGTGTTCCATGGAGTTTCTAATCACATGCCACCACCTTGCTCCTTTGTTGTTAAAAGATCTAAAGAGAAAGAGATATCACACATATGTCCCTAGTAGATATGATATTTGTTTTTCTCCTTAGTGGTTGGGTTTTGCTAGCGTGTGCCATGGGTCAAGGGAGACATTTACTTTCCCAACTAAGCAAACTAAAATGTCTTGTGGTGTGTTCATGCCTTGTATGGTCATGTGTAGAACAAGATACTTTATTTGCCAACTAAAACATGATTGTTCAGTTTCCACCTTTATTTTAGGCTATTGCTATTTTTTTCATTATCTTTTATTTCTTTGGCCAATGTTGCCACCCACTCTTCCATATGATATTTTAGATCTTAATTGGGTGTTGTCATGGGGGGATTTGTTGCAAAGCATACAATCCCATTTGGGGATTTGCCCTCTCTTGGCTTTAGCTTGATTTTAATTTGAAAAAAAGTGAACAATCTTCTCAATAATTGTAATCATGTTTACATTAACCACAATCCAAACTAATATGAAATCTTACACACATGATAAGATTAAACAAAATGGAATCCAAACTTATTTTCATAACAAAATTATAAACATAGAACACACATAGTGTCACTTTCCAACAATTTGTGCAAAATAGGTCGAGACCTTTTAGATTCTTTATCAATAATGGATTCAAATGTGGATTAAAAAAAAACCCCATTATATGCTCAACCAAGAGAATACATTTGTGCCGTTATTTTTATGGATTCACCTTCCAAAATCCAAAGAATTCATGAACTAAAACCTTAGGAATATGAAATGCTTTGTATGTCGAAATGAAACTTGAAGAACTATAATACACTTGGATGGACCACAAAAGTTGAAAAATATAAAATTTAGACATAAATATCTGATTATGGGCCCTAGTGTGGCCTCAGGGTACACTAAGAAAAATCCAAAGTAGGGCATTTCAAAAATCAAAATGCCCAGCCTCTTTTTTTTTTTTCCTTCCTTTGGCCTATGAAAGGTATCCATTAGGTATCATGGGAAATTTTTTTTATAAAAATTGTGTCGATTATTATGTGCGGTAGAAGGCCCTTGAGGGATGGCATTACCAAAACTTTGTCTAGTGCGAGCCCCTTGTTCCTATAACACTCTCCTTCCAAGGCGTTACGTACCACAAAATCTGTGTACATATATGAAAGCCCTGGTGGTCACATGGAAAAGCCCGAGGGGTGTGTTTGCACTGTGATTTTGCCATTTTACATTAAAAAGTATCTTAAGGCAAAAGAAGAATTCTGGATATTTCACCATGAAAAAAAAAAAAAACTCCTAATCTTCAAAAAAAAAATCCTCTAAAAGAAACCAAAAAGCCTTCAAGATATTATTATAACTCTATTATAAACAAATCTCAAGTTTCAACACAAGCCAAAATATCAAAAATCCTCATATAAAAATAAATAGACCTATTATTATTTATTATTACCTAGGGGCCTATAAAAATCCCTTAAGCTAGCTACTACTATACACTCTATAATGAACTAAACACAATATCCTTGCCTTGCTGGGCATGGCCAACAATAAAATGGGACACAATAATAGTTTTACTCCAACTTAGTACTCACCCAAAAGTACAAAGAATTAAAGACAGCCAAAGTACTTAAGACAGGCGAATAAAATCTGGTGATCAGGATTGTGAGGGTGTTGTTTGTTCATCAAGGTGGCATAATATTGTCCCAAATCAAAGGAAAGAAAAAAAAGGAGAAAGAAAGGGAAAAAAAAGAAGAAAAAAAGGGGAAAAAAAGAAGAAAAAAGGAAAAAAAAGAAAAAAAAGAAAAAAGGAAAAAAAAAGAAAAAAAAGGAAAAAAAAGGGAAAAAAGGAGAGAAAAAAGAATTTTTTGGGTGATAACTATAACTCATAACAGACAAAATATAAATATACAATACCACTTTGTTGTACTCATCACTACACACCAATGTACACGGTACAGGCCATTTGAGTGGTAGGTAGGATTTGGTACTATGTACTAATTCCTCTCCATTTTTGTCCTTTTACTTATTAGAGTACCAAATCCTCAAAGGGAACTGACTGTTTTCAGTCCCTTACCCACACACACTAAAGAAGTTAGCAAAAACAGGACACACATGTTTCTGAAATTGTTTTTATTAATTTAATAAAAAAATTCTTTAAATTATTTTATTTTACTTTCAACTAGGGTTTTTTTTCCCCACATTATTCTTAATTTTTTTATTAAGGATAAAAATAATAAAAATAATATAGATATAATGCTCTATTCAATGCTTGTCCTCATATTTGAATTTGAAAATATTAAAATTGTATTTGTGGCCCCCACAAACATGTGGGTGGCCTCATTATATATATATTTCCACTCCACAAAGTTGACAAAAGCTCAAAATGGGGGTTTGTGTGTATTTGACCCCATGTTTGATCCTTTTGTTGCCACTTGCTAGTCTCCCATTGCCTATTGTTCATGTGTAGTTAGTAGTATCCTTGACTTGGAGATCAAGTAGGCCTCTAAAAATAGGGCTTATGGGTGATTCCAATTTGCCCACAAAAAGAAGGAAGAGAGAGAGAGAGATAGAGAGAGAGAGAGAGAGAATTCTACCATTCTTTGGTTTCTACCCAATTAATTGGCTGCATGATTTCCATAGTGAGTCATTCATTTTCTTAACTGTCTAAACTTTGAACTGAAGAGAAAAATCTGGCCCATTGGATTTGTTCTTGCAGGATGGATGATGATGAATGATGGATGATGATGGGCATGTGCAGTGATGAAAATTTCACAATTAAGGACCATGCTAATAACTAAGACCCACCACCCAAGTGTCATGTGTGTACAAATTGAGTAAAAACTAAGACCCCACAAACATCCCTAAAACATCCCTAAAACAATGGAAGTACTTAACTTACAACAATGAAGTACTTAACTCTCAAACTCTCAACAACAACCAAACTCAAGAATGCAATTCACAATGCTAAGAAAGTCTTAACCCAAGAACAAAAAATTATTCTCAAGTTGTTGAAAGAAGTGAATATGAAGAAAGCATGTGAAAGGAAAGGCAACAAATATTGTACAGTTTTTGTTGTTGTTGTTGCAAAGTAATGGTGGATCATGGGATGGGGAAGTCAGGTAATTAGTGCAGACATGTGAGGACACATCAGAGGACCTCTTAGACGGTCACCAGAGTGATGAAACCAACAACCCCATCAGCACGGCACCGTGCACAAAGATGAATGGTATGTGGATAGAAAACACTTTTTTTTCATTGTATTCTTGTCCCCATAATTAACCATGGTAGTTAGCTATGTACTAACCCTGCACAGGTCTCAACTACCTACCTAGTAATCATCAAGTGCCTTCCTTACATACCTACCTACCTGACACTTGCATAGTGTAACCACTAATATTCCTTACCCACTCACTTATGACACTTACCCTTGACTTACATTGGTAGTGACCTAAGTAGTGTGAGGTGAAAGGAGGAGGAGGAGGAGGAGGAGAAGGGTGTACAAGATTAACCATTCACATGTATTTACCTACCTACTATCTATCTAGTAGCTACACCTAGTGCCTTAACTAGTGACCTACCTATGTAATAACAACTCATATTCCCTACCTACTAACCTATGATACCTACCCACTTACATCAGATTTTTTAAGGTGTGAAGTGTGAGGGTGGACTAGGAGGGTCTATAGGATGGGGCTAACAATGTGGGAAGATCACAATGACCTGCAATTAGGTTACAAAGAGATAAAGATAAATTGATGATTGATGTCAGTGTTGCTTGAGTGGGGTTGTGCATTAATTGTTTGGTTCAAAAACAAAAGCATGAATAATAAGTCCGTTAGCTATGTTGTTCTTCAGTCAGATACACTATCCATTTCAGTTCCAATAAGTGTGTGTGGGCTTTGTAATCTTGTGTAGCTTTTTTGTCCAGCCATTTGAAAATATGTAGTAGGGTAAATTAAAGTCAGAGGCCACAGGCTTTACCAGAAAGAATAAGGGAGGGCCCATGTGTGTGTGTGGCAGAGCTGGGCTGAGAGTGAGCTTGGTTCTGGTAAAAGCCTGGTGCAGCCAAGAGGGCTGGCTTTTATTGAGTGTAGTAATAAATAACACACTGAGATTTTAGTTTATAAATTTTTTTTCCAATGATAATAACTGGTGCGAGAGATTTCATATTGGAGCAAGATCTTTGAATTTTTCTGGTCACAAATTCAATGATTTATTTTTTGGAAAAAATTTCCCCAAGAATCTAATTTTTCAAAAAATCTCCAAATCTCTATTTATTGAAAGATAGGATGTTGAAATTGCTCCTTTTCATATATATATATATATATTTTTTATTAGCCAAATTTGGCTAAATCAGCTTATCTATGATCTCCACCTAGGGCTTCCCAAAGTTTTCACCAATGGGTTTCCCAAAGTTGACCTCTATTCAAGCTCACTCTGCATAACCTCATCACCAAAATCAAACAAGATGTAATAGTGACTTTGGTATGGGATAATGCCTTGACGAGTGGGCAATTTTGAAAGTAATCACTCGCCCAAGGTAGTTCACCACACACCTCAGGGCTTTTACTTCCAGAACTCCCCCCCACTTTGGGGCCGTTACCCAAGTGTAAAGATCAACACAAAATTTTATTTTAAAAAATAAATCCAATGATACGTGACAAGTATTATCACATGAATAAAATGAAAAAAGGATGAAGGTTGTTTCAAAAACAAACATGAAATGCTCGTTCGTTCATGAGCGTTTTGTTTCATTTTTTGAGAGACTCGCCCTTTTGCGAGTGCTTGATGTATTATTACACTCACTCTTGGACCATACCTTGAAATATTTGCTTTAGTCCTCTTATGGATGATGGTAACCTCTTCAGCTACATTTTCAAAACTTAGGGGAAAAAATTAAAATCAAAAGAGAGAAGTGCTACAATATAAGTCAAATTAGGCAACTTTACAACTCTTCTTTTGCCCCTCATTCTATTTGTGAAGAGAAAACCGCCTTCCAAGAAAGATTCATATAATCTTTTGCATGCCTTAATCTTCCTTGACTACAACTTCTGGATACTTTTTTACCATGGTTAATAACAAAGAGAGAGCAGTACTGAGTGACTTTCCCTCAGTGTATAAGAAGCTGACGACTCTGATCTCTTCACTTGCCATCATCATGAATGATGTGAGCTTACCTTATGCATCATGTAAAGGGATGATGATCCTACTAGAACTTGCTTAGTCATCATACTTGCACACATCAAGTTTGAGCATATGAAAAAAAATCCTTTCTAGCCTACAAAGGGTTCTACAATAGTGTTCTAAAGAATTTTTTTTAAAAAAGGGTTTTAAAAAATGCTTTAAAAGGGTGTGAAGATATGATTTTCAACCAAGCAAATTATTTCGAAACCCTAAACCATATTTTGCATGTAACACTTGAGTTCTTTAAAACTTCATTTTCAATTGAAGTTGGGGGAAAGCTTCGTAACTCTATTCAAGTTGTTGCAACTTCCTTTTGTGCATAGCAATATGTGCTGAAATGCCTGATGTGTATACTCTACCTACCTAACAAGATAGTTCATTATCTTTGCACACCTCGATGCGATGCCTTGGACTACACACAAAAATAACTTAAACCCTAAAACGTACCTTGACATGGTATTAGGTGATTTTCGGGTTGAGTATTATTAGTTCTTCAAGAGAACCTCATGTCCAAGTTCCAACCAGTTTTATAAGGTTTGAGAAAACCTCAGGTTATGGTCCATGGAGTTTACCTATAGCCCGTGCAAGCATGCGCTGGTGGCTGAAATTTTTGTTCTGAAAATATTGAAATTTTCAACAAATAATTTTTTTATCATGAAACCCAATTCTTGTAAAGGGAAAAAATATATATATTTTTTAAATGTTCAGGTATATTCTATTTTTCACATGAAATCTTCAAAACTAATTATTTATTTGACAGACATGTGTTGAAGCCGCCCTGGTAAACACTAGGGTAACTAGCTAACCCTTAATTCTAAACTTTTTTAAAAAATCTGAAAATCCCCCCCCCCCCCCAACCCCCCCCAAAAGGGGGGGGAGGCCGAAGCAAAACCGCGTTAAGAGCTAACACCTAGAAAAGGTTGATCACCCCACCCCCCCCCGTTTTCCCCCCCTCTTTGCCCACTTTTGCTCCCCAAATTGGAAAACAAACACCCACCCACCCCCAAAATAACACTAAAAGTCCCCTTAGAGAAGGGGGGGGGAGGGGGGGAGGAGAGAAAAGAAAAAACCAGCACCCACGTAGGTACTTGTTCAAGCGTGACCTGGTCCCATAAAGCCGCCGCACTAATTGATACCAAATTTAATAACCCACGCTTAATTTCTATTGGTCGTCAAAAAAAAACAACCAATCAGGTGGCCGCAAACACCTCCTTCCGAAAATTAGGTGTACTACTACTACCTAGCTGACGAGCACAAAACCACCGTAGTTTCTTTTTTTTTTTAAATAGAAAATTTAGAAAAAAATTAGTAAGTTTCTCTGAACTGTCGTGGCTGCTTTGCATTATTGTGGTACTTACCTACCTACTTATCTAGGTACCTAAACCTGTAAACCTATCCATTCTAGGTACCCTAATTAAGGATCCTATGACAAGGTATCTACTGTCTAGACTGCAATGTAGGTTTCTTTTCCGTGCAATAAGGCTGGTTGGTTGGTAGGTACTAGGTACCTTTGTTTTTAGTAGGCCTATATTAAGCTTTATTCACATATGACAAGCTACCTACACACTGCAGTCTTAGGTGTCTAGTGTGTGTGTAAGTAGGTAGGTAGGTACTAGGTACTAAGTACCTTTATTATTGGTAGGGTATGTACACTGCAAGTTAGGTGTTCCTTTCATCCACAAGTGGGTAGGTAGGTTTTATTCGTACAGGCGGTTGGTTGGTCGGTCGGTCAGCCAGTCTGTCTGTTCCAAGGGAGGTAGGTAAGTAAGTAGGTAGGTAGCTTCTTTTTGTAGCTTAGTCGGCTCCTCTGCTCTAGAACCAAAAAGAAAGAAATACGTTGAGGAAAAAGAAGAAGAAGAAGAAGGCATGCCGTAAATTGGTGATCATCTTTACAAGATGATTAAGCCAAATTTGGCTATCGACTAGGCACACTCAGGCAGAGTTCAACTGTTTTTATGTTGGCAAATTGGCGATCATCCTCAAGAAGATTAATTTGGCTATAGATCAGGCACTCCCAGGCAGGGTTTTTTTTCTTCAATTGTGTGATGTAGCCAAATTGGCATTCATTCACAAGAAGATTTTAGCCAAATTTGGTTATAGATCAGTTCTGAAAGTAAGACTTTTCACGATCTTCACAGTTTTGGCCACTTGCTAGAACGCAAAAGAGAAATCTGGCGATTTTTCGAAAACAGAAAAACAGAGGGGGTCGAAATCTGGCGAGTGGAATACCAAAAAAAATACGCATTAGTATTCTTGGCCCTTTTGGCGGAAAAAAAATCCTCAATTGACTAACTTTAGCGAGGAAAAATAGAAAAAGAAACGCCGGGTGTTTGCAAAAGAAAGCAAAATGAAGTGTACAGAACAAAAGAAAATACGGTTGCGTACAGAACACGAAATACGGTTGCGTACATACTGCCACCCGCCGTTGCTGCGGCAGCGGCGACGACGACGACGACGCCGTTGCCGGACATGAACTCCTTCTCCCTCTCGCGACGAGTCTCGTCTCTGTCCGCCCGCGATTCGTGCGACGCATCGTCACAAACTCGACAGGGAAGCATCGGAGAGAGAAAAAAACAAAAAAATATTCCATTGCAGAAGATCGGTCGCTGGAGTTTCATGTTTCAAACAGTCTCTCTCTCTCTCTCTCTCTCTCTCTCTTCTCTCTCTCATTATATATACTTTCGTCTTCAATATCCATATCCATCAGCGACAACAAGAATAGCTCTACTTTGTTCATTCAGGAAGAAAACAAGATCACAAGTTTCATTCCTTTTACTGTAGAAACAAACAAAAGCCAGCCAGCATCGCAGTATCTGTAGCTATAAAGCTGTCACCACTTTTCTTCTCTAGTTTCATGTATCACTCGTCATATATCTCTTAGACCTCCAGCGTGTTTCAACCCATCGATATACAGTTTCTTGTTCCTATTCTTCTTACCTCCGTGGTTTTTAGGTTTTGTGTGGAAGTGGTTCTGGGTTCTGTGTTTTTTCTTTCTCTGCGGTGAGCAGTATTGGTGTTGTGTGTTTTTGGGTTGTGGGGTTTTTTTTTGGTGGTCTTGTTCGGGTTTTGGATACTATGGAAGAAGTTGTGGAGCAAGTAGATCAGGAGGTTGTGAGTTCGCCCGTCAAACGGGCAAGGTCGGAAAGTAGCGCTGTTGTCGCAGGAGGCGACTACTGTGCAGTGCAGGGGCAAGAAACTGAATTAGAGGATTTCGTCGTCACGGCTCCGCCCAGGAAGAAGTTGTGCATCGAAGACGCGACTGACCTGCCATCTATTATTTCAAATGTGTTGGAGCTCGAAGACTTGGAGTTACGTGGAGCTGATGAGAACAGTAATAGTAATAGCTGCAGTGCCGGCCACGAAAACAGCTGTGTCTTGAATAGCAGTGATGAAGAAGTTGGCAGCTATGCCGCTGCTGGAGGCCAGACTAGTGCTGCCTTGCTACCGGAGCATGCAGTTGTCATCCACTCGCTGTTTCGCGAAGAACAGGAGGAGTCGGAATGCTCACCTTTGGACAAAGAGTCTGACGCAGCTCGGGTGCTAAGAAGTTTAGAAGAGGAGTTGGGCGTGTCGTCTGATTCTGACGATGATTACGCCTCTTCTATCTCCAGTTGCATGCCTACTTCGGCGCCTCAAGATCAGGCGCTTGTCGATGCCGCTCTCAGTAGTTGGGGTGAAGAGATTTGGAACTCCACCTCGGTCTCTAATGCAGCTGGAGACGACGTCGTCTCAGTTTTGGCCGGCACGACTTTCGAGGCTCATCAAGTGCAGGACGGATCATCAGCGCAAGTCGACATTGGTTTCCTTAATGAGGCTTCCGATGACGAGCTGGGCATACCACCAAGCCCTAATTCTCAGAGAGTCTTCGCTGATGAAGATGTGAAAGAGATTTGTGAAGAAAACATGAGCAAGCTTTCCGATCAAGCCAGAACAGAGCATTTTGCTGCAGTGGAGGACGACGGTCTGTGTGCTGAACCGGTGCCTGCAGAGACTACCCATCTGCACGAGGCCGTGAGTCGGGCTTTGCAGGAAACTTCTCCTGAGTCTACTGGCTTCGAAGCTGATCCAGATTGGCTGAATATGCCAGTGGGAAGTCTAGATTTTCTTCTGGATTTTTCTACTGGCAGTTATGTACCCGTAGCAACATAGCAGCAACATTTTTTATAGCCAACCCCACCAACCCAAGTCTTTGCTGAAAGCTTTGTAGCCAGCTTTGCATAGGTACTTGCTAGGGTTTTGAGTTTTGGGCTTGTGGAGCTAGCTTGATTGCTTCGTTTGAATCCAGGAGGTTGTTGTGAATAGTGTGAGAATCATCAGAAACAGGTTTTTTTGTTTCCAAGCTGTGAATACCAAGGAAGGAAAGAACCAACAACCCAGGCAGGAAAGCAGGTTTTGTAGATAGTTTTTTTTTGCCTGCTGCAGGTCGCATTGACCCAAAAATTCGAATGTAACGAAATCCAAATCTTTTTTCTCTTTCGCCACAAACTTCTTCTTCGTCTAGTGTTTTGCAGATTTGGGTTGAATGATCATTTTGAAATTTCTGCTGAACCCTGCATCTTGTTTCCTCGCAACTTCCTATCTGGGTATTTTTCAGAGCTTTATATAATGCTTGATCTTCCTATTGAATTTCTGAATTCCGCATATAATTTGTTGTAGCTTGGTATCATTGTTGTTCTGAATAGTTATTTTGGGTGATCTTTTTTGGATTTCAAAACTCTTGCATATAATTTCTCGCAACACATAATCGATTCTTTTCAGGCAGGCAGGTTTTGTAGATAGTTCTGTTGGGTGCTTATTTGGGTGATCTTTTGAACTTCTGAACTTATACCTGTTTTTTAGGTGCATATTTGGGCTCTCTTTAAAACTTCTTATAACTCTGCATGGAATTTCTTCCAACTTACATATGTGATTTTTGGGGTGTGTAGCATATTTGGGTTATGGTTTTTGAATTTCCAAAATCTGTTTGAGTATTATGTAAATTTTTCCTCCACAATATTGTTTTTAGCTTCCTGAGCAAGATAGTGTGTTTTTAATGAGAGTTGTATGTTAATATACCCTTCTTCTCACATCTTTTCACTTTAGCCTGGGGTTTGGGTAAGGGCATTATCAAAATAAAGAGTCTTCCTATTGCACAAATCTATTTTCTGCCTATCAGGTGAACCCTCATTTTGGTACTGTGGTGGGGTGTTAGCCTGAGGCATGTGATTATTACTCAAATGGACAACAAATCTCTCTATCTCTCATCTGTCTGCTTGCTGGATCTGTCCATTTCAACCCAACAAATGCCAACTCATTGACTGGAGTGAAGGATTCTTTTCAAGTCAATTGTCCCCAGCAAAGATTTTCACTAAATCTTGTGGTGTCACTGGGATCTTATCTCATCAGTTATACTCTTTTTATTAATGAAAAATAAAATGGGTTTTGCTTTTCCAAGAGTAAAGGATTTGGTGATTGGAATATAAAAAGGTCATTAGGAGATAAAAGATCATCCCATCAAATTTTCAACCTGAAAACTCTGAAGCTGGAATCATCTGTTCCATTCTGGCATTTTCTTGTTGTGTAAGTTCGCTCACAACTTTCAGAGTCTCCTCTGTACCTGATCGATCATACATGAAATTCTTGTGTGATCCTCCTCCTGACTTTTTAAATATCTGATTGGCCTATTGCAAGACAAAGTTGAAATTATGGATGTTCCCCAAAATAGAAGATTCTATGGAAAGATGAAGTGCCTTCCCCTTTGGCCCAACTATAGAGGTGAGAAGGGGAAGACTTTGGGCAAAACATATGGGATTAAAGCCAGGTGCTATTGGGAACACCGCTGGGGAACCCATTGGAAACTTGAAGGGAACATGTTAGGAACAAAGGAAAAATGAACAAAAATCTTCCCTCCATCCCCACCCCCAAAAACTTAAAAGAAAGATAAAATCAAAGCACTTTGAGTGCATGCTTAGCCTTTCCATTGGATGCCTTCCAAAATTTCTATGTTCCAAAAAACTATTCGGTGACAACAATGCAGGAGTCAGAAATTTGGCACTAAATGTGAAGACACCCTAAAAGAAGGCAAGTGTATCTCTTTCACCCTTCAAACTGAGACCATGCCAAATATAGATATACTAGTGTGAACCCTGTGCATAATGCACAGGTGTGTTATTTCAACAATGTTTGGTTGATGTTTTTGATTTTTTTAAAAAACTTTTCTTTTCAAACAACTGTCCATGGCCACTGTCCATCCACAGTCACTATCACAGACAGACCAAGTGAATTAATATATATGATAGATAGAAACATACATACATAGATGTAAAAAATAGAAGATCTAGAAAGAGACAAAGATAGGGAAAGGAAATATTGTGTGTGCTGCAAGGATTTCTTTGTGGAGGGTCCAAGAAGAGGGGGAAGAAGATAGGATATGTGTCGTCTATCCTTCCCCTTTTGGATAAAAATAAGGTGATTGTACCACTTGTCTGGCAAGGGATTTTACAAAGGAAATGCTGGACTGTCCATAGAGGTGCCAACTAACCCATTGTTTATTGAATGCTCTGACCTCTGACCTCCCACCCAAGCAGGAGCCTTAGTTACTACCCAACCAACCCTCAATCCTTTGTCAATCCTCTGCCTTGCCTGGTTATTTATTTGTGGTTACCTTGCTTTGTAGAGCAGCTCCCACCAGCAGCAGTAAAATGAATGGCTTTGTACTCTCCACTTCAAATGAAGTAGAGCTTTCCCAAATACCCTTGGAAAATGGGTTAGGATCACTTTCAATGAAGTCTCTTGCTTCCCAAATACCCTTGGAAAATGGGTTAGGATTACTTTCAATGAAGTCTCTTGCTTCCCAAATACCCTTGGAAAATGGGTTTGGATTAGGTACACACCTGGAACATACCAACGAAAAATCAGCCTGAGGACCAGGCTCAGGATCATGCTCATATCAGAGCTTAGAAACAGGTGCTATATCTACAACAGGCTGGTATGAATATTTCTACAAAAAAATAAAGGAAAAACACCCCGCAACTGAGCAGGAGAAGACAAATACAAAGTATCGAAGTCCAAACAAAAAACACAATTTAAAAAAAAGACAACACTTGAAATCCTAAAATGCACAATGGGGAGCCCTAAGAGGAAAAATCAAGTAGCCTAAGATCTAAACCCATCACCAGTAGCACAAAGCAAGTTGTGCAAGGAGATGATGAACGGCAAAACTTGAAAGAACACCAAGCCTAGAAGAGGCCTCTCTTGCTGCTGCAAATGATTTCTAAAAGGATCCAATAGCCATATCAGGCTGATATATATATATATATATATCCAATAGCAGTACTAGCCGGTATATTCAACAGCCAATATTGCCCAACATTGGTTTGGACTTTGGCCATTTGGACAAATGTCTCACACTGGTATTGGGATTAATTTCATTTTCATATATTAGGCTCTTATCAATAATTGCCAAAATAGTTTAGAGCTCGTGAGTATGAGTGTAAACATTGAAACACTACATGCCAGGTAGTTAAGTAGATGTATCTGGGTGAGCTCAAAATCTGTTAAAGCATTTTTATTTCAAATTACAACTTCAATTCAAGTGATGTCACTAACTTTTCCAAATACATACCCTTGTCTATAATACCATAATGATCTAATTCATGTGTATAGAAAAAGCACAAAACCATTGTTTCATTCAATATCCCAAACTTAGAAAACAAGTAAAAGCATTCACATTTGAAATTTTACCACAACAACGAACTCATAACAAGATCAACAATCTTCAAAAACCTTTCATAAACATGAAATAATTTATTAGGCATTTTGAGCACGTGTCACTTTTACACATCGCTTTTTACCTTATGCCTTCCATTCCAACTCATAAAAATCAAATCAAATTCATAGGAACTTCATAACTATATGCAACCCAAACATAGATAAAAATTGTTGGAACTTGGGTATGAAGAGAAATTACACCCGACAAACAGAAAAAACTTTGAGTATGAACATGTAGAATAATAGTTTAAACGAACTTTCACAAAGACCCATGACATCTCTTGGGTATGACCAGATCCTATACCAAGAGGGTAAGGGTTTGGCCTACATATTCCCTAAACCAACTACCTGTGCTATTTACCCACTTACATAGGTAAGTAATTATCTAAGTTATATGAGTTGAAGGTAGTAGGGTTTGTTTACAAGATAGGGTACCAAAGTGGAACACCTAGTAAGTCATAACAGGTTTCTAAGGGATGGTTCAATTGTGATCGGTGGGTGCTTGGTTCACTCTAGCCATTTAGTTGCATCTGCATTTAATTCACTGCACATGTTTAGGGTTTAGGGTTTAATGCAAACCAACACCCATTCACCATGCAAGTTGGATGGTGCATGAACAGAAAAAACTCTTGTTCCATTGTATTCCTATCACATAGCTAACCATGATGTTTAGCTATGTACTAAGTATTAACCATTCACTATGCATCTACCTACTTAGTAACAACCAAATGCCTTACTATCTATTTATATATAAAGGTGCCACTTACATTCCCTACCTATGTAGCTCCAATACTTAATGCTTACCCACTTACATAGGTAGTTACCAAGGTAGGGGAAGGGGGAAGTACTAAGGTTTGAAGGATAGGTTACAATGGTGGGATCATTAGTGTACAGTGAATTATCTGCTTAACAAGATTTATATTACTATACAGATACCCAGTGAGCTTATTATAGACTACCTACTGGTTAACCACCTGCCAGTTAACCATTGTAGAAATCACGAGTCAATTGGTCACTCATGTGGTTACCAAGGGGTCAAACCTGAAAGAGTTGGACAATTAGTGCTGTGTCTATTTTACAAGGGTTAAACCGAGGTCACAGGGTTACTCTAGTATGAGTAGGATTCTTTTGGTCAATTGGTGAGCTGAAAACCATTAGGTTAACCTATGGGTTAAGTATTTGGAAAAGATTGGACAATTCATGTTATGACAAATAGTTAGAAAGTGACCATCTCCAGGGAGAAGGTAGGTACCTAGTAACTCCCTAGGTATTAGAGAGTCTTTCTTGGGTTCTCAAAAGGGCACAGGGCCTTTGGACTCTTGGGTGTGTCTTTGTACTATTGGAGATATTGGGTGGTAAGTGTCTTGTTCAAAGCCTAAATCAGGGTATGGCCCCTAAATGGCCTCACTTAAGAAGGTGAAGGTACCAGTGTAAGTGCTGGTTCACCTTGGCTGGCAAGGATTTGCTATCAAACTTCATTAAATTAATAGGGCAATTTCCATTAGATCATAATCTACTAACTCAACCTTCATCATTCATGGACCCTTAACTTATACTATTGCTCTTCATCATCTTCTTCTTCTTGGGTTATGCACAATTTTAAAATTATTTTTGTTCAAACTCAAATGCACAATTATGTCTAGTCAATTTGTTGCTCAATCAACAACAACATTTTTATCCATGTAATTTCACTTCCTTTGAAATCCTGTGTTTGCATAGTGAATTACTTCAAATCCCATTTTGAATGAACTCCAGAGACAATTAGCTAAACTGCAACAACAGGCTGACCATTCTTTGGGTTCGGATGTACTAACTAGCCTATGTGCACAACCAACAAGAATTCGCTGAACACAGAAGAGTGGAGGACTGCAATTATAAGTTGTTGGTATCTCGGAGACTGCACTTATAAGTGTTGTGAGTTTTGGGTTTTGTAGCTTCTTCACAAGGACCCAAAGTACAATGTAAACAAACTGCCTCTAATAAGCATAAAAATTTGACTACCTATTCAGAAATCTGCCAGATTCTGTCTTGCAAATAGGGTGTTCTGAAGAGCTGCCAGTTTCATGCTCAGAGAGATATTGTTTTATGTAACTAGATGGCTAATAAGCTTCAGTATTGACAACTCCACTGCACAGTAACAACATTATTCAGTTCTCCTCGATGATTGTCAGTTTGTGTTCAGATTTATGAAAGCTAATGTACCTAGATCATAATAGATGGTAGCATCAATCTTCTGGTACTGTACTTACCATTGATAATTGGCAACATTTGTCAATACATCTATTTTAGTTTTAAATTTTTTTTTCCATAATAAGTTTTGGGTTGATTTCTTCAATCATTCAGTAGGGTGAAGTCTGCATTTTTTTTTTCCCCCCAAGTTGCCCTTTTGTGACTTAATTAACGCTGAACATCGGGTCACATGTAAGGTATTTAAAGGCTAAATTCGATCAATTTCCTTGTGTGCTCGTCTCTCCTCCTGTATATAGTCAAGGTTATAATATTAGTGCATATCTATGTATATTTTAGTATACATAGATATATAGGTTCTGTGGAATAATAAGCTTGTTTCTGGCTATGTGACCATTGTGATTGTTCAAATTGGTGGATTGAATTTGTTTCTAAAAGTTGCCTTTGTTGTTTATATGTTGCATGTCTTGTGCATGTGGCTTATGCAAAAGATTGCAAGCGACTTCATAAACAGAAATTCTTAAAACAACACATGCTTCTCTGATTTTAGAGCCAGGTGCAGAAACCCTAATAATTATGTGTAGAATTCAACTTTGCAACCTCTTCCTCTTAGCAATAAACAGGGTTATGGCGAAGAATACTTGTGCTGTTTGTTTATTTCAGAACAGTTTATGAGTTTTTCACGAGATTTCTTTTCCTGATCTGTCACTTATTAACAGATATATTCTAGTATCTTCAACACAAATCTTTTGTTGTCACCTTTTCTAGTGTTGGGGTTATGAGCGATCATAATCCTGCAAATGAGTGACCACAAACTGCAAGAAATTGTAACAAAGAGTAAAAGCTTTCTCCAAAGCCTCAAACCCCTCTTGCAACAAGCACAACAGAAGATGGGTTTTCAGTTTAGAGCTCTTGGAAGCCCAGATTTATTCTTCCCCAGGGGAGGATGGGAGGCGTGTTAATCTTTGTTTGGTTCTAGGAGTCCCAAAAGAAACAATTTCCTTCTTTGACATTATTTGCATGCACTTTGTTTGATTAGGAATGGGTTTGCAAGCCATGATGCTCGGCATGCTTTCTTCAAAGCAACTAGGGGGTCCAAGTACATTAAATCTCCTACAATGTCACCCATCCCATTGCCATTGAAGTGAGAACTTAACTTCAGATTTCTTATGAAAAACCCAACTGTGAAAAAAACTTTTTTTTTAATTTAATTAATTTCCAAACATAAAAATCACTCTAAATTCAATAACTTTTGCTCCATTGGTTTGAAAATTGCAAAACAATAAACAGGCACATCGCCTCATCACAGGGCTTCTAGACGTACCAAAAGCACAACAAAGGCCCCATGGTTTGGGAGGGTTATGGCATGTATGATTATATCCAAACAAACAAAACAAGACAAACACTTAATATACAGAAGACAGACCTCAAGTTAGTCTTAGTACAAAAAACAAATTCCTACCACACCAGCCACTAAAAATCAGAGAAAGATTGTGAAGGAACTAAGCAGGGACAAATCTATGACCAAACCGCAGTATTCACTTGTGAGACAAGGAGCTTGGGTTGTCATAAGGAATGAGCAAGCTCACTCTCAATACAGCTACATAGGATTTTAAGGCAACCTGAATGGAATTGAGAACACGACCAGCGTGGGGTGGATATTAGAAATTGTTTAAAATAATTGGAAGTTGACAAGGAGGTTATTAAGATACATAACCATGGTTCTCAAAAAAAATCTAACATATTTTCATATATACCTGCAGCTTTCAAAAAAACTAGGAGCAGGTCAAACAACCTTCTATAAAACCGTCAATTCTTTGCCAGCATTATATGAAACCCAGCTTGAGGTTCTTTTGATTCTGAAAATTTTCAGAGAACCTGAACCATAAGTTCTTTGAATTCTAAATTTTTATAATATATCAAAACAGCAGGTTATTTGAAAATCAAATTACCATCCAACACTGGAAATGACCCAATACTAAGGTTTATAGCCTATTTCAGATCTGAGAACATAACAGCAACCAAACAGGCAAGCCAACACTGGAAATGACCCAATACTAAGGTTTATAGCCTATTTCAGATATGAGAACATAACAGCAACCAAACAGGCAAGCCAACACTGAAAATGACCCAATACTAAGGTATATAGCCTATTTCAGATCTGAGAACATAACAGCAACCAAACAGGCAGGTGTGAAAAAAGAGGAAACCTAACACTGAAGAAATCAAAAGGAAACCAAAACAGAGGAGCAGTTCCCATAACAGCAACAGTTACATGCATGTTCAGGTACCTTCAATTGCAACAATGTCTCACATTGACCAGTGTTGGGAGGTTCTCTCTTCCTCAAAGAAAGAACCAGTAGGTAAGGGTAGGTATACGGACCCTTCAACAATGGTTCTAAAAGAAGTCAGAGTAACAGTTCTAAACCTTTGCCAGGGGTTCTCAAAAATCATAGACCTGTTTTTCACCCTTAACTGGAGTTCTAAAGTTTGTAAAAATCAGGTCCAAGAACCTACCATAAAACACTGGTTCTTTGTGGATTCTTTCATGAAACCAACTGTTCTGTGATTCTGAGAATTGTCAGACAACCAGAACTGGAGGGTTATTTGATTTCTTTTTTATAAGTTTTATAAAACTGAGACCCAAAGTTATTAACAAAATCAAAGAACCTGCACAACACTAAAATGGAAAAGAAAGAAAGAAGAACCACGACGGAAAACTTTTAAGAGACAAATCCAGGACAAAGTGGGCTTTGAAAAGCTCTCCATTTAGGATAACAAGGCCCCCTGAAATAATCATTTCGAAATTTCCAAAGGTCGAATTCATAGAATCTATGTTGACAATATGCAATCTCCATGAATGGTATGTGTCCAAAAGAAGCTAGAGAGTGACAAAAATTTCTCACCTTCCTAGAAACAGCTGATGGCAGATACATACCAGTTGAAATCATGTTGAGAGTCTTAATGACCTGATTGGTGGCCATACCCACATTACATCAATCCGTAAATGCATCCAATCACATTTTTATGTGCCTAAACACCCTGTGAGAGACAACCCTGCATATCAGATCTGGATCTGGTACCATAACAACAAAAGCTTGGATTGAAATCTCCATGACACACCTACACCATCAAGGTCAAAAATTGAGGAACCTGCCAGTTGGGTTAGATGATCAAATCATTAACCTCATGACTTTAAGAGTGCATTCTTTGACTTAGTTGTTCACAGGTTGTCTGTGTGTTTCTACTTGTGTTGTTGTGAGACACAGGAAAAAGCAACTCATGCACAAAAACTGCTCAATAAAAAATACAGACTGTATTCACAACCTTGCTTGCTTGCTTGCCATATGGTAATTATAGCTCAATTTCAGAGAGGGACAATGAGAGACAAACCACTTTCCATTGAAGAGGTCAGGAGTGTGTTTCTTGATCCCCATAAGTTTGCAAGTGAACAAGAACCAAAAAGTGTTTGTTGGGTCCCTTTCTATCAAGAGAAACCACCAAGAGAAATGTAGGAAAGTTGACAGATAAGCAACGATTAGTGATTATCTCACCACCTATGGAGGGTAATTCACCACTTGGTGGCGTATCTACAAAGCAATTAAAAACTAGAGTTTGGGACGAAGCATAGTTTACCATAATTAATTCTCCTCGGCACGTTTCAGATCATTAAAAGATCATAAAACAACAACACATGTAGAAGTATATTTAACGCTTCTCTTCTATAGTTTTGCATAGTCAATTGTGAGAAAGGAAAGTTATGATTAGACATTGTTAGAAGTTAGAAGTGGACTGACCCAAAACCGTCTATCTATTGCTCCTTCCAAATGCGACCAGTGACGCGAAGTTTGAGCTCCTTGCGGTTGCCACCTGAGAAGAAGAGGGCCATATTTCTTTGAATAATTAGACCGTCGTGACTGTCCCGCACTTTGCGATGACTGTCACGAATGCTGCGTGGCACTCCCTGCCAGATCAACCTGCGTCCATTGGCCCCCACTTCCAAGCTGTAACTGAAATTCTTGGCCTCATTGTCGTCTCCCATAAACCGTAGAAAGGCCATGTATACAGGTGCCATGCCGAGCTGGAATGCCTCAAAATGCAGGCAAAAGTGCTGCCCAAAGCAATTGAAAACCTGAATAATAAATATAGCCACAACAGCAAAAGCTTTAGTCATATTAAAACAGCATCAATACAGCGAGCAATCAATCATCAGAATTTCGAAACCGGAGGGACCTTCTTAAAACACTCTCAACTTTCAGGGCTCAGAATTAGACCAATCTGTGAAATGCCACTCTTGCAGTTGTAGGGTAAGACAACCACAAGATCTCTCCCATTGTCAGGCACTTACTGTAAGCATCCAAGTTGCATTTTCAACTTCTTGAGGATTGGACTTCACGTAGCGATGATTAAAAGTGCAGCCATTATGCATGTCCACTTTGTGTTCATCCCGCAAGTGAGCAACCAGCCAGGCAATGTCACCCTTTACTGAACATTCAGATCCTGCATATGGACAGTTATAGGGCCGGAAGGTGCATTGAGACTCATGCTTGAGTTTACTGTAGTAGGGGAAAATGTCAGGACACCCAAGGCTCTGAAACCGACAGGGAAGCTCCAGAGATTCCGCCACTTTTTCAAGTGCCAAGCACCGGATGTTGCCAAGCTCATATCTACAGGTAGGGCAACGGTTGTGCACCCTTAGCTTACAGCAGGAGCATAGCGTATGTCCATTAGGGCACTGCACAGACATAAGTGGATACCTAATTAGTGATTTCTCTCCACATCCCCAGCTCTCCTTCCCATCTCTGATTTTCCAAGGCTCATGAAGGTTGCTGTTGTTGTTGGAAAACAAAAATGAGCTAATGGATGGGGTGGGTGGCTGCTGCTGCTACAATGATGCTCCTCCTCTTCCTCCACAAAGCCAGCAGAACAAGCTGAGCAGAGAGATAGAGAGAGGGGAAGAACAAACCCCCCCAAAAAAAAACGCAAAGAGAAAATAAAAGATTGGGTACCTGATGAATAGGAGGGTACATAGAATTGGTGCATACTGGACACTCCAGCAGCTCATGTACACTGCTGGTATGTGCAGCAGCAGATGATGTCTTTCGCCCTAATGTAAGAAGTGGGTTCTTCGACTCCACCTCCGATTCTTCTGTGCTGGATGGTGTGTCTCCTTCTTCCCTCATGGGTGATTCAGGAATGTCCATCTTCAAGTTCCCAGGTGCCATACAATTGTCGTCTACTACTATTACTACTACTCTTTCCACAACTCTTGTTTCTTCTCTCACCCTTCCCCACCCCAACTTTCTTCCCAGAGAGTTACCTTCCTCCAGCGCCAATAGCTCCTAGGGACTTCTCTTCTCCACTCTCCTCCTCCTCCTCTTCCCAATCACTCACTCAGCTGTCAGCGAAAGAGTCACACCCATCTCCAGATTCCTTCCCCCCAACAGGGAGTCGAACCCTAGAGTGCCAACATTCCAGAAGATGGGGATCTTCCCACCATGAGAAAGAATTGGGGAGCGGGGGGAGGGCGGCTCACGTCCAGCAGCTCCTTTGCAACAACAACAAACCAGTTTTGCACAACAACATCATGCTTGCTTGTTTGCGTGGGCTTGCCTGCTGCTGCCCGTCACTACTGTCAACACATCTCTGTGACCAAATCTTTTCACAAAATCTGATCACAACACATTTGAGAAAGAAACACCAGAAAAGCTCTTGACATGGATGATGATGCCCCTACCTCAACTGCTCACAACACAGATCTCACACATGGTTGCACATACAAGATCAAATCCTTAGGGTTTTATGTATTGAGTGTTGGGAGTTTTGAAAGACAGACATCCCATTTTGGGACTTAATTTTATATTTTGATGTATTGAGTGTTGGGAGTTTTGGAAGACGGGAATTCCATTTTGGGGACTTAGTCTTATGTTTTGATGGATTGAGTGTTGGGAGTTTTGGAAGACAAGACTGATTAGTTTAAAGGGTTTAGTGAGTGAGGGTTGGGAGTTTTGGAACACAGAAATTGGCCAATTTAGGGACTTAGTCTTTTGATGGATTGAGTGAGTGTGTGTTGGGAGTTTTCTAGGAGAAATTGGTGATTTTAAAAATCTTTTTTGGGGATTGGGTTTGTTGGGTTTTTTTTTGTTTCTTGTTGGATTGTTTTTTAGGGTTGTTGATGTTGTTATTATTTAATCAGTTTTTGTTGTTGAGATTGTTTTTGAGGACGTGTTGCCCATTGTTTTTGGTTGGATCAATCTTTTGTTCTATTGTTGTTGTTATTGTACATCCTCCATTAGGGTTTCATCCTATATTTTCTAATCATAATAGACCCTTCTTGACTGATTTTAGTGGGGTTTTATATATCATGTTCACCCTATGGGTGTTGCCTCACAATTTTATTTTATTTGGCATTGCCGGCTTGGCCACTAAGGGCCTATTCTCTCTAATCAGAAATTGTTGAAGAATCAAGTTCCAACCAAGCTCCTGTAAAGCTTTCTTGGGTCAGATAAGGAGAATTTTGTTGTGGGGGTTAGCTTGTTTTGTTTTTTCATTTGTTTTGAAGATTAGTGTTGTTGGAGTTGTGGGTCGGTTTTTGTTCAATTGTTTTTCTGAGTGTTATTGTTCAACAGTTATTGTTGTTCCATTGTTTTGAGAAGTGTTGTTGTTGGGTCAGTTTTTTATTTATTGCTTTGAGGAGTGTTTGTTAATATGTTATTGTTGGGTTGGTCTCTTTTGAGATTCCTTTTATGAGTGGTTTTCTGGTTCATTCATTTATTTAATATTAACATTTGATGTACTTCCTGCAACACTCCAATCAGTTTGGCGTTGTTGGGTTCTAGTTTTGATGAATGGTTTTTTGGGTCATTTGTGTATTATGAGGTAACCTTCTGCAGTGCTTCAATGGTTTTTGTGCGCTTGATTGTGGTTCATCCTCAAGAAGAATGGCAATGAAATTCACATATAACACTCTGGAATGGAAATGAATGGAAGAGTGTACAGGAAAGACAAAAAGGAGATTATGGGTTTTGTTTGTCTTTTTTTTCTTTTCAACTAGAAGTGTCTTTCAGACTTGGGAAAATGGATGGAACTTTGAGGAGATCATCCAGCCGGATTCTGGCATGACTCAGGAGCTTCTTTGGTGTTGTTACCTCCAACTGTATTCATTAGTTCTTGCCAATCAACCATCCATGAAGCATGCATATTGTTGGGTGCGTTTGTTGTTTTATCATTTCCAACGATCCAACCATCACTTACAAAATTGACAAAATTATCGTTTCCTTCTTCACCACATTATGTGCTTTTTCAAGACTTCCATAAATCTTTCTTGATGGGTTGCATTCAGAGGAATGACATTGATTTGTGTGTTACAAACCTTAGCTACTTGTTTGGCAACCAAAATGAGTTGTGGTAATGCCATTCTATGAGGTTGCAACTAAGTTCATCAAATTTACATTTATGATAGAATCCATCTTCTTGTTGAAGACCAAGAATGGAAGTAAAGGTTTGCAAGCATGTGCCCAAAATCACAAAAGTGTGATCTATTGATCACAAAGGATATATCCATGATATCCATTGCGTTTTGTAGGAAATACAAAGTGTAATAACTAAAGGTCAAGTACCACAAGAAAAGGGACTCCCCATTCAACAAGGTTCTAGATATGAAGATTTCTTGCAATTGAAAAATTGAATCCTAGCTATGATGTGTGGGTATATTCGTAGTATCTGATCTATGACTTAGATTGCATGCTTTTTGTCTAACGATGATTTCATGAAACTTGATATGATGGTGATCACATGAAAGATCATAGAGGCATGCCTTGATCCTCTTGACCAAATGTTTTCTTTATTTTTCTCAATTTAGTGATCTAAATAAAAAATTCACCAAAAAAAGAGTTAGTCAAATCCAATTGTAAATGAAATTTGAAATTGAAAAAAAACTAAGCATCTTTCTATAATGTTAAAAGATATTTTTCCAATTTTGTGATATTGAAAATTTGGCATTTTTTTGGCAAAAGAAAGCCAAATTAGTTGAATTTACACTAGATAAACACAATGTTCCAAACATTTACCCACTTTTTGTCAAAAAGAATGAAGAAATCTATTAGAAAAAAATCATTGTTAGTGTTGGGGCTATGTAATGGAACCTAATAGAGCAATTTGATAAATTTTCTTTTATGAAATCTCATGATCAAGAACCCAATTACTATTTCTTTCATATTTTATAATTTTAAGTCACCTCAAAATAACTTCTTTTAGCTCTTTAGGCTTGCCTCTCTCCCTCTCTCAAGCATAACAACTTTTAACTTGGTTTGAGTAGCATCATCTAACATTATTTGCTTGGTTTTTGCAAATTACTTGTTTGTTTTCTCCTCACTTTTTATACTTCAATGCATGAGCCTCTTGTTTCTCAAATTGTTGAAAGGCATTGATCTAACTGTTCCTTAGTTAAAGGGTTGGCACGATAGTGCAACTTTGGAGTTGGAGTTCTCATGTTAGCTCATTTCCAATGAACACCAAAATGATTTAAGTTCAAAAGGTAATTATCTACTTTGCTACACCTAAATAGATTTGCACTCTTAGTTATCATCACAATGTTCTAATTTAAAGCAATTCCACATGTGCTCAGTATGTAATCTTGCAAATAAAAATTGGATGAAGAAAAGCTAGAACATACCAGTTTGGCTCAAGAAAATGGTGTGACCTAAAAAAAATGTCCAACATTTTTTATGGATGAAAGTAAAAACCCTAATTCTACTCTGTGGCAAATGATGCCAAAGCTATTGTGTTTCAAGGATGCCGAAAAGTTCAATTACTTGTTTTTCTGTTTTTGGCTTGATTTGTTTTTTACAAGTTATTATGGAGTGGCTTTGGTGAACTGGTTTTGGTGTGGAGCGAGATCCTGGCTACTTAATGGACAATCTTTATGAGCAATGTGAATCACGGTTCTTGGGGACAATTAGTGTTGAGTTCTCAAAGGGGCGAAGGGATGTGGACAATGCAAAGTTATATGAAGCTAGCTGAGAAGGAGGAAAGGGGGATTTTTTCTTTGGCGAGTGGAAGAAACTAAATTCCTATTCTACTAGTTAGGATGCATGGAGTTTGTTTGGATTTTGATAATAATCAGTTGGGGACAAAAGTCCCTTTGGACTTCTTCTTCTTCTTTTGAACTCAACGCTTGATCTTCCACTATGCCAAGAGCGTTAGGAAGGAAATAGGAGGTCTAGTGTTTACATTTTAAAGACTAAATCAAGGGAAATGATGAAAGAATTTAGGATTTCAGGAGCGATTGTAGTGGTAGTCATCATCTTTGTTAGATTTTGTGGGTTTCAATGTGAACATGTAATGTGGTTCATTCTAAGAAGAGAGTACCTATGATATAATGGGAGCTCTAGGGATTTTGGAACTAGAAGATGTTGTGAAATGTAGATGATCACATCTACTTATTCTATTTTTTGTCTATGTCCAACTTTTGAGAGAAACTACGTAATGGTGTGGGGTAACATTTGTGGGGATTTTGTCATTAAAGGATGAGCTGCCACACTTATTAATAATCAATTGGCTCCTTGAGAGGAAATCAAGTGAGGTCTAATCCTTTGAGGTCCATAGAACTAAAATAATAAAATTTGTTTAGCTAAAAGGATTTAGGTTTAAAAAAATACTTGTTGTAATATTATTTTTGCTCTCTAAAAATTTCTAATAAATCTTGTTGAGTTCGTATTCAAAATGTTAGGGGTGCGGAATGGTTTTGGCCTAGCATTTTTGCACAACTTGCTAAGGCTAATAACAAGCACAACAAAATCTAACATATTCCAAGAAGAATAATAAATATGATGGGACTGTTGTTCCCCATTTTTTATTAGCCAATCATAATGATTGGTCCATGTGGTTTGATTAATAATCTCCCCCCTATTTGCAATCCTATATTTAATTTTATGAGTGCAAGTGAAAATAATTGATTAATTAAACTTGGATATGAGAAATATTTTTTTGCAAGGTCACATATTAGACATGTTTTTATCGATGTCAATGTCCATAGGGCTCGTCTCACAAACTGAAGACCTAAGCCCTCAAATTTCATTATTATAGTGGGTGTTGAAGTATGGATGATTCCTTAAGATGAAATAGATGCACATTCATTGTTCATCAAACAACCAGTTGCCATAACCAAAGATATTACTATGAAGCTTGTAATATCTAGTTAAGTAGGAGGCATCAATCCCCTACCTGCATTGCCCACAATGAAGATTTGTTGAAAACCTATCTTGAATTGGATGAACATTAATAAACTCAACAATGGCATATAAGGTTCATGCGAAACCATTCGTCAACCCAAGTCAAGTTGGTTGGACCAAAATTGGGCCAATACGTAAAGTTAAAAAAAGACAAAATTGATATTGATATGAAAGAACATGGTTCAACTAGTGTAATATCTGTATTATATATAAGTAATATCAATATCACCCCATGTGGTCATTTGCATGGATCAAGGATAAAACATTGAGTGCATGGTATTGATCTAACAAGAACCTCCATAATCAAAAAGAAAATAATTGTGTATTCTACATGAAAATAATTAAATTACTTGTCCATTTTGTGGTCCTTATTGTGAGGGGTCATTCTTTGGACTATATGGATCGAAAGAAATGATTTAGTGTTCAACATTTATAGATCACATCACACCAATCTTAGAATTGGATAATATAATTTTGAAGGATTTTGATAGAATTTGGGTTCCCCATCATGTGGTTTGTGAATGGGATGGTCAAAAAGTTTGGGGATGTTGTCAGCCAACCATTGGTGGTACTATTTGTTGGTAGGTTTGTGTGGCTTTGGTTAAGCAAGGTTTGGTGCCCCAAGTCCTTTCTTCTTGTACCAATTCTTCTTTCTAATAAATTCTTTCCATTTTTAAAAAAATTAAAAATTACCTAGCCATTTATCTTATGACTCAATAACATCTCAATTTTCACACATTCACATCCAATTTATTGCATTACCATGATCACACAATCCGCATAAAAACTTGTAATCTACACTTATGTTGGCCATTACTATAAAAAAAAATCAATTTCTTGATACAGCCAAGGTGGCAAGCATATTTAGGCAAATTTTAATTCAAGGCGACGTTATTTCAAGGAACTATAAATATTATAGCCAATAGGCATAAATGTGACAATATCCTCCACCAAAAAAAGGTTTTATATCACTTCTAGGTGAATATTTCTTGCAAAGAAATTTTTTTTGCAACAAAATATTTTGTTCTTAGAAAATGTGTTGCCTTTTGGTGATTTTCCACCAAAAAAACAATTAACATTGTTACATGTCTCGAAGTTATTATTTTTTCAATGCTTGAGGTATCAAACTCTCATGTCTACCAGTATTTGGTTTTTCTTCCATACCCAAACACCTAAGCAATAATCCATCATCTACCCAATACAATCCAAAATGCCTATTGTTAGCAACATAATACTTGTATTTTCTTCAAGCCATACAATTATGCCCACCATAGGAAAACATACACATTAACTTGTCACTTGAAATATAAATCTACAACATAATAGAAGTCCATCCAACACCATGGAATCTCACAAATCAACATCATACTTGACACACTGTAAATAAACACATCACATTTGAATAGTTTGATTTGACACATTTGTGTATTTCTATTTGTAAAGGCGTAAACCAATTGGTCCAACAATAAATTCTACCAAATGAACTTGAAGGAGCAACACAATAATGCACACAACAAATTTTCATTTGATCGCAATTGAAACCTCACAAATTCAAACACATCAATAGGGACACAAGCCTTCTTCAAGTTCCTCAAGGTCACTTGTGAAACATTTACATCAAAACAATAAACATTTTCAACATCGCATAATCACCTTTACTGAAACCCAAGAAAAATTTAAAGGTTGTCATCTTCTACTTCAAGCATTCCCATAATATTTGAATACATGTCTATGTTACAAACTAAATTGCACAACAAATCATGTTTACTCTATAGAACAAAATACAAAAACTCTTCCCAAAATCCATGCAACACCAAATCAAAAACTCCAAAAGAAAACTTAGTTCCTTTCTCTCTAAGTTATTTTTTATGTCATTGCTCCAACCCTCAATGTTTAGGCAATCCTTCCACTCTCCATTTATTTGCACACCCACTTGTTCCATAGCCACACACCACACAACTTGGTTTGCAACCTTAACCATTGCCTCATCTCCACAACTTGACAATTATAGTAGGACCCAAACATGACTTGGAAAATTAACAAACATATTTTTTGCCACATTGTTGCAAACAAGGAAACTAGCTTTATACCACTCACAAAACTTTACCATTAACTTCCCATGTTTGACTATTCATGAAAAAAAAAAAAAAAAAATTATCTCTGTCCCAAACTAGCTCTTCAATAACTTTAATCCACATCTTTAAATTACAATTACTTTCACAGAACAAGTTTTGATACTCTTTTCATGTTGCACATGATCAATAACTTGTAGTTTATTGTAATGAAGAGTTTGTTACCCATTAAGAAGGTCAAAATTTTAATGGGCTTTCCTAGATGTCACAAAAATAGAATTTTTTGGGTTAGACACATATCTTATATATTAATTCAGCAAGTCTGTCAGTCAGTCAGTCAGTGACAGTGACTCCAATAACTGCTATGAAATCGCCCAAAAGTGCACCCTTTTGGTAAAATTTCCAGGTGCCAATTAAAACTGACTGCGACTTTTCCTTTTGGTACATTTCCAGGTGCCAATTAAAACTGATTGCGGTTTATCCTTTTGGTAAATTTCCCAAGTCCCAATTAAAATTGACTACGGCTCAACCTTTTGGTAAATTTCCAGGTCCCAATTAAAACTGCGACCTTTTTTCCTTTTGGTAAATTTCTAGGTCCCAAACTGCGACTTTTCCTGTAGAGTCATTATTAGGTAGAGGGAAAGATACGAGTACCCGGGGTGATTAACTAACCACGTGTCGGGATCCGGAATGTCGACTGACATCTTAATCGACGGATTACTACTACACAACGGACTCCAAAATCCAGGTGCCAAAAGCGTTGCCTAACCGACCTTCCCTCCCTCTCCGGAACGCTTTGGGAATTAACTTGAAAAATAACACACCTATGCATTATGCACAAGGTTACCACTAGTTATTATATAAAACCCATATAGAAGTTGAAAATTTCAACAAAATGAACTCATTTAAATGAAACTAACTTCTTTATCCTTCTTATTTTCAAATAATTACACCAAAAATTTAATTTTTAATGAAATATGAACTTTGTAATCTAGGAAATTCCAAGGTCATAGTCCATTAAAAAGAAGGTTATGAAATTATATGGAATTGAAAAAAAAAAATCATAATTTTGGGACATGCTCTAATCTCAAAGGTTATGACACTTAGGAATAAAAAGTTTGGAGAATATGAAATATGTGATGGATCTTATAATTTCTTATTGTGTGTAATAAAGGTCAAAAAAATTTCAAAGTCCATCACATATCCAAAAGGATTTTTTCATGACCAATAACAAATAGAGGTGTTCAAAAAGGTTAAAAGTATGGCACCATCAACTTGGATGTGGAAAAAGATGTCAAATTTAACATTGTTTCAAAAAAATTGTGTTTTTGTGTAATTTTACATGTTTAAAAATACATTTTTAAAAATTGTCAAATGAACATTGTAATAATTGTTTTCAATACACCCTAATGTGCTTTCACCCAAGAATGGCTAGTAATAAAAATACAACATTGATTTCATTCAAGTGTTGCTTGTTGCAACTAGCTTTAACAGAACAAGGGAGTGGATATAAAAATGAACAACAAAATGATCAAATGCATAACCTAAGTGAAAAATGAAATGGGTATGATGTGCAACTAGCTCAGCACTAGAGCTTGAATCCTTCATCAATAAATATGTTTTCTTCAAAATCCTTGCTTTTGGAACTATTTAGATTTTTGCATTTCATGTAGTTTTATGGTGCAAAAAATGCTTGCTTGAAATTTATTAATCAGGTTGTTCCATTTGCATTGATGTATGATAATATTTATTAATAACATATTAATATGGATGTTAAGTTGGTATCAAATTTGAAAAATGGGTATCATTGCTACACATTGCAATTGCAATGAACTATGTGATACCATTATTTACATATATTAAAATAAGTGTTTGTTTGTTTGCTTGGATGTGATCACAATGTAACCCTCCCAAGTCTCCTCCGACCCACCCCAAAACCTATTTTTCACCATTTTGAAAAAAATACCATTTGATGAAAATTGGCTAGAAAAAAGGGGATGGCATAAAGTGCTACTCCTTTCAAAATTCACTCTTGGTTTCTACCTACCTGTATTATACATTTCATCAAGCTTTTGTTGCACCTAAAGCACTCAATACGTTTCTTTGTTTGAAGGATGATTTAGTGGGCTTCCATGTCAAAATAATTTTAGGTCACAAAAGTTTAGATGTTACAAAAAATTCAGTTCTTTTGAGCTCACACTAATATTTCATTGCTAGTGTATACATATGTATATTTGCAATATGGAAATATAAAACAATGTTGATTTTAGGAAATTCTTATGTATGTCAAGTGGCAATCATCCACATGAAGATGTGGAAAAAATGGCAATTCATCCCATGAATTTTTTGTCAAATATGGCTATAAACTAAATATGAAATAAAATTATTTAATCAACCTTCTATATTTATGGCTACACACTAAAAACCAAATACAAAAATTTGGTGTATTTTATTTTTTCTCACTTCTGGCAATTGAAATCTTACAAAATCACTTCAATTTTAAATTTTAAATTTTAAATTTATATTTTTGCCAAAAGTTTGCAAGTAAAAGAAAAGATAATATGGAACTTAGGGCAAATAAATACTACAAATCATATGTTTGTCACAAAAACACACATTCATTAAAGTTTTCCCTAAAATCACTTTGTTTCTAGGACCTGGTTTGATCATGTAACTCATTTTTGTTTCATTTTCAATTGGAGTGTAGATATAAAGTGATGCAAACTGGTATTAGTTCACAAGATTTTGCAAGACTTTTTGCTAGCAAAAATGGATTTGAATGAAAAAAATGAACAACAACAAATATATAGAGAAGGTAAATCCCAAATTGGATGACTTTTGAAGTAGTTGATTTTTACACCATTCTACCTAACCCTAAAACCTGCTTGGACATTTTTGTGTAATTGAACATGCTACCCAAGTTATTTTTCCTTCCACTATTTGGGGGGTGGGGCATTTTGAAAAAATATATGTTCAAATTCATTTTTAAAACACCCTCAAATTTGTTGGTTTTTTTTCCCAAGAAAAAATGGAAAAATAAAATAAAATAAATTTAGAATAGGTATTTATGTTTGGTAAAACCCTTGGCCATGAGTTGTACAAATTGGGCCCACATTCAACTCCACCTTGGACAAGTCCTTATTTGGGAATGGGCCCTTATTCTAGTAAAATTGCCCTTTGGTTTTACCCTTACACTTTGTTTTTGAGATTATGCCAATGCAGTGGTGGGTAGGTAATCAAGAAGACTCTCTTGGATCTTTGATGGGTGTTAGAGTGAAATTGGTCTTCTTTCCCCCCCCCCCCCCCCTCCCCCCATTTTTTTGTTGGAGAGAAAGCTAATGATACCCTAGAAAGCCTTACCATATTCAAGGGGACTTAGGAATCTATTAATCTCACACCCCTTCCAATGTCCAAAATCTTTTTCTCACCCATTCATTCATTCATTTATTTATTTCCTTTTTCCTTTATGAATATATCACAAAATTACTATGTCACTCCAAAATACCTTTGGGTTGTAGTTATATCTTGTCTTCTTTTGTATTGAAAAGAGAAGCAATACAAAACTCAAAATCAACACCACCCATGTTTGTAAACTTTTGCATCTTTCAAATAATAATGTGGCTAGGCAAACTTACAAAGAATGTGGTTTTTTTTCCTTAACAAAATTTGTACTTGGTGCATATAGCACAAGGAAATATCTCTTGCTCATCATGCATCAAAGCTCCTTTTCTTTTTCTTCCAATATGGGTGTGGAGGACAACTCCACAATTTTTTAATTTTTCATGATTTATCTAAGAAATTTTGGACGCCAAACTCCAAACAAACACATGTGTGCATGATAGTATGCATGTTATTATTATAATATTGTCCCAAGCTTTGTGGATAACATATAAAGTGTGAAAATGGATGATCAACTAACTCTTGTTAGGTCACATGGGACATTGAACTTGCATTTTAGGCACTTTCTTTTTTTGGGGCTTGGATTTTTATTTTAGGTTGGCATCACAAGGCGTTTAGCCAATGGAGAAACAAGCTTTTGCGAATGATCAAACTTCATTTTCAGGGCAAACATGTCTTGCATGCATTGTGCAAGATCCACATGAGGAAAGCGTGCAACTATTACATTAGGCTTTACTTTGAAATAGAAACAACATTCTTTGAAATTATTGGACACATCAATTGACAAGCTTGTATGGTTTTCATCATCATCAAGTTGTGGTAGTGCGAAACTCGAGAGATTCAATAATAGTACATGCACAATTTTGGTTTCTTCTTCAAATGCATCATCCAAAAGCTTCAACAACTCTTGTTTTGTAAGCACAATTGTGTTAGCATCACTTTCGATAGATTACACAAAGTCAATTCGCCTTAATGTTAATCTACATTGCTTTTGATAAAAATCATCACAAAACTTAAATTGAAGTTAGAAACAAGTTGAATTCAAATTCTAGTGGTTGCATGATTATTGCATTAGTTGGTCAAGGTATTATTTTATGGTGCTTTTGTTCTTCATGATGTTTCCATGCTAGCACGAAATCAAAATTTAATTCTCTATCAGAACTATAATGTTCCATTATAGAATTTTATATTGTTAATTTGTTGTTCAAATTAATGTTCTTCTTGCTTGTTTTAAAAGCAATGGACGATCATTTATACACTAAAGAAACATTAATTGCAAGTGACCATTTTGTTAAAATTTTCAACTTACTTTGATCTCATGTTTGTAATTACATTGTGTCACAAGAAGTTATCACATTGTTGTTCCACAACTATGACAACAATCACCAATTTGATTATTGAACATATGTTTTTCTATAGTTCACATATGTCCAACGCAAGTTGCTCCAACTCCTAGAACATCAACACTTGTTTTTTGTTACTTTCCCTTTTGGCACTTCATTTTATGAAGATTGATTTTCAAAGACAAAATCATCGAATGTCATTCCAACATAAGCAATTGACACATGATCATATGATAAATATGACAAAAGGATTTGTGACATGAACTTCTGCACAATGTCCTCAAAACAATGAATGTTAAAGTTGACATCTGTATATGTGCAAACTAATTGAGTTCAAATGGTAGCAAGCACATGACAATACCATCATGGTGTGTTTTGAATTTTGTGTTTAGAACCAAACTAATACTAGGAAGTAGAATACAAAAGAAATTCATAACCTTATCATGCACCAGTCTAAAAACCTATACATAGTAATATAATGCAAAACAACACAATTACATTGTGTTATATCAATTACAAACAAATTTTATTGTCTTTGTTGCACCACACCACAACTTTTTGGTATTTTTCATAGCAAACAAAAACAAGTGAGTTATGAACATGGAAACTTTATGGCTATGAAATTTAGACAAGGTAATATAACAAGCCATATATATATATATATATATATATATATATATAGGAAATATCTTTGCAATCTTATAGATATCATATTAGCAACCTTTCCATATTCTAGTGAAATCATGGTAGTGTTAACAAGCTCTAGATAGGCCAATTGATGCAAAATTTATGACACCAAATTCTCCAAAATAGTTATAGTTAGAAAACAAAATAGTAATAATTTCCTAGTAAAAACTTATAATTCGGTGTTGGGGTCTTTCCAAAGTAGTACATGTGAATGACCATGAAAGACATGTTTCATTTGTGACAATGACCTATTTCATCCTATTACATCTTGATTACTATAGGGAATTTTTTTGAAGCTTAACGAGTATTGGGAATTTTGAATTTTTAAATGATTAATGTAAAATTGATCAAACTCGAAAGTAAATTTAATTAAAAAAATATTGACATAAGGAAAATCAAATTACAAAGTGTTTTCAACCATTTACGAATGTCTTTAGCACACGAGTTAACGAATAATCTTAAAAATATAGTTGACAAATTACTTGTTTATGGGATTTGCACAATGCCAATTTTTCAATGGTCATTAATAACAAGGTTGCCATTGTCACAATATCATGGAGCTTATGGGAGCAATGGTGATAGTGGAATATGGATGACAATTCAACTTGTTGTCACTTGCTCAAGGGTCAAAGCAAGATAAAGTAGATAGAAAAGTAGACGTCTCCACTTTAACCCTACACCACTCATATAACTGCCATAAAGTAGTATCAAAGTATGTGAAAGTGTGTGTCAAGTAACATTAATTTGCTCTATTAAGATTATAAGAATCTAGTTCTAAGAAAATTAAAAGCAAATGAATTTAAAAAGTAGATAAAATATATATTTGAAACCAACTCAAAAATGTGTTTAAACTTACTTTTTGGTTGGAAAATTTAATGAAATTGATATATAATAAGTTAAGAAATGAATATCAACATATGTTTTAACAACTCATAAAAATAAAATCCATTTCTTTCTTGTAAGAACCTACTTGACACTTACTTGAAATCAAAAGCCCACATTGAAAAGTAGACATCAAAAGTTACTTGTATTTTGAAAAACATATTTAAAACCTACTTTTACAATTTGAAATATGTAAATCAATGCACATCAATGTAAACATATATTATATTTAATCATTGAAATGAAAACAATGTTACACAATTTTATAATGGGTTTCATTGTTATTTAAAATCTACTTGTTCCAATTTTGACAAGGTAATCAAGTTGTTCATTTTATATTACTTACACCCTCAAGCTTTAAGGTTAGTGGCCTCATATGGTTCAAGGATTAAAGCTCATTATCAAACTTGGATACTATAATTATTATTTGTTTGATTTTTCATGCAAGGGTAAGCCCATTCATCCATCTTTTGGATGTCCTTCAAGTTTTATCCATCAACTCATTAAACATTAGTTTGAAACAACAAGTTTAATGGACAGACATACCTCATGGACGAACATGGAATCAATTGGTAAACAATAACTAGTGATTAGACAAACATTTCAAATGGACAAAAAATGCCCATTACTAGACATGGATCAAAACATATTGATGGCAATATGTGTTTTCCAATTGTCCATGATTCATAAAACCAATAATTTAATTTTTAAATTTGTATTGAGATTTGAATTTGGAGCTATATTTTTTGGAAATTTTAAACGATCTCATTCAAACTTGGATTTATGAGCCATTTGTGCATTATACCAAAATGCATCCTAGTTCACTTTAGGTTTCACGAAATTTTGAATGACTTTGGATTTTTTACCATGGTGAAACTATTCAACCCCCTAGTGAACAGGGACTAGTTGTTACGAACAATGAATTGGTTCACTAGTACCTAATGAAATAAAGGTTACTTTCAAATGAAATATAAATTTACTAAGCCATTCACTTGTTAATTAATTAACTAGGTAGCATGGAAATCGATTAAATTTAAATTATTTAATATATAATATTATTGATAATTTCATGATTTTCAACCTATGAGTTATTGACACATGTCATTATTTATGCCAAGTTAAAAACCTAGCCTATGTACATAGGCCATGTAATCAACCTAGGCACCTACTTTAGAAAACTAAATAAGGGAATATTCGGTCAATTTACCATTGATGGCCACGCACACACCACTTGTGAGGTTTAATTTTTTGACTTTTAAAATGGAGGCAAACACTTCTACCACCAAACTACCCCACTTGTTGTGATAATATGTTACATTGCATTTTATTGATCAAATACTTCATTTTAAACATTATAAAAACCTAAACTTTGAAAATTCATATCTTATTGAAATTTTGTTCAAATGAAATTATTTGAATTATTATTTTTTTAAATCAATGACATAGTTACATTTATTTCCTTTTGAAAATGTAAAATCATCTATATTTTATTTTATTTTGAATATCATTATTTAGTAACATTTCAATGGCCATTCTTTTGAAAAAGAAATGTTTCATAAATGCATAAGATTTTTGATAATATAATAATACTACCTATGCTACGCTACTTTTAGGTATTATAGGGCTATTTTTCATTAATCTAAATTATTTCACCCTACATGATTTAAGGTTATTTATGGTTATTTTAAATTATTTTAGGTTATTTCACCCTAAATTATTTTTGGTTAGTCTGAATTATTTTTGGTTATTTTAGTCTATTTTACCTTAGGTTATTTTTGACTATTGTAAGTTATTTTTGGTTATTTTATTTCATCTTTGGTTATTTTCAATTATGCGAGGCTATTGTTGGTTACTTTTGGCTATTGAAAATTATTTTCACCTTATGTTATTGTTAACAATTATATGCTATTGTAAGTTATTTCATTAAGTTATTTTTGTCTATTATATAATATTTCACTTTATATTATTTTGGCAATTTTACGCAATTTTAATATATGGTTATTAGTGGATATTCTATTAGTGGTTATTGATTTTTTTTTATTGGGGTTATTACTAGTTATTTTATTCATGGTTATTAGTGGTTATTTTATTAATGGCTATTGGTGGATATTTTATTGGTGGATATTGGTGGTTATTAATGGCTATTTGTGATTATTATATTAATGGTTATTGGTGGATATTGGTGGATATTTTATTAATGGATATTGGTGGCTATTGTCAGTTATTTTAGGTTACGACTAGTAGTGACTATTATATTATGAGTTATTGTTAATTATTTTATGTTATATTATCATAGGTTATTAGTAATTATTTTTCATAGGTTATTATTGGCTATTTTACCTTAGGTCATTATATTTTATTTTAGATTATTTTAAGTTATTATACTTAAGATAAAATAACTTATAATAACATAAAATATAAAATGACCTTGAATAACTTAAAATAAAATAAAATAAGGTATAGCCTAAGGTTAGTTGAATAATTTAATTTAAAATGACTTTAAAGAACATTAGCCTACATCACTATGGGACCTTAAAAGTGAAATAAATTCACTGCACTTCAATGATTTCACCCTGATTAAAGTTATTTCATTATAATATCATTATGTAAACATCATGTTTCATTACTAGTTGACATAATTCACTATTATAATTTATTGTGGTAAATAGGTTTATTTTATGTTGTTTTAAATACCCTATATATGTTACTTTATGATATACCTTATATTACTTTAAGTTATTTTAGTTATTCTAACTTATACCCTATGTTATTATAAGCTATTATAAATTATTATAACTCAAACTATTATAAATTATTCTACTTGAAGGTATCACTTTTGTAATAGTGGTGATAATGAATTCCTAGAAAATAAACATCTATGGGCAAAATCAACAATTTTTTTTATGAAAGTTTTCAAAAGTTGTTTAAAGGTGCCCATTTAACACAATGTGAGATAAGGTGTGAATATCCTTTCTTTTTCTTTAATTGGCTTTAAGTCTATGACTATTTTTTAAGGTTTCTATGGGTACGAAATGTCTAGCTTCCCTTGGGGCATCTTTTATTATTAATCCCCTAACTACACATTACTAAACCAAATAAACCCAATGGCTATAATTTTTTTCCTTAATATTCCTTCCAATATTGCCCTTGTTCTTCCACCTTGTGTGCAAATGAACCATCCCATCACCCCTTTTATCCCCCCTTACCAACCTTTGACCCTTCATGTTATATCATTTAAAAGAACAATAATCCCATTCCTTCCCATCATTGTTGATTTCTCTAATGTACATTTAGGCCTTATTTTCACATGGTTTCATTACCACACCCCATAATTTTAGTTTGTTTTTATATAAAGGGATCAAAAAACCTTGCAAGATGAACACTTCTTTCACACTCAAGCTATGGCATCGAGCTTCCCCTTTCAACCATCCACCCCCACAAACACTTGCATCAAATCTGGTTTGGGTCAAATAGATGAATATTTTCATTAAACATTTGTTTTTCCCCCTTTTCTTGAGACTGCTTTGACTCTCAAAACCCTTTACCCAAAATCAAATGGTATTATTCTTCTTTTTGTGAAAGATTATGTATTAGATCAAAACCTCAAACTTTCTTGGATGATTGATTCAAATTGATATTTAGTTGCATGCCTTGCCTTTCATTGGTGTTCTTTTTAATATGGTATTTGAACATTTACAATGTACATTATTATTTTCATCAATGTTTTTTCACAAGTGGTTTCCCTTGGTTATTCCAACTTTGTTTGTAAATCACAAGTGGGCATAACCATTAATGCATTGCACATGTCCTTGGAATAACTCATCTCCTAGTCATGACCAAGCCTTTTAGTGGGGTTCCTTCAATCACCATTAGAAAAACACTATATTACCTCATTAATTACACCTTATGTTTTATTTTTATGATTCATTTTCAACACATTTTTTTCCCACCAATCTAGTGTCATTACGAAAAGAGGATATGAAGTAGCAATTCTAGTATTCAATGCACCTTCCATTACAATCTTGATTAGGTGATCCTAAAAATTGCCTTGGCCTATGCATTCAACTTCATGTCACACATTATGATGTTTCAAGAACTATTGATGTTCAATACCTACAATGACCATTGAAAACGTCAATAAATAGTTGGATCCTTTGATGAAATGTTCTTACAAGAAACCAAGATCATGTGAATATGAAACTAAAATGTTTTAGATGAAAAATAAACTTGTCCAAGGGCACCATGAAACAAATGTTGTTCCTATATTCCTCCTTCATGAACAAACATGTTTACAACTAGTTTTATATTACATCATTGAAGATAATTGTTAGAAGATCTAACATTTTATGTTTTTTTAATAATTTGTCCTTGCCTATCATTGTTGATAGATGTAGAATAAACTTCAAAATGGTTCCTTCATATGTGAATGATCAATTATATTGGATATAAGTCAAATAATATTTATTTTTAATGGAAATATATTCCAGTGACGAGTAATTGAAATTGGTATAAAGGGGATTTTTTGGAATCCTTTGTAAGATTGTCCATGGACCATTCCAAAGACAATTTTAAAAATAACTACCTCATTTTCAAGCCTAATTACTTCAATTTTAAAAATAATAATTTCTCACTTTTTTCATTAACTTTTTTAATAACCATCTCCCACCTTTTCTAATAACGACCTCCATTTTATAACTATTTCACTCTTTTACCCTATCCACCAACATGGATATGAAAAAATAAATTAGCATGTGTCTTTTCATGTCCATCAAATGTATATTAATTTGAATTAAATTTGACATTGACATTAATAATGACGAATTATTGAAAACCATTTGAAAACATAAGAAAAAATAAAATAGTTAATCGTCACTAATAGTGCGTAGTGGCGTGGAGCTCAAATTGTTATCTATTCTTGATGGAAATGATGTGTTGCATGCATGCTATTGACCATTTGTTATGCATACTATTCATATTTCCTTACATGCATGAAGTTCAATTTGATTTGGGTAATTATTCATTCCAACCATTACTTATGTACGTGTTTGAACATGGTCTTTGTAGTTGTGAAATTCTTGTTGCCACCCTCAAAGGATTGTTCATAATTTTTTACCAATCAAGATGCACCATAATTGAATGTTGATCGTGTATTTGCAATGGCATGTCACTACATGTTATACACATAAAAATGATGCAAGAAATTCATGACTAAGCGTGATGAACATGTATTAACAATTAAAATTAATAATTAACATGTAGTTTTGGCAAGAAATTATTGGTTGCTACTACCTATGGGAACATGAATATTAAAACTTGCTTGCAACTTAGTTACAAAAGCTAGTGTTTTGTTTCATCTATAATTTATTATTGTTGTTTGTTAGTGTGGAGATTACAACAACTCTTAATGTTCATGATGAAAAAAAATTCACTTTTAATAATGTTATTATTGTTACTACATTGCTTCTTATTGTTCTTGCCTATAATTGCATCCTTGTTTTTGTTTTTTCATGTGATTGATTTGCAAGCAACCCCTAATTAGGTTGCCAGCTAGTTGATCAACTCTTCTTTGATCCCTCTAGGTTTAATTTCTTTGTTATTTAATTTTAACAAGTTAGTTAGGATGATTGTAAGTGAACACAAGTTGTAACTAATAATCTCATACTACTATTTTATTGCAACCCAAGAGTCAAAAGATCATGTGCCTACATTGATTTGATTTAATTTTCTTTTTTTACTAATTGGTTTCCCATGAACTATTTACCTTACTATTAAATATGAATTACTATTCAACTAATAATTATGAATTTTTTATTTACTCATAAGTAACATGAATTTACTATTTACATTCAATATAAAAAATTTATATTCAAATATTTTTATAATATTTTAAAATATTATAACACACCACTCTTCATGTACAAAATTAAAAATTTGTTAATATGAAGCAATTTTTTGTCATGTCCTCCAACATCTAAATATGTGAACAAAATTGAAACATTGCAAAATATCATGTAACAAACAATTCAAATAAAACATGCATGGTTTAATTGACAATGTGTTTGTCACTATGTTATGAATTCAAATTCAATCCTTGGAAAGAAAAACAATGGTGATGAAAAAACAAAAAGACAACTCCATCCTTAAAAAATAAAATTGATTACCACAAACAAAAAAATGATGAAACTAGCCACATGGATAGGAAAATACAACAAAAGACACATTTTTCAAAAAAATTGAAAAGAGGGTGAGGAACTTCATAGTTATCAACCACTAATTTATGTTTTTTGGCACCTTTCTCTTCTAGGGTTAAACACAATCGATAATCACATTTACTTCTTAGCTAATATATCTTGAACAATATTAGTAAATGTGGTAGCTTCTTCTTGTGGATCAAGCAAGTAACACAAATGTGATCAATCTAGGAAACATAATATCATGATCATAATCTCTACTCATGATTTGGAGGTGTTAGACTTTTAAAGCTTATTGATTTACACTAGTAGGTTATGGAAGTTGGATGCTCCTCATGGGGCTACATATGATTAGGTTGTTGAAGTTAATGATCAGGGAGAAATAAAAGCAAGCTCCAACTAACAATTCATTGCTAGGAGGTATTATTGTCAACTTTGTTTATATAAGACCAATTACACACCTACACATCTTTGGAGTTTTTTGTCCTTTTATTGATTAGGTCTAAATCTTGCAAGATTTCAAACTTGTAGGTTTACACTTCTAAATACATTAAATTTGATTTGATGTAATTGTTTTATGATGCAAAATTCAACAATTGAAGGCAAATTAATAACTATGTTACAAAAAAATTACAATTTGTTGGATTTTTTTTTGAGTGATTTCCTTAGTTTGTTGGCATTTTATGTTTTGGGTTGTTTTTAGCATTTCTTTCCATAATAACTATTGGACCTTGCTAATTGAACATAATAGGAGGTGGGCCAATTACATCATTGCAATAATTGAATCATGGTTATGTTTGAAATAAGGCTTAGTGGCATTTCAAATCCTCTCATAGGATTGAACATAAATGTTGCATTGAAAAAGGTACACACATGACACAACCTTTTTTTTGCAACTTGTCTTGATGTGAGATTTTCATATATTGAATATTAATATCCAACAAATTATTTCATTAGGTAATAATAATAGTTATAATTTCATCCATTAGTAAGTGGTGTAGTAAATGGTATGGGTGTTTCCAAGACAATAAGGGCCCTAGGAACATTAATCTTGATTGCCAAATTTTTTTTTCATGATGAATATTTTATTCAACCTACATATGTTTTGTCAAAGGTCTCATAGTCCATGTTGTAATTTCACCATGAAATAAACTGCTAATGTGTATTGGTTGATTAATTTAAATTTTAAAATGAATTTACCTAATTTTGACTTCAAATTTTATATTTAAGTTTTGATAATAAAGGTTGTCAAATGTTAAAAACATACTTGAAAACCATAGTAGTGATAAATGTTTTGAGTCCATGCACATAAATGAAGAAATACAAAGCTTTTCATTATTATTTAATATTTAAGTCGGAATGTCATCACCACCTCCAAATAAATTTTATTTTCATAATTGGAAGTTTGTCAAAAAGAATATAACAAATTCAATTTCAACTCATGAACAACTTCATAATTACAAAGTAATATTCCTTTCATAACTTTAGAAATTACCCTTTTCCACTTTTATTTTCTTAAGGTGAAGGTGCATATGATGGAAGTTAAATACCACACGAGTATGTTATATATTTAAAAAATTTATATGAAATTTATTTATTATTTTTGTATGATTTATGTCAATCAATTCAGATTTTACATCATACTTTAAACACATGTCTTGAAAAATATGTTGAAAAAAAATTTACAAAATCCAACAATGACAAAAATACACATAATTAGTCATTTAATGAAGTTTTATTTCATTAATAAAAAACATGCTTCCATGACTAAACATATACAACTAAAAATGGCATAAACAACATGGCTTTCTAAACTCCACAGTCCAAAAAGGCCAATCATAAAAACCATTTTTTCTACTAGTGTATGTTTGCCATTTAAATTATAGGGTTCACCTAAATGATATAAATCACATTTGCAAGATTTATTGACAATAGAAGCAAAATTCAATATTTTCATTTTTTCTTCACTTTCATATTTGATATGATGTCATTGTTAAGATGGGCATAAATTGACCAATTATAAGAATTAATAAAAAAATTCACATGAACATGACATGGAAATCTAGATAGCTATTAAGTAGGCCTAAAATAGATCCTATAGGTATCCTTTAGGTAAATTTTAGGTAACCTTAGGGTTGCCCCTAGGTAATTTAATCTTCAATAATCCATAATTATCTTCTAAGTGGCCTAAGTAGCCTTAGGTAGCCCATATGGTAGTTCTATTGATAGGTAGGTAGCCTTTATGTAAGATCTACATAGCCCTATTACCCTTAAGTAGCCCTTATATACATCACAAATTTACAAGTTTTATGTTTTTGTTCCAAATTTGTGTGAAATTTGTTATTTCATAGGTTCATATTATATGAATGACATGCATTATTTAAACACAAAACTTGTGTGTATGATTTTCATATGTAGACAACACAAATAGACATACAACATTTGTGTATAAACAATATGAATAAACATATGACATTTGTGTCAAAACAATGTGCATAATATCAATGTTTAAATAATACAAATAGATGAATGATATCATGTCTATCTTATACAAACCGATGAAAAACAGATTTTGCATAACTATTATTATCAAAGTGTGACCCATGTAATTTTTGATGTAGGCCTTATGTAATCCCTAGTAGGTAGCTCTATTATATCACAAATTTAACATGTAATGAATTAATAATGAAAATCATGTGAAGTTCATTCATTCATGGGTTCGTACATTTTAGTACACACAAATATCATACATTGAAAACATGTTTAACACAAATAAATGTGTTGATGGATGAAATACAAACCTTTGAATGAACAAATGTCACATGAATTTTGCATCTTCTTATAAATTCATGTGTCAAATGTGTTTTCAATGCACGATATTAGTGCATAAAATATACAAATTATGAATGAATGAATTTTTCACAATTTTGATTGGTAAATCATGAGATATTAAACTTGTGATATAGACCTCATGTAACCCCTAATGGTAGCTTTTAAATGATTTTTAGCTAGCCCATAATTATCCCTTGGGTAGCTTAAATAACTTGCAAACAATTCCAATCATGATATAATCTTTAGGTAGCTTCTATGTAGGCATAGGTAGTCCCTACATAACCATACTAGCCCTAAGTAGGCCCCATTTAGCCCTACTAGTCCTAGATAGGCCCTAGTTAGCTATTTGTTAACCCTATTAGGTATTCCCTATGTAGCTTTTATGTAGGCCCTATGTAGCACCCAATTAACTTAGCCTCGATGGCCTAGTCTACCTAGCTATATTTAATAAGATTTTAAATTGGAATCTAGTGGCCCAAAATGCATGATTTGATGATGTATTGGTGTCAAATACAATTATAATCATGGCATTTATAATTGCAACCACGACATTTGTGACTAAGGGCCATAATATGACTAGTTGTAAAAGTGGCGAGTATAATTCAACTATTATCACGTGTAGTCATAATGGTCACTTACGATTACAAACCTAGTCATGGATGTAATCATATATGCAATGTTTTGGCATAATGTGAATTTTTTTGGATCAATATGTAACATAAAATCTATTTAAAATAAATAAAAACACAATTATTCATGAAGATATTTTAAATTACACCAAATATTTAGATCCATAATATAACCAAGTTTCAAATTCATCGAGATATATCATGTTCAATTTTGAAAATAACACTTTCTTCATCAACATTCTTCATCATACTTTGAATGATATCTATGATACGTCAACATTTCAAAGAAAGAACAAAAACACACCTTTGATTTATTAAATTCTACAAATAAAGGACTTCCCATATTTCAAGATTCCCCTAAAGTGGGAAGACATTTGAAAAAAAAGGACATGGCTTATCAACTCTTGTGAATATTTGGTTGCTCCATTTTCATTCACATTATAGATATAAAGTTTCACACCAAACTGCCTTCACATATCTTTCACCTTCAGTGAATTTCATTTTGATTTCATTAATTTTAGATAATAATTTTCCTACTTGTGGTCATGCCTTACTAAAAAAAATTTAAGCACCTTATCATTTCCTTATCATTTGGTTTTTTATGACAATTGGGATTGTTGCTCTTTAGTTGACACGCTTGGCCCATCCCCTTGAAGATCATTGTCAGAACATCTCCCATGCTCAAGGTTAGCCTTTTGTTTTTGAAATCTCAATTTGGTGATTATTGTAAATTCATGGTTTGCAAATCTTGTTTTCATTGCAAAATTCCATCTCAAAAATTGTCAACAATCAATCAACTATTGGTCTCATGACCACCATCCTAAAATGTATGGTGCTAATCAATATGTTGTTAATTAGTAATTGGGCTTTACAACGCTAATCAATAATTGGGTTAGAGTGTTAATTAGGAAATGGGTACCGTGCTCATGGGTATGTTGCTATTGAATGTCCAACCCCTCCACGGTCCACCTCCTTGCAACAACTTGGTGATGTAGATAGAAATGTACATAGCAACTTGGCTTAATACATAACAATTTGCTTGGTTATGCAGATAGAAATCTACATATCAATTTGGTTTAGTATGTAACAATTTGCTTGGTTATGTACATGAAAATGTATGTATCAAATTGGTTTAGTATGTAACAATTTGCATGGTCATGTGTATAAAAGGGGCTTATTACATGTTATTGCAAGTTGCAACTCCTCATGCCAATGTGGTAGTTGTGGTCAAATTCTTGGTTGTGGAATAGATCTAGGGTATAGGACTTCAGATTGTAGTAGTACATACTAAGCTGACACCCAATGCAAGATTTTTTACTAACCTACACAAGCACTTAGGGATTGGGGGATGCAACTTCAAGAAAAATTTGGTAAGGATATGCACTAACAAATTGCAATGGTTTCCAATTTGATCCATTATGCAAGAACATGACCACCTTCATTTGAAAAGAGTAATGATATTTTAGGGTTTCATGTGATTGCGCCCATCAAGTTCTCCACTCCTAAGGCCTGGCCATGGACACATGAAGCTTGGGATTCCCTTGTGATATTTCTACTATTTGGTATAGGTGCCACCCTCATAGGAAGGGGTATTAGCCCAGGTCAAAAATGGTGACAAATAGTTTTAGAAATACAAATTCCATGCACCCAATGAGAAGGCCTCAACATGTCCTCAAGAGGGCCCAGTTTTTTCCTTTTGGGTTTGGAAAGTGGGGGTGGGGATTTTTTAGGGTTTTTGTTCTGTTCCCAGTGTGTTCCCATCAAGTTTGCAAAGGGTTCCCCAAGATGTTCCCAATAGCACCACATTTCCTATAGTTCTCCTCATGTTGTCAAAAAGTTCTTGATGGTTCTTTATTGTGTTCCCCCAAGTTGTTCAGAATAGCACCACACTTTTTTCCATTACCTTTGCCCCAAAGTTCTATTGTTGTAACTTGTAACTTACATAAGTAAAAACTGAAGGGAACATTACAATATACTGAAACTACCATGGCAAGTTCGACATTGCATTGTTGAATATTTATTTTATTTTGAAGATTCTATGTCAAAAACTAGAAAATTTCCAAAATCTTGAAAAAAAATTCATTCCTTTGCTTACGAAAAAAATTTCTTTGAAAAAGAAAATTTAAACATTAAATTTTTTCGTAACATTTCAACATAATAACATAATTAGTGTGAAAGACTATATGATGACGGGAGACATCGCATCATGCCCTTTAGCTTCATCACATTGGTACGATGAATTCAAAATTTTTGTACACAAGCATTTGACGAGCATATTCATTGGCGCTTTGCTTTGCAAATTGCAAATGGGTGTGTTTGTTTTCAATGCCTTCTTCACTTATAGAAATTAGAAAATCAAAATTGGAGAAGGGAGAAAAAAAACCTTAAAAAAATCCAAACAACTGAACTCCAAACACTACCTACCAAGGGGTAATTAAAAGGAAGAAAAAAGAAGGGGAAAAAAAAAAAAACTTTGGAGGTGTAGTATGTATGTATGTATGTATGTATGTAGGTTTGATTGATAAGTTACACATCTTCCATTTTGTTGCATTTGCAAATCTAGGAATATTGTAGATTATGTTTTGTAGATCCATGAGTTCAGTATGGATTTGAAATTTGAATGGAGATTTTTGTTTCTGACCAAGTCCAGATTTCTTACCAACTAGGTCACCTAATAAAGAGCATGTCCTTGCAAAGGTTTTAAGAAAAAAAAAGGTGGCCAAGAACTCAACAACCTCGGTCTCTCTGTGATAAAACAAAAAGAAAAAAGTTGAGCTTTTTATTGAGTTGTGAAAAGGTAGGGAACTTTTATTATTATTATTATTATTATTATTATATTTTTTGTGGATTTTTTCCCCCCTTGGTTAGGTAGCCAATACCCTTTTATTCTCAACAATAAATTAGGTCGCCCAAAAGGAAAAATAAATGATCACCAATTTTTAGGTTCCGTTCTTTTGGCATTTGGGTTCCTCCCCTTTCAAAATGGTGAAAAAATATGTTTTTTCTGTTTTGTTTTCTAGTCATCAAAATTTTTCCAGAGATTAAATTTTTTTTGGGCAGATTTCTCTATTGAGTTCTAGGATGTAGTAAAAAAAAATGTGAAGCATGATATTTAAAAAAAATAAATTTCATATCCTTTTTATAGGGAAAATCACCTAATTTTTTTTTAATGGATGATTGCCAATTTAGCTACCTCATAAAAATGAAAAAAAAATCTGCTGAATAATTAATTATTCTGGGAAAATAAGGTTCAACACATAGAATATTCCAAAAGATGCTTCATTTTTCATCAACAAATTTTTTTTTGGGGGGAGAAATTTCTATAATTAGAATTTCAACACCTTTAAAATAATATAATTTTATCCAAACCTGCTATACATGTATAGGCAATAGGTTCCAACATGTAGCCAAATTTAGCTAATTCCTCTTGTGGATGATGGCCAACATTGTTACATCATAAATTTTCCCCGCCCCCCCCTTCCCCCAAACCCTGGTTTTAAATGTTCTCAAAATGGTACTAGTTGGTGTGGAGGCATTATTTTCATGGATAGATATAAGGTGACTTCCTCTAGTAGTTAAAATAAATTCCCCAATGGTTTTAGGTGTCACATATCATAGTACTTAGGCAGCTTGGATACTAATTATATATTATTTTCAGAAATGTTGAAATTTTCAAAATGGGTTTTTCTTCTCCCAAACAACACAGAATTATGACAGAAAATACTGAATCTTCAGAAATATTTTATTCCTTGAAACAAAAATAATAATAAAAAAGAAGAATAAAAATAAATAAATAAAGAAATAAATAATTCAAAAGACAAGTGTTGAAGTTGCCAAGGTACTTGGGTAGTTGTTGAACTACTCATAACCTTTTGACTTGAAAAGAGCCGTGTTCTTACCCCACCTTCCCTTTCCTCCCTAGAACACCACCTTCCCTTTCCTCCCTTTAACCTTTGCTTTGGATACCAGGCTTTGTTCACCAGCTCTGAGCCAGCTGCACTCACAAAAGCACCAAAAAAAAAGAAGAAAAAAGGTCAAGATGTGCTGCACAAAAGAGGGGATTGTATGTAACATGGAAAAGGGATAAAGAAAAAGGGACATGTAAGTAACTTATCAATGGTTGAGTCTACCAACAACATACATACATACATACATCAAGATGGTGTCAGGATGTCAGTACTAAGTAAGGCAGGCGTTGGGTGGTGGTGAGTCCAAATGAAAGAGAAGCCCATGTGGTAGGTAGGTAATAGGGTTCTAGGGCAGCTGACATAGGTACCTACTATGTAGGTAGGTAATAGGGTTTTAGGGCAGCTGACATAGATACCTACTATGTAGGTAGGTATTAGGGTTATAGGGCACCTGACATAGGTACCTACTATGTATGGCCTTGGCAACAGATTTGTTGTTGTTAATTAGTATTTAAATTGTTAGGTCATGACTAATGACTAGTGTTGTTGGGTTCTTATTTTTCAAGAGAACCTATGGCCATAGTTCCCACTTTATTTTTTATTTATTCATTTATTTTTTGGGAAAGAACCTTATGTTTTTTTTGGATATTTTAAAATTTAAATAAAAATAATTTTGGACCCAATTTTCCACATTTCAAGACTCTTGATCCTCAGTTCTTCACATAATTGAATTAAAAAATAAATGTAAGTGTAGTTCTTATGGCTACCTGCCTTGAAGGTGATTAGTTATACAATATTGGCACATGTATGTAAACAACAAACATGATCATGAATTTATTATGTAACTAATTAAAGATTTACAGTATCTACTGATGAACTTATGTTGTAGGTGGCAACCATGGTAATTATTATTTTGAGGATGAAATTCATTCATGAACATCCACATTGCATCCATAACCAATAAAATCATTCCACCTTAATCTTTGAACAAGCTCCTTGTGTATACACACACACACACACACACACACACAAATTTAATCCTCCTTCCTCCCTTCCCCATCAATTTATTTTTGGTCTATTCAAGACTTGTTTTAAAGTGCGGTCATCATATATTGCAATACATTTATTGCTTTGTTTCTCTTATTTCATGTTTTCAAGTTTTCACATGTTATGGGAAAATGAATAAATGTTTGTTTACCTATTTCCTTGCAATTTTTGTGACCTTGGTTTCTATCATATTTCTAATGTGTGGTTGAACTTACGACATTTAAGGTTATAACTTTTTGTTATAATTCATGATCACCTTTATGCATGTTGTTGTAGATTTCTTGCTTGTGATACTTTTCATGCTTGTGACAAGTGTAATGTGGCCTTCGCCTCATTATGCTAGGCTCTATGGGACAATTCAAATAAGAACATAACATGGCAATTGTGGTGAAGTGAGGTTACATGCATGGGACCCATGGTAATTTGTTTTCCAAAAACTTGGTGATTCATTAATGAGACAAGAAAATGAAGGTGCAGTAGAATGGTAATTTTCAAGTAGGAGAAAAAAAAAACACATAAAGAATATCATTTTCTAAAAACCAGAAAAAGGTCAAATCACAAACTAGGGGAAGGGAACCCATCAAAAGGAAATCCCTTGGACTAAAAATTCCACAAAACCCTTGAAGAAGTAATTTGTGATTTGGGTTTTGTTCTCAAATTTTTTTTTTCCTTTTCTTGACAAAAAAGTGAGATCTTCTTTTAGTGTAAATTTAATTTGTTTTCCTATTTTTTGGGAAGAAAGTAGCTAAATCTGTAATATAAAAAAATTGAAGAAAAAGGTGTTTTTGATGTTTTCCCTTGTAATGGATTTTTCATTTCCTCAAAATTCTAGAATTACATGGACTATGGTGATGAATGAATAAACACAATCTTTATAGATTTTGTGTGAGATTTTTATGTTTTCCCTTTTATTATTATTCATTACTTGATGTTTTGATCTGTACAGTAACAAGAAAATGCAAAAATATGATTAATTGCTATATCAAATCTTAGATGATCCCCAGCTGGGCTTAGTATGTGACCCTGCACATTAAAATTGGATGAAGAAAAGTCAAAAGAACCCAGTTTGGCTGAGCAATATTGTTTTGGCCCATAATACTTTGATAGTTTGCTGAGGCTAGTAAAAAGTACAGCAAAGCTGTGCACCTGTCAGAGAAGAGTGCAATAAATATGATCTGACTGTTGGTCCCTGTTTCTGATTGGCCAATCGTAATGATTAGTCCAGGTGGTTTGCTCTTAGTAGTCTCCCACCTATTTGCAGTGTCAGTTTCAGTTTGGTGGGCGGGGTTTCAAAAAGTTAAATAACCAAACTTGGAGGTGAGAAATACTTTTGCAGGTCCCACATAGTAAAGCATCTCTGGGAATGCTCTTAGTCTGGTGCCTCAGCATTCTTTTTTTCCACTAGATGTTGGCTTCCTCATTTCCTTTTCATGCATATTCAACTTTTTCCATGTTGACAGACCTTATAAGAAACTTGGAAAAATGAAGTCACCTCTCATTTGTCATCTTCACCTTCTTACAAATTGTTAAAGGCTATGTACTTCATTTAGATTAGTTTCACATTTCCGTGAACAAAGATTATACATGATGTTTTTAACGGTCCATTTCCAAGCATTCAAGTTAGAATTATCATGGAGAAGGAAGGATTGAGGGATCAAGATGTAAGCTATGAGGTTCCACATCTCCCACAAATCTTGATATCTAAAGTAAGAAAACTTTAGAGTTGAGCACATTAATTCCATTATTTTGGGTTAGGAAAGCAAACATGAATGTCTATCAAATTAACATAGCTTCATATGTGTCAAAACATGTTAAATTTCTTTGAGAAGGTGTCAAATAATATAAACTCTCATTGATGAGCAAGAAGGATACTCTAAAGACAAATAAGTGGCATCATCCAATAGGCTTCATTGTGATATCTTTTCAATGAATGATAAATGTTTTTGAAAACTTAGATGAAAAGGTCAGATAATCATCCAATCTCTTCATGTATGTAAATTGGTAGTGAGGGGGGCACTCTTCAAAATATGTTCTCATTAGGGTTTGTATGTGATGAAGCTTTTGAACACAACAAACTCCAAAGAATGTTCAACAAGGAAGCTTATGTGCACTTGGGTGAACAATTTTTGTAGACAAAATTGTTAGACTCCTATGCGATGAGCTCCCCTTTTGGATGTAGCCCACATGGAGACAATATCTTAAAGTGTGTGGATGATCTTTGTCCATGACTTGAAGTATGACCTCCATGTGATGTGTGTGAACTTGTGAAATTATTTAATCCAGCTTTTTATTAGTTAAAAGGTACTACCGTAGTACTATGGTGACACCTTCAACACATCTTTGTCAAATATAATTAATTAAATTTGAAGATTCCATGCCTAAAAAAGAAAAGTATTCCTGGATATTTAAAAAGATTTTTTTATTTTTCTTCACAAAATGTTATTCTTTGAAAAAAATAAAAAAATCAACCTTTCGACAAAAAGAATAACTCGTGTGGAAGTTGCCAAGGTACTAACTATGGTATTCAAAACTAACTCTCATAAGTCCTAAGTCCTAACCAATGTTGACCCAATCCAACCCACAAGTTTTTAAAAAAAAAATCAAACTTGGAAATTGAGTTTAAACTAGAACTGGAGGTTTCATCAAATTAGGAAATAAGCCGGACCCCGGAGCTCAAGATTCTCTTCAAAAGGGGGGGACCGATACACTATGTCCCCATGTAGCGAAGTGATCCAAGCAGAGTCAATTGCGGATGATGGGTCTTTGGAGTGTGTTTGAAACCATCTCCAGAAATTCCCATGTTGACAATTTAGTTCGACGGACGGATGTCAACTCACCAACCGATCACCACCGAATAAGTAAACCAAGCAAGATATCCAAATGGCCAAGAGACTTGAACAATACCAATTTACCCCAACTTGACCAAGGTGAACCTAACCAAGGTAAACCTATAGCTTCACCTTGCTTGAGTGAGGCCTCTTATCTTGTACCCTTCTACTTTTTGAATTATTTTATGTTGAAATTCGTGTACCAAGTACCTTACATTGGTTATGCACAAGAAGAGGGGCGGCAAACTTAAAAGTGGCTTTTGCCTTGCAGCCGGCCAACAAACAAGCATGGCGAGTACTTAAAGTGTTTTCGGACCTTAAAAGTGGCAAAGCTTACAAGACTCCAAATAAAGTTGTGTGAATATATTATATATCTTTATAGATTCGTCTTGTGGAATAACTTACACCTTGTGAACATTTTTTTTTGTTTGGCTTCAAAAGAGTTGACTTAAAAAAATTTAAGCTCTTCATCTCTCTTAAAAATTCAGAAATAATTAAAAACCCATTTGAAATTCAATGAGATTTGCACACTTTGCGGATAACCAACAATTAGAGATGGAAAAAAGGCTCACATTTCAAAGGAAGGGTTATCTTAATGATAGTTTTATTAATTAATCAAAAAGATAAATTTCATTTTTGACTTTGCTCCAAAAGTCTTGACAACTTCTTTCAACTCTCATTTCTTGTTTGGAAATATGAACTAGCCAATTTATTTATTTATTTATTTTTTGGTCATTAATGACTTAATTTCTTTGTTCATTGGTTTTAGTCGATGTAAAATAATCATAAAGTAAGAATTGGAAAAAATATGGGCAAAAGATTAAAAAAAATTCAATGATTGCTCATGTTACAAAATTCAAACAACGTCAAGTAGATAACATTTGCCATAAACAATGGCAAATGGTATTATATGTGGTATCTCATGCGATGGACGGACTTTGTCAAAACCTACTAATGTGGTGAATGTGAGTGTTGTTCCCCACAAAATCGTTGATGTTTGTAGCACTAAATTGCATGAGAAAATGGCCAAATTGATTGGCATGTTTGAGTATTTTGCTAAAGTGATCTATCTTTGTGGTTTATAAGGTATTAAGTGTTTTTTAAAAAATTGTCACAAAATAGCAAAAGTTTGTCACAAAGAATGTTCATTGTCATGGGTTATCCTGATTTTATAAATGGACCCATTATATAGTAAATGGGTATGAGGTTGGATGTAAGAAGATTCATAATTGAATACTCAATCAATGGATTGCAAAAAAGGCACATGCATTTGAACCAAATTAATTAAAAAAAAAAAACAAAGATCTTGCAATTGATATCTTCTTGGATTTGTTAATTCAAAACAAATTATATTTTTTGAATATATATTTTTGGCTCAAATTGTTGGCATTCAAAATTCTTGGTTTGATGATAGATTCTTTACTTGTTTGAATCATTCTTAGTTGGTTAATTTCTTTCATTTCATGAACATACATACAAGATTTCAATGGAAATTTCAAAATCTAAATCAATAATCACCAAAATAAATTATTGATAAATACATCAAATGATGCTATAACTAAGTGTGTTAGAAATGAGCATTTTGTTGATACTATAAAATAATCATCATCATGGATGCAACCTATGCAACACTTCAAATCCCCACAAATGATTTTACAATAAGGGTGGAATTTAGGGCCTAGTCATTGTCTCATTTCATGGTGCACCTAGTGGAGCATACATTCCAAAGGTTGGGTGTTTTATCAAAAATTTTAAAATAATGTTTTTCAAATCCAAAATGTGTTCTTTCAATGTGGGCACCTAACATGATATGGGCATGAAAATAGCTTCAAATGCAAATTTGCAAACATGACCCTAACAACCAAAAACCATGACCCACCTCCTCCTCCCTTTGTGATGAGCAAGATTTGGAAAATTGGAAGTTGAAGGTTTCCAATTAAATTAAGGTAGTGATGTGCGCATTTACCATTCTAACTACCTACCTTCCAATTTCAAAATTTTGTTATTATGGAAATACATGACATCATGATTCAAACCATGTGCATTTTATAATGCAAAAAAGACCTTGTGTATTCACACACACACACACACACACACACACATTATACATATTTTGTTAATTATATTGATTTAAAAACCTTATGAATAAGGAACTTAAGAATTAAATTTACTCAAAATTCCTGATATATCAACAATGACATGTATCTTATTTTTTTTAAAGTAATGATTTCTTAAATTTCCAATTAAGAATTAATGGGTCTCTACAAAAGGCATACTATTGGGCAATCATCTTCCAAACCATTGAAGGGGGCTGACCCAACCTTTTCCTTTAGGATTTTTCCCTAAGTATACGCATGATGTTTTGGTGACCAATTGATTTGAAGCCTTATTGTAAATGGATGGGGGTGATAAAAGTAACATGTGATGGTTGGAATTCATAGTCACATATTGGCTTGAATTTCATGTACTTGTTTTGTATTATGTGATTCAAATAGAGTTTGAAAATATACAAACTTCAATGCATATTCAATCCATATGCCCTAATGTACAATATTTCCAACAAGTGATTAAATCGAGATTCTACAACTTCAACAAATCTATAATAATGATAATTAGATAGTTAGCCATCAAACATTCATACAAGTAAAAAAAAAAGGTTCAAATTGTGGAAATCTTAGAGCTTTCAAGTTCATAGGGTGAAATGGGTAACCAAATTGCCCAAATATTTCAATTTTTGAAAATAAATGGTAACCTACAAGTTACAATTGATTAATATATTCTCAAATCACCATTTAATTTTCCCTTGAAAAGGTGATTTGTTCTTTGTGTGTGTGTGCATGTTTTGTGGGTGTTTTTGCTTTTATTTTACAACCATTAGAAGGGAAACAACATTCAAGGAAATGGTAACCTGAAATTAATTAAACATTGTCAATCATCATTTAATTGTCCCTTGAAAACACACTTTTTATTTGTGTTTATTTATTTAGAATTACACCAACTAGAAGCAAAAGGGAAACAAAAAAATCTGGGGAGGATATATTACTTACTTACCTACACATATGATGATTTGAACTTACTTTCAAATTAAGCAAATTAAACATGGAAAAAAAATTCATAAAACCTAACTAGCATCACAACCATATCAAAAAAAAGAAAAAAAAAGAAAAAAAAAATCCCAAACCAAAAAAAGAAAGAGTTGCAAACAAACACACCCTACACACCCACAATCATAACTCATAGGTTACACCCAGGTTCAAATCCAATCATGCTCTCTCCTACTAGGTACCTACCTAGCTGCAAATTAAATTAAATTAAATAATTATTTTCCTGCCCCTCCCCCACCCGGCTAAATTAGAAGGTTTCCTGTTTCCTCCACAAAAAAAGAAAATGAAAAAATAAATTAGAAAAGTCTAACACACCAAAAAAAAAAAAACGGGCCCCCAGCCCCTCGAAAAAAAAAAAAAAAAGGAAAAAAAAATGGGGGGGGAGAACGTCTAGGTGAGTAGGTAGTAGGTACATACATTGACACCGTACAGAGAAAAGGTAGGTACCTTCCTCAGATGATAGGTACCTAAACACACCCAGAGGGAACCTCACACGTGGAAGAAGACCAAGCCAAAGCTCCGGACTCAAGTTCGGAACAGGTTTGGGAACCAGGTTCGGAGGATGGGTCAGTAGATAGGTTTGGAACTCGACTGGGCTTGAAGTTCTCAAGCCAATGTGAGGCTCGGAAATTGGTTCGGAAGACGACTTGGATAGGCTAGGTCATAGGTCCGGAAAGTAGGCAGGGTGGTCTAAACACGGAAGTCTTTTCCCAAATCCACGCACTCGCGCGGACACATGCACAGCAGAACTCAAGCGGCGAGAGAGAGGGAGGGAGGGAGGCAGGGAGAGAGACACAAGAGAGGGAGAAAGAGACAGAGAGAGAAAAAAAATCCTCTCTTATTTTGTCGCCGTTGTTGCACCAACTTGTGCTGTTGTTTTCCCGATGTCGTATATCGCTTATTGGAACATCGGAGCAAGTCGGCTTGCTTTGGAGGAGAAGGAGGAGGCTCTTCTGGCGCACCATGCTGGTTTGCTTCTTGTTGTAGTAGTTCCGCCTCTGCTCGTGTGTGGAAGCTTATTGACTCCTCTTTTGGCCAGGTATGTAAAGTATGTAGTAGCGACTGTAGTATTTTCTTTTGTGTCTGTATGTGTTTTCGTATTGTGTTTCTCGAGAACGCAGAGAGGGCTTGACTTTCGGTGTGTTCTGAGGGTTGTAACAGGAATGAGAGGGACAAGTTTTGTGTCTTTCTTTTCTGTTTGCTGTTATGTTGTTCTCTGGAGATTTTTTGGTCGTTTTGTCTGGTTTCTAGGTTAATCCGTTTTTTTTGCTGCGTGTCTATGTGTCTGTCTGTGTGTTTTCGGGATTTTGATGTGTTGAGGTTTTCTTTTTGGAGTCTTTCATTCTCGGATGAGAGAGGTCAAGGTCGTGTAGGAGGGATACAGGAGGGTGTTTTCTTGTGTGAAGTAGGTGCGGTTTGGTCGCTGCTTTGGTTGTTGACCACGACCTTAACCGTAGAACCTTAGGGAGAGTTCTGTTCTATCTTTCTCTCTGTCTCAGATAGTCCCTTTTTATTTTTGTTGATCCTTTTCGAGGTTTCACGGGGCTCTGTTGTTGTGAAGGTGTTGAAGCTTTCATGCCTCACACGAGCTTGATATATCCTTATGTGTGGTTGTTCTGCTTTTTTAGTTCTGTGCCGTCTGCTGCTCTTTTCCTGAAGCCTTCCTTCTTTTTTTCGAGTCTGAAAGCTGAGCACCTCTTTGTATGCAGGTAGTATAGGTAGAGTCTCAGTCTGCAGTGGAACAACTTCTGGAATACACGGATATTTGTTGCTGGAACGAAGGTGAAGTCTAAGAGGAAGGTCAAATCGACGGACGGCAGAAGAACAGTGCAAGCCACCACCTGGTTCTCAGTTCCTATAGCAAGGCTTTGTGGCATTGGATGCAGCTTGTCTGTTTAGTCTGCTAAGAGAAGGCTGCTGTCAAAGCTCCTTTCTTGGGGTGGTAAGTTAAGGGTCCAAGTGTAGACCTGCAATAAGCAGCTGAAAGGCTTGTTGAACAGATTAGAAGAGCTCTTAGTTCAGGTCTCTAAGCTGGGCAAGCATGTGTAGCCATGGAACCTGATCTTGGGGATTTAAGACAGCTTTGGAGGAGTGCTGCTTGCCTATATCCGATGCTGTTTACTAAAAGTTGACATTGAGGATCACAACATGAAACATTTTGAAGCTGGACTGAAGGACTGGTCAGAACTTTAGTGTTCTTTGCAGTGACCATCAGATAAGCTAGACACACAAGTACACACTTCATGGAGGAGGGAGGTCACTGTTAGGAGTGCAGTTGTGGAGTAGGTCTTAGAGAGCTTTGGGGTCCTCTTGGATAGCTGCATCAATGCTTTAAGGATCTCCTGGAGATACAGAAGGCTGTCTCTCCACACTGATTGTGTTGCTGCTGAAAGGAGCTCACTTGAGTGGTGGCCTATTTGACAGATCTCTTTGATTGACAATCAGTTAACTCCGCTTGGTGGTTTACGAAGATTTAGTTCTCACTCTGCCAAAGAGGGCAGAGCTCCAGACGACTTCATAAGGCAGATTTCTAAGTGTGTGACCAAGTACCTCCCTCCAGCATGTCAGGTCAAAAGTCATCACTGATGCCCCTGAAGAGCTTGATTCGAGAGTTTCAGGAGATGAAAGGAGGAATAGGGAGTATTTCAAGGCGAAGTTTTGAAATCAAGCACCACCTCAAGGGTCGATCAAGCGGTGTGGTGCTGGATGAAACACAGCTTAGGGCTGACTCTCAAGAACAGCAGCAGAGTTGTTGGGCTAACATGCCACCAGAGCTCTTGAGAGATGTAATTCAGCGTATAGAAGCTAGTGAGAATGTTTGGCCCATCCGAAAACATGTTGTTGCATGTGCTGCTGTTTGCAGCACCTGGAGAGAGATTACAAAAGAGCTTGTTGACACCCCTGAACGATCAGGCAAATTGACATTCCCAATCTCTTTGAAACAGGTCAGGATCTCGTCTCACTCTTATCTAAATTGGCAATTGGATTGAAGAAATAGATCATTTGGGCCTCCTGTTGTACATGAGAGTTTCTTCTTTCTTTGTCAGTTCTGTCTCAGCATGGCTCTTGTTACAGCTAGACTCCTGTGCTGTAGAGGTCATTGGCCTCCTCACTAACATCATGAGTGGCCATCCTAGATCTGGTATGATGCTGTTATACAAGATTTGGATGATAAGGGGTGAGAGCTGTGGATGGGTAAAGCCTGATGAGACAAGGGGAATGCAGAATTCTGAGGAGGAGTTTTTCTGAGCCATAGCACATATGTGTCATTGTCCGTTATCTACTTTAACCATTGGAATGAAGGGAACTGTTGCAGGTATCATTTTGATTAATTCTGTAAAGACAGACTCTTGATTGTTCCAGTTGTTAATCTTGTCTACAGCCTGGACCTCGGGATAATACTGTGCAATGTTTCATAAAGCGGGACAGAACAACATCTACATACCAGCTTTTTTTGGGTTTGCCTCCCAGTATGTCTCTTATTCCCTTTGAACACTGTTGGGAGATTGGGGAAACAATTGGTCCCTGTGTTGGAAACTTACAAAGCCAGCTTTCATTGTCATCCTAATGATGTTTCTTAGCAAGGAGTGGGCCTTTGTTTTAATTCTTTTGGGCTCTTGTATCTGGTTTGTTTGTTTGGTTTTGGATTTGTTGTTGGGGGGGGGGAGTGGCAGAGAAAGGTCTTTTCCTGGTTGATCTCTATGGCCTTAAATTCTTGTTTGTTAGTGTGGCAGCAGTGTACTCTATGCTTGTGCATATTTAGATGTTCATTTTTGTTATTCTTATGGTCCGCCAATATTGGCTTCTGTCTCCTGTTGGTTGAATAGAAGTAGGATTCTTGAGATGGCTGCTAGAGTCTGTATCTGCTGATGTGTGTGTCAGTGATGTTTGTAGGCTCATTACAGAGCCTTAACTGTTGGTCAATCACACAGCATCAGTAAAATAGTGTTCCTATTATGGGTAGCATGACTTCAATGGAGTTTTGCCAATTGTCTATGTACATGTGCCTCTGGTTCCTGCGTTTTTGAGAGGTAAATTTCTGACCTTGATTTCCTTTTGTCAATGCAGCCCTAGTTGAGAATGGGAAGTTCATGTTGGCCGCTCGAAAGTTTCGTCGGACCACCAGCACTGACTATGTCATATCCCTCAATGCTGATGATATGTCACGGGGAAGCAACACTTACCTGGGCAAGTTGAGGTAAGACATGTTTGCACATCTCCCTCTGTATGCCACCTTTCTCTTGATCTCGTGCACCTTGATCCTTTCTTCACTGAAGGAGTGTCATCTTCTTAGTCGTTCAATGCTAGAACATGAACCACACTTTTCGGTTCAGGGTGACATCATTTTGAGCTCAACTGTACATTCAGTTCACAACTGCATTTCCTGTCTCCTGACCAGTCTTCTGATTCACTTGGAATTGCAATGCTATGATGAGTCATCTCAGATGCTTGTGTGTTTTCAGGTCCAACTTTCTGGGCACAAAGTTCACCATTCATGATAGCCAATCTCCCAACAGTGGGGCCATTGTTTCAACAAGCCGTTCTAGCCGGCGTATTGGGTCTAAACAAGTGGCTCCTCGAATGCCTACTGGGAGCTACAACATTGCGCACATTGCTTATGAGCTGAATGTCTTAGGCACAAGAGGTCCCCGTCGCATGCAATGTACTCTCCATACTATTCCAGCCTCCTGTATGGAGTCAGGAGGCTCAGCCCCAACACCAACAGAGTTCTCTGCAGGCACACTAGAGGAAATCTCAATCCCACATTCTAGTGTCCTCTCTTCGCCAAGATCTAGAGCAGCTGTGGCTGATTGTAGCACCATTGACTGTGAATTTGCAAGTGGTCCCTTGACAAAAGATGGGCCCCTTGTGCTGAAGAATAAGGCACCCCGATGGCATGAGCAATTGCAGTGCTGGTGCCTAAACTTTCGAGGGCGGGTCACAGTGGCCTCAGTGAAGAATTTCCAGCTTGTGGCTGCCACTGAACCAGCTCAACCAGTTGCTCAAAGTGACCATGACAAAGTTTTGCTCCAGTTTGGAAAGATTGGGAAGGACATGTTTACTATGGATTATCGCTATCCACTCTCAGCTTTCCAGGCCTTTGCCATTTGCCTAAGCAGCTTTGACACAAAGCTAGCGTGTGAATGAATGGTGACTAACATCGGTGGCCAGTGGCTTGTGTATCTGAGGGTTTTCTGGCTAGAAGAACATGTGGAGGCTGTGCTTGCAGTTGGCTTGGGTGGCAAAGGGGCTTTTGTGTTGGACATTATGCACAATAAATCTGTGCCTGATTACACCATTCACAGGAAACCTGTAGATCATTACTTGTCATTGGTGCAGGTTCTGTAGGCTGCGACCAACACTGTCTACTCTTAATAGCAGCTAGAAGTTCCCATTCATCGAGGAATGTACATATTGAATTTTTGCATTGGCTATCCGAGGTTAGGTCAGGTCTCTTAGTTGTAAGGGAGGGTATGAGAGGGTATATAGGCTAAACTAATAGCATAAGTGCAGGTAATAGCTTAAGTTCATGTTGCCATGGAAGGAAAAACTTGCCTTTTGAGATGCTTAAAAATCTGCATTTCTGTTCTTTCTGTTGCTTATCTTTGTCTACCTAGGATTTTTCTGTTCGGGACAGGACTTTGTGCATCACATGAGTGTTAATGCTCACAAGTTGTCTTTGTGGTGAAGCTTATTTGTTAGTGAAGTCAGTGAAAGGTTTTGGAAACTTGGAAAGTTGAGAGCTTAGCATGGAGGTTTGTCTTGGTAACATTTCATCATGAGGTTTCCTTTACATTTGGAGGCCATTCAAGTATATCTCAATATTGCACAGATGTCATATTTTCTGGGTTGATTTCATGTGGAGGGTCATGTGGATCCAGAGTTTCCAGCATCTCTGACCTCTCGCATGTCTTGCTTGTGGTATAACCTTACTTCTGCAGCTGTGTTTGAAACAGAGGAGGTGAGTTGATACACTGATTGGTGATGCATGGCCTACACTGTACAGTATATATATCATGGACACCAGAGACTGGCTTTCCATTTCCATCTCAGCAAGGGGAGGCAATATTCAACTAATCATCTCCTGGACTATATTGTCAAAGTTGAAGCCATTTGCTTAATGATGACTTCATCAAAATGGTTATTTCTACTGCCATATGTATATGCTTTCTAATCTATAAAATCTGGATATCTGCCTTGACTGTTCTCCTGGGTCTCCGATTGTTTGCTTTAATGCAACTCATGGGGCCCGAGAATTAGCCATGTGGACTAATCTTCTTCAGCAGTTATCGCTTCAGGAATTGATTAGTTTACAGCTGCTCTCTCTTTCACAGGCTTCAGTTCCTCAGTTTGATGCAGTATCTTATGAATGCAGTAGATTTGTTGTGCGTCAGATATGTTTGTAGCCAAAGAAGAAAGCCGGACTTCTTCAGTGGTTCATGTTCAAATGATGCTCAACAAGGTTTTAGGTGAAATCTCATCCTTTGAGCAGGTCAATATCTCAGAGGAAATGCATTGAGTTATTTATGTGCAAACTAATAAAAGGAAATGTGGATGTTATGCTTTCCAAGTGGATGTTATGCTTTCCAAATGGATGAAACTAATTTGTCCCTCATGTTTCCTCAATGTCAGATGTGAGGCAGGATTAGAGTTGTTCACAGGGATGGATGGAGTGTTTATGGATGGCTTGAGAATCTGTAAGAATTTGTGGAGTGCATATGAGGACATTTTCATATAGCATAAGGTCCATGTTAGGCTGTACAGGACCTTACATAATTTGTAAAGTCTCAGCAAGGGTGTTGTCAAAATTTGACAGGTTTTCAAGTAGGAGAAGGGCTCCATCTTTGAAAACCTTCTGAGATTTTCAATATGGTCCACTCTGCCTATTGGTCTATGACCTCATAACAGGTACATCAAATCTTGGAAGGTTTGAAAGATAGGGCCTTTCTCCTATAATTATGGACTTTCTGAAAGTACTTTGCCCTTTCAATTCCAGATCAAGTTATTATGTTACAGGAGGATCAAATTTGCTTTCATAATTTACAAACCACTTCTATGGGGAAAGGGTTGCTGTAACTCACAAAGAGGCTACACAAATTTCTACAATAGGAGTGAGAAGGAGATCTTTATGGTATTGAGAAGGAAGATTCGAATCTAAACCCTAATACCAGACCTGTGTGGGCTCTCCCCATTTCCTGTGGACCTTAAAACTGGAGTAATCTCATGTTAAGCTCCCTACAAATAAGGGACCATGCTGGCCAGGTGTTCAATGCCAGGGTTGATACCATTCTTGATCCCATGTGTAAGCTTATATACAAAACCAGCGCTGGTCTAAAGTCTAAACCATATGAGTGCTCATAAATTATGCAAAATTCAGTTGAGTCATAATTCCTTCAGAGATCTTCATGTTGAATTGTCAGGCATATGCATGCACCTTATCAATTGTTGCAACAATGTGCCTATAGCCAACACTACTGCAACATCGCCCTTAATGTTGCAACATGTTAATTAAATAAATCACCACAACCAAGCGGAGAATAAACAAGGAAAGTTTGAAGAAAACAACTAAATCAGCTTACATTTGAAGCCTTGAAAGCTTCAGGTGAAGACATGAGTCATTATCAGATTTCGTCTCTAAATTCAATAAAATTGCATAATCATAGTCAGGCACAAACATTAGATTGAAGAACATATTGTTGGGTCTAAAATGTCAGCAACATAAAAGCACTAAAACATTTCACATTATGCACATTGTTTTCATTAAAGAAGAACATATTACCACCAAGTGGAAGAAACTTGACAAAGGAAACTGCTTGGTAGGGTTGTGGAGTGTAGAAAGGGAAAACATTTGGGTTCATACATATGTACCACTTACAAATGTCTCTAAGACCACACACATGTCTATACTAAAATTCATCCAACTACCTGACACACTTAATGTACATTGCTTTAGTTCGCTCGTCTCCATAACACAAAACTTTAGGTTCCAAATTCAACGTTTGTGGTATTGACTGTAAAAGTTTAAGGGTCATGTTAGATGGCAATCCAAGGTCTCAAATCCTAGGGACCAACTTGAAGCAAATTTGAAACAAATTGAAGCCTTGAATTGGACCCTTCAGGTAAATTCAAAGAGATCAAATGAAAAGAAGTATCAATTATCCAAGTTAAAAGACAATAATCTTTTAAAATCCCAACATGACCTAGTAGATGTATAAAGAGGGACAAGCCATTGGGAACAAAATTGATGTTGGAGCTCATGAACGCATGAAATTGAGAAAGAGAAATCTTGAAGTAATGTTGTCAAAGTGAAAGAAAGACCTAGTTGTAAGATGTAGATATTTGAAGGCTAGGTTAAATTAATTAGAAGCAAAGTATAAGACCAAACAAGCAAAGATAGTGTAAAGAAACTAAAGAACTAGAAATTGGAGATGTATCACAAGAAATGAGTTAATGAGAAAGTTAAAAGCAAAATACAACTACTTTACCTACCTACCTTTGTAAAAGGCACCCACCCATGCATTATGGAATTTTATTATATATTTTGCAATTATAAAATAAAATTAGACTTCCTTTGTTGCTCTTGATTTCAAGCGTGAGAGATAGGTCTAGGGATCATAAACACATAATGGCAAGGAGCAAAGAGACTCCACTTCCTCCTTCTTGGGTTGACATATATAGAGAATAAGTCTAGGGATTAAAAATTACAAACCGAATTAAAAATTAAAACTATTGGTACAAATTATAATTTGAATTTAAGAATATTTAATTTTTTTTGAAAGTCTTTTGTCACATGTAAATGGGGTATAATGCACATGATGTATAAATTTGTTTTGTAAATTATAATATATGAAAATGAACCAAGATATATTGAATGTATTTTACATTGTAATTTGATCAATTTTCAAATACACCACAAGACATGCACATTTTGAAAATGAATGCATATTCAACAATGATAATCATGTAACTACGAATTATTGGATTGATCTTCAACATAGGTAACACAATGCCAAAATTTGTCTTTCATGATCAAAACATTTTGAAATTATGTTTTAATTTAGTTATGTAGTCATATGTCCTTTACTCATATACATTTAATCATTTTGTGACTACATTGTGATTGCATTATGATTACATGACTACAATTGCATTGCCATTACATGACTACAACTACTTTGGGACTACATAATGACTACATTGAGACTACATGATTATTGTACTTAAGTTAGTAACTTATTTTGGTATTGGTTATTAACTATTTACTAGCTACCTAGGTAGCTATTGTACATCGTTATTAAGTAGTGGGTACCTACTTTAGCTAGGTGGTTAAACTTACCAAGGTACTTATTAAGTTACTACGTAGGTTATATATTATTAAGTATGTACCTAGTTAGGTAGCTAGGGTTGGTTATGTAAGTAAGTTAAAAACAATTGTTTATGATAATATTGTGACAACTTTTATCATGTAAAATAACGTGCTAGAATGATTAAGGACCATCCTTCAATGTGAAGGTGAGGGGTTCAAATCTTCACAATTACAACCTCATCTTATAAGGCTAACTAAGTTATGTTAAGTTATTAAATAGTTCCTACATTCCTAGATAGGCTAGGGACTATGTATTTTTAACATGTAGGATAGGTTTTTAGCCTATCATACCCTAGGCTTACCTAGCTTAGGCTAGTAGGCTAGGAAAAAATATATATTTTGATGTTCTTCATGATTGTAGTTGCAAAAAATATAGTCATAAAAGACATTGTGCTTCATGACTATAGTTGCAAAAGATATTTAAAATATGACATGTCCTATTTGACTACATATTCATTTAGTCATGGCTTAGGGTTTTGGTGCTGTGTAAAATCATGTTAAAAAAGAAAATGATTCAAACATTCCAAATAGACAAAAAAACAAAATTAGGCCATAAGGCCCATGGAGTTTGTGGATAGAGTAACTTTTAAATCTTTTGATTGCGAATGTGCCCTTTTTTAATGATTAAAGCCAAAATATAAAATCAAATGGACATGCTTTTCCTTCCGAAAAGTTGCATTTTCATAATTTTAGTAGTGATGATGAAGATGATTCGAGGCTCGTTTAAGTAGGGAAACTTTAAATTTCATAAGTCATAGTCATCACTTGGACAATTCTAAATTGGAATATGTTTAGCCCATTTCCATGTAAATGAACTTATGTTTTTTTAGATTTGAGTTATATATATATATATATATATATATATATTTTCAACACCATGTTCACAAGTAAATTTTGAATATCTTTTGAGCCACCAATTTGCATCCCATTTCTCTACAATTGAATTTGAATTTGATTCAATTGAATAGTAATCCAATTGTTGATTTGAATTAAGTTGAATTGGAATTCAATTTCAATTCAAATTTCATGCAATGTCATTCAATATTTTCATTCAAGATGAAACTTAATTTTCACATTGAAATCGATTCATTTTTTAAACTAATTGATCATTGTTGGTAGTGTGCAAGAACATGGAGTGAAAGGCCAACATTATAGATCAACGTTTCATCAATGAGATACAAAGCGAACCAGATTCTGTATGAAGTTGGACAATAGATAGCCAAAAATATATAAGGAATTCTTAAACCTTTTCCTTTCATATATTTATTTTCATAAGACAAATTTGACTAATTTGTCTTATGCATGATTGCCACTTCAGCAACATCAAAAAATTGGGGGAAGAAAAGACTATTATACAGTGGAAGGTAAAAAATTTGTCAAGCTGTGAAAGGGCATTCAATGCAATCCTTGTCAGTGACTCTGTCACACTTTAAGGGAAAAACAAAAAACTTTGTGTGTCACAAGAAACATGGGTTGATATTGATGAAACCCTGGTATTAGATTGTCAAAAGACATGTGTCCTCCTGAGGTTGCGAAATGTTAAAAGCCTTGGCCTTCTACGGATTTGAGAGGATTCAGCCCTAGTTCATTTTAATGACAGGAATAGTCAGCTTCTAATCTTCTTAGAGCACTTCCATCCCAGTCCACCAAGCAACCCTTCAATGAAGAATAGTCCCCTTCTAATCTTCTTAGAGCATCTCCATCACATTACACCAAGAGACCCTTCAATTATAGTCCCCTTAGAGCTCTCCATCACATACACCAAACAACCCTTCAATTGCAACCTGGTGATGAGTGGTGACGAGACTTGAGAAGCCCGTAGATATTAGCAGGGAGGATCAACGAAAATCGACCGCCCCTGTCGAATGGGTGGCGGCTGCAAAATCAGCCGCCCCTGCAGAAAGGAATGGATGGTAGTTGATTCAGTCACTCACCTGCTCTTGAGTCACTACATGTGGTCACTCTTGGTGCCTTACCTACCATTGACGTCAGTGAGCAAGCAGAGAAGGCCAGTCTGCCAGGTTGCGGCCTCCCAAGGCTTCACGAGGGATGGCTTACCGGGCAGAATCAGCACTTTACAAGGCATTTTGCCAGGTGTGCACTCCCAAGGATTCCCGGGAATTGCTTACCCGGCAAAAGCAGCATTCTAAAAGGTGTTCTGCCTTTGGGAGGGGGGAAGTACAAGCTCGAAAGCAAGTGCGAAGAGCATGGACCATTTGTAGAGTCAAGAGAAGAGCATGGAGCAATAGCATTGTGAGAGTTAGCTTAGGCCACAGAATCGGCATTCTGTGGCCCGGGCGGCATTCTGTGGCCCGGGCCATAGAAGGTCCTCCTGTCAAGCGTGCCCTCCAAAAGCTCCCTGGGTTTGCTTACCTGGTATAATCAGCATTTTATGGCCTGTTCTCTAGTATATATATATATATATATATATATATATATGTAAAATTTTTATTAAAAAAATTTAAATGAAAAAATTGAACTAATATTTGAGAAAAATGAAGTATTCGTTCTGTCAATGTGGAAGCTAACTCTAGGCTATGGGCACTTGGTTGCCAAAAGAACTTCAAAAGAAAATTTCAAATGATGTGAATGGTCCAACAACTAGACAAGTGCCATAACTTCAGAAAACTGCACCAACAATGGTTTTGGTTTAGGTTAAGGTTATGACGTCCACAATGGTTTAGGCTTAAGTTTAGGTTTATATCACTTGTTTGTGCCACAAATACAATTTGCATGATCCATAATTAAAGCCAGTATTTGTTCACCCATCACCTTTACAAGATTCTTTCTACCTATCATTGCACTGCTACTGCTGGTGGTGTGTCATGGTCCTAAGAGGGTTTTCTTTACTGGCCAAATCTCACCAGAAAATTAAACTAAAAACTAAGACTGTGAAAATGAAGTCATTTATTTTGGTTTTGAATCTCTGATATTCAAAAGAAATTGTAAAGTTTTTATATTTGATTTTAGTAAACTACCAAACATAGGAAAGATGCTCAACTTTCTTACTTTGCTATTGTTTGCTTGCTATATTTGGCCAAATCTTCCTATGGCTGATGGTCACTTTGGCTACATCACTATTGACAAAGAAACACTGGGCCTTAAGTATGTCACACCCTGGTTCTACGAATTTGTGGGGCCTGGCCTATGACGAGCTTAGTGAGATCAGCACTCACCTTTACATTGTAAGCATGATTCATACCTTGTGGCTTGTTGATTGTTTGTTTGTTGGCTTGAAAGTCGGATATGCAGACAATAGGGTGAACAAGCATCTTTAGTGGTACTATGATACAAACTGACAAATACTTTGTTTTTTGATTGCTTCTAAATGTTATAAATGTTCCAAGAGGTAACTACTCAAGATCTTGGAGTCCAAATCTGGGTTCAATGTTAACCACTTAAAGCACTGTGAGAATTTTTTTATTAGATTTGGAGGGCACCTTATATTTGTCAATATCCCTCCAGGATATTGCACATACTCCTTAAGAGTGAAGAAAAACCCTGTAAAAATAAATCAAGGATGGGAACCCATCCAGCAAAAGTACAGGAAAATGAGAACACAAATACACACAACCTAAAGAAAAAACAAAAGCAAACAATCAACAAATATACCTTATGCAAAGAGGATTGATGACTACGAAATGAAAATAACAATAGAAAAAAAGAATTAAGATGAGAGAGCTGTCATCTGCCAAAAATCAGTTAGTGATGGAAGTGCAATGGCTATGATGTGTGGAAGAGATGAGGAACCTAATCAAGTGCAACAGTCCACTGAAAAATTCTTATGACTTCTGTACATTGCAGGGCTATGGATATGCGTTGTTAAAATAAACAACAAACATCGAGCAGACTAAAGAAGACCGGTGATGAGCCTACTATTGAAAAAAATGATGAGTGATATCAAGCTAGGGTGAAATGACATCCACATTGTGAAGTTAATTGGACAGAAAATGGTAGATGGTATTGATTATTGTTGATTGTTCTGATGCCATTTTGTAACAGGCAGGTGCCTACATTCATTCCCATGACCTCTCCATTAAAGGCACGAATCTTATCTTGACCTACTATCCCCCTAGTCCCCCCATTGACAACACAATATTAAAAGACAAAAGTGTACAGTGTTAATGGGAGCCTTTTTGGTTCACTGCATTCCCACTGCAGGGAATGACCATCAGAATGCAATTTTATTTGGATGCAAAGTCTGAGGGGCATTTTAAATGAGCATTCGAGGTGAAAGGTTCAACAAAATGGAGTAATCCTATTAGTTGAGAGTCATAAATTGGAACCAAGGCTTTTAGATGAGGATCCAAAATCAATTCAAGCCAATTCGAAGTGGCAACATATAGCATTATTTTGGAGGCAATTTGATTGATTCGGATAAAAAAATGAAGCTAAAAGGAGAGATCATGGTTGGGAGAACCCAGAAGTAAGCTAGAGTTCAAGGTTGTCTCTTTCATTGTTTTTGTTGTTTTTCATTGTTTTAAATAAAAATTTTAATTGATTTTGTGCAAAGTTGAAATTGTGCAAGAATGAAAGACATTTTGTGTATTGAGGACATTGTTGAGAGCACAGTTGTCACTCCATTTTTGACTCCATTTTTGAGCACATATAGTATTAACATGGCTGAATTTGTGGGTTCACACAAGGTTGTTTGAATAAATGCATTTTCAGCTTTTACAAGTGAACAAAATGAAAGTGTTTCAAAAAATGAGGTCATAAAATCTTGATCATGGAAGGTTGAAGTGTTCATTTTTGCAAATTGAAGGAGATTTGGATTTTTTTAAAATCCCTAAACTAGCTCCTGCTCCCAAAAAAAAAGAAAAAAAGAAGAAACTTCTGTAACTACAATGAAAAAGAAAAATATAAAAAAGAAGAGGATTGGAGAAAATAGATGAATGGTGAAATACTACATTTAATTGCACTATGAGAAAAACAGAATTAAAATTTATCATAAAAAATAATCAAAATAAATTTCAATTTACTTGAAACCATAGTTGTGCTTGTTTTGGTAAAAAAAAAAAAATCGAATTTGAAACTTGAATGAACTGATAAAGTTTTTGAAAAAAAAAAATATAAATATAAATAAATTGATACATTGTAATTAAAAAATAAGACCATCAATATCTTGTTCCTATGCTCATCCATTGTGTCTGCAGTGCAGAAGGAAGCAAAAGACAAGTAAAAAAAATTTGAGAAAAATGAACAGATGATGCGAATCTCACAATTTTTATCAATTGGACCCTCAAATTGAGCCGTATGTCTTCAGACGCACTCATGGGATGTTGGAAAAAACTATTTTTCTATATGAAGAAGGGTCCAATACAAGGATTCAATCTGTTTCAATTTGTCTCAAATTGGTCCCTTAGGTTTTGGACCCTGGTCTGTCATCTAAAGTGGCTCTTAGTTAGCAAAGCAACAATGTTTTAGCAAACTCACGTATACATAATTTTGCTCACTCCCATTAATTAACTCACATGTGATGGACACAGCTGCAATCTTTTGATTTGATTACCAAAGCAACAACAATTACATCTGTACCCCTGTTCTTCTTCTTCTTGTGTTTGTGTTGAGCAAGTTCGTTTTGTTTTTGGAATTGCTGAGCTGAGCGAGTCATGGCAGCTGCTGCTTCTCCTCCTCCTCCTCCTTCTTCAGCTGCTCATGAGAACAAGAAGAAACTAGAAGAAGAAAGAGACGTTAACAACATGGCACAAGTTGAAGTTACCAATGTTTTCAATCTGCAAGACCAAGAAGAAGCTGTGACCAAGATGCTGCAATCAACTTCAATGGGCCAATATTTTCTAGGAGAGACCAAAATAGAAGATTTCTTCATACCAGATCGCACATATGTGCCACACAACAAGTATACAGAAGAAGAAGAAGGTGGTGGTGGTGGAGTTGGTGGTGGTGATGAATTGCCAGTACTTGATTTTTCAATTGTAGCTGAATCTCCATCGTCAAAGAAAACTGAGAATGGAGGAGAACCAAATCCACAACAACATCATCAAGATTATGCAACTCGGAAGCAAGCATTGATTTCCCAGTTGCTGAAAGCGGCTGAAAGTTGGGGTTTCTTTGGGGTAGTGAATCATGGAATCTCCTTAGAGCTCATCAGTCGGATGCAAGCTCATGCTCACAGATTCTTCCAGTTGCCGCTACAAGAGAAGCTCAAAGGGTCCCCCAACGGAAGCTTGCTGTATGCCTACACTACAGGCAGCGTTGACGTCCTCCCCACCAAGTGGTGGAATGAATCCCTCCAACTGCTTTGGACACAAGAGCAAGTTCAAATGTTCTGTGACAGAATAGTATGGTCTCAAGACCATCATGATGCTCACTACAATCCTAGCAGCATCCGGTAACACCATATCAAGCCACAAATCATTTCTTCAGCTTCTGTTGAATCTTTTTCTGGAAGTTCTCTTGTGGAGTTCTATTTTTCTCCCGTATACAATTGCAGCTGATTTTGATGAACAATTATAGGGAAGATTTTTTGGAGTTTATGGCTGCTTTGGGGGAGCTTGGACGTCGGATCATGGAGCTTTTGGCAGAGGGACTTGGGCTTCATCCGGATGCTTTCAATCGTCATTTCAGAGCTGAGAGCCAGTCGACTCTCCGCTTGAACTATTACCCTCCTTGTCCGCACCCAGACAAGATCGAAGGTATGTATGAACACAGCGATGCTAGCATGATCTCTATCCTGCACCAAGATCAGGTGGGTGGACTTCAGATCTTGAGAAACGGCAAATGGGTGGGTGTGAGACCTGATCCTGCCTCCTTCGTTGTGAACATCGGCGAGATTGTCATGGTGGGTTTGGTTTCATTAAACCCTAGCTAGCTAATGGATCATGCAAAAGTGCTTTGCAAGCTCTCCAGCAGCTCCTTATCTTCTTGAGAGAACGGAAGAGAAGAGAGAGAGAGCTTTCATCTGAGCCTTAATCTTTCTTCTAGCTTGTTTTGCAGCCAGTCTAGAACTCTGTGTGTGTTTTCTTTTCCTCCAAGTGCTTGATACGAATTTCAGATTCCTCTTCCCAGCTTTGTGTCATCCTGACAAGTGTACTGAACATTGAGATGGTGCTCTGTGTCTGGTATTGATCTGCAGATGATGAGTAATGAGAGGTTTTCAAGTGTCGTTCACCGAGCTGTTGCCAATAGTAGTGAGCCTCGTCTGTCAATGGTTTTCTTTTGCGTGCCAGTTCATGAGGATGTTTTGACTGTTGCTGAAGGGCTCATTGATGCAACACATCCTGCCAGATTCACGCCCTTCAATTGGGGAGACTATCTTACAATCTTATGGAAGAAAGATCGACCAGACTACTATAGGCCTGGGAAAACATCATCAACAAAAACATCAGTGGAAGAAGAAGTCGACAACAAGGAATCATGACCCGATGTTTTTTTTTCCTCTTTTTTTGCCATCCTTGGAGCGAGCACCCATCACCCCAAGTATATAGCTGCACCTCTTGTACAGTAACCAACAGATGAATGTCCTCTTTGTTGCACAGATTGCCAACTTTGTTTTGCAAGTTGCATTATAGAGCACTGTAAGTACACTTGCATCTATATTCTAGATCTTGATTCTGCTGGCTGCTGATTTTCATGATAGTTCTACTAGAAGTGCCTTCTGCTGTTCTTGCCCAGCCTGCAAGTGACCCATTAGCTTCTCTGAGATCATGGTGATGTCTTGTTGAACATGACTCTCCAAGCTGCATCCTCCCATGCTCCCGGTTTTTGCACAGTACATGTCAACCAAGCTATGAACCTGCCCCATGAAGACAACATCTGAATCCCATCATCTACTGTCAATGATCTGCAGCTCATGAGCACTACAATGTATGCTCTGTTCAAGTGCATGCAGGGAGTGATCCAGATCATAATGTGCATCCCCATAAGCTGCCAGCACATGATGCATTCAGCATCCCTACAGAGTTTGGTAACAGAGTTTGGTTGCACACCTTTGTGTTGCACAATTCACTGAAATAGTTTTCTGCCTTCTGTGAGTTGCCTGCTGCATTTCATGTCCCAATATCATGGCATTGTTCCCACTTGTGACCAAGTAGTACATCTTGAGATCTGGCATATCTTGTTGAGCTTCTCTTGTTCATGAGCATTGACCTAAATGGTTTGCCCCATTTTGCATACATTGTCAGTGAGGTTACACTGCCCTTGCAAAGATGTCAGACTTGAAACCATGTTCCTTCCAATGTTATTCTTCATGAACATGCCTGTCATGCTCTTCAAGTGCCCCTAAACTAGCACATGCAGTGATGATCACCTGAAAAAAAGTGAAATTGTCAGGACTTCTATTCCTTAGTGTCATTGGATTTGTTGGAAAAGTGCCTGCAGCACCTGCACAAGGTGCCCATTCTTCATGTATTTGTGAGCTTTCTTATTCCATCCAAAAATCTGCAATTGCTCTGTGTCTTCTGCCATTTGAGCTATCTCTCCAGCCAGCCATGGCAGGGTTTCGTTGGTCGAAGCAATCCAGAGTGCTTCTTGTGTGTCTTCTTATGTTTAAAGCCTGGATAAGTACCTGCAGTACAAAGGATCTGAAAAGAACAGGCGCCAAATTTTAGACCATGGCACATTAGGATGATGGCAACTAAGAGAGCAACAAAATTGACACCAACAAGAGCTATGGACTGTGACCTCTGACAGGATTGATATTCAGTTATTTTCAAGGGCTGTGGCTCCATTGACATGTGAACTCTCTAACAGGATTGATGTTCAGTTACCTTCTCTGATCTCTGCAATCCCACCATTATGACTTGGATCCAATTTAGGAAACTCTTGCCAAATTCTAGATTGAGCTTTACATGACCAACCCTCATGAGAATCTCAATGCTCTGAGTGGTTGTCAAGTTGGGGGTTACAACCCATAACCTTTTGACTGACCTCTGTTTCATTAGCGACCTACAAGTTAGCACAAGGTACTGCTCTGGGCTCTCATTGGTCCAATGATTTCATAACCCTTCTTTGCTTCTTGGATGTCAAAGATTTCACAATTGCTCTCTGTTGGGATGAAAAGATGGCATCTCGATTCTCACAAGGGATGCTTAGGTCTGGTAATTGGCTTGATTCACTGGTCACTTGTGAATAGTTGGGGTGTTCATGTGCCTAGTGAATATGCTGTGACTATTCATGGTAGGTAACCTGCGCACTCTGGTTGGTTGCCTACTCCACAACTGTCTATTGCAAATAACTGGTGAACTTTCTTTCACTAGTCAAGCCAAGGGGAAGCCATGACCTATATCACCACTGAAAATTTGAGAACTAAAAATACTACCCCTTTGAAAAACTAAACCCTAAACTCTGAAAACTCTAACCCCTAAACTCTGCCAGTTGATGTGTTTGATCAAATGTTTCAAATGTGCTGAACTTGAATCTGTTGTAGTGTAGTGGAGAACACATCATCTCCCATGCATCAAAGCTGAAATTATGTTCCTCTGGAGATCACCAGTTTATCTGAACACTCCTTTTCCTCAACTAAAGTTTTTAAATGACCAATGATTGTAGCATGAAGCTTCTCTTATTTTAAAGCCTATTCAATGTTCTTTTCCAAAAAAATAGGCCAAATTACTTGAATTTGCGCTAAAAAAGACATTTCTCAAAATTTTGGTCAAAAAGACAACAAAATTTGTTGAACCTATTTTGATTGGGAATTGCACCTATTTCATTGCACTCTGAAACCCACTTGCAATAATATAGAGATCTATAACATACCTTTTGGCTGCCTTGGGTTAACCATCACTTAGACTGGTACTGTGGTAGAAAACCATTATGTTTTTTGAGTTGCTACTAAATGCTATAAAATCATCGTGTCCTTCATATATGAAAGCAAAAAAACTAAAACATCCTTCCATGCTATTGACTGCCTACAGGAACATATTATGGAAGTTTGGCAATTGATATATATATATTTTGTCAATACTGGGCATATTCAGTCCATTTGGTTCATAAAAAGGTCAAATTTATAGGTCGAAATCATATTTTTCAGGTATTGTTTTTGCAAGCTTCCTCAAAAATATCATCATTGCAACATAATCCAAAGAGTTTGATTTAAAAATTCTGTTAAATTCAATGTAAGCAGACATACTGTTTTTCTTTGTTGAGCACCCTTGTCCTGGACAGCTTTTTGAGCCTGATGTGGCATATAGAATGAACTTGCTGCACATGTGTGTCATCTTTCATAAGATTCGTTGAAAGATCTTAACCCTCCAGCAAGTGTCCAATAATTTCCACAATTTTTTAATATAAGTACTAAGGAAGTAGGAATATCACAAAATTCCAAAAAAGACAGTTCAACTTTTGGATTTAGTGCCCAATAACACAAATGGCTGCTTGCACACACTCAAGAAGGAGTAACCCCGGGATGCGCAATTTATCAAGCTCAATGTGGGAGGAGGGTCTGTAGAAAGCGTTGGGGGTAGTGGTAGTCTACGGTGATTGGAGTAGGGAGAAGAGAGAGCAGGTGCTCTGTTAGGGTTTGCAGAAATCGACCTCTTGTGATAGCGGCTTTTGAGCAGCTCCTTGAAATGCGAAGTCTTGTGTGGTAGATGTAATTGCAATTGGTGTGTTGTTGAAGCTCAACTGAAGGCTTCTCATCAAACCCATGATTGATCGATTTGACTGGCCTAAAGGCTTGAGTAGTTGCAATATTGGGAGATCAATCATACAAACCTAGACACGATGAAACTGCATGGATCCATCAAATTGCAGCAAAATTATACCTTTCATCTACTGCTCTTGATCAATAGGCCAGACTCTCAATTCCCCGGAAAATGTCTGTAGAACAAGAAGAAGCAGCCGATAAAGAAAATGTTCACTTAACTTGGCTTTGGTTTAGCGCTGGTTAGTCGTGTTCGAGCTCAGAATGACTACCGAACTACTGGAGGTGAGAGAGATGGTAAAGTTGGTTTCAAAGATTAAGAATTTATGAATTGAAAATATTGTTGGAGAATGGGTTTAGGGTTTAAGGTCTCACAGAGCTTTATTGCGAAACTAAGACTGGAACAAGTCAGTTCAATTATCATCCCTGGGTAGTGAGCTTTGCAATATGACACTTCTAAATATCAAAAAGAGAAAGGGATAGCTAGCATATGGCTTGCTAGCAAAGCAACCGCTGCCTTTGAGTATTCTATATGGACATGGCTTTCTCGCACGATCCAGCGTTGAAATAATCACTTCCCAATGTTGTTCCTCAGAGACTACTAGTGTTGCGGCCACTACCGTAGGTCCACTGTAGAGCTCTTCCAGAGATCCTCCACTAAGAGACAAGATGATGAAGATGATGACAACGACGACGTGGATTTGAAGCACCGCTCCCAAACAAACAACACAACGACATCAACAATTAGGCAAACCAAAGGCCTAGAGAAGGGGTTTAGGGTCGATTCAATTTTCTATTCAAATTCCCCTGCAGATCACAAGAAAATACTTCTATTGTAATTTGAGTAAAAGTTTCTGTAACTTTGTAACAAGGATTTTTTTGTTTTTTTTTTCAATTAAAAAAACTAGAACTGAGGGCTCACCAAAGGTTCATCAGCAGTTAACCAGTGGTTCTAGTTCAGGTTACTTTGAACTGGACCAGATTCGGGCTTGATTTTCAGAACCAGAACCAAAACCAGAATTCCCGGACCCTGAACCAAATTCCCATTCCATTTATGTTTGGAACCAGAACTAAAACCAAAGGTTCATCAGTCTAAGAGTTCTTGGGTTTAATTTGCCCACTAAAAGGCCTCACTCAAGAAGGTGAAGGCACCAGTGTGGGTGCTGATTCACCCTGCCTGTTGCAAAAAAAGTCGAGAACCACCCAACACTAAATTTTAAGGAGGCTAAGGCTTGCATTCAGGACATCCTTGTTCTATCTCCCTCCATCCAAGGGCTACTTAAGTTGGAGTTTGTGGGCCCTTCTTTTTATATGGATTGGCTGCTAATAACATACTAAATCAGACCCTCATCATGCCAAGCAATTCTAATGTTGAAAAAGTGCAGTTTGCTGTAACTTGAATGTGCTTGAAATTCTTTCTAATGATGGATAACCACATTATGATGTAAGTAGTAGTAGGTAGTTGATGTTATTGACTTTCATTGTTCATGTGCAGGAATAATACAAGCAATTAAAACTCGTGTTCACCTTCTTCTCACTGTTTTCTTTAAGGATTCTGACAAGAAGTAGCCATTGCCCATAAAGAAAACTGCATGCGTCAGGTGGCTGGTAACTGAAAATACATGCCAGGACACCTGAACCAAGGGCTGTACATACAGACAACAAAACAGTGATACAATCATCAATATACACTGATTTTGGTGAAGGAAAGGTTTAAGGAGGAGGCTAGGTCTGTAGTCATCTGACAATCTTGCCAGAAACACTTAATACAGCTACGTGAAAAGTCACCCTGTCTTTGGACCCTAGCAAGTTTGACCCTGTAAACCCTGATTAATTCCCAATTTGAGTGTGGCTGTAAAATGAGTGAAATGATGATACCCTGGTAAACCTCATTAAACAAAGCACCCAGCAAAGGGGCAAGGGAAGGACAAAGAGAGAGGACCCAGGTCTGAGCCAGAAGTGCAAAAACCGAAAGCGGGTTTACAAAGGAGCAGGGAACAAATTATGTTCTAAGCCCCCACCGGTTCCAAGAAGCATATCGGATAAGGAAAGGAAACTTGAAAAAGTAATAAGCCTAGAAGAACTCTTGCTTGCAATGACAATGCAGCTCAAAATAGAAGTGACTTGTGCTCTCTACAAGGCTATCAACACTCTTCGTCTATAGAAAGCACATAGAATCGTCAAAGGAAGGACATTGGTGCCCTTTGCTAATCATACCATGTTAACACAATGGTGAAGAAAGTTGTTTGCTTGTTGGTGTATGCATTCAAAAATCTTTATGGCAAGGGGAAGAAATGTGTTTGTTGAATGCCAATCATGGTAAAGTCCTTCCTTTGCTTGAGTTATCGTCATCATGATTACCTTGCGAGATGGAACAACTTGAAAAACCAAATTTCCTTTGGTGGGATCATTGATGACCATGTTTACCAAGGTGTGAATGCCATCAGTTGATAACATGATATCAACCCATTGATGAGAAGATTGAAAGGAAAGGGTAAAAGGACATGAGTTTTTTCATACGAAACATGAAACCATTTGTCTCTTGTAATGGAGGCAAAAACATTTTGAACCACATCATGGGATGTAGTCTGTTCCCACCATGGGAGTAATGAAGAAAGTGGGTCCTTGCAAGATCTAAAGGTTAAGCACAAATTTAATGGGTCACCTTGAGAACTAATGGATGGGGAAGCTTGACCCGGTGTGCAACACAGAAGAAAAAACATCTGTGGGTAGGCAAAAATGTGGAATGATTATTTGAGCAAAAAACCAAGCACCCACCTTTAAGCCTATACAAGACCTCAAGTGTGCATAGTGTAAATTAAAAGCCATGTTAGAGATGATGTTAAAAACAAAATGGTCATGCAATTTGTTTTAAATGTTTTCCCAAAGTCAATTTCATCCCCTATCAACAAACTACATGAAAGGAAGAACACATGTGATTACATTCAAAGGAAAGAGCTTTTGCATCAACTTTAAATGGGCTTAGAAGGGGAGTGGACCAAAACTATTAGCATTTATTGCTTTCAATAAGAACAAATAATGATTCGATAAGAATTTGGCATTGATAATAGGTGTAATAAATGTTTAATTCCCTAAACATGCCACCAACGCAATGAGCACTATGGAAATGAGGCTGATCCCCCATGAGAAAAGGGGGAAAAAAACTTGTCAGCACACTAAAAAGGCATATGTGTAATCTAAAAAACTTAGGCCCCATAACCTCCTAAAGACTTATAGGAAGGTTGAATAAAAGGAGGTGAACTAACATTAAAAGATTAACAAAGAAAGGAAGTAACAAAGTAAATAGCAAGGTCTTTGGGCAAAACACAAAAAAAAGATCTAAAAAGCGACTTGGACATCCCTTAACCTCAAAAACACTTTTGCATGGTGAACATTTTCATTTAATGCATCCTACATGAAAAAAGAAAAAAGAAAAAACAAACCCAAATGGGACACGTAAAACCCTAATGATGTTTGATGAACAATAAAATTAGTGGGAGGAGAAAAGCCAAGAGGCATATTAAAAGGCACCCAAGCCAAACACTTGCAAGGGTGGACCGCAAAAACCAATTGAGAAACAAAATGGTCAAAGGCAAAATGAATGATAAAAGCCAAACCAATGATGTGAATGTCATTTGCAAAAGAAGGGAAAAATTTACAAAAGGGAAAAATTGTCATAGAAAATTGTAACACATGAAAATGGGCTAACACAAAAAGAGGTCCAATAAACGAATCACCTCGGTGCATGCCTTCTAAAGAGTGGATGATTAACAAATCTCCCAAAGAATAATGGTGGTTAAAGAAAAGAGGAACTTGCTAAGCATAAAAGGACCAAACAAAAGGGAAAAGTTGAGACAAATGACCTCTTACCACGCAGAGTTTTTGAAAGATGGCTTTTTAAAAGATGGTGTGAAGAACACATTTGTGACATCCACCTATAATACCACTTAATGGAGATGGACCTTTAGAACAATTTGAATGCCATGAACTATTGCTTCACACCCCCTTTGACTACCATGTTGAATTAATGAGGCAACAAATGAACAGAAAAATGTCATGAAATTGCATGCATAAAGCTTTGCTCACCAATTAGTATAGGACCTCATTCATTGCAATTTGTCAAATGTTTCCAAAAGGCTTGGCCAAAGCCAAAAGTCTAGCAATGTTAGGAACCAAAGCCATGGACCTTGGGATATGACTCACAACAACATAAAAACACTCCTAAAAAAGTTGTGAGAAATCGTTGGCTAAAGTCTTGAGATCAAAGAAAAGTTTTGTTTGTGTTCAAAAAATCATATGTGAAGGACCACAGTTGAAAGATACGATGATCGAATCAAGGTTGACCTAAAGGAATCCAAGGAAAACTCCAAGTTTGAGTTAGGTTGAAAATCTAACAAGGAGAAGATAAATCTAAAGGGTGAAACGCTTGTTAAGCATTAATGGTTTAAGAGGAAACTAAAGTCAGGACAAGGGAGGAAAGAGCCCTGACAGCACATGCATACTTTTTGGCATGACCTAAGGCAAAACTTCGTCCAAGACAACATGGTGAGAACGAGGGGAAAACTAAAGGGGTGCCTCAAGTTTGGGGTGACCCAAAAAAAATGGGGTTGCCATCAGTGTTTTCTTTTCTGGTGAATTTCGCAACTTGAATTTTCTTTCAGAAAATGACAAAAAAACGAAAATTTTGTGTTTAAGAAAAATTTCGCCATTTTTCGAAATAAAACTAATTAAATTAACCACATATGGACGACCTAGACAGTTCCTAGGTCACCACTTGTAGTAGCACTTTTGTAAAAATGCTACATACCACCTACGACATTCGCCATTTAATGCTAATTAATGTTGAGAATCTTAGCTAGTGGACCTACTTGAGGAATTTTAAAATAAAAGACCCAGCAGAATGACTGATATGAAGGGGTTTTTTTGGGAAAAATCGCCCCAAAGTTGCCATATTTGGAGGGGAAAAAAAGAAGTTAAAATCGCCTTATTTTGACCATAGGTTCTTTCATGTGACCACTATATAGCAGCGTTTTAAAAACTTCTACTTCTGACCTCTAGCCAAATTTGGCTAAGTTCTCTTGTGGATGATTGCCAGTCCACCTACCTCACAAAATTGAAAAAAAAACCTCTCACCCACCATGACTGGTGAAGTATATTGGAAAACCTACTTATTCCCTTAAAAACCTGACATTAGTTGAAAACAAATGCCCCATTAAATGTAAGCCTCCAAAATCAGGAACAATTAGGTGTAATAAGTCAGATTTAGTGGGTGGCAAGGCCCAAATTTGGGGCAATCCTGGAATAAGGATCTAAGGGTAGATCCACCCACAACAAATGCGTGAGAGTTCATTAAGGCCAGAAGGTGGGGCATTATAAAAGAGGTTAGAGCAGATCCACCCACACCCAACGTGTGAGTATCAGGCAAGGCCTCAAGTTGGGGCATTCCTCAAATAAGAGGATTGGAATAGATCCTCCCACACCTAATGTGTGACTCTTTATCAGTCTCTTCTCCACCAAATTTCATTGTTTTTCTTTCTTTTTGGGGTGAATTTTCGCACTTTTTTCAATCTCTAAAAAAAATTGATTTCATTACATTCAAAGGTTTTTTTGTGAAATAAATCGCCCTATTCTGCCAGATTTTAAAATAATAAAATATGAATTGTCAGATTTCTACTATAGGTTCTACCACATAGCCAGATATAACAGGATTTTTTTAATAATAAATTACATTCATAGCTGAACTACAGCCAAATTGGTTAAATCTTCTTGCGGATTATTGCTAGTTTGGTTACATTGCAAAATTGAAAGAAAAAAATCTTGTGAAAGACAATAATAAGGTCCTTGAAGATACATAATTGTTAGTACACGTTTTTTATGCTTATGAAGATAAGTTCCTAAAACATATGTTAGAAAAAATATTTTTATAAATTATTATTTTTAATAACATGGGTTTAGTACCAACCACCAAGTTGAGCTAAGTTCAAAAATAATTATTGAAATCCAAAATTCATAAAACATGTGTTTTTAGTACCACAACTCTTTAGTGGAGGTAGGCTTGAAAGGCCTAAACACACACTTAAGGGTTGGAGCCCCGCCAGGCATCACCTCCTCCTACAAATCTTATGAAATCCATTGTATTGTTGGGCCTGTGTATCCCACCTCAAAAGAGGCATGTGTAATATTGATTAGGGTTCCCAGTTATGGTCAGTACATTTTTAGAAAGTATGGCCAAATTTTCAATTTTTGCCAAAACTGGCGAATTTTTTCAAAAAAATTAGGAGGAAAAAAGACAGAATATTTTCAGCTTATTATGTTTAATTATCCAAGATGCGAAAATTGGCCGAAAAAAATAACTCCGGTCATGAGACTCAATTTTCTTGCAATATGTTCAAAAACTAATTTAGAGTGTAAAAATCACGGGAATATGAGTTTTTAGGGTGGTCATTCAGCAGAAAAAATTCTGGAAAAAAATTCAGGCATTGGGCAGTCCACAGGGTTTAGGATTCCATAGGATGAAGTGGACTGGGCAATTTGGCAATGTACAAACTCCTAAAGTCAACTTGGCAAATTTGCCAAATGCCAAAATGGCAACGGACTTCAAAGCTCATAAAATGAACATGACAACATATCAGGATGTAAAATGTAGTGCTATGGGAACACCTTGGGGAACACATAAAAACCTTGAAGGAAACATGAGGACTTGATGAAAAACCATTGGGAACAGATGATGAACGTTTTGGGAATCATTTGGAACTTGATGGGAACCTATTCAAAACCTCATGGAACATATTGGAAACACCAAATATACAAAAAATCAACCTCTCCCCCAAATGGAAAAAAAAACTGAGCCTCTTGCGTGCACGCTACATCATCTGATTGACAACATTTTCTTTTTGTTTCTAAATTTGTTCATCACCATTTTGTTGACCGGTTCTTCCTGTTTACAAGAACCTTTTGTATTGGTTATGGCACTAAAAGTTAGCCCACAGTTCTAGTTTTTTTCAAATTTCTTTTTAACTGAAAACCTGGTTCCAATTTTGGTTCTTAAAACGTTTGAGTTCTCATTCCAGTTCCAAAACTCAGACTTAGTTCCAGTTCAATTTTTACTAATTGCAACAAGAACTGACAATTTTAACTCACCAAAGTGGTACCCACCCATTCTGGTAGGAACCGATTTCAACTAGGTTGGGTCATCCACAATTGAGTGGTAAAGAAATACTCGAATACTTTACAGTATATGGAGGGCACGTTACCCTCAGTAAAATTTCTACCTCATCAGATGCAGGCACCTTCTGCTTGAGGTTCCTCAATTTGAGAAAACTTACACAACACAAAGGTGTTTTCACTCCTCAAAATGAGTCACAATCGTCTAAAATTCTACCGGATTTTTTCATATAGGAGAAGGGCCTGAGTACAGGCCCCTCCGAGATTTGAGATCTGTGCCCCAGACCGGTAGGCCAAGGGAACAGGTCGAAAATCAGGGAAGGGCCTATACTCAGATCCTTTTCCTATGTAAAGCAGAGTTGAGATTTTTTCACTTTTAAAAATTGTGACACGCTGGCTAGTACATTCCTCTGGTCAGAAGATCCTAGTACCGCCTGGCTAGGACCTTCCACCGCAGAAGATCCCGCTTCCTGAAAACAGGTTTCTTCAGGCAGGTAAGAGAGCTGAAAATACAAAGGAAAACTCCAGGCAATGCTTGACGTGGGGAGAAGGATCTCTAACAGGGCACTCCTGGGAATTCAGGTCTGGGGCTCAGCTTTGACCTCGATCTAGGCACACACACCTAATCCATTCTTGATCCTTACCCTCACATAATAGGACAATTGAATCACAACAGGTTTGCATTCAATGGATCATGTGTTGGTGACCAATGGATCACTTAATCTAATTTGAGAGCAATTCTCAAGAAATGCATAGCTATTTTTCATAAAAGGGGTCAAGGATTTTGAGTATTTTTTCAATCTTCCAAGCAATGTGTGAAGTAAGAGCAGACACTATCATCATCCAGATGTGTAGATATGACAATTTTCCTAGTTTGCCATAACAGTTTGAAACCTTAACTTGGTACCTATTTGATACCCAGGCCTACCTCTACTCCAAGTCCCAAAAGGGACCAACTAGTTTTTCTAAGTGTGGTTCAAAATCACCTATTTCTAGGTTTAACGTCAAAGCTGCTTCTAATGTTAGAGCATCTCCACCAACGCATAGTATGTGATCTTGCACTAGATATCTTGGATGAGGTTCATCAGTCCAATTCAGTCCCTTGGACGCCTGATGGGACCTTGAAGAAAACCATAGCTTTCATAACCCTGGAGGAGCCATGGAAGGGTGTAATAAACACTGTCAAATAGTATTTATTGACTTCCCCCTGTTTCTGATTGGTTAGAAAGTTTGATTGGTCCAAGTGGGCTGCTATTACTACTCTCCCATGTACGAGCAATCCCAGTTTCAGTTGTATGGGTGGGGTTGGAAAAAGTTAGTAACTAAAACTTGGATGTGAAAAATATTTTGGCAGGGTCACATACTGAACGTTGGTGGAGATACTCCTAACGTGTTGTAGACCCAGGTAATTGCACAGGCCTTGCCTAAAGATATGGTGAAATTAAGGCGTAGTACTTTGTACGAATCCTTAAATTTCTGACCTTTATTTTCTGACATTCTAATATCTATTGTTCCTTTAGAATATTGGGGCCAGTTTTTGCCCAGCGCCATTCCATAATCGTGTTAGCTTCTCAATCACCATATCCAAGTGTTTTAGTAGTCAAACTACTCGAGAATTAGTCAAAAAAACAGAAGAGTGTTGGTCACATGTGCCACAAACTATTTGGGTAACACTCCCATCTCCTTGTCACCCATAACTCTAAAAGGCACTTAGTAGAGAGAGGACAACTTTGTATGATATTATGCGAAATGTTTTCACAGTTATTGTGAGAGATGTGAGATTTTATGTTTTGTTAGAGCATATTCATGTCTTTTCATCTATTGCTTTGCAATCTTCGTGTTGCCAAATCAACATTGTGCTATTGATCAATGTTGTCCGCCACATTGGCAAACGTTGTTATCATTGATTTCACTTAAGTTTATTTGGTTTCGCAGGTTGTTTTCTTGTGGGGTTGCTACAACAATCATGTCTCAAATGAAAGATGATTTTTATTATGATGAGTTCGCAATGGACATGTTTTTTTCTTTACATCCTTCTACATCTTTCTAAATGTAAAGGTTTTTTTAATGTCTATTCCAATAGGTGGATGTGTTTTTTCAATTATGTGTCAACATGGCATAGGGAGTGAAAGGCATTGGAGGTCCTCTTTTGTCAATTTTACATACATTTTATAGGTAGAGACTGTCAGTGACATTATTGTGTGCACATGTGGTCTCTATTTTGAGACACGCTACTGCAATAAGTGAGAGTTCTTTTAAGCTAAGCATCCTTTCAAGAAATCTTCTTTTTTATATGTTTTTCATGACATGTAGGGTTTGAAAATTTCATGTTCCCCTTGTGGTTCGCCCTCTTAGGTGGTTTTTTTTTGTCTTGTTGGATGTGAGTCCTTTCATTTTATTCCTTGTATTCCCCCTTTTTTTGGGTGCTTCGGTTTCTTTATGATTGGCAGGGTTTCATTTTAATAGATCAAATGATAAAAACTTATAATAAATAAGCTAATTAAGAATAATAATTATATATATATTTTCCCTTCATCAATTTTATAGTTGCCACCTGGGAGTGAATGTGCAAAAAGTTGAAGTAGATGGTGTTATCATCTTCCTATGAGTGGTAGGGTAGAACTGTTCATCATCGATGACTTCCTTAGATCTTCATCATTTGTGCTCCATTTTGAGTAATTTAAAATGTTATGGGAATGCTATCTAGAGCTCTAGAAATCATTTTTGAAATGATTGAAAAAGAATAATGAAAAAATAGCAAGGAAAAAAAAAAGCTTTTCAACTCACAAAAAGGTTCTTTTTCTATTTTCTTCTCTTTGGACCCCTCTTATTTTCAAAGCTTCTAACTTTCTCATTTCTTGTTCATTTTAAACAATTTAAAGTGCTATGGGAATGCCACCTTCAGTTCTACAATTCGTCTTTGAACTCTAATAGTAACAGAGCAACATAGAAAGAATTTTTTTGATGACCGAAAACCAGCTTTGTAATGTTTGGTGGTTTGTTTTTTTGTGTTCCTGACCCTCTCTATTGGGAGGGGTCGTAATTTTCTCAATTTTAATCTGTTTTTGACAATTTTCAGTGCATCAAATACACCACTAGAAGGGGTTCAAATTTTGTTTCCACACCAGAAACAATGGAGCCCTCCCTTTGAATCCGGCCTGCCCCGAGCGCTTAAGTGATTGCTCATGGGCTGTTCTACCCTAAGGTGATTTGGTAATGTTCTGGTTCTTTATGGCTGGGGTTGATTCTTCCCCTGACTTTTTGTTGTTCTGGTCCTTTCTGTAATGGATTTCCATTTGTTTCAAAAGAAAATTTTAAATTGAAGTGCTGGGATCTAGGCGGTGGGGGAGGATCCAGTGAAAAACGATGGAATCTCTCAGAAGTTGAGTAGTCCAGGGGTTATTGTTATCTCCCATGTGAGCGCTACTCCATCACTAGATTCCAGAAAATAATGATTAAGCAGTTTACATGTGACCTGACCTGACTCCATCACTAGACTCCTACATTTGCACTCTGGCTTGGTGCATTATGTACCACGGAATCGCCCTTGTAAGGCCTAATCCACCTAGGAGCACATCAAGTCCCTCGTTACGGCCACAGTAGCACCCATGTGGATATCAGTGTTTGGGCAGTTTTCATTTTTTGTTTTTTTTTTCAGTATTGCTTGCTTGGGTTTTGACGAGGGTTTGAAAAAGTTACTCAATTTTTTTTATTTAAAAAGAATCTTTAAGGATCGATGGAGAGTATAAAATTTTTCTTTTTCATATTTCGCCAGCTCTCCATGTCTTGGTTTTCATATAATTGAAAACAATCAATTAGTTAAGTTGATTCTCAAAAAATTGATTATGAGGGAAAAAAAATGAATAAAAAAACTCACAAAATCTAACTCACAAAAACTAACTTTATACTCCTGTTCTTGGTTGCACATATGTGATTGCCTGAAGATATATAAAAGGGATGTGGGAGTGTTGGCAACATATCATAATTGGCACAAATAAAATTTCACTTGGGCGCTTATATGTTTGAGGTGGTTTTGCGTCCCAAAATGTGTTTGCCTTTTTACATGTCCCATGTTTGGTCCATGGAATCCCTGGACCCCTTTCCACCCTAACGCTTTGGATTTTTCTAGAAAACCAATCTTGCAACTAGAGTCCTAGCTCCCTAGACTTGACACCTGACCTAGAAAATACCCTGAGACCTACCCGGCTATACCCATTTATCTCACCCAGGTCTCTCTATTTTGAAAGGCTCAATTAGGATCTGGTTCTCACATTGGTTCTAACACAAGAGCAAAAGTATCAAGCTGGGTATCAGTAAAAGTGTCACTGAACAATGCTCCATGCCTGATACACGGGTCATACTCAACCTTCCCTGCCATACCCGCCCAACACTGGTTGGCATGGTCACCTATTTCAGTGAGGCATCTTAGTGGGCCATATTGAGCCCAAAAATGTTAGATTTGAACTCAGATCTGACCCTGATTTAGTCTTTCCATGGGATATTTGTAATATGTAGAATTAGAATGTATTGCAATATTTGTAATTTAAAATGGATTTTGGGATTTTTACCACCGTACCAATGTGGCTGCTGGTTCATCCAAGGCTGATATGACGAGTTGCTGTTCCATCGCCTGGTAACAGGCTCTTTCAGAGTGTAACTGGTGTTCCCTACCTTTAATTTGCATCACAATTGAACTGGCAGATGATCATCTGTTTTCCAAGGGAAAACCCTGAAAAAATACCTGAATTAAAAAAAATATGTTTACTAATATCTGCATATTTTCAATAGTTAATAAACATTTTTTATGTAGATATGTGACTTTTGATGAGTCTTTGACCCCTAACACTTAAACATCAGGCAAGCCCAATATTACAAAGCAGAGCTTTTGAGTGTAAATTCACACTGTCTTGATGTTTATAGGTTAACAACTTAAACGCTTTTACTTTTTTTGAAAGCCTTAATTAAAAGTTTGTGCAATTTACTTAATATTCAAGAATGTGATTACATATTCAATTGTTGAATTCAAATTTTACACATCCAGAAAGCTTTGGTAAAAATTTTAAACCAAATCAGACAAGGGGTAATGATATAATAAAGTTATATCGAGCTCACATCAAACCTTGGACAAATCTTGTTCAAGATCGAAATGTAAACTTCATGGACCAACTAAAGACTTTTGACAATGCACTACTAATGCATGCATCTGAACATTGCACCCACAATGACCACGTAAGCTACGCATAAAATAAAAGTTCAAGCATGAATTAATAATTATCTTAAATAATCGATATAATTCACTATGAAGTATTCATAGTTCGGATAAATATTTATATGATTAATATATAATTAATAATTAATTTTTTGCTTCATATAAAATTAATTATATGAATTACACTTATTTATTCATATTAATAGTCAAATTAGTGAAATAATAATTATTTACAAAACATTACATATGAATATGTATTTTTATTAAGTTATAAGTAATTATATTATAATTATAACATAGCTGAACAATACTATTTTAATAGTGATGCACTAATGGCCATATTAATTATATCAATGGGAATTATAATAAAAAATTAATTGCAAATGTATTTTATGATGGGTGTGAAAATGTGAACATGTGGCATGATTGCATTTATGTACATTGTACATTAGTTGTAACATACTTGTTGTTTTAATGACAGATTTACAACAATTTTAAAATAATTATCATATGCAACTATAATGTAATTCTTAAGAAAGTCAAACATGGTTCATTACATATGTATATATAATGTGTATAAATTATCAAATAAAAGACTCATTCTCAACTCAAGTTTGCAACTGTGATACAACTAATTGATTTTCTAATGTGATAATTTATTTATTAATACACCATATTTGTAAAGGAATATATAGTTACATAGTAGTTGTAATACCAAGGGATAGTTGTATAATAGTTGCATATGAGTTATTTTTGGAGTTTTAGTTGCAAGGTAATGTGGTTTTGATGGATGTGATTTCTCATAATGAAATACAATGGAAAAGTGTTTCCTACATTGACATACCATCCATCCTACATGGTGCACAATTGAGTGTTCATTCACTTTGGCCCTCCCTAAGGATGTCATTTCCTTTTCCTACCTTTTTGGAATGTAATATGTTTTAATGGTAGGTTTGAAAAAGGGTTTTGTTGTGCATTTTGCTCAATTTGTGAATCATGCAAAAAGGTGTTAAATACTCTATAATGAGTTATGTTCAATTGTGAATGCGACACCTTGTGCAAAGCCATGTGGTTTTGTTATAAAATTTGGTTAACATTGGCTTAATTATAGGGAAAATATAACATAGCCTTGATTTTATTTTTTATTCAAGAATAAGCTAATGATAAATATTTTTGTTATTTTTTAAAGAGGTTGTGGGTTTGAAATTGGTGTGGGATACAACGCGGGGGGGGGGGGGAATCCTACCAAGTAAAAACAAGGAAAACCACATAGGGTACAAAAAGACAAGTGTGAACAATATTCATTAAAGGTGTATTTAACATCTCCCTATGGTATCAACAACCTTTGCATAGGGCAATCTTAAGCTTACCCTTAGATGGCCATGTCCTTGTACTTGTAATTGGTTTTGGTGTATTTTTTATTTTTTATTTTTTAAAATTGTGATATAGATAATCATTTGTTTACACCAATTTTTGTTTTGCAAATTCCAATTGCGATATATGTGAATAAAAAATGGGGAAACACTAATTACACTTTGGAAGGGGCCTTGGTTGAACATGTTAAATGTGTGATAGAACAATACCTTTCCTTACTAAACATGACATATTCCTAGGTGGATCAAGTTTTAATAACCTTATTTTAATTTTTCACCGGTGATATTAAAACTTAATTTTAAAAAAAAGGTGATTTTAGATGTTTTCAGGCACTAGAAATGAGAATTTTTTTGCCAAATTCATATATGTAATTTTCATTATGTTGTTAAACATATAGAACAATGATTAAAGACTTGTATTTTATTATGGTTTTTTGCCGGATTTTAGAAACTCTCTTAGGGATGACCAATTTTTTTACATCTTCCAATGAACGATTACCATTTTAACTACCAAAAAATTTCCTAAAAAAACACTAGGCCTTAAGGTCAAAACAAGATAAATTGTAACCCAAATTCACCTTGTCTACTTGCAATGCAATCAATTGAAAGTAGCATGAAAACCCATCATAAAAAAATTGTACATTGAATGTTTTGATTTGAATAACCAAAAACAAGATAGTGCTTCATTATTTTGCATTCAATTTCAATTTCCAACTTATTTTAATATGTATTTTACCTACTTGTTTCAAATGCAATTAGTTTTGTAGTGTGGGTTGATGTAAAATACATGTAAATTAAGGAGAAAGTAGGTGCCAAAAAATAGAATTTTGATTTTTTAAAATCTTAAGATTAAAAATATAATGATCTTTAAACCCTAACTTAATAAACACATATTCAATTCAATATTTTATGTTTAAAGTACCCACAAATCCAATTTTTTCCTTTTTTCAAATGAATGCACTTTTTATGTACTTTTTATTTTTATTTTTTTGTAAGTAGATTCTCATAAGTTCAATAGAAATCTATGATGATTTTAAAATACTTCCATTCATTTTGCTGCTAGTTGCATGTTTTTATATGCATAACACACATAAAGTGATAAACAAATATTTTTGTGTTCACTTTACCATGCTTCCACCCTTCACTAGGCTAATTCCATAATAGGTGATGTACATAGACAAAGTCCAAATGTAAGTTTCTATTAATTAGGATCACTATCAAATGGTGTTGAGAAATAATTGGCCCCAATATTCTAAAAGAACAATAAAAACAAGAAGGCTAAAAGATGAAGGTCACAAAATAAGGATTTGTACAAAATATTTCAATTTTATTCCATTGTGCCAATAAGGTTAAAAAATGAAGGTCACATAGTAAGCATTTGTATAAAGTATTACATTTTTATTCGATTGTGCCTTTATTTAAAACATGTTTAATTCAGTATTTTGAGTAGCCATTTTTCAAGAATTACGATCTTCTACCAACAACTTGGATAATTTTTTCTCATTTGTGTCAATTTTATGCACGTCCATTTCCACTATATTTCTTGGAGGCTTCTAAGCACAAGGATTTCACTATCATTTCATCCAAGTTTGGTACATGACAAGGGGATCTTTTGGGAGGAATGTTGTTTGCACTAGCTCATCTTCATGCTCTCCATCCTACTGCAATAGTCCACCTTACTTATATTTTTACCTTTCATTATGCTTATCCTCTGCCCATTTTTTCACAGCACTCTATATTTGTCTCGATATACCACATCTTATAGTTCCACATCTTTCATGATGCCAGTGTTGTCACACCATTGATGATTTGGGTATCCATTTGCTACATTTCCCATGTGAGAGTGAACACATTGCAGCCCATGATACGCTTCAAAATACCATTGTAACTATTGCATCAAAAAATGGAGCTCACATATAGAAAAAGGTTTTTCACCTTTTCGCTTGCCACACACCAAAACAAGTGAATATTATCATCACCAGAAAAAGTTTTTGAACCCTAACAACTATTGTCATTACCAATCCGATTCATATAGATTTGGTGCAACATGCTTCGATGACGATATCACATGTAACGATAGTTGCCACTCAAGACACGGCAAGATCCTACATAATGCGAATGTCAAGAAATGATTTCATTCCCTTTGCCATAAAAACCTACGATTGTCTCCATCCTCATTTTGATTCCTTTTTGACTTTTTGTGTACATGCATGTGTAACTCACCATCAACAAACCTCCTTCGTACCTTTGATGTTTATATATCACTATAAGCAACAAGTGTTGATAGCCTTATGGTGTGTGCAAGTCATTGTAATTCTTTAGTGAATTGCCACATTTAGTCATAGTTCTTCATTTCTTCCACACATACTAGCTAGTGTAGCTCCATCATTAGTTGATGTGTGGCATAGGATGCCCTTTTAACATTATGTCTTCCATTTCATTACTATTGTTTTGATGGTCCTAGTTTTCCTTTCGTGTATTTACATTTGCATCGACATGCCTTGTATTTTTTGTGGATGGATTTCCAACCTTGTTTATATATATATATAGGTCTCCCTTTATGTAAGGCTAGAATATGAGGGTCACACAATAAGGATTTGTACAAAGTACTACAACATTATTCCACGATTCTTTTATGTAAGGCTAAAAAATGAAAGATCACAAAATAAGGATTTATACAAAGTATTTACACTTTTATTACATCATGTTTTTATGCAAGGCTACAAAATGAAGGTCACAAAATAAGGATTTGTACAAAGTACTACAGTTTTATTCCATAATGCCTTCATGCAAGGTTAAAATAAGAACGTCACAAAATAAGGATTTGTAGAAAGTATTACACTTTTAATACATCATGTTTTTATGCAAGGCTACAAATTGAAGGTCAAAAAATAAGGATTTCTACAAAGTATTATAAGGCAAACTTATCCTTAGGTGATACCATTAGGAACGTCACACTCCAAATTTTTGAAACCCATCCAACTTTAAAACAACATAAAACTCACATAAAGAAAGCTTTTTATTCTAAATTATTTAGGGTTTTATTTATTTTGTGATCATTTTTATTTAATTTTTTGTATAGGTAAAAACTTTAAAATACTCTTCAAATTGTGAAGGGAAATTTCCTAGTCAGTCTTTTAAAGTGAAGCAATGTTTATTTTATTGACAAAATTTCACTAAAAAGAGAGATTAAGAATTTGAAAATTATGTGATTCTGGAGATTTTCAATCACCAAAAATGAGGGGGAAGAAAAAGTAAAAATTTCCAGAATTCTATACTTGTCTTTCAATATGTAACCAAAATATAGTAGGATAATTAAATATTTTTCACTTCATATTTGGTTCATAGCCAGATTTGGCTATTTCTTCATAGGGATGATAGCCACTTTTTCTACATCTTCCTATGGATGATACCCGCTTTGGCTTAAAAACAGAAAGTCTTAAAAAGAAACACTGGTATGAAGGGTGGTTTCTGGAGCAAATCTTACTTCACAAGTGAAGTGCACGTGGATCCTTTGAAGTTTAAATGCCTTGTAGCAAATTTCTTAGATTGCATTACACTGGCAAATGATAAGATCCCCCTAATAGACACCTACAGCTGGTGAAAGCAAAGTGGGTAGAGTGTATCAATTAAGAACTATATATAGAAGGGGGGCCATAATGGCAAGTAAGTTAATATATGTAAGGGCTCAATCAAATGGGCGAGTGCGACTAGGTAGGTTATAACTTATGACCTCCTTTGCATAAGGGCTTTTATTGGGTAAGTACTTACTTACATGAGTTAAGGTCAGGTAGGTTGGTAAGTAGGTAGGTACGTACCTTTCTTGAGGCTTTCTTTTTGGAATTTTGTTGATTGGTTTTTTTCTTGGGGCCTCCGCCCTGGATGGTAGTACTGTTGTTGTTGATGCTCATCATCCGGTTTGTTGCAATTCGGTGGAACCAAAAGAGCAATTTCTTTGCCTGGGATTTGAGTACAACCACTACCTCAGTTGCTAGCTGGTCTGATCACAAGTTTGGTCTGATCACTAGTTTCCAATTTCTTCTTCTTCTTAAATCTAGTGTCTGGAGTGCACAGGAGTTGTGCTGGAAGTAGCGGTAGATTTGTGCAGCTTGCTGCTGAGGGACGAGACTGTTGTTGTGTTTTTTGGTTCTCTATTGGTTTTTGTTTCTGTTTTGGTTTTTTCTTATCTTTTTCGCAGTTTTGGGTTTGTTTTGGGGTTTTGGGTTTTAGGGTTTGGGGGGGCGGGGGGATGCATCGTTGTGTTCTGGCTGATCTTTTTCTTGGGGTAATTGATAGAACTGGTCATATTGAAAGTTGAATGCTGTGTCTTATCATCGGTGTTGCGAAATTTTGTTGGAGTGTTGTGTGTAAACAAGAGCTTTGCTGTTGAATTTTTGGTTTCACGGAAGTACTTGAGTCTAGTTGCTCTAGTTCTTTGTTTTTGGGTTTTGGGTGTTTGCTTGTTTTTAAATTTACTTTTGGGTGTTATCGGATTTTGTGTGTGTGTGTGTGTGTGTGAGAGAGAGAGAGAGAGAGAGAGAGATCTTACAGTATGATTTTAGCTTTATTGGTCGTAACACTTGGTGTCTCATTTCTAGTTCTCAGGAGAAGAAAGAAGCCGGACTTCATAGCGTCATTTGCAGGGAAGCATGTCCTCATCACAGGTGCCTCTAGCGGTATTGGCCTAGCGCTCTCAAAGAAGTCGCTGCAGGAAGGAGCATTCGTCACTTTGGTGGCTAGAAACAGCGCCAAACTTGAGCAAGCCGCTGGGTCTCTTCTCAAGGACCTCCAATGTAGTCCTGACCGAATTCTCACCAAGGTACCCCCAAAACAAATTAAATCCCACCAGCTCTAAACAGCAGCAGCTGCAAGGTTTACTCATGTCGAGAATGAAATGTGATCCAATTCGACCATTTCTTACTGATCCTTTGGAGTCTTTTTTTTCACAGGTAGCAGATGTTGGGGACTATGCTTCCATAGCTCGCGTCATAGAGGAAGCGTTAGCGTGGAGACCCATCGACATGTTGATGTGCAATGCGGGTGTAACTCGAACGGGATTCTTCGAGGACGTCAAACTGAAAGACATCAATTCCATTGTGCAGACGAATCTGTTGGGTGCAATTTACACTGTTCACGCTTCTCTACCTTCCCTCAAACAGCACAGTCGTACCCATCCCGTTTCAATCGTCTTCATCGCAAGTCTTGCGTCGTTGGTAAGTATGAAGGAGAATATTGTAATGCTGCTGCAAGCTGCTTCATGTGTGGCACTTACCGATACAAGTACGCATCATGATGTTCTTCCATGAGGCTTTATAGTAGTTTTACAGTTTTTCACATTTTGATTTCAGAAGAGTACTAGAAGGGTTGCGACATTGTGTCTGATTTTGGGAAGAATCTTGCTGCATGTAGTGGTTGTTTTACGGAAGTTCTGTCTACACCGGGACAAAACATGCTCTGAAAGGAATCGCAGAATCCCTGGCATTGGAGCTCTTGCCCTTCAACATGCGGGTGAACTTGGTGTGTCCAGGCTTCACAGAAAGCCCAATGTTAGATGATGGTATGCAGCTAGCTCCCAGCCGCCACCAATGTCTTGAAATATTACGTTGTGAACATGCAGCTCTGGAGTGCAGCAGCGATTACAATATATAAGAGAATATCCAAACCTGCTCAGTATGTGGTCCTGCACTGCAATTCTTGGATGAGGTGCAGCAATCATATGCAGCAAACGCAATGGAAGACTGCCGTTACCCTGGAAAAATGCACAGCTTTCAGAGCCATGTAGGAGCCCTGGAACGGTCTACTAAAACTTGAATGTGAGAATTGTTTTTTGCAGGGTCACATACTGAGCACCGCTGGAGATGCTCTTAGATTGCAGAAATGAACAATAACCCATGTCAAAGAATTCATTCAAGTGAAGACTTAGGGTCTGACTTGTTTATAAGAGGAATAAGCTACTTTGCAGATGATCTATGAGGGACCCATCACGAGATATATTCTGGAAAGAAAAAAAATTGTGTGAGAATTTTGTTTGTGTGCTGCAGTGAGCACTGACCCGGAGCTTGTGGAAGGAATGAAAGTGGCGTGCTTTTACAACCGGAAGCAAGCGCAGTCGGCAGAGGAAGTTGCGGAGATCTCAATTGCAGGAATCAAGGCCGGGTCCTTCTTGATAACCACCACGCCGTATCTGGGCTCGCTGCTCTCAGTGCTGGGTCGAGGACTAGTTCCCGCCGACTCCCTGGTGAAGAATATCCTGGAAGCCATTGCCTGTGTTCCCTTGAGGATGATCACTTTCTTTTCAGCCGGCGAGCTCAAAACAAAATTAGTCAACATCCATCGAAAGCACAACAGTTCTAGATAGATCATCTTCTTAGTGAGCCTCTAATCATGAATCCAACAGTGACTCCTCGTCCTGCATCATCAGCAGAATGCTGACTAAATCAAGGTTATACATGATGCCTCAATGAATCAAAGGTGTTTTTTTTATCATACTTGAATTCTGACTAATCTGCATGATCCATATGCTTACTACATCAGGGTTATACATGATGTCTTGATGGGCAATCAATCGATGAAGCTTTTGGTTGCTTCATGTTAACTAGTGTGGCCTGTGCCGTTGGCCCAAGTGTTACCACGTTCTCAACTGATTTTTCCTTCCAAAACCTGGTTTTTTGGAATTTATTTGAATTTTCAGCGGCAGAAATCACTTTATAATCAATATCTCTCACATTCTGAATCCAAATCTTACCAAATAAATTCCTTTAAATCCCTGCTCATCAAGATCTTTCCAACAACACCAAATGCACATTCCAATTCCTTCGAAATTTTCAGCTACAATTTAATTTAATTTTAAGTGAAGAAACCATTCAATATTCAAGACTTTTTGCACCGCAAGTCCAACTGTTATGGAACCAAGCCCATGCACGTCGAGAGCTTTCCAAAGACACCAAGAACACCATCTGAAGCATGGAACCAAGCCCATGCACTCCTCCTCGTCGAGAGCTTTCCAAAGACACCAAGAACACCATCTGAAACATGGAATTAAGCCCATGCACTCCTCCTCGTCTAGAGCTTTCCAAAGACACCAAGAACACCATGTGAAGCATCCCGGTTTGGTGGATCGCATAACTACAAAACAAAGCAAACTACCTTCCTTCATAGATAAATCAAGCCTTACTTAGTTAGACAATAAGCCCCAAGCTCTCAACTTTTGTAAACAATATGTAACCTAGTTCTCAACTAGTCACCAACTTTACAGGAAATATGTGACCTAGCACTCACTAACAGTGATTTTTTTTCTTCTTTTGTATAGGGGTCAAATTTGTGATATGATGTGACATTACCATAGTACCTTTTCAGGTTGATAATTTTATTTATTTTTCAAAATCCACTTCTGCAATAAAAATGAAATAATGAAGTTTGGAAAACAGATATAGGTGATTTGTTATAGGTTTCTAGACTCAAGGAACATCTAACATAATGAGACTTTTTTCAACATTTGATACTATCTTTTTGCAAAAATGGGGCAGACATATGTTATCAATTATCAACTACTTGCTCTACAAGTGGACTAGCTTAAAGCAAACGACTCTCAAGTTTCCACCAATCTTTGTATTTTTGCTTCCCTTATAATTTTCTTAAATTTTAGCATTTCAAACAGGTTATTTAAAAAATAATTAACATTTAAAATTTAATTTAATTTCCACCAAACCTGAAATGCTACTCCAGTATATGCAAGTGAATAAGGATTATGTATACATAATGATGTGTTAATCAATGGAACCTTTTTTTTTTGTTCACAATAAGCCTTGTGAAGCCCCAACCTTTAGAGGGAATTATATGTGGCCTAGTCCTTACTAGTGCATCAATTTTAATATGGAGAATGTGGTTTAGCAAGTGCAAGCATGATATAATACCTTGCAACATAAATTAAAAAATAGCTATAAATAGACCTTGATATAATGAACTTAAACATGTTATTTAGTTAAACTATTAATATGAGCATTTTTTTTTACTTTGTTATAATTACATGTATAAATCATATGTTTAAATTAGAATTAAGTAAATTCATCAAAATTCAAATAGATGTCTAAAACTTAAACTACGAACCATTTCAAGGAATGGTTAAGGAATCAAACACAACCAAATCATTTTTCTAGGCCATTTTTTGAAAATGTTTTCACAACTATAAATTATTATTTTTTCATGTTTATCCATTGCATGTTCTAATATATGGTTTGAAATTTATTTTGGAATAATTTTTTTTTAAAGTTTAAAAACTTATACTCTTAATCAAAATGGCCCTTTAGAAAATCGACAAACTCAACTTTGGAATTCATAACTAAATTATATTTAATCAATTATTTACCAAATAAAAACCTAAAAATAGAATGACTTTTAAATTAAGTTAGAAAGAAAATTCACAAAAAAATTCTCAAATTATGTTTCAAATTTGTGTTCCTGAACAAAAAGTTCATGAAAAAAACAACGTTATGTTCTTGAAACTTTTTATAATTGCAATGAAATTAATAATATCAAAATAAAAAATATTTTTAATATTATTGAAATTTCAAAATCTATGGAACTTAATAAATGTATTCATAATAAAAAAAAGTTATGAAAATGTTTACATAAGTATTTCCTATGATTTTTCAAAGTTCAATGGGCACAAAAATCAAAGTGTGACATTCCGAATGATACCACCCAAGAATGGGCTTGCCTCTTAAACAATAGGTTGCAAATAAATTAGATATTGGAAATAGTAATAAATTATTTAATGTCATCCTTGTAAATGGTACTTGTGAGTTTTCATTTTTTATATATTGTAATCAAAGGATATCCAACTTATAATTTAAATTTAAGTTTGAACATTATTTGACTAATCATTGTAGATGTACTTGTTACCTACTTTTATTATAGTAAAGTTTTTCAAATTTTGTATGCAATTTCTCATACATTTGATAAAAGAACTCATGTTTTCATAATACGATTGAAAATGTTTTGAATTTATTTCTTATGTTTATGTTGAAAATTGCCATATATTTAAAAATAAAATTTCCAAAAACTATTTTCCTTGTATAATTTACAATGCTTGCACCTTAGCACACATTAGTGAAATGTTTTTTTATCAAATTTGTCATGTAGCCAAAATGACAATCTTCCATAAAAAGATTTAATCAAATTTGGTCATAAACAAGATATGAAAATAGAAACCATTAAACATCATTCTATTTTTTTGGCTACTTGCTTGAACCATGTATAGAAATCAAATTGTGAATGGTATACAAAAGTTACCTTATATAAAAAAAATTTTGAATTATGGTAATTGGAAATTTTGAAAAAAACCTTCATTTTAGCATTTTAAAATTTAAAATTTAATTTTTAAACAAAATTTCACCGACAAGGAAAAGGCTATAACCTAGTGCACGTGGACATTCATAAATGACATTTGACATAGCACTCAATTGTGCACTATCCATCAGAAAGTGGTTAAATGAGTTATAACGTGATTATGGATAACTTAAATTACCAATGTTCCAACTTGGTAACCTATCATGTAAATTCTTCTTCTTCCACATCACAACTTAGTTAATTACATGTATAAAATGGGTACTTACCATCATGGTAAGTAGGCAAGGAATGCAAATGTTTATTACATGCAAGTAAATAAAAAACAATTTTTTTTTCAGAATTTTCTTTTGGAACCGCATTAATGACCATCCATAGAAAGATATGAAAAGATTGGTTAGAAATCAAATATGAAATATAAATCTTTAATCATCTTTCTATATATTAGGCGACACATTGGAAACCAAATATAAAGATTTAGCAAAAAATAAATTCTCACTCTGTGCAATTGAATTCCTCCAAAAGCATTTCCTTTTCAATTTTTTGATTTTTAGTTTCATTTTTGGTGAAATTTTGACAATAAAAAAAAGACTTGGTTAGGAGATAAAAACACGCACATGGTTGTTACTCAGTAGGTTAGATATATGTGGATGGTTGATAGATAACAAACCATCATGATTAATTATGGGACATGAAGACAATGAAAGATTGTTTCTAGTCCACACATCATCCATCTTGCATCATGCACTAGTGGGTGCTTTGGGAGTTCATTATGGTCCCTTTCTGGTAACTTGGAAAGTTGGATGATGTTGTTATCATACTACCACAAGGAACACTACAACATAATACTACAAAAATATTAAATGTAAATAGCAACCTAAGGAAAAAATTTAAGTAAATAGATGAAAAAAAGCTTTCATCTAAAAATAATTTTGTAGGCTAATTTCAAAGATGTAACAATCTAAAAATGTGTGTCACAATGTGTTAAGTTTTCATTAAATTCATGCCTTGTTACACCCCTTGTTCATGCCCTCTTTGAGTCCTCATGCTTTATTTTGTTTTTTCCTTAAAAGTTTCAAAAATAGGGAACCAAATTCAAAAACTCATGGTGCGATACTTAAAGGGGGTACCAAAGACTTAGTTTTTTTGGGCAATGTGGGTTGTTGAACTTTAATGTATGCTACACAAATAAGAACTAGGAAAAGGACATCGAGATTTCAAATGTTTCTCTTATTCCTTGGCACTTTTGAATTTAGTTTCAAGGTCATTACGACCTACCTTTTCCTCTACCTTTTGTTGATCACCAACATAAGCAAGAAAAAGCATGGACAAATGTGGCATTTGTGGATGATGGTCAAGATGACCCTAGACAAGAAAAAGTAATGGTTGATCAACCAAACCCCATTAAAACATTGCCATTCAGTGTTTGACATCTTCTTCACATTTCTATGTCAATTGATATAAATTGCTTGTCAGCAACAATTGTTTTGATGAAAGGGATGCCATACTTGGGGTATCAATTTCACTAAGGAATTCAACCAATTCTACTTCTATTTGTTGCCTAACTTGTGCATAGGCTAATTGGCACACCATTATTGGTCTCCAACTTGCTTTTAAACATTCACTATGCCAAAAATGTCATTTTATGACTAGTCCTTAATGACTACAAGTGGATAAGCAACTAAAAATGGCATAAACAACTTGTCCGAATCAACTACAAATTGCATAAGCGAATAATATAATTGATAATGATTGGTTATGAAATGGCATTTTTGGCATAGTGATTCCTCTTGTTTTTTGTTTCATGCTTCCAAGCATTCCAAACTCTCATGCAAAAACATAAGACCAAAAGGAAAAGGATTGGAGGAAAAGGAAAAGGATTACATTCAAAAGGACAAACATGAGACCAAGAGGAAGAAAAGCAAATGAAGACCAAGAGGAAAAGTTTGCAACATGAAAGAGCTTTGCTCTCATTCTTAAAAAGGCTCACACTTTGCTCATGGGTAAAACAACTTACCACAAAACTAGTTTCATGCCCCATCAAGGGCCTACAACATTTTGACCAAATCTTCACAAAATTGGCCCATGTTTTGGGCAAACACAAGGATCTAACTTCATGTTTGAATGATTTCACAAACCATTATATTGAATAAAAATGATCACCTCCAAGCGTTTTTTTTCCTACAATTTGTAATCTGGAAAAAATTTCAAAAACTTTTAAAATTTTAATGGAATTCTAGGGAAAAACATTTCCAATATTTTCCCAAATTTATGGCCAAAAAAAATCAAGGAATAAAAATATTTTTTTGTCCCATTGAAAAATGGTTGCCCCACTTTTGATTTATATTTTATATTTTCATTTTAACACATAACTTGGCCAATTAATAACAATAACTAGTATTGATGTAATCCATAAATGGACAAATATACTTGAGCCAAATTATCTAATAATACATTATGTGTAATAAAAAAATTTGGGTTAATTTTATGATAAATAACTATTTAATCAAACATACAAATATTGAAATGTCACTTAAATGCATAATAAAATATGACAAAAGGGTTAACAAAATGCCAATGAATATGATAAAAATTTGTTGGATGTTCAATTAGTGGGGCAAATACCCTTAAATAATTCACAAATTCAACTTGTTGGTAATTCTAGACTCCATCAAAATAGTTATGAAAAATTCCACTAATGTATATAAACACAAGAAGAATAGAGGCAAGTATATTATTATTGTTATAATGTCACTGAAAACTCTTTTTAAATCAACTTTGCCTTAATTAAACTTCACATCTATATAGGATTGGAGGATAGGTTCTAATTGGGAACCAATTTGTGGGTGAAAGTTGGAAACTTAACTATAGATATGCACTTTAATGTGTTTTTTAAACTTGCTGAGATGTAACATTTGAGCTATTTTGAATGTGGTGGTCTACAAACTAATCACATTAATAGATCTCTATCATTAGTAGTAAAAGCCTCACCAATGTAATTAGTAAAACAATTTGCCACTCAAGTTATTTTCACAAACCCTACATAGAAATTTAACCTTTAGGCTTGTAGGCCTTGATTTTTTTTTCTTTTAACCCGGGATCTTTCCACATGATACTAAGAGCCAATGTATGCTTGATAAATGATATTGTTGAAAGTAAGGGGTGAAAGCACACTACGATGACCCCCTTTGGGGTGTCACATTGTACTATTTTTTAATCATGTGCATGTTTGAATGTATCCCACCTCAAACTTTTGAAAAAAATTCACAATATTTTTGCATATTATGTTAGAATATAACCTAAGCAAAAGATTAGAAAAGAAAATATTTCATTTCAATTTATAAAGTGGGAGATTGGAGTATATTTGTGGAAACGAATGTAACGTATTGATGTACTTAAAAACACAAATATACTCCAAAAATAATTTAAATGATTTTTAATTTTTATGAAAGTTAAAAACATATTGAACCATGTCATTTCACATGATATGAACCATGTTTGGATACGATATGACTAATTTGAAAATAATCATCTTAAAATATGATTTTTTTTAGCAAAGATGCGATAAATGTGTGGTAAATTGAAATTTTGAAAAATAATCACATTCAAATAAAAGATAACAAGCATAGCTAAATGGGCCATTTTTTTAATTCCATTAAAATTGATTATTTTAATGACTAATGAAGCCTTAAAGTTAGTGTAGTCATAACAAAATTGTGGCCCTATTATACCAGTGTATACTATAAATATATTCATCGATCCTTCAATATAAACAATGAAATTTATTTATTTATTTAAATAATATCAGATAACATTAGTTTTGTAAAGATAATTATTGTAAGGACCAAAAGCCAAAATTGATACCCAAAATTAAATGTACCATGTTTTTAGAATAATATTATTGTATAAATTATAATATTAGACCCAAAAGTGCCCCAAAGGGGGTCACCATAGTGTGCTTTCACCCTAGGTGCCCACATGGAGTTTTATGGATGGGAACTATGACATAACTTCAAATGTGAAAAGCCAACCATGTGTGAAATGTCAATGGTTATTAAAAGTGACAAGTTGAAACTCCATTGCAATTGTAACATGATTACATAACATCACCAACCAGTCCAAACTCCATCATGACTATCACACAATCCTGCAACAACAACAATTGAACATCACATCACTTCTAATGAATTAGAAATGCATAATGATGTACAATTTGCAAAATGTGCAAATTGTAAATGAATGAATTAAGGTCACATCTTTATTAAATAACATTGGCAATAATGTTGTTGCTTTTCAAAGCCCATAATTATTTTAGCAAATCATTTTTCAAATTGAAATGGTTGTTTGAATTTACAATTTCATTTGTTCCTTTTACATAATAATCAAATGTTAACCCACACCTCATGTGAATGATTTGTTGATCAAAACAAAGCTTTAAATCCAAATCAAATTTATCTTTAATAATCATATTTTACAAAATCACATATGCATACATGATGTCTATCGTGCAATCTAGTTGTTTCAAAGTCTTGAAAGATTTTGATTTATTACATAGTGGAATTATAACATTCCAAAAGCCCACTTAACATCCTTTTTGTAAACTTATTGTTGTTTTGCAAAATGGCACCTCTTCTCTACTTAAGGTTCATGAATGGCTATCACAAAGATGTTTTGCCAAGGATAGATGTCATCCACTAACAAGTAGTATCGAAAGAATTCATAAATGTCATTTACTTTGAACCTAAATTCATTTTATACACCAAACAACATGAAAATAACAAATGGCCTCTTATCCAAAATATTGAAATCATTCTTATCACCTAACAAGCCAAAATAACACTACCAAATCCATGTGGCATCAATTTTTATCAACAACTTCAAGGATGATGGAACTATCAAATGAATTGACCTAACTAAACAATAACACAATTCTTCCATTTGTAATCATGCAATCTAAGGAAGCAAACATCCTCAAAAACCCCCTTATAACGTAGACATAAAAAATTAACCTCAATTGGTTGTCTAATGTATCTATTTACAAAAAGCTCACAAATCAAACACCCAAAATTTTTCAATTACAACATGACTACGATTTTTCCAAGGTGAAAATGATCATCAAAAACATCAACAAAATGGCCATAAACCATCATGCAAATTATTGTTGTACATTTTTGGAGTGACAACAAGCCCGTCTAGTTACAAGCATCATGTTTTTACACAAAAAAGGAATTGTGTGTGACCATGCACTAAAACATATAATGCCACATGCGATATCATTGGAAAAACAACTTGTCATTGTACATAGTTGTTTGTGCAAAGTAATCATGCCGAATTCTCTCCTCTCCCATCATTTTTCCCCTCTTAATGTTTGTTTTGTGACTTTGCAAAGACCCACCATGGTGGATGTGCCCATAAAACACAATTGTAAATTACATGTAAGCAAAGGCATCATCTTCATCATCATCCCTCAATTCAATAGGTACAATTAAACTATAAGTTCAAGTCACCATTGTTTCATTATTAAGACACTCAAAACAAAACGACCAATAATCCAACATGTTTATAAATGCACAAACAAATCATAGAAAAGCCAAATCAAATGTGTTGAAGCTTCAATGTTTGCATCAAATATGAAAATGAATGAAATAAAATTAATTAATTAAAGATTGGGATGTTTACACTTGCTCAAGATGTGACAAATGAAAAAAATGATGATGTAGCCTACTTAAAACATGATAATTAAGAAAGATGATGATGGTAGCTAAAAGCAACAATGTGGATGGGGAGTGATTTCAACCTAGATGGCAACCCATCCTCTTAACATGTCAATGTCATTGCTAGATTTATGGTACTATGTTACAAAGCAAGCAAAAGATAAAGATGCCCTAATTGATATAATGATAAAATAAAATTATAAAATTAATAGTCTTTCAAAACATTTGGCTACAACTGATTTTGATGGTACCAAAGCCTTATTACTAATACTACTATTCACATCATCACCATTTAAATTAAAATCTATCTTTATCTGAAAATGTTTTCGTCCACGCTTCAAAACTTGATATTAAATTCTCTCACCTTCTATTCCATAATGTTGTATTATGTAATTGTATATCTTTTGATAACATATTCCAAAACTTAGAATCTAGTTATTCCAACTTATGTTTGTAGCTTGATGTAAATTTGAATTTTATCAAAGTACAACAATATATGGCTCTAATTGCAAATTACAATGTGTGGTCAAATAATTTGTTTGAACAATGAACATTAAAAATAATTTAGCCTATCTATTATCATAAATTGGATGCCACTTTGGAAGCATGGTATACACTTAGGGCTAATTTACATTAAAATGCTTAGGCCATGGTTTACAAAACCTCAAGGTATCTCACCTTTTGGATGAGATTAAGAACAAAGCCCATGATGCATGGCACAATAGTCTTCATTCTCAATGTACCAAATGTTGGTTGGTTAATGAGAAAACATCCAATTGTTAATAACCTACTTAACAATTTTTATAATTTTTTAAATGGGTAAAAAAACTTCTGTGCCTAATAGGAAGCATGTATAGAACCAACAAGACCCAAGTATGGTTTAGTTATAAAAAATTTAAATTTTGATAACCTCCCTAAATGTTTGGAACTTTTATCTAGGTGGGTTATCAATTTTAAAACTCTAAAATTTTAATAAACTACTTGAATTTTTCATTCAAGTACTTTCATTTAAATAGGTTATCAATTTTGAAACCCTACGATTTTAATATCTTACTTGAATTTTTCAGCCAAGTAGGTTATAAATCCTAATAGGTTACTAGATGTGAATTGGGGCAAACATGTGAAATGGGACCTCCTTTGGCAATTGGCACTCAAATTTTCTAACCTTGAAGGGCTTGCATGCAATGTGGAAGTTGTGTTAGGCCTTTAATCCTTTAATTTTTCTATGGATAATTGTGAACTAAAATTGTCTAAATAATTGAATGCTCTGAAAAATGTTTGATTAGGAATATGTGCCACTACTCATGTGGGGCAAAAAGAAGTTTGTATAGAGGACAAACAAATAATGGTAGTCACCAAAAATTTCATTCTCCTTCAATCTTGGCTCAATAACGAACATTTTTGTCGGTTATATCCAGTTTCCTCTTTTTGTCTTTGCCACCTTCGTCACAAATTGTTGAAAAAAATGGCCATATTATCTCTTAAAAAAACTCTAGTTAATATGAACCAATTTCTTATGCTCAACTTGCCGACAAAGCTCTTGTTTGAAATACAATCCCATGGTATGCAAGAGGATTAGTGCACAATCAAATTGTGTGTGTTTCTTAAAGGAACTAAAATCATTTTTTCATATTCTTAATGGTTGCAATTTTGTAAATTATTACAAATTAGAAACATGTTGTGGGTTTCCATGCCACATCACTACCCATTGGGGCAATAGAAAAACAAATGCTGAATAATTAATTAATTTTAAAATTTAAGATTCGTCATGTGAGTTATTAATTTTGAACTTTTTGACATATCAAAAATTTAAATATTAAATTTTAATTCAATTTCAAAGTTCTCTTATTGCCCTTGTGACCAACATGTTTACAACTAATCTACTTATTTGTATTAGGCCAAGGGTTGTTTCTAGATTCTTGCAATCAATTTTTTTCAAAGTTTTGATAACATTGTGACGCAAAACTAGTGTCAAACATTTTCTATGAATATGTGGATCTAGATGAAAGGAAAGAAACAACCTTAATTCATAATGGCAAAAGATGCCAAGATACAAGACAATCATGAATTTTGAAAGTGCCAAAAGTTCAATGTTTGTTGTTCATTTCTATGTTTGAATGTGTTTTGTTTGTTTACAGGTTTATGGTGTTTGAAGTTTGCAATTCAATGGAGATGAACTTTTTTCAGTTGGTTTTGGTGATGGAGTGGGTTTGTTGTTGCAATTGGGTTGGCTCTTGAATGAGGAATGAAGATCACGTACCTAAAAATTAGTTGGTGCTAGAGATTGGATGGAGGCGAATGAGAACTGATAATGGATTATAAATAAAAAAGTTTAAGTTTTTAAAAGTAGGTTAAATGTTCATTCTCAATTGCTATTAAAAAGCAGAAGTTTGTGTGATAGAATGTATTTTGTGGAGACAAAAAAAAGAATGCCTTTCTATTGGTATATTTTTCTAGCCTAAAGTTTGTGGTTTAATATAGCCCCAAGCTAGGCCCTCAAATCTAGGAAGACCCTTAATGTGGTTCCAAATACATTAGGGTTAGGGTTCTTCCATGCAAAGGGTGTTTGTGGCAAAAGCTATCAGCACCAAATGACCTAGACACGTGACGACAAACAATGCAATTCGCCCAGCAAATCCACCTTTCGTTAGCTCGATCAACACTATCAACAAAGTGAGCACATGGAAACGAATCACATGTTTGCTTTGCTTCAAGCTTTTGTTTCATTACCATAAATCATTAGAAAATCAACTATTTACATCATGAACACACATGAAAAAAATCTTTCCCCATAGTAAAAAATTATTGCTGTAATAGAAAACGAAAACACTTCATTCCATGTGTTCTCCAACTCATGTGTTCTCTTTCTTTGGACTTTTTTTCCGCCATTTTGCATTGGGTAAGGTTCTTGGCATTGTAGATGCACAACACTATAAATGCAAGTGATTTTCACTCTCAACAAGCATTATAAATGCATAGCATTGTAGATGCAAGTGGTTTACACTCTCGACAAGCACTGTAGATGGATGGCACTGGAAATGTAGGGCTATAGACACAACCAATTTGCACTTGCAGCAATTAATGTCCATGGATTCCCCAACCTTCTCACCAAATTTGCTCCTTAGTTTATTGATGGATAGTCAAAGAGGTGTTTTTTCTTCTTTACCAATTAGTCTTGTTCCAAACATCCAAGACTCAAAAAAGAATGTAAGCAAGTTGTGGACAAATGCACAATTTCAATTTCTTTTGAATATATGCGAAGAAAAATTCTAGGAGTATAGTTAGAAGCCTTTTTGAAAAGCAAATTGGAAAGATTTTACAAAGTAGCTAAATGCCCATTTTCTGAGAGTGCATAGAAGTTGGAAGCAAGTGCGTGACAAGTGGAGCAAGATGAAGGATAAGTATGAGACTAAAAAGAAAAAAACTCAAGTGATTGGTGCATCCCCTTCTGATTGGCCATGGTTTGAGAGATTTGATTAGATGTTTGGAAACAAAGCCAAGATTAATGGCATTCCCAATGCAATTGATTATGGAGTGCAAAATTTACATTCACTTTTTTAGGTTCAAACTTTTGAGGTGAATGATGATGATGTGACACAAGGCACTCAAGACCACTCTAATCCACCACAACAAGCTCCTATTTTTGGTCACGAAAATGAAGAGGAGGTTGATGCTCCATCTATAGGCTCAGACACTCCGAGAACTAGGGCTTGTAAATTGCTTAGTGTGCAAGGCAAAGCCAACAAAAGAATGGAAAATAAAAGAAGAAAATTGGATGCAGATTCCTTTACAATTATTGATGCCATTAAAGAATTTTCAGAAGGTGTGAAAGAGATAAACAATATGAAGATGGAGATGACTGAAAGAATTGCAACATAGATGCTTCAGAGGGAACAAATAAGTAGAGAATTGATAGTGCAAGGTCAATTGCAAATGGTAGCATTGTTTGTTGAGATTTTTAAGCCTAAAAAATCTTGAAGGTGACAACTTTATGCACTTCAAGCTTGACAATGGGCCATAGGGTAGTTGCGGTGTTTATTTCATGTACCTTGTATAAAGGTTTGAACCCTTTGTTGTGGCTTGGAATTTTGTTCACAAAATTGATGTGATCAAAAGTGTATTTGCATTTTGGCCCATGGTAATAAAACCCAAATGTTTGCTTACTTATTGTATCATTACACTCTAATAGGAGGTGGAACCCTATCGAAGAATCATTGTGAAGAAAGATATTATGCACCCGTGATTTGAAGAGTGCACAATTACCCAATGTCAAAGAGAGCAACATCCAAATTAATAGAACCCTTCTGATTGTAATGGGATCCATTGTGAAGATGAACTTTGAAAAAATAAATAAATTTACTCTAAATTGAAAATTTGAAGCTGAAAATTTGGACTGAAAACTGAATTTAGGGTTGAAAACTGAATTTTTTTAAAAAATATGAAAACTAAGGAAAATATATATGAAAAAATGAACTAAAAATTAAGTAAGAGAGATTATGAAAACTATGAAAACATATGAAAAAAAAAAAACTTAAAACATAGAACTGAACAATGGAAATTTGAAGCCAGTATGAAAAACATGAAAAAGTTTGGAGTCTCTGGAAACTGAGGACTCTCTGTTCTTTGTAAACTGTGTTCTCTGAAAAGGCCCTGGGGTTTTTTTTTGGGGGTGAAAAGTTTCTGGCTAACCATAAGCCCAGGGTCGTTTGCTGCAGATGGTTCGCCTCCTGTTTGCCTTTCCGGTGGGGCCCCGCCAGCCCCATATTCGCCAGCAAACGGCTGAACATTTTTTCTCATGTGCCTGGGACTAGACTTTGATAGCCTTTTTACCTTTGAGAAGAAGTATTGAGTCTTGAGGACCATGTTACAGATGCCCGCTGGTGGATAGTTTTCTGCACAACTACTGGCAATAAGGAGATAGATCATGAGGTTGGTGAAGAAATAGAAAAGATTATGATATCCAATTCCATGCTCTGCAACATTTGGTAACATGTGATTAGCATGGCACTGCCAAAGACCACCCCAGTTTTGTGGTGTCTTCTTGCTCCTTCACAAATCAGGTTCATCCTCTGTGCAACAAATCTTTCTGACACATACTCAATGCATGTTTGTTCTTTATCTCTGCATGTCCTCTTCCTTTTTCTCTTGCCATCAAACATTTTGAGGAATTTTGTTATTGGGGGTGGTGGGTTTAAACCCTAAACCCTAAAGACATTGACTCTCTTCACGATGTTGCTGTGGAGGGACCTTACTAGTCCCCTATTCCTACTGTTGTGGAGAAGAAGCAAGATTTGGCTTGTTGTAATGTCTTTTATCTTGGGTCGATTATGCTATTTTTTTCTTTAAAGAGCTTCCTGGTGCTGGGTAAGAGTGACTGACCTCTTGCAAGTCTCTTGTAGCTATCTTTCTACGTTTGTGGGTTGATGTTTAAGGATGTGTAAGTTACCCATACTCTGATATATATCCTTGATGAGAAAGAATATTACTTACCCATGTTTTGTACCTGCTTGATAGAGATGAACTCTCAGGAGCGGATGAAGTCAATTCGGATGTTATGTTCACAGGTCAATACCTTACATATGGTTGTTCAAGGTCTCTGACATGCCTGTGACCATTACTGTTGTTAAAGCTCTCCTCCATTTCATGTCCATTTTTGTTTTGTCTTCTCTGTTTGTCTGGAATTGGCTTTCCCCTTTTTTCCCATTTGCTGATATGTTGTTAGATCTAAAATCTCTATAACTATAGTAGTGGTCATCTCTCAATTTTATTCCAAATGACTTGAAAGCATATATGTGGAGTTGTCCTCATTACATATAAAAAAAAGATATAAACTTGCCTCTACTTGATTCAATGAGATCCAGTTTTCAATGCTTTTAGTCCATTTTGTTGAAATTTTTACTGTTTATGATGATGTGTATTAGCCCTTGGTATCATCCAAGTACAGCAGCACATGTGGATAACACTACCCAAGCAAAAAAACAGTGATGCAGTGAGTCTGAAGGATTCTCTTAGAGTGATTTAAGATTGGAAACCAAGTGACGCTCACAAAGGCAGTTTCTTTGTTTTTGATCTAAATTGCTCAAGGGATCTACAGCACTCAAATCTGTGCAGGATGTCTTAGTTTTCAATCTGAAGCTGCTGTGCCTTGCTATCAATTTTTCAGGAGCATTTGTTCTCCAGTTGTGTATGTGTATGCTGCATGCACATGGATGCATACATACAGCAGAGAGAAAGCTGGAAAAAGCTTATGCACTGCTTCCTTACATACAAGTATGTGCATGGGAAGTACACCAATGTCCTTTAAGAGTTTGTTGGAACTCTCAATTCATTACAAGCTGATTAGAGTGACAGAGTGAAAGATGCCAAGCTGCTTTAGACATGGAGATTGTCATCTTATTGAATACTGCAGCACCCTAAAGTGCATGGCAGATTTGCCCCATTGATATGGCAGCTGTGTGCAAGCCATATTGACTACAGCTTGCCTGGGGACCCTTGAAGTGATCAGTCCAGATTGCAGCATGTTTGGATCACATAGATACACAATTTTCCTCATAAAAAGCAGAGTAGTATTCATCATGCTTATTGCCTGGAAAGATGGGAATATGTGTCTGTTTCTTCTTGATGCACTCAAGGTGATTCCCAATAGCTGTGTACTACACATCCAAGAGCTGTTGATCTGTACTGCACTACTTTCTGCTTCACTGGTAGTCAGTTTCCATGCACATTGCATGATCAGGTAATCTATCCCTGACATCACAGTGCATGTGTGGGATGAGAACAAGAATGAAAGGTACCAAGAGACACAGGTGTTGAATTCAGTTCAGGAATTCAAAGAGACATAGCCAATGACAAAGGGAAATGGGTAATGATAAAAGGTCCTTCCCCATCAGAGGCATCATCAGTTTGTGTGAATACTACAAAAGTAGAATGGTCGATTTGCATTCCTCTTTGGACTTCATGTTTGCCAAGCTTGCCATGGATTGACACACAAACATTATCTGGTGAAAACAAAGACTTAGGTGCAGCAAGCAATCATTTCTTGCACTGCAAATTGGAGTTTCAACAATTCTTCCACAAATGGTAATACTTCATAAAAAGAAAAATCCAATTAATGCAATGCATATGTAAAATCAACAACTAGACAATAAGGAGAAAACATTGAAAACAGGAGAAAAGCAAATGCAAAACCTGAAGTTCAGAATTTACCTGAAGCAGAATCATTCCAGTGTGAAGCAACAACAGAAACAAGAAGCAAAGCTCACAGCTATTAGCACTCCAAATCCAAATCCCTGCAGTACAAGATTGTCTGCCAGAACCCATTTCTTCCTTTGCGAGGAACCTAAATTTTTAGGGTTCAGTGACAGGTTCTTCTTCTTCACAGCCCTCATCAACCCCTAAAACTCGGATCTTCTTCCTCTTGTGTCTGTGTGTGTGTGTGTCTCTCTCTCTCTCTCTCAACAGAACAGTGTTTGTTTTGTCGATGTTTTATGAAGAGTGCAATGCAGAGGGAATCAGAACTTGTCATGCACTGCAGTCACTCCTCCTTAGACACTGGCGATTTGTTCTTTTCTGTCCGTTTTCTCTTCTTTTTTCCGGTTGTATTTTGGAAGGGGTTTGTTTGTGTGCAGGAGGATCTTTGTACTTAATTTAGAGAACTAAGAGCGTTGTGGCTGCTGCTGGATTTTTGGTAGGCTTGGGGGATTCCACAAATCCTTGGTCAGATTCTTTGCGAAAAAACGAGTCTTTTTTTTTGTCCTCTTTGATGCAATCGAGCAGAAGCAGGTCATCAGGTTGTGTGTTTTGCAATTTGAGCAGACTTAACAAGGTGATGGATGGACAGGTATGTGGTCTCTTGCTCATGAGGAAGGATGTCAGCAATTTAGGGTTTCCTTCTTGCAAATGGGGTTTTGTTGGCAGAATTGCGTGAGATCAGAATGATGATGATGCATACTGCAGGGATTTGCACTCCAATCAAGCTTTTGTCATGTGATTTTTGTTTGTTTATTTCAGGGATGGGGACCCATGAGGTGAAGGAGAGGAGAACCCCAAGAAGAGGTACCGCAAGGTGATTGCAAGATTGGTTTGAAGGAGGTCATCACTCTCTGCACCACTACTGGCGATAAGGAGATAGATCAGGTTAGTAAAAACGATAAAAGATGATGTCCAATTGCAGGCTCTGCAACATTTGGTAGCATAGAAGACAATGAGGTTAGCATGCTATGCATACCATGGTGTGAAGTACATCATCATCCAGCCCTAGAGAAGATATCATCATCATCCCCTTGACCCTTTGCAAGGTGATTGCTTGACTGGAATTGTGGGGTAAACAAAAGTCAGTAAAGTGCTTTATGAGAAAGTGTATGTGTTGACTAAGCATTTGGGGAGAAGTTGGCTTTGCTGCATCTCGAAATGTGTCTGTCCGATCCCTTAGGCTGATTAACAATTGGGCTTTTTACATCACTGTTGCTGTGTTGGAGAGGCCTTGCAAGCTCCCACTTCCTACTGCTTTGTTGAAGCAAGCTTTTTGTTTTAATGTCTAATCAAGCGGTTTGATTATGGTAAATATTTTTTCTTAGAGCTTAATGCTGCTGGGTAAGACTGACCCTCTTCGAGTCTGTCATGGCTTCAACAACAGATATTTATCTTTCTAATTTGTCGGTCGATGTTTATGGACATGTGAGTTCAACATCCTCCAAGCTTCCTTGTTGAGGAAGCTTTACTTATCCATGTTTGTACGTTTGTACCTGCTTGATAGAAATGAGCTGTCAGGAGCATATGAAGCCATTGAGGAAGTTATGGTCACTGGTCGATACCATATATGTTTTTGTTTGAGACAACAACATACCTTTGACTGCCATTGTTGTTAAACCTCTCCTCCATTTTGTTTCATTTTGTCTTGTTTTCTCTGTGTTTCTGGATCGGATTTCCCTATTTCCCATTCACTGATATGTTCTCAGATTTGAAATCTCTTAAACCATACTATCAGGTCATCTCTCCATTTGATTCCAGTTGACTTAAAAGCATACATATGGAATTGCCCTCAGTACATATGAAAAACATGAAACCCTATTTTGCCTCTACTTGATTCAACAAGATCCAGTTTTCAATGCTTGTAGTCCATTTTGTTGAAACTGTGACTGTTTATGATGGTGTGTGTTAGCCCTTGGTATCATCCAAGTACAGCAGCACATGTGGATAATGTTACCCAAGCAAAAAAACAGTGATGCAGTGAGTCTGAAGGATTCTCTTAGAGCGATTTAAGATTGGAAACCAAGTGATGCTCACAAAGGCAGTTCCTTCGTTTTTGATCTAAATTGCTCAAGGGATCTATGGCACTCAAATCTGTGCAGGATCTCTTAGTTTTCAATCTGAAGCTGCTGTGCCTTGTTATCATATTTTCAGGAGCATTCCTTCTCCAGACATGTACTTATGTGTATGCCTGCTAAAGGGCATGGCAAGCAGACAGGCTCCTCCTTTCCATGTGTTTCCATGGTAGAAACTGCAACTGCATTTTGGTTCTTGGCTGGCTGTGAATATCCACAATGTCTTAGAACAGTGGCCCACTGCAAATATCCTGAATTGGGTTATGTATTTGCAATTTGAGCAGAAGGTGATGACCAGATATGCAGTCTCTTGATCGTGAGGAGGATGTCAGCAATCTAAACAAGCTGATGTTGTGGAGCTGAGCATTACAATCCTCTTGCATTGGTGCAAGATAAACAGTCCACTATCACCGTAAGACTGTCCTCATTTCTCACCACATTTTGCTCCTGTCTGGGAGAATGGGTTCCAGACGTGAGTTTCTAGGTCATCGTTCTCATCATCATTGTGTTATCTTCGAAGTATTGTTGTGGAGTCTTGTCCGCAATCTTAGAGACTTGATTAGTTCATCATCTTCTGGTGTGCAGATGCTTGGAAAGTCTTTGAGGTAGGGATTCTGTTATGGCACGCACTATGGCGACATTGGTGATGGAAGGGGAGGTTCCATCTGCCACTTTGCATCTCAGTTTTGAAACAGAGGGCTCCAAGTGGACGTTCCCAGTGCGGAAGGAAGGTTTCTTTAGAGGTTACAACTGTATGAAGGACTTGAAGTTGGCTGGGGTTCTGCAAACCAATATGGTTGCAATTGATGTGGAGCAGCTGGAGCCTGCTGCAAATGAGGATGCAAATGAGGATGAATCTCAAAGCTCAACAGAAAATGCTGCCAAACAGCCTGTTGCGCCTGTTGCTGTTGCTACTCCAGAAGAAGAAGCTCTGATGGCTTCAGAATCTTTAAGAACTCTTGAATCTCCTGAAGATTCCACAGAAAATGCTGCCAAACAGCCTGTTGTGCCTGTTGCTGTTGCTACTCCGGAAGAAGAAGCTCTGATGGCTTCAGAATCTTTAAGAACTCTTGAATCTCCTGAAGATTCCACAAAAAATGCTGCCAAACAGCCTGTTGCTGTTGCTATTCCAGAAGAAGGAGCTCTGATGGCTTCAGAATCTTTAAGAACTCTTGAATCTCCTGAAGATTCCACAGAAAATTCTCCCAAACAGCCTGTTGCTGTTGCTACTCCAGAAGAAGGAGCTATGGCTTTGGAATCTTTAAGAACTCTTGAATCTCCTGAAGATTCCACAGAAAATGCTCCCAAAAAGCCTGTTGCTGTTGCTACTCCAGAAGAAGGAGCTCTGATGGCTCCAGAATCTTTAAGAACTCTTGAATCTCCTGAAAATTCTAATGTTCTTGCAGCTGAAGGATCTCCAGAAAGAAGAAAAAGGAAGCAACTGGCAGGGCGGGCTGTAGGCCGTATCCCACCTAGATCAGCTTTAAAATTGCTGCAACGTGAAGAAGAGGAGATGAAGATATGCTCTCTTGATGAGTATGAAATTTTTGATGAGGATGAAGAGGTAGCTTCTTTGCTGGACCTTCCCCTACATTATAGGAAGCATACCCTCGGAGGGTCCACCACAGCAAGAGAGTTGTATGTCATGGGGAAGGCGGACAATTCGGAGATGGTGATGAGGAGAATTTCAGCTTGGCACTTGAAATGTTTTCGGGATCGACCTTTATCACTGCAACTGTCATTTTTGGGTTCAGATTCCTGGTGAGTAGAGTCTGTACACCTTCCTTACGGTCTTTTGCTACCCCTGAAGCCCTAAACCCTGAACCCTGTCTTTTGTATTCTCATGATCTGTGCAAGCTGGGTGCAGGGCCTACAGCCACAAAAGATTGTAGCAAAATACTGTATATAGGTATTACAGTGTAATAACTTTGAGACATCCTTTGACTTGTGCAGGGTAAAGCTTTTGAAGCCCAGTTCTGGGTACAGAAAAACAGCAGCAGCTGTGCTTATTGTGGCCAACTTTCTAGCATACGCCAAGATTGAACCCCATGCTTCTGAATCTGCAGTTTGGAGGCATCTGCAAGGCATCAAGACATTGTAAGTATATTCTCAATTCTATATATGAGATGCTGCCACCCAGTGTTAGATCACTGCTAGACATGAACATGCTTTCCTCTGATTTTTTGGTGGTTGAACTGACTGTAGGGATGTTGGAGAGAAGATCATTCAGGAGACCTTGCTCCAACACTTTGAACTCGTAAAGGAATATGCAAAGTTGGATCCCTCCTTGAAGGATGCTAATGTAAGTACTTCAGTTCATTGGATGCAGAATGAAATCACATTTGGAACTATTCTTTTTTTTTTGGAGCTTTGTTTGTTTTGGGTCTTGGGTGTGGTGGTTTGAGGATTTAGAGTTTTGTCATGGGTCTAGATATTGGGGTTCAAGATATGTTGGAGTTTAGGATTTGGATAAATCTGGATCAAGGTTCAATGCTGGAAGTTTTAGGGTTTTTGCAATCTGCACTTACTGCAGGTTATCGAGAGCCTCAGATCCAGCCTTGGGATGGAGAAATCATCAGAACAACAGGAAGCAGATGATGATGAGCATCTTTTGTCAAATAAACGACCAAGACTTCTGACCAGTAACAAAGAGGAGGCAAGCACAGAGCAGATGTCTGAGGATGCAGAGGACTGTAGTGTGGAAGAGAAAGAAGATGAGGAAGAAGAAAGCGAAGATGAGATAGATCAGGATGATGAAGAACTTGGTGACCCATTGTGTACTATTTGTGATGATGGTGGAGACCTTCTGTGGTAAGAAATGTGCACAACTCTTTTTTTCTTTTTGCTATCTAATGGTGTATTATGTCTCCCTGGGTACTGTGTGCAGGAAAGTACATCAGAAACTGCAAGCTAGACACCATTTTCCATCATTCTCTTCTTCCTTTTTGATCTTGATCCATTCCTTTCTGTGTGCATTGCAGCTGTGATGGTCCATGCATGCGCTCCTTTCACACATCCAAAGATGCTGGTACAGACTCACAATGTGAATCCCTGAACCTCGCACAGGCATCAGTGGAGGTTAGCGACCTTCATAGACTGTTACTGGAATTTCCTGAGCAGATTGGCTTATAGTCTGCAGCAGCAATTGGTTTTAGTTACCAAACCAGATAGAAAAGAAGCAAGCCACAGCTATTCTTATTACCCAGCTGCAGCTGTAGAAGTTGTTAAGGTAGCAGTGTTTATATCCAAAAGATGTAAACCCATATACTGACAGGGAATTGTGAATGGCAGTGCCTGGAGAAATGGCTTTGCAGAAACTGCAAAGAGAAACAGCACCAATGCTACATCTGTGGGAAACTTGGTGCCTCAGATGAAGCTTTGAAAAATAAAAGACAGGTAATACTGATGACTTTCCACCTGCAAGAAGTGATTTTGGTCATCCTTCTTTCGTCTGGAGAATACACTCCAGTTGAACATTTGCCTTCTGAACTAGGTACTTAACTAAGTTCCAAATTCTGTCATGTGGCAGGTCTTTGTATGTGATGTTGCATTGTGTGGACGGTTTTACCACCCCACATGCATTGCCAAGGAGCTAGTCCCAGAAAATAGTAAAGCATTTGCAGAAAACATTCGAGAAGGGAGAGATACATTTTCTTGTCCATTGCACAAGTGCAAGCTGTGTGGGAAGGCAGAGAACAAGGAGGACAAAGACTTGCAACTGGCCAAATGCAGACGGTGCCCTTCTGCATGGCATAGGAAATGCTTACCAGAGTAAGTCACTCTCTACTGTGTACAAATTCATATTTCTGTGTTGCAGCATTTCAGCTGGTTTTTTTGCTTCTGATTTTTGGATGTATTGATGTGCACAGTTACATCAGTTTTGATGACAAAGGTGAGGAGGGGCAGCGGCGTGCCTGGTTAGTTGGCAAACGGCAACGAGTTGTCATTTATTGCAGGTATGTAATCTACAACAAATCTGTTGCAACATTTTACATGAAGTCTCATTCCCACAAATGTAATGGATTCCACAATAGGCTCATTCTTTTGTGGTGGGAGCAGGAAGCATCCCATCATCAGGCACCTGAGCACTCCCCGACGTGATCATTACAAGTTCCCTGAAGCTCAAATTCAGCTGCCAAACAGGACCCAACCTCTCAACTCTGTGCAAAGACGTGCAGGAATATCTAATCTATTGCAAAAGAAAAGCAGTCAGAGAGAAGATGTAGTAGAGACACCTGAAGTATTTAGCTCCACAGACTGGGAAGATTGTGCAAAAAAAAGGTACTTGTCTAATCCATTGCATATGTTTGTAGAGTTTGCATGTGTTCTTGTGTGGGGTTGGCAAATGGGCAAATGGGTTGATGACTGAAAAAAATGACAATATTCTGTGGGTACAGGGTTCATGATATTATCAGCAAGTCTCAGGAGATTGTCACTCTTGAGTCAGTGAAGAAGAAGCTTTATCTCCCCTCCAATTATAAGGAGCCCTTAAACCGGGAGTTCATACACCAGGGGAAATTGGCATCAATCATGAGTGTAAGCTTGTTCTTTCTGAAAATGTCAGTAGGTTGGTGCTTTATGTTTGATACATACACAGGTTTTTAAATGCTGAAGGTTCAACCTGGAAAGAAAACTGGTGTTTTGACTGTTTCCCTTCTTTGTGTACTTATGTAGGCTGTTGGCAAGGCTCTGGAGCGTGTGAAGAAGGGGGCAAGTCTCGAAGATGCCAATGTCATCTGCTCAAGGGATGACCTTGCACGACTTTTCAAGGCTGAGGTATTGGGTCTTTTTCTCTTTGTCTTGCTTGAAAGACAACCATGTTTTTAACAACTGTATGCGTAGTCTTTGTGCAGTACTACATCTTGTGATTCATATGTTGATTTTGCTTTGCAGACAGTGTTAGGGGTATACTTGGCTCCTGCTTTGCATGGGATGCGGTACACCACATTTGGCAGGCACTTCACCAAAATTAGCACGCTCACTAAGGTTTGTACTGGACATTCTCCTCATCTGAACTTTGGGTTGAAAAATGGGAAAAGGGTGTCTCTCATATTCAACATTCTTCACACGGCCAAGGTCATGACTTTTGGGATATGGTGTTTGCAGGTTGTGGATAGAATTCACCCATTCATCGATGATGGTGACATGGTATGCATGGGCATGTTCTATTCTCCGTTTTTTTGCTCTCTTCCTTAGTTCTGTTGTCTGTATTGTGTTGGGACCTCTCTACTTCTCTTACCAAAATAGGCATGAAACATAGATTTTCAGAGTTAGTATAAATCTTGTAAACCCACCTTTCTCTGAGTTGTATACAGAGGCTGCACTCCTTTTGCCTCTTTTCTTTTCTTGAAGCCAAACCTAAAGCTTGAAGAAAATATCATGTGTGGGTACTGCCTGAATCACAATCCTCACAGATCCTCATTAGTCCAAGTCCAAGTCGCCATGGAAAGGAACCAGAACATATAGATGGTCAAGGTTTGGGTCTGCAGAAGCCCTTGTTTGCTGGAACAGATTATCTTGGATGGAAATCTCATGCAGGTAATCAAAACCCAGCCTTCACACTTAACACTTGTGCTTTTGAAGTGAAAACAGATTGTCGACTTCAGCTGTGGCACGAATGACTTTTCCATTTTGATGCACAAGGCTCTTACAAGTACCGGGAAGTGCAATTGCAAGTACAGGAATTATGACATCTTTACTCCAAAAGTAAGTTTTAATGAGCCATATATATTTTTCTTCAAATGTTTCCTTTGTACTTTTTGTTTTGTTTTGAACATAGATTGGGGCCTGCGAAGGTGCTTTGTCATGTATCAATGAAATCTGTTGCGGTCTGTATATTCTGAAACAGAACACCTTCAATTTTGAAAAACGAGACTGGTTCAGTGTGAGTCGCAATGAGCTCCCAACAGATGAGACATTGGTGAGTTCAACTGAAATTCATGCTTTTGCTTTCACCTCTTCATCATTCACAATTCCTTATCAGTTTGCTGCTTTTCTCGGTTCTTAATTTCCCACTAGATTTTGTGGTTCCATTCAATGTGCAGGTTATTGGGTTAAATCCCCCATTTGGAGTGAATGCGAGTCTTTCCGACCAGTTTATCAGTCATGCACTGATTTTTAGGCCCAGACTCGTGGTGCTTATCACGCCACCACAAACAAAGACGTATGCCATAAAACCATATCTAACAAATGCACCTACTCTCACCTGCCTGCAAGAGTTTCAGAAGTAGTCAATTGAAGCATAGAGTTGCTGCAAGACTCTTCCAAATGTTTTATATATAAGTACACGAGTTCTTTACTGATGTATTCGTGGTTGGGTCTATCAGGTTGAAGCATCGGGGGTACACCCTGATTTGGGAGGATGACAGACTGTGTAGAGATCGTGTAAGTCTGGTTCTTGTGACTTCTTTTCCTTCATAGCCAATGGTGAGCTTTGCATGTATCGAAATCCCTTCATAGTTTTGGTTCCAGTCAACAGTGATTTTCTAAACCGTAAACCCTTGCTATCTGCATGCAGGCATTTTACCTGCCAGGATCTGTGGACAAATTGGAGTGTCCATTGGATCAATGGAATGAGGTGACCCCTCGGTTCTACTTGTGGTGTCTGAACAAATGGGCTTACAAGTATAAGCAATTGGCAGCTATGCGTGGACACCATATGGTATTGCCTCAAGATGCACATGCAGGCAAACAGTATGTGATACCACCTAGGGATGCAAGATTAGGCCGGCAAGCTCAATATTTGCCAATCACTGTAAATCCAGAATCTAGGCCATTTAGATGGCAGCCTCCACATTCCCGACCATCACCAAGTTCATTGGCTCACCCTGCACCTCCATTTCACCAGCCCACAATGGGTGAAGGTGAGACAGGTGGGTGGTTAGATTCCTAGGTTCCCTAGAAGCAGTCTTCTGTAGATCCATTGCTAGATGTAGTCTTTTCAGGAGGAACCTATTTCCAAACTTCACCAAATTTTCCTTCTGTGAGGACTGTGAGTCTTTCTCTGAGCTCATGTCCATCTTTGAAACATTTCTTTGGAATATGAATGCTGTTGTTTTGGAGATTAATTTGGGAATCATTTGATTTGTGAGCATCTGTTTGTTGGGAGGATTTGAAATGGGCTCTTTTTGTCTATGAATGTATGTTGAAATCTGCTGCAGAGGAGTATTGTACCCTCTTTCCCATAACATTTTCCTTCTTGTCTTTGGTCTTTCAATTTCATGTTTGTGCCACATTCTTTCAGTTTCTGTCCATCAGCTTCTCTTGGAGCTATGCTCTGGATTCTACTCAGATCTTTCAATCGCCCTTGTCCCAAATCAGGGCAGTATAGGTCAAATTCTGACCATGCTGTTCTGGTTTTACCACAAGGATTCTTAGGTCTTGTGACTGCTGCCATCAGCTGGGACTGTTGACTAAGCTGCAAAAGTAGGGGTATGGAGAGGGAACAGTGCTGTGCCTCCGTGGTGGGATGGATCATATTTCTGGCCTTTTTCTTTCCCATTCACATAGCTTTGAAAGGTAATGACACACTTCAAAAGGCAGCTGGAGGCAAGCAGGGGTCATCCTGGTACCTTGGATTATCATTTATTCCTCATTGTTCCATGAGTATGCATTGTCATCAAATGTTGATATTGTTCTTTAAGCCTCATGGTTCATGTATTGTCACTGTAATGGGTGTCTGGAGTGCAGCCAGGTGCAGTTCATTTGCAGTGTCTTTGTGGCATTGTGGACAGGTGGTGTTAAGTACCATGGCCCCTGGCCAAGTAGATGTGCCAAGCAGGTGCCCTCCTCATTCATCAGGGTTCTGTTACTGTCTCTGTCTGCAGTTCTCTAATATGCGATCCGTTCCAAACAACAGGGAACTGGAAATGGTCCTCTGTTAACATTGCCAAGATCCAACAGAGTGCCCCACCAACTCTGGACTGAGTTCTGTGCAGGTTTTCATTGCACATATACCTATGATTGCTTTTGTCATACTCAAGCAAATGGCTGCTTTTGCAGCGATACTGCACAAGCACCCTGATTGGGGTGGTAAGCTCCTGTCTTCATTCCTTTCTGTTTACACTTGGGCAACCCTCTTTCCTCAACACGTGACTAGCCACAAGTGCTTCTGTTTGAACCAAGAGAAAGTGGGAGTATTTGTCAAGGGAAAGTGGGATCTTTGTTATAGAAACAGCTGTGAGAGTTTCTAAGCTGGAATTGAGACTGATGGAGTATGGTGGTGGGACTGGCTTTCTTCACTAAACTGTTCTTGAAAGCTTGGGTCATATCTTGGAACGGAACAGAATCTAAGGTCATCTTGTTGTTCTATAAAAGTATGTTCAATCTAGCCTCCGGCAACTCTTTTGTTACATCTCAATCACAATATTTGGGCTTGTTCCAAGACTAACATCACTAAACTCTGCATTAGCCTGTATTGTACTGTTTTGCCTGGAAATGACAATGCCCCTGGATGATCTTCAATGACTGAATCTTGAGAAGTTCGGGTTTTGCAGAGCAGCTGTGTAAGGAGTAACATACATCATTTGAGTTGGTTCTGCTAAATTGCTGTGATGTTCTATCAATTCTATACAGGCTAAACCATCATGTGGAAGACCCAATTCTAACCTTCTAATCCTTTACTAGCAGCACCTGAAGGCAATTGTGTCCAACAACAAATGCAGTCATGTTCAAGAAGCTGGGTAAAAGAATTTTTTTTTTGTTGCCTGCAGCTAGTTCCTAATGTAAAGCTGTACTGCACTAGATTGCTCTTGTCCAAGTTAATTGGGAAGACACAAATGTATTTGTTCCCTCTGACATTCCCTAAGGGTTCGTGTGCAGAGGGGGCTTTTGCGCTGGACTGCAGTCTGTCCAATTGCAATCACGTACAACAAATTGTTGTAGATGCTTTTTGGAACAGCAACAAGTATGTCTTTGTGCTCCTGCATTTTTGTTCTTTGCTTGCCTTTCCTCTGAAAGGTGCAATGTAATTCTTTGAGTAAAAGATGTGTGGCATGTGTTAAACCATTCTGGGTGGTGCCATAGGCAGTCATTCACCATGCATTTGATGTGCTTGATGACATCGGGGCCATTTGTTTGTGATGTATGCTACCTGGAGCCTTGGACTCTGCAAGCCTGGTAAGACACTGATTCCCACATTCATGTCATTCTACCCTGGCAGCAAAGCCCAGCAGTCAAACCCTAAACCACCTCCCTTATCCCCTTTGATGCTGTTGCAATGCACCAACAAGACTGCTACTTCCCTTTCTCTCTTCATAATTCCTCATAAATCATTTGTTCAACCAGAAAATGACGGCCTCTGCAAAATTCTTAGACAAAACAACAGCCAGGTGAGGAGCAGTTCACACCTTGTTGGCAGTGTGTTCACAGAATTGAGAGTACTCAAGACTGCAAAATGGATTTACCCAGCCTGCTACAGCAGAGAACTGACATGTGTTGATTGACTTCTTAGTTCACGTGTCTAGGCTGCAGACTTGGGAGTCGAAGCATCAGTACTGTTTTGTAAGAATGTGCATGGAAAAGCTGCAGTTTTTTTACAGTTTATTCTTGCACATTGAGTTGCTCCAACTCCAGAGACCTAGCCATATATCTCAGGAGTAGTATAGTTGGATCAAATGGTCCTTCGCAGATGAGGAGCTAGTGCAGGTATTCTGACCTGAGCGACTTCATCAAGTTCTCCCCAACTTCTGACATTTTTCTTTTCCAGGATGCATACAGAAGGATTGCTAAAAGCTGTAATAGATGGTAGCATTGGAGCAGCTTTCATCATGCTCCACCCAAGCAAGTATGCTGCTATGTTGGCTGACAAAATGAAGAGGCACGGTGCCACTGCATGGCTGGTTAACACTGGCTGGTCTGGGGGCAGGTATATGAGGGACTCTACATGGTCATTATTGAAAAGCCCTGTTAAAGAGGTTCCTGGACGCTTGCTTGTCATTCTCTTGCATCCCTGTAACATAGTCTGTTGTGAAATGTTACATGCATAAGGTCATCACATCTGATAGTGTTGCCGTTTTCCATACTGAAGCTACGGTGTCGGGAAGAGAATGAAGCTTGAATACACACGGAGAATCATTGATGCCA
>Ga0116227_10000084_pt1 | contig 154584 bp, 139 predicted proteins | sample S1TSphgellanicum_FD_89693 | JGI IMG/M metagenome (GOLD analysis project Ga0116227, IMG submission 89693) | Host-associated microbial communities from peat moss isolated from Minnesota, USA - S1T2_Fb - Sphagnum magellanicum MG | ecosystem: Host-associated > Plants > Peat moss > Unclassified...
AGGCGCTTCACGCCCTCGGCCTCCACCTGCCGCGCGATCTGCGGCACGCTGGTCTGGCCGTCCACCGGCTGGCCGCCGGTCATCGCCACCGCATCGTTGTAGAGGATCTTGTAGGTGATGTTGGTCTTGGCGGCGATGGCCTGGCGGATGGCCAGGTAGCCCGAGTGGTAGTAGGTGCCGTCGCCCAGGTTCTGGAAGACGTGCTTCTCGGTCGTGAAGCGCGAGTGCGCCGCCCAGTCCACGCCCTCGGCGCCCATCTGGATCAGGCCGGACGTGCCACGCTCCATCCAGCTCGCCATGAAGTGGCAGCCGATGCCGGCCAGAGCCCGCGAGCCCTCGGGCAGTTTGGTGCTGGTGTTGTGCGGGCAGCCCGAGCAGAAGTAGGGCTGGCGGCGCACGCCATCCGCCGCGTTGCTCAGCAGGCAGGGCGTCAGGAAGTCGACGACCAGGTGGCGCCGGTCCAGCGCGGGGTTGAGCCGCGCCAGCCAGTCGGCCACCGTGCCCATGATGCGGCTGGGGCGCAGCTCGCCGAGCGCTGACAGCACCGGCGCGCCATGCTCGTCGGTCTTGCCGACCACGCGCGGGCGCTGGAAGTCCGGCAGGTGGTAGAGCAGCTCCTTGATCTGGCGCTCGACGACCGGGCCCTTCTCCTCGATGACCAGCACGTCGGTCAGGTTGCTGCAGAACTCGGTGATGCGCGTCGGCTCCAGCGGGAAGACCAGGCCCACCTTGTAGACGCGCACACCGGCCGCGGCCAAGGCGTTCGGGTCCAGGTCCAGGCGGCGCAGCACTTCCATGAAGTCGTAGTGCGCCTTGCCGACGGTCACGATGCCGAGCGTGGCGGCGGGGCTCACGACGATGTGCTTGTCGATGCTGTTGACGCGGGCGAAGGCCTTCACCGCGTCGAGCTTGTGCGCCAGGCGCGACTCCAGGTCCAGCGAGGGCAGGTCCACCGAGCGGATGTGCAGGTCGGTCGGCGCGGTGTGGTCCACGGGGTGGTCGAAGTTCAACGCCACCGCATCCAGGTCCACCGTCATGCCGCTCTCGACGACTTCCGAGATCGCCTTGAAGCCCACCCAGGCGCCCGAGAAGCGCGACAGCGCCCAGCCGTACAGGCCGAACTCCAGGTACTCGGCCACGTTGGCCGGGTGCACCAGCGGCATGCTCCAGGCCTGCAGGGCCTGGTCGCTCTGGTGCGGCGTGCTGCTGGACACGCAGCCGTGGTCGTCCCCGCAGACGACGAGAACCCCGCCCTGGGTCGACGTGCCATAGACGTTGCCATGCTTCAGCGCGTCGCCCGAGCGGTCCACGCCGGGCCCCTTGCCGTACCACAGGGCGAACACGCCATCGACCGTGCGCTGCGGGTCCAGCGCCACGCGCTGCACGCCCAGGCAGGCGGTGGCGGCCAAGTCTTCGTTGATGGCGGGCAGGAATTCGATGTGGGCCGCTTCGAGGAACTTCTTCGCCTTCCACAGCTGCTGGTCCACCATGCCCAGCGGCGAGCCGCGGTAGCCGGAGACGAAGCCGGCGGTGTTCAGGCCGGCGCGCTCGTCGAGCTTCTTCTGCGCCAGCAGCAGCCGCACGAGGGCCTGCGTGCCGGTCAGGAAGACGGCGCCACTGTCGGCGGCGAGGTTGTCGCTGAGCTTGTAGGGACGCAGCGCGGGTTGCACGTCGACGGCGGCGGCTTCGGTCATGGGGGGACTCCTGGTGGCGCGAAATTCTTGCGCCGCAAAGCCGGAAGAAATTGCCTCATTGCCTGCGGATGGCATGGCCGATGAGATGATTCTTCTCGAAAGAAGCGAATCATGGAAAAAAACGTATTTGACCGAGCCAGCCTGGAGATCCTGCAGGCCCTGCAGGCCGACGCCACGCTGTCCACCCAGGCGCTGGCGGACAAGGTGGGCTTGTCCGCCACGCCGGTGTGGCGGCGCGTGAAGGAGCTGGAGGACAGCGGCGTCATCCGCGGCCAGGTGGTGCTGGTGGACCGCGAGAAGATCGGCCTGACCATCCTGGTGCTGGCCAACGTGAGCCTGGTGCGGCACAGCGAGGGCGCGGTGGAGCAGTTCGAGCAACTGGTGTCCACGCGGCGCGAGATCATCGAATGCCATGCCATCACCGGCGAGGCCGACTACGTGATGAAGGTCGTCGCTGCCGACATGAAGGCCTATGACCTCTTCCTGCAGCAGCACATCTTCAAGCTGCCCGGCGTGTCCAGCGTGCGCAGCAACGTGGTGTTGCGCGAGGTGAAGTACGAAACGGCGCTGCCGGTGGCGTGACGCGGCGTCACTCAAGGGCCGACCGCAGTGGCAGTTGGCTGATAGGCTTGGCTGCATCGCGCCAGCCTGTCTAGAGTCCGTGCATGGATGCCCTGCTTGCCAAGCTTTCCGACGCCGTCACCTCCGCGCAGACGCTGGAGGAACTGACGCGGCCGCTGCTGCAGATGCTGGAGGCGGTGACCGGGCTGGAGTCGACCTACCTGACGACCGTGGACCTCGAGGGTGGGCAGCAGCACGTGCTGTTCGCCCGCAACTCGCGCGAGCTGCAGATCCCCGAAGGCCTGGCTGTGCCCTGGGGCGACACCTTGTGCAAGCGCGCGATGGAAGAGGGCCGCCCGTACACGGACGACGTGCCCCATGTGTGGGCCGACTCCGAACCCGCGCGCCAGCTCGGCCTGCAGACCTACGTCAGCACGCCGGTGCACACCGAGGACGGCGGCCTGTACGGCACGCTGTGCGCGGCCAGCAGCGAGCGCCGCCCCATGACCGCCGAAGCCGGGCAGGCGTTGAAGCTGTTCGCCAGTCTCATCGAGCGGCAGGTGGCGCGCGAGCGGCTGGTCGACAAGCTGCGGCAGGCCAATGCCGAGCTGAGGACGCAGGCCCTGACCGATGCACTGACCGGCCTGCCGAACCGCCGCGCGCTGCTGCAGGAACTGGCGCGGCTGATCGCGCTGGCGCAGCGCACGGGCAGCTGGCTGCTGGCCGGCGCCATCGATCTGGACGGCTTCAAGCAGGTCAACGACACGCATGGCCACGATGCCGGCGACCAGTTCCTTTGTGGCATCGCGGCGCAGCTGCTGGCCTCGCTGCGCGGCGGCGACGTGCTGGCGCGCAGCGGTGGCGACGAGTTCGTCGTGATCGGCCTGGGCCCGTCGCTCAGCGAGGACTGCAGCGCGGTGGCCGAGTTGCTGCAGCAGCGACTGATGACGGCCACGGTGGGCCGCCATCAGGCCGGCCAGGTCACCGTCGACTACGCCGGTGCCAGCGTGGGCGTGGCATGTCTGGACCCCCAGCGGGCCGGCGTGGAGGACGCGCTGCGCGAATCGGATGCGGCGATGTACCGCGTCAAGCTGGCGCGGCGGCGCGCGGCGTCGCATTGAGCGGCCGCCCGCCGCGCCGTGTCAGGCGTCGTTGTTGATGAGGCCGTGGCGCAGGGCCAGCTTCACGAGCGCCGTCACGTCGGGCACGCCCAGCTTGGCCATCAGCCGGCTGCGGTAGCTGTCCACCGTCTTGGGCGACAGGTGCAGGGACGTTGCGATCGAGCTGCTGGAGTGGCCGTCCACGACCATGGTGACCACCTGGCGCTCGCGCACCGACAGGCTGGCGAACGGGTCCTCGCCGTCGCCCTGGGCCAACGCGCGCGCGGCCAGCTCCGCCACGCCCTCGCCCAGATGGCGGCGGCCGTTGCGCAGCGCGGTGATGGCCTGCAGCAGTTCGCCGGACGGCGAGCCCTTCAGCACATAGCCCGACGCGCCCAGCTTCAGCGCCATGGCCACATGGCGCGGCTGCGCCGACATCGTCAGCACCAGCGCGCGCGTCGGCAGCTGGCGGCGCTGCAGTTCGGCCAGCAGCTCCATGCCGGAGCGCGTGCCCAGCGACAGGTCCACGAGCACGACGTCCGGCGTCAGCAGCAGCAGGTCGGCCAGCGCCTGCGTGATGTCGCCGCAGTCGCCGACGACGTCGTGGCCGGCCTCGCCCAGCAGCGCGCGCAGGCCTTGCCGCACCATCGCATGGTCATCGACGAGGTAGACGCGGGCGGGCGCCGTCATCGCAGGGGGCGTTACAGCGTGCCGTAGCTGTGCAGGCCGGACAGGAACATGTTGACGCCCAGGAAGGCGAAGGTCGTCACCAGCAGGCCCACGAGCGCCCACCAGGCCGACACCACGCCGCGCAGGCCCTTCATCAGCCGCATGTGCAGCCAGGCCGCGTAGTTCAGCCAGACGATCAGCGCCCAGGTCTCCTTCGGGTCCCAGCTCCAGTAGCCGCCCCAGGCTTCGGCGGCCCAGAAGGCGCCGAGGATGGTCGCGATGGTGAAGAACGCAAAGCCCAGCGCGATGGCCTTGTACATGAGGTCGTCGAGCTGGGGCAGGTCGGGCAGGCGGGCGGTCAGCCGCGGTCGCAGCACGATGGCCAGTGCCAGGAACACGGCGATGCCGCCGATCTTGCGCGCCCAGCCGTCCATGCCGGTGACGGTCGCAGCGTCCAGCGAGCCGCCGAAGCGCACGGCCAGGATGAGCGCCACGATGCCGACGGGCATTGCGACAAGGCCGATCCACAGCGAGCGGGCGGGCGCCGTCTTCAGCAGGTAGGCCAGGGCCACCATGGCCGCCAGCGCGAAGCTGCCGTAGCCGACGAAGTTGGCTGGCACATGGATCTTCATCCACCAGCTCTGCAGCGCCGGCACCAGCGGCTGGATCTCCTGCGCCTCGCGCGCCACCGTGTACCAGAGCAGGAAGCTGACCGCGCCGCTGACCACCAGCATGACGAACCCGCCCAGCGAGCGCGTCGCGAAGCGCTGCTCGTAGTACAGGTAGAACAGCGTCGTCATCCAGCAGAACAGCACGAAGACTTCATACAGGTTGCTGACCGGGATGTGGCCGATGTCGGGGCCGATCTGGTGGCTCTCGTACCAGCGCACCAGCGTGCCCACGAGCGCCATGAAGACGCCGCCCCAGGCCAGCTTGGAGCCGATGACCTCGGCGACGCTGTCGCGCCCCGCGCCGGTCAGGAAACCGCCCCAGTAGAAGAGCATGCTCATGTAGAACAGCAGGCTCATCCACAGGATGGCGCTCTGGCTGGACAGCATGTACTTGAGCCAGAAGGTCTGCTCGCCGGCGGCCAGGTCGGCACCGAAGCCGTCGGTGTGCCGGGCGTACAGCGCGATGGCCAGCAGCGTGGCGGCGCCCGCCGCGAGGCTCAGCAGCCGCAGCGGCTTCCAGAACCAGCCCAGCGCCACCAGCGCCGGCATCGCGCACAGCAGGATGCCCTGCTCGTAGACGTCCATGCTGGCGTGGTAGCGGCTGAAGGCGTAGCCGCCGCCGAGCACGACGAGTGCGGCGAACAGCCAGTCGAAGACGTCGCGGCGCTGCAGCGCGTGGCGGCGGGGCAGGTCGAAGGTGGTCGTGTTCATGCGTGATCCTTGAGCACTGCAGCCCTGAGCTGGGCGAAGAGCGTGGCGTTGTCGGGCGATTCGCGGGTGCTGGACATGGCCATGCGCACCTGCGAGCTGCCCGCTTCGACCCCGGGAGCGATCCACACCCACAGCCGGCGCTCCTTGATGTAGAGCATGGCGAAGACGCCGACGATGAGCAACAGGGCGCCGAGGTAGACCAGCTTCTGGCCCGGCGCGCGGGCGACCTGGAAGCCGCTGGCCTGCACCTGCTCGAAGTTGTCGAGCTGCAGCAGCAGCGTGCTCGGGTAGTACAGGCTGTCGGACAGCGACAGCACGGCCTGGGTCATGAAGCTCTGGCTGGCGGCATCGATGGCGGCGGGCTGCAGGCCGGCGCGTTCGCGGGCCATCTGGTGCAGCTCGAACAGGCTGCCGTTGAGGATGCGCAGCAGCACCTCGGAGACGCGCTGGCGGTCGCTCTCGGGCACGTCGCGCTCGATGAACTGCGACAGCGCCGGCAGGCCGCCGCGCACCTCGTCGCCGGGCTTGGCCGCGGCGCCGGAGAACAGGGTGAGCGCGCGCTGCGCCGTGACCTGCAGTTGCGGCAGCAGCTGCGGCTGGTTGGCCGGCGTGGCGGAGACCGCGTAGGCGCGCGCGGCCGCGTCGCGCAGGCTGGCGTCGGCCAGTGCCTGGCGCAGGTGCAGCCAGCCCTCGAGCGAGCCGTTCTCGTCGGCCGGCATGCGCAGGTAGCGGAAGCTCTCGGCGGGCGTGTCGCGCACGCCGGCGATGAAGACGCGCTGGCCGTCCAGTTCCACCGGCAGCATGTAGTTGTTGTACTCGCGCGCTTGGCCCGCGGCGTCGCGCAGCTTGTAGCTGAAGCTCGGGCCGACGTTGTGCAGCGTCTTGGTGGTGCTGGTCTTGGCGCCGCTGCCCAGGTGCTGGCCCAGGCGCTCGCCCAGATCCACCTTGCGCACGTCGGCACCGCTGGCGTTGCTGCCGTCGTTGGCGAGGTTCTCGACGTTGATGACGCGCAGGCCATCCAGCTCCAGCGTCTGGTCGCCGAAGGCCAGCTTGGTGCCGACGCGGCCTTCGATATTGACCGGCGCGCCGCCGATGAGCGGGAAGCCCTTGAGGTACAGCTTGGAGCCGCCGTCCTCGAAGTTGCTCTGGTAGATCGCCACGCCCTTGTGGATGACGGGCTCGTTGACCTTGACGGTGGCCTCGCGGGTGTCCGCGCCATCGTGGATGACGATGTCGCTGGCGAAGCTCTTGGGCATGCCCGTGGCGTAGTAGTCGACGCTGAACTTCTTCAGCTCGATCTCGAAGGGCAGGTCCTGCAGCACGACCCCGTTGGGCAGGCTCAGCACGGCGATGCCTTGGCTCTGGTGTTCAGACACCGTGACGTTGCCGCGAAAGCTCGGGTTGGCGGTGCTCAGTCGGTGCTCGGGCCGGATGTTGGCCACGAAGCCTGAGCCGGTGTAGATCTCCTTGCCCTGCAGCCACATGGCGAGCTTGACCATCGCGTTGCCGTCCAGCACGCCGCCGATGAGGATGAGCACGATGGCGGAGTGCGCCGACAGGTAGCCGAGCTTGTTGGCCGCGCCGCGGCGCGCCGCGATCATGTTGCCGTGCTCGCGCTGCTGCACACGGGCCTTCCAGCCCAGGGCGGTCAGCGTCGCGCCGATCTCGGCCAGCGCCATCTGCGGGTTGCTGGGCAACTCGCCGATGGCTTTGTGATGGTGTGCCTGCAGCGACTGCTCGCGCACGCCCTCCTTGTAGCTGCGCAGGTCGGTGACGATCTTGGGCGCGTTGCGCGCGATGCACAGGCTCGTCGAGAGCACCAGGAAGGTCAGGATGACAAGGAACCACGGCGTGCTGTAGACCGTGTACAGGCCGAGCAGGCCGAACACCTCGGCCCAGAACGGTCCGAACTGGTTGATGTAGTTGCCCATGGGCTCGCCCTGGCGCAGCACGGTGCCGATGACGGAGGCGATGCAGATGACGCTGAGCAGCGTGATCGCGAAGCGCATGGACGCGAGCAGGTCCAGCAGTTCGCGGGGGACCGATGAGCGAGGGGCGGCGGATGACATCAGGCGCTGAGGACTTGGAGCTGGAAGACCGGATGGGTGGTGCGGGGCAGGGCGGCGGGCGGGGAGTGGCCGGGCACATCCTTGCGCATCATCCGCTCATGCGCAACGTGGCCAGAAAAAAAGGCCGGTGGGGATCACCGGCCTTCCTGCATCGAGGCGTGCGCGGAACTCAGCGCAGGCCGGCGATGTAGTCGGAGACGGCCTTGATTTCCTTGTCGTTCATCTTGGCCGCGATGGCGACCATCTGCGGCGCATTGCCGCGCTGGCCGGCGCGGAAGGCCGTCATCTGCGCCTCGATGTAGTCGCCGTGCTGGCCTGCGATGCGCGGGTACTGGGCCGGGATGCCGGAGCCGGCAGGGCCGTGGCAGGCCGCGCAGGCCGGCACGTTGCGGTCGGCAATGCCGCCGCGGTAGATCTTTTCGCCCAGGGCCACCGTGTCCTTGTTCTTCGCGAACCCCGGCTTGGCGGTCTTGGCGGCGTAGAAGGCCGCGACGTTGCGCATGTCTTCTTCCGTCAGCGCGGCAGCCATGCCGCTCATGATCGCGTTCTTGCGCTTGCCGGACTTGAACTCGGTCAACTGCTTGACCAGGTATTCCGGGTGCTGACCCTGCAGGATGGGATTGGCCGGGCTGCCCCGCGAGCCGTCTGCCGTGTGGCAGGCGGCGCAGGTCTGCGCGGAGATGGCGCCGCCCTTGGCGAGATCAGGCTTGGCCGAAGCGGCGGCCGGCTCATTGGCATGAGCCGCAGCGGCCAGCATCAGGCTCGACAGGATAAAGGCGACAGTCTTCATGATTTTTGTTGAGTTTCGTTGGGCGCAACCTTCAAATTTTACAATGACCTACCAACGCCTCCGACACTCCCATGACCGACGAAATCCCTGAGGCGGAAGCCATCACCGATAAGCTAGCGCTTGCCTGGACCCACACGGCCCGTTTTCTGACGACCGCGAGCCAGCTCATCCACCTGCCCGCGACCGAGCTGCCGGAGATCGCCTTCGTGGGCAGATCCAACGCCGGCAAGTCCACGGCCATCAACACGCTGGCGCAGCAGAAGCGCCTGGCCTTCGCGTCCAAGACGCCTGGCCGCACGCAGCACATCAACCTGTTCGAGCTCGGTCCCAAGGACGCGGCGGATGCGCTGTTCGCCGACCTGCCGGGCTACGGTTATGCCGCCGTCGCCAAGGCTGCCAAGCTGCGCTGGCAGAAGGTCATGGCCGATTACCTGGCCGTGCGGCGCAGCCTGTCGGGCGTCGTGCTGATGGTGGATTCGCGGCTCGGGCTGACCGACCTGGACAAGCAGCTGCTGGAGTTCGTCGCTGCGCGCGTGGCGACCGGCGAGATCAAGCTGCTGGTGCTGCTGACCAAGTCCGACAAGCTCAACCGCAAGGAGGCCGACGCGGCGCTGCGCGGCACGACGGAGTTCCTGGCGGGCATGACAACGGAGAGTTCCGACGTGGCCGTGACGCTGTTTTCCGCGCTGAAGAAACAAGGCGTGGGCGACGTGGCACAGGCGCTGCACGGCTGGACGCACGCGCGCTGACGGCTGGGCTGCCGCGCCAGGCCGCCCGCGGGCCTGATCAGCCGCCCAGGTCGCTCATCAATGTGTCCACGGCGCGCTGCACGACGCTGTCGTCCTCCAGCGCGGTGATGAGGCCATTGGCCAGCAGCGCCTCCAGGGCGCGGCGGGTCAGCGACAGGCGTTCCTCGGCGTCGCGGCCGACGAAGAGCACGAACTGCCGGCCTTCGCTGATCCAGGCGATCTGCGCGGTGTGCCAGTCGCCCTGGATGAACAGATGGAACCACCGGCCGATCTGCAGGCCGTCGATCCACTGCTGCAGCGCGGCGCGCGCGGCCGGCGAGTCGTTCTCGTTGTAGAGCTGCACCGGCACGGTCGGCAGCTCGGCGCGGTCGACGTCGGCACTCAGCCAGTGCGACGGCACCTGGGAGTCGCGCTCTTCCATGATGCGTTGCACGATCTCGTCGGCCGACGCGGGCGCGGCCGCACCCGGCTGGGCCGGCCGCGGCGCGGCGGTGCGGCGCTCGGCCGGGTCCTGGGCGGGCAGGCCGCGCAGCAGGCGGTTGTGCTGGGCCATCAGTTCGGTCAGCGCCGGTTCACGCCTGGCCTCGGGCAGCTGGATGCTGTCACACCCCGCCTGCAGCCGTTCGATGAGCACGGGCAGCCGCATGCGCAGCGCCTCTCGGGCGGCCAGGTCGCGTGGCGTGATGAGGCTGTCGAGCACGGCGTCGACGAGTTCCATCGCGGCCTGCGCCTCGCGCGAATCGCGGCCGTGGCGCACCATGGCCGTGACGATGACGTCCACCCACGCCGTCTGCAGGAAGCGCTGCATGCGCGGGCCGAGCGGCGCGTCGACGATCTGGTGGTCGACCTGCTCGCGCAGCAGTTCGCGCCATTCGCTGCGCAGGTGCTCGCGCTCCAGCGCGGCCAGTTCGCCGGCATTGCGTTCGCCGCTGGCGCGGGCCTGGGTGTCGATGCGGCTGTCCACGCGGGCCAGCGCCTGCTGGAACAGTGCCGCGGTGGGCGTGGGCGCATCGACGAGCTTTTGCGCCTCGGCGTCCATGAACTGCAGGAAGTCCTGCAGCCGTGGGTCCTCGATGCGTTCAAACGCCATGCCATGGGCCGCCACGCGGTTCAGCAGCGCCCAGGTGGGATGGTCCTGGCGGCGCAGCAGCGTCGAGTCGCTGCGCGACAGGCGCACGACGGCGATCTGCAGCCGTGCGAGCAGGGCCTTCAACGGCGGCAGCAGGCGCGGGTCGGCCAGGATCTGGTCGTAGAGCCGGCTGAGCATGTCCGGGCCTGCCGCACGCACGAAAGGCGCCGCCGCGTCCGGCTTGCGCTGCGCGGCGGGGCCGAGGCTGTGCGGCCGGGTGTTGACGGCATCGACGCGGCGCGACAGGCCGTCCAGCGTGCCGTGGCCGGTCGGGCGGGCGCCGATGCCGCGCGCGGCAGCCAGGCGCTGGTGGTCGAACGCATCGGCCTGGGTGTGGCCGTGCAAGGCCACCATGTCGCTCAAGTCGGCGTCGCGCAGCGCGGCGCAGGCCCGCGTGTAGAGCCGGTGCAGCGCGCGCGCCAGTGGCGTTGCCGCGACGCGCATCAGCTCGTACTGCGCCTGCGCCCCGAGAGGGCTGGCAGCGAGCGCCTGGTGCAGCGCATGGGCGTAGAGGGCGGGGCGCAGCGGGTTGTCCCGTTCACGCGCGCGGCCGATGCCGCGCAGCGCGGCGAAGAAGTTGCCGATCTGATGCAGCTCGGCGCGGCTCATCTCCTCGCTGGTGCGTGCAACGTGCGCAATGGCCACGTCCTGCAGCGCCTGGTGTTCGTCGACGAGGCTGAGGCTGTCCAGGCTGCCGAGCTGGGAGGGTGAACGGTGCAGCGGGTCCTCGCCGCGGCGCGCGCCCTGCAGCAGGTCGACGAGCCGCCGTTCGAAGTCGACGGCGAACCCCGCACGCACCTTGCGCCAGGCTTCGCGCAGCGGGAAGTGCTGGGGTTGGGCGTCGAGCTCGTCCTGCACCACGTTCAGCAGTTCTTGGGCCAGCGGACCGGCGTCGGTCAGCGCATGGTCGAGCAGGTCGTGAGGGTGCAGTCGGGCGGACATGGAGGGTCGGTGACGAGGTGAAGGGATTATTGGCGCGCCGCCGTGGCGGCTCGCGACGCAGCGGCCTCTGGCGCCCCCCGATACGTAGGGCAGATGCCGCACTTCGGCACCTTTTTCACGCTTTTCCAGTCGGGAGTGCGCACGACCTCAGCGTCCAGGCACGCGCGCTGCTGTGCGGGCGGTGTGGGTCCGGACATGAAAAAAGGGGCTGCTCGCGCAGCCCCCTTCCATGTGCTTCGGCGAAAAGCTCGCCGGGCGTGGACTTACATGTCCATACCGCCCATGCCGCCCATGCCACCCATGCCGCCAGGCATGCCGCCACCGCCGGCAGCGTCGTCCTTGGGGGACTCGGCCACCATGGCTTCGGTCGTCAGCATCAGCGACGCGACGGACGCGGCGTTCTGCAGCGCGGTGCGGGTCACCTTGGTCGGGTCCAGGATGCCCATTTCGATCATGTCGCCATAGGTGTCGTTGGCGGCGTTGAAGCCGTAGTTGCCCGAGCCGGCCAGCACCGCGTTGACGACGACGGAGGCTTCGCCACCGGCGTTGTAGACGATCTCGCGCAGCGGGGCTTCGATGGCACGCAGGACCAGCTTGATGCCGGCGTCCTGGTCGGCGTTGTCGCCCTTGATGGCGCCAGCAGCCTGCTTGGCGCGCAGCAACGCGACGCCGCCACCGGCCACGATGCCTTCTTCAACGGCGGCACGCGTGGCGTGCAGCGCGTCTTCGACGCGGGCCTTCTTTTCCTTCATCTCGACTTCGGTGGCAGCACCGACCTTGATGACGGCCACACCGCCGGCCAGCTTGGCGACGCGCTCTTGCAGCTTCTCGCGGTCGTAGTCGCTGGTGGCTTCCTCGATCTGGATGCGCACTTGCTTGACGCGGGCTTCGATGTCGCCCGCAGCGCCGGCGCCGTCGATGATGGTGGTGTTTTCCTTGCCCACTTCGACGCGCTTGGCCTGGCCCAGGTCGGCCAGCGTGACCTTCTCGAGCGTCAGGCCGACTTCTTCGGCGATGACCTTGCCGCCGGTCAGGATGGCGATGTCTTCAAGCATGGCCTTGCGGCGGTCGCCGAAGCCAGGCGCCTTGACGGCCACGACCTTCAGGATGCCGCGGATGGTGTTGACCACCAGCGTCGCCAGCGCTTCGCCGTCGACTTCTTCGGCAATGATCAGCAGCGGGCGGCCCGACTTGGCGACTTGCTCCAGCGTGGGCAGCAGGTCACGGATGTTGCTGATCTTCTTGTCGTACAGCAGCACGAACGGGTTGTCCAGCAACGCCGATTGCTTCTCGGGGTTGTTGATGAAGTAGGGCGACAGGTAGCCGCGGTCGAACTGCATGCCTTCGACGACGTCCAGCTCGCTGTCCAGGCTCTTGCCGTCTTCGACGGTGATGACGCCTTCCTTGCCGACCTTGTCCATGGCCTCGGCGATGATGCGGCCGACTTCGGAGTCGCTGTTGGCCGAGATCGTGCCGACTTGCGCGATTTCCTTGGAGGTGGTGGTGGCCTTGGAGGCCTTCTTCAGCTCGGCGACGAGGGCGGTGACCGCCTTGTCGATGCCGCGCTTCAGGTCCATCGGGTTCATGCCGGCGGCCACGTACTTCATGCCTTCGCGGACGATGGCCTGGGCCAGGACCGTGGCGGTCGTCGTGCCGTCACCGGCGTTGTCGGACGTCTTGGAAGCGACTTCCTTGACCATCTGCGCGCCCATGTTCTGCAGCTTGTCCTTCAGCTCGATTTCCTTGGCCACGGACACGCCGTCCTTGGTCACGGTCGGTGCGCCGAACGAGCGCTCGAGCACGACATTGCGGCCCTTGGGGCCCAGGGTCACCTTGACCGCATTGGCCAGGATGTTCACGCCTTCGACCATGCGGGCACGCGCCTCGCCGCCAAAGATCACGTCTTTTGCTGCCATTTGATTCTCCGGATTCTTAAATTGGGGTCAGAGTCGAATTTCGACCGCTGAATTACTTCTGCACGACGGCGAAGAGATCTTCCTCGCGCATCACCAGCAGTTCGTCGCCGTCCACCTTGACGGTCTGGCCGGAATACTTGCCGAACAACACGCGGTCGCCGACGACGACATTCAGTGCCACGAACTCACCCTTGTCGTTGCGCTTGCCCGGGCCGACGGCCAGGACTTCACCTTGATCGGGCTTCTCGGCGGCGTTGTCGGGGATGACGATGCCCGAGGCGGTCTTGGTTTCTTGCTCCAGACGGCGAACGATCACGCGATCGTGCAGGGGGCGCAGCTTCATGGAATCTCCTTGAGGGTCTTTGACTTGGCGGCCGCGAGAGCGCGGTACGCCTGAGGAAATCGAGGATGACAGGGCATCCGCATTCGTTAGCACTCGAAAGAGTCGAGTGCTAGCAGGAGGATTATAGGGTTGGCCCGTGACTCTTCAAGAGGGGCGCCCAAATGAAAAACGACCGCCTGGGCGGTCGTTTCGTTGGCCGGAGCGCTGTCGCTCAGCGGCTGTGGCGTTTGCGGGTCCAGGCCAACGCACCCAGTGCGCCCAGCGCCAGCGCGATGCTGCCGGGCTCGGGCACGGTGCCCGAGGCGGCTGGCGTCGTGAACTTCAGGTCGTCAATCATCAGGGTCTGATCGATGGCGCTGAACACGATCGACGTGGCCACGCCAGCGAAGGCAATGCTGCCGTCAAACCAGTTGCAGAAGCTCACACCCGTGGACGCGCAGTTGGCGGTGGTCAGGTTGCCGACTTGCGCCAGCAGGGAGCCCGTGGCATCGAACAGCTGGATGAGCACGTCGGCGCCAGACAGGGCGGAATAGGCAAACGACACTTCGTTGACGAAGCCGCCCGCCAGGCTCACCGTGAAATCGCTGTACGGATTGGAGATCGGCCCGCCGCTCACATTGTCGGCCAGCAGCACTGCGCCGCAACTGCCGGTATGAAGGAAGGACGCGTTGCCGCCGCAGCCGTTGTAGCGGGATTTGACGCCCCAGGCGTCGCCGGAAAACACCACGCCATTGCCCGAGAACTGGGTGGTCAGTTGTACGGCGGCCGCCGACAGGTTCTCGAAGTTCAACGACACCGTGTCGGCGGCTGCGGGTTGCAGTGCTGCTGCCGTCAAGGCAAGGGCGATAAGTTGGGTGCGCATGTCGTTCTCCGTGCTGGGTATTCGAGTTGGCGTTGTGGAGCGGACTGTAAACAAGCGGTCCCGCAGCGCCATGGGTCCTGCCCCTCCAGTTGGGGGGGCGCCTGGCCCTTTCGCCCCTGCTTGAGGGGGCGGGCGCGGTGCTCGGCGGAAACCACGGACCATTCAGTCAGCAAGCTTGGCGACGAGAGCCCTGGCTACACTGTCTTGGGTGGAAACCAAGTGGCTTGAAGATTTCGTCAGCCTGGCCGAGACGCGCAGCTTTTCCCGCTCCGCTCAGCTGCGGCACGTGACGCAGCCGGCGTTCTCGCGGCGCATCCAGGCGCTGGAGGCGTGGGCGGGCGTCGACCTGGTGGATCGCTCGTCGTATCCGACGCGGCTGACCGCTGCTGGCGCGACGCTGCTGGCCCAGTCCGTCGAGTTGCTGGGCAACCTGCAATCGACGCGCAACATGCTGCGCAGCCACCAGGCGGCGGACCAGGACATGATCGAGTTCGCCGTGCCGCACTCGCTGGCGTTCTCGTTCTTCCCGCACTGGCTGATGGGCTTGCGCCGTGGTTTTGGCGCGATCAAATGCCGGCTCAACGCGGCCAACGTGCATGACGCGATGCTGCAGCTCAGCGAAGGCAACTGCGACCTGCTGCTGGTCTACCACCACGCCAGCCAGCCGCTGCAGCTCGACCCCGGGCGCTATCAGATGGTGTCGCTGGGCCATGAGACGCTGTCGCCCTACGCCAAGGCCGACGCGCAGGGTGAGCCGCTGTTCCGCCTGCCGGGCAGGCCCGGCCACAAGATCCCCTTCCTGAGCTATGCGGCCGGCGCCTACCTCGGTCGCCTGGTCGAACTCATCGTCAAGGAGGCCGACTGCGCGCTGAACCTGGACGCCATCTACGAAACCGACATGGCCGAGGGCCTGAAGGCGATGGCGCTGGAAGGCCACGGCTTTGCATTTCTGCCGGCCAGTTCGGTGCAGAAGGAGCTGGCCAGCGGCCGCCTCGTGGCCGCCGCAGCGCCGGGAACGCTGAGCGTCAGCATGGAACTGCGCATGTATCGCGAGCGGCCTGAGCTGACGCGCCGACACAAGCCCGCGGCGCAGGCGCTGTGGGACTACCTTGCGTCAGCGGCATGAAGTCATCGCGCATGTGCATGTATCGTGAAAACCCGTATTCGGGCCTGGTGCGTCGCGTGGTCTGCTCGCGCTTGTCTGATATCGATATCCACTTCCTGTTGTTGGAGTCTCCATGAAAAAAATCCTGCTCGCCGTGGCCCTGGTGGCCGGCACCGCTGCGGTGCACGCCGAAGACACGCTGAAGAAGATCAAGGACAGCGGCGCGATCACGATGGGTGTGCGCGAATCCTCCGGGCTGTCGTACACGATCGGCGACGGCAAATACGTCGGCTATCACATCGACATCTGCGAACGCGTGGTCGCCGACCTGCGCAAGCAGCTCGGCAAGATCGATGTCAAGTACCAGCCCGTCACGTCCGCCAACCGCATCCCGTTGATCGTCAACGGCACCGTGGACCTGGAGTGCGGCTCCACGACCAACAACACGGCCCGCCAGAAAGACGTGGCCTTCGCGGTGACGACGTATGTCGAGGAAGTCCGCATCGCCGTGAAGGCCAGTTCGGGCATCACGTCCATCAACCAGCTCAACGGCAAGACCGTGGCAACGACGACGGGCACCACGTCCGTGCAGACGCTGCGCAAGCATGAGCGGGCCAACGGCGTGGACTTCAAGGAAGTCTTCGGCAAGGACCACGCCGACAGCTTCCTGCTGCTCGACTCTGGCCGCGCCGACGCCTTCGTCATGGACGGCTCCATCCTGGCCAAGAACATCGCCACGTCCAAGAACCCGGCCGACTTCAAGATCGTGGGTGAAGTGCTGTCCGTCGAGCCCATCGCCATCATGATGCGCAAGGACGACCCCGCCTTCAAGAAGGCCGTGGACGACAGCATCAAAGGCATGATGAAGTCGGGCGAAATCGCCAAGATCTACGACAAGTGGTTCCTGCAGCCCATCCCGCCGACCAACACCAAGATCGGCCTGCCGGTGTCCACCGCGACCAAGGACGCGTGGGCCAACCCCAACGACAAGCCGATGGAAGACTACGCCGCGAAGAAGTGATTCGCGCGTGACCTGAACGACCGCAAAGCGGGTGCCTGGCACCCGCTTTGCTTTATGAAGAAGGCTTGAGGAGAGGGCCATGAGTTGGGACTGGCAGTTCTACTGCAATGACACCGCCACCGGCGAAGCGGTCGCCGGCTGCTTCGGCCCGGGCGGCAAGGAGCAGACCTACCTGCAATGGATGCTGAACGCCTGGGGCTGGACCTTGACCATCTCGGTGCTGGCGCTGCTGGTGGCCCTGGTGATCGGCTCCTTCATCGGCATCGCGCGCACCGCGCCCAACCGATGGGTGGCGCGTTTCGGCGAGGCCTGGACCGAGCTGTTCCGCAACATCCCGCTGCTGGTGCAGGTCTTCCTCTGGTACCACGTGCTGCCCGCCTTCATTCCCGTGCTGAAGTCGGTGCCTTCGTCGGTCCTGGTGGTGCTGGCGCTGGGTTTCTTCACCAGTGCCCGCATCGGTGAGCAGGTCAAGGCCGGCATCAAGACTTTGCCGACCGGTCAGCGTTATGCAGGCCTGGCGATGGGCATGACCCTGCCGCAGACCTACCGTTTCGTGCTGCTGCCGATGGCGTTTCGCATCGTCATCCCGCCGCTCACCAGCGAGAGCATGAACATCGTCAAGAACTCGGCGGTGGCCTTCGCGGTCAGCATTCCCGAGTTGGCCCAGTTCGCGCAGCAGGCCGGTGAAGAGACGTCGCATTTCGAGGAGATCTTCATCCCGGTGACGTTGCTCTATTTCGTTTCCGCCTTCGTCGTCAACCGTGCCGCCAAGTTCATCGAGGCGCGGGTGCGCATCCCTGGCCAGTCGGGAGTCAAGTGATGCTGAATCTCGACTATTCCTTCCTGAACTGGGGCGTCATCCAGAGCTTCATCGCCAAGGGCTTCTGGTTCTCGATCCAGCTGACGCTGGTCGCCATGATCGGCGGCATCATCCTGGGCACCGTGCTGGCGATGATGCGGCTGTCCAGCAAGCGCTGGCTGTCGACGCCGGCGGCAGTCTACGTTGACACGCTGCGCTCCATCCCGCTGGTGATGGTGATCCTGTGGTTCTTCCTGCTGATCCCGAAGATCGCGCCGGTGAGCGCCGAGGCGTCGGCCTTCATCACCTTCACGCTGTTCGAGGCCACCTATTACTCCGAGATCATGCGGGCGGGCATCCAGAGCGTGTCCAAGGGCCAGGTGAATGCCGGCTATGCCGTGGGCATGACCTACGGCCAGAGCATGCGCTACGTCGTGCTGCCGCAGGCCTTCCGCAACATGCTGCCGGTGCTGCTGACGCAGACCATCATCCTGTTCCAGGACACGTCGCTGGTCTACGCGGTGGGCATGTACGACCTGCTCAAGGGCTTCGAGGTCGCGGGCAAGAACTTCAACCGCCCGGTCGAGACCTACCTCGTCGCCGCCGTCGTCTATTTCGTCATCTGCTTCGGCCTGTCGCAGCTGGTGCGTCGCCTGCAGAAGAAGATCGCCATCATCCGTTGACTGACGTGTACCCCCACGCTCACATTCGTTCGCTGCCCCCCGAGGGGGCGCTGAGCCTCCCAGAGGCGGCTCGTCGGAGTCTCACACCATGATCGACATCAAGAACATCTCCAAGTGGTACGGCAGCTTCCAGGTGCTGACCGACTGCACGACGTCCATCAAGAAGGGCGAGGTCGTCGTCGTCTGCGGGCCGTCGGGCTCGGGCAAGTCGACGCTGATCAAGACCGTCAACGCGCTGGAGCCCTTCCAGAAGGGCGACATCGTCGTCGACGGCATCTCCATCGCCGACCCCAAGACCAACCTGCCCAAGCTGCGCTCGCGCGTGGGCATGGTGTTCCAGCACTTCGAGCTGTTCCCGCACCTCTCGGTGACCGAGAACCTGACCATCGCGCAGATCAAGGTGCTGGGCCGCTCGGCGGCCGACGCCAAGGTGCGCGGCCTGAAGATGCTGGACCGCGTGGGCCTGTCGGCGCACAAGGACAAGTTCCCGGGCCAGCTCTCCGGCGGCCAGCAGCAGCGCGTGGCCATCGCGCGCGCACTGTCCATGGACCCCATCGTCATGCTGTTCGACGAGCCCACCTCGGCGCTCGACCCCGAGATGGTCGGCGAGGTGCTGGACGTGATGGTGCAGCTGGCCCACGAAGGCATGACCATGATGTGCGTCACGCACGAGATGGGCTTCGCCAAGCGCGTCAGCCACCGCGTCATCTTCATGGACGCCGGCAAGATCATCGAGGACTGCAGCAGCGCGGACTTCTTCAACAAGCCCGAGGAGCGCTCGCCGCGCGCGAAGGACTTCCTGGCGAAGATCCTGCAGCATTGACCCACCCCCTGCGCGCTGCGCGCACCCCCTCAAGGGGGCACTGCCAGTGGCCCGGCAGAGCCGGTTCCACGGCAGTCGCTGGAGGAGTCAACAGGCCCGCGTGAAGCGGGCCTGTTTTATTCACGGCTCGATGGCCGCACCGACCACCGCGCCGGCGGCGATGCTGCCGATGCGCGTCGCCTTGCCCGTCGCCAGGTCGATGCGGTACCAGGCCGACCGGCCCTGCGCCGTGATGGCCGAGTAGGCCGTGTTGGAGACGTCCGAGATGTCCAGCGTCGCCTTGTCGAACGGACCGACGCCCAGCGAACCCACCGTGTACAGCTTGCCCGTGTTGGGCGACACCACGGGCTGCACGCCCTCCTTGCTGCCCTGGTGCACCAGCACGCCCTGGCGGCCGTCGAGCGCGTAGTTGGTCGTGATCTTGTCGTTGTCCTTGTTGTAGGTGTAGCCGGCCGCGACGACGGCGGGGGTCTTGCCGGCGTTCACGTCCGCCGCGTCGTAGGCCAGGCGGCCGTCAAGCTGCACGCCGGGCTCGTTGGGGTTGCCGTCGACGATGGCGCCGGTGTCGGGGTGCAGCCGCAGGTTGTAGCCGGCGTCATTGACGACGCGGATGCGGTCCACCGTCGGGTTGAAGTCGAAGCCCCATTCGGTCGCGCCGTCCTTGGGCAGGTTGCTGGGCGTGCCGATGGCGCTGAGCGCGCCCGTCCTGGTGTCGATGCGGTAGAGCTGGCCGCTGGCGCCCAGGCCGAACAGCTGGCCCTTGGCGACGCGGTAGTCCATGCCCACTAGCCTGTCGCCCGCGGCGAAGCCGGTCAGCGGCTTGCTGGACAAGGTGGTCTGCGGCTGGCCGGCGTTGAACTGCACCAGCAACTGCGCGTCCGCCGTCACGGCATAGATCATTTCCTTGGCCGGCGGGCCGACGGGCTCCATCGGTTCGCTGGCGCAGGCGGCGAGCATCGCGGTGGCGGCAAGCGCAAGGGCGAGGCGGGTCATGGCATCTCCGGAGTTGGGGGCGGACGGTTTATACGTGCCCGCCCCGGCTCAGAGACGGGAATCCCTCACAGGAACATGCCGCCTGAGGCCTCCACGCGCTGGCCGGTGATCCAGCCCGCGCCCGGGCGCATCAGCGCGGCCGCGGCGCCGCCGATGTCCTCGGCCTCCCCCGCGCGGCCCAGCGCGGTGACCGACGCGACAAAGCGGTTCAGCTCCGCGTTGTCGCGCACCGCGCCGCCGCCGAAATCGGTGGCGATCGCGCCCGGCGCCAAGGTGTTGACGCGGATGCCGCGCGCCGCCAGTTCCTTGGCCTGGTAGCGGCTCAGCACCTCCACGGCGCCCTTCATCGACGCATAGGCGGCATAGCCCGGGATGGAGAAGCGCGCCAGGCCGCTGGAGATGTTGAGCACGCGGGCCTCGTCGGCCAGCAAGGGCAGCAATGCCTGCGTCAGGAAGAACGGGCCCTTCAGGTGGATGGCGACCATCGCATCGAACTGCGTCGGCGTCGTCTCGGCAAAGCTGGCATGCGTGCCCGCGCCGGCGTTGTTGATGAGGCCGTTCAAGCGCGTGGCGCCCAGTCGGGCCAGCGCGCCGCGCAGCTGCTCGACGAAGGCCGGAAAGCCGCTGGCATCGGCCACGTCCAGCGGCAGGGCCAGCGCGCGGCGGCCCAGGGCCTGGATCTGCGCGACGACGGCCTGTGCTGCGCTGGCCGCCTCGCGGTAGATCAGCACGATGTCGTGGCCGTCGCGGGCCAGGGACAGCGCCATTTGCGCGCCCAGGCCGCGGCTGCCGCCGGTGATCAGGGTGATGGGGTGGGAGGGGATGGTCATCGCAATCTCGTCGGTGAAGGAATCGATGGAGTGAAATTTATTGTTTTGATCGGATTGGATAAAATCGACCAACAAGAAATGACTATGCTCAAAACGTCACCCAATATCGACCTCGCCGCGCTGCGTGTGTTCCTTCAGGTGGCGCAACTGGCGCACTTCAGCCGCGCGGCGGACGAGCTGGGCCTGCCCAAGGGCCGCGTCAGCCAGGTCGTGCGCGAACTGGAGGCGCGGCTAGGCACGCGGCTGCTCCAGCGCACGACGCGGCGCGTCAGCCTCACGTCGGACGGTGAACTGCTGGCCGAGCGCGCGCGCAGCCTGCTCGCGGAAGCCGGCGAGATCGAGGCGCTGTTCCAGCAGGACCAACAGCTCAGCGGCCGGCTGCGCGTGGACCTGCCGGTGCGCCTGGCGCTGGACCTCGTGCTGCCGGCGCTGCCGGACTTCCTGGCCGCGCATCCGGCGTTGCAGGTCGAGCTGAGCTGCACGGACCGGCGTGTGGACCTGGTGGAGGAGGGCTTCGACTGCGTGCTGCGCGTGGGCGCCGTGCACGACCCCATGCTGGTCGCCAAGCCGGTGGGGCAGATGACGATGATGAACGTGGCGAGCCCCGGCTACCTCGCCGCGCGCGGCACGCCGGCCACGCCCGACGATCTGCTCGCGCAAGGCCACGAGCTGGTGCACTACAGCCAGGCCTGGACGGACCGCCGTGCGCGCTTCGACTGGGTGGACGCCGACGGCCGCTCGCACAGCCTGGCGTTGCCGGCGCGCGTCGCCGTCAACCACACAGACGCCTATGAGGTCGCCGCGCTGGCCGGCATGGGCATCGTGCAGGCGCCGTGCGTGGGCATGCGGGCGGCCGTGGCGGACGGGCGCCTGGTGCGCGTGCTGCCAGGCTACGAGCCGGCACCCATGCCGGTGCAGCTCGTCATGAGCCAGCGCCGCCACACGCCGCGGCGCGTGCGCGTGTTCATGGACTGGCTGAGCGGCCTGCTGGCCGCTCATCTGGCTGCCTAGAGCTTCACGGGGCCCGCGATGGCCCCGGCGGACACCGCCGCCCTGGCCTGCTGCTGCCGCACGCGGTCCAGGTAGGTCTCGGAGCGGGCGAGCTGTTCCTGGATCAGCTGGTTGTTCGTGCCCATCGTCGCGATGGCCTGGCTGCGGAAGTTGTCCATCGCGTCCATGGCCTGGAAGGTCTGGTCGAACATGGACTGGATCTGCTGGATGCCCAGCATCGGGTTGGCCGAGAACTCGGCCGTCGCGTCGACGTGCTGGTTCAGCGCCGTGCCGGTCTGGTGGATGAGGTCGGCTATGGTCTTGTTGACGCCCTGCAGCATCTGCATGACCTCGATCTGGTTGCCGGTGGCACGCGCCACGGTCTGGGCCACGGCCAGCGCGCTCATGCCGGTGGTGGCGACGCGGTCGCAGCCGATCATCATTTCGCGGCCGGTCTTCTTCAGCACGTCCAGCGCCAGGTAGCCGTTCACGCAGACGGCCTGCTGGGTCTGGATGTCGGCGAGGTTCTGACGCGCGTAGAACAGCACCTCCTGCTCCAGCGCCTTGGCCTTCATGGGGTCGCCGGCCTTGAGCTGCTGCACGCGCTCGGCCAGCCGCGTGTCCAGCGTGCGCGCGAAGCGGGCCGCAGCAGCCAGCGCCTGCATCGCGTCCCACAGCTTGCCGCGCGTGGCCTCGATGTCGATGACGTCCTTCTGGATGTCGTCCTTGGCCACGTAGAGCTGGGTCATGGCCGTCTGCAGCTGCGAGCTGGCCGACTCGAACTTGCGGAAATAGGCCTCCAGCTTGTTGCCGAACGGGATGAGCCCGAGCAGCTTGCGCGGCTGCAGCAGGTCCCCTTCCTTGCCCGGATTCAGCTCGTCCAGCTGGCCTCGGATGGCGGCAATGGCCTTGTAGGCCGGCGTGTCCGTCGCGCCGACGAAGTTGCGCTGCATCAGGCTGCCCTGCATCAGCCCGGCGGCCACGCTGATCTCCTGGCGGCCGAGCTGGAAGGCGCTGTCGAGCTTGGCCTTGAAGGGCTCGCTGTGCAGGTCCTCCTTCTCCAGTGCGTCGATGAAGCGGCGCACCTGCTCGTCCACCTGGTCGGCCACCTCGGTCTTCAGCGGCACCGCCTCCACGGCGGCCACGGGCTGCACGGGGGTGATGACCTCGGGCGGGGTCAGCGTGAACGAGGGGGCCGTGGTCGTGGTCGTCGTGGTCATGCGATGTCCTTGGGGCCGAACTTCTGGTTCAGGAATTCACTGTGGCGCAGGAAGGCCTGCGCGTCCTGCGACGCCAGGTCGTCGCCGAGCTGCTCCACCTTCAGCTCCAGCTCGGCCAGCACGCCTTCGAAGGTGGTCTGCGCCGTCTTGCCATTGGCGAGCAGCTTGGTGGTGGCGAACTGCTGCGGGATGCCGAGGTAGGTGTTGAGCGCCTCGGGCAGGTAGCTGATCGCGATGTGGCGCGCATGGAAGGTCTCCTGCAGGCTGAGCTGGCCCTTGCTGCGCTCCCACTGGTCCAGCAGGCCTTCCAGCCGCTCGCACAGGCGCTGGATGCGCTGCGCCAGCTGGAACGGGATGCGCTGCCCGGGGTTGTGCTCGGTCAGCCGCCGCACGCCACTCAGCGCCCGGCCCATGGCCTCGCGGGCGTCGCCTTCGTCCTCGAACTTCAGCGCCTCCCAGTCGTCCTGCTTCGTGCTGGGCCAGCCCCACCACAGCGCGCCGCCGAGCAGGCCGGCGACATAGCCCAGCGCCGCCAGCCCCAGGCCCCAGCCGCCGAGAAACCCCAGCGCCTTCAGCACCAGCACACCGGTCGCTGCCAGCAGCCCAGCCCAGTTGGCCGGCGCGTTCAACCATCGGAACAGTCCGCTCATTGATACGCCCGGATGTCCTTGAACACCGCATACAGCGGCGTCTTGCGTGCGTCGAAGACCTTGCCGCCGGTGATCTCCACCAGTGCCTTCAGGTCGCCCTCGGCCGCCTCGCCGAACAGCACCATGAACACCGGGATGCCGCGCACGTCCTCGGGCAGCTGCTCGTAGGCGCGCCGGAAGTCCTCCAGCTTGCGGCCCGTGTTGCTCTTGCCATCGGTGAAGGCCACGACCGAGTACTGGTAGTCGGGATGGCGCTTGCGCTCGTCCAGCATCTGCTGCAGGCCGGCCAGCACGGCGTCGTACAGGGCGGTGCCGCCGGTCATCTGCAGGCCGTCGGCGGCGTCGCGCACGCGCTTGAGCTCGGCCAGCTTGGCCTCGGTGTCCACCTGCGGCTGCACGCCCTTGAGCGTGCTGCTGCCGGCCGGTATCTCGAAGGCCACCGGCTCGCGCACGCGGTCGCTGAAGGGCAGGAACCACAGCCGCTCGCGGTTGGTCAGCTGGGCGACGCGCCCGGTCAGCGACGCGTCGGCGCCGGCCAGGTAGTGGATGGCCTCGACGAGCTGCTCGCGCCGCTTGCCCTGCATGCTGCCGCTGGTGTCCAGCACGAAGGTGCTGGCGATGGGGCGGCGGAACTCGTTCAGGTAGGCGTCGATGAGACCGTCGGCCAGTTGCCGGTCGGGCGAGAACGGCAGCTCGACCTGCACGCCGCGCGCCGGCAGGATGTCGGCCACCTGCGCCGCCAACTCGGCGCGCATCGGCCGGCGCAGCGTCTGGCGTGCCAGCCAGAGTTGCGCGGCGTCGCCCTTCAGGTAGTCGACGACCTTCAGGTAGTCGGCGCGCCGCGCCTCATTGAGCAGCATGAACGGGTAGTCGGCCGTGGCCACGCCCTCGTAGGGGTAGATGAGGTGCAGCGGCTCGCGCAGCTTGCCGCTCGCGTTCAGGCTCAGCAGCCAGCTCTCGTAGTTGATGAAAGCGTTGGCGCGGGTGCCCTGGCCCTTGATGAACTGCTCGGCCAGATAGGTGGAGTTGTCGCCCACGATCTTGTAGCCCTTCAGGAAGTCGGCGATGGCGCCGCGGTCCACGTCGGCGGCGGTCAGCGCCTCGCCCCTGCCGCCTGCGGCCGCCACGACGCCCAGCAGCGCCATGAAGCCCTGGTTGCTGGTGGCCGGGTTGGACAGCGCGTACTGCAGCTTGCCGGCCTTGGCCGCGCGGGTGATGTCGGCCCAGGTCAGCTTCGCATCGTGCCTGTCCCAGCCGTTCTTCGCCGCGTCGCTCTTGCTGACGCCGACAGCCATGGGCGACAGCATGATCTTTTCCTGCAGCTTGACCTTGCCCTGGCCGGCCGCGTCGCTGAGCAGGTATTTCGCATTGGCGAACCAGGCCGCGTCGGGCCTGGGCTTGTCGCCGCTGTCACCGCTGAGCACCTCCTGCGTGCTCTCCATCGTGCCGCCGAAGCGGAACTGCACGTCCACGCCGGTGGCAGCGCGGATCTGCGCCGCCAGCGGCTCGATGTCCTTCAGGTCGCTGGTGGCCAGCACCTGGAGCGTGGCGCGAGCGTTGGCCGGCACGGTGGCCGTGGGCGGGGCGGGTTCTTCAGCCTTCTTGCCGCAGGCAGCGAGCAGGCTGAAGGCCAACAGGAAGACGGCACGGCGCATCACTGGTTCATCTCCCGGCTGACGATGTCGATCATTTCAAACATCAGGTCGAACCCCGGCGGGTCGATGACCTGGTTCAGCTTCACGTCCACGGCGAGGCCGGCGGTCTTCGCGGCCTCGGCGAACGCGGCGGTGTCGCCGGTGCGAAAGCCCTGTTCCAGCGCCACCGCCTGCAGCGTCTTGTTCGTCGCCAGCAGTTCGGCCAGTTGCTTGCCGCGCTCGTTCAGCGCCACCAGCACCCATTTGTTGACGATGGTGGGCTGCGGGTACATCAGCACCATCTCCGGCCGCACGCCACCGCGCTGCGCCTGGGCGACCATCTGCGCCTCGTAGATGAAGGTCAGCGGCGTCTTGCCCATGCCGATGGCCAGGTAGTCGTCGAAGGCGCCGTTGACGTAGTTCTCCTGGAAGCCCTGGCGCTTGAACAGCTCGGCCAGTTGCGCCGCGTACTTCTGCGCGGCGGTGCGGTCGGCCACCACGTCGCCGTTCAGCGCCGCGGATGTCAGCGCCAGGTACATCGCCGCGGAGTTGCTGCGGCGGATGTCGGTCGTGCTCACCAGCACGCTGCGCGACACCGCGTAGTCGCCGCTGGCCTTCAGGTCGCGCCAGCGCTGCTTGGCCAGCATGGCCTGCGTCAGTTTCTCCATGTCCAGGCTGTAGACCTTGGGTGCCATTGCCTTGGCCATGCCGTTGGCAGCCAGGATCCTGGCCACCGGCTCCCACGAGGCGACGACCAGCGGCGTGTGGAAGGGCGAGGTCTGCGTGGCCGTCTTGCCGGCCTTGCGGGCGGCGTCGGCAATCATGTTGGCGGCGACGACGCCGCTGGCGATGAAGAAGTCGGGCTGGTCCGCCGCGCCGATGCGCGCCGCCATGTCACGGCTGCCCACGCGCACCACCTGCACCGGCAGCCTGGCGCCGGCCAGCGCCTTGGTCACCCGCTCGTCCTTGAAGAACGGCTCCACATCGACGGCGATCAGCCCCTTCAGCGGCTCTGCGCTGGCGATGGCCGCCTGCTCCTGCGCGATCTGCCGGGTTTCGTCATTGGCGCGCAGCGCAAAGAACAGGGCGCCGCCGAACAGCGCCAGCAGGACCACGGTACCGATGAGACGCTTCGCGTTGTTCATGAGGGGATGCAGGCTCCTTTCGATGTGTGCGCAGTGTCACCGAACCCGGGCCGCCCGGCGACGACAATCCCGCCATGAGTGACACCCTGACCCTCACCCGGCCTGACGACTGGCACCTGCACCTGCGCGACGAAGCGGCGCTCGCCAGCGTCCTGCCCTACACGGCCCGGCAGTTCGCCCGGGCCATCGTCATGCCCAACCTGCGCCCGCCGGTCACGACCGCCGCGCAGGCCGCGGCGTACCGTGAACGCATCCTGGCAGCACGTCCGGAAGGCAGCGACTTCCAGCCGCTGATGACGATGTACCTGACGGACAACACGCCGCCGGACGAGATCAGGCGCGCCAGGGACGCCGGCGTCGTCGCGCTGAAGCTCTACCCCGCCGGCGCCACCACCAACAGCGATGCCGGCGTGACCGACATTCGCAAGACCTACGCAACGCTGGAGGCCATGCAGCGCGAAGGCCTGCTGCTGCTGGTGCACGGCGAGGTGACCGACGCCGACATTGACGTGTTCGACCGCGAGGCCGTGTTCGTCGAGCGGGTCATGCAACCGCTGCGCGCGGCCATGCCGGAGCTGAAGGTCGTGTTCGAGCACATCACGACCCAGGAGGCGGCCGACTACGTGACCGGCAGCGACCGCTTCACGGCCGCCACCATCACGCCGCAGCACCTGCTCTACAACCGCAACGCCCTGTTCACCGGCGGCCTGCGCCCGCACTACTACTGCCTGCCCGTGCTCAAGCGCGAGGAACACCGCCAGGCGCTGCTGAAGGCGGTGGCGTCCGGCTCGCGGAAGTTCTTCCTGGGCACCGACAGCGCGCCGCACGCGGCGCAGCTCAAGGAGAACTCGGTCTGCGGCGCCGGCTGCTTCACGGCCGTCTCGGCGCTGGAGCTGTACGCCGAGGCCTTCGAGGGCATCGGCGCGCTGGACAAGCTCGACGCCTTTGCCGGCCACCACGGCCCTGACTTCTACGGCCTGCCGCGCAACACCGGCACCGTCACGCTCAAGCGCGAGCCGTGGACGCTGCCCGGCGCCGTGCCGTTCGGCGAGGCACAACTCAAGCCGCTGCGTGGCGGCGAAACGCTGAACTGGAAATTGATCGCATGAACGCCCAACAGAAAGTTGCCTTCCTCGTGGACTTCGACAACGTCGCCACCGACGTCATCGAACAAGCCCTGCAGATGTGCTTCAAGGACTACGGCACCGCGCACATCCGCCGCGCCTACTGCAACGCCGAGCAGGCGCTGCACCAGCAGGCCTTCCTGAAGCGGCTGGGCCTGCGCGCCATCGTCAACCTCGCCATCGGCAAGAACTCCACCGACATCGCGCTGGCCGTGGACGCGATGGAGCTGGCCATCAGCGAGAAGCCCGACGTCATCGTGCTGGTGTCGTCGGACAGCGACTTCGCGCCGCTGGTGCTGCGCCTGCGCGAAAAGGGCGCCTGGCTGCGCGGCTTCGGCCAGCAGGGCAAGACGGGCGACGGCGTCATCCAGATCTACGACCAGTTCAACGAACTGGCCCACGACAGCGGCAGGTCGGCGGTCAAGCCGGCGTCGCGCAGCGCGTCGACCCGCAAGGCCGCCGCCCCCAGGCCGACGGCGAAGAAGGCCGCGCCGGCCAAGCCCGCCGCCCCGGTCGCCAAGCCGGCACCCGCCCCGGCACCGGCCGCGACGTCTGCACCCAAGCCCACGCCTGCCGCCGCGCCGGCACCGAAACCCGTCGCCGCGCCGACGCCGTCGGCGTCCGCCAAGGCGCCGGCCGCCCCCGTCGATGCCAACGTCGCCGCCGCGCGGGAGATCAACGCGATCCTCGCCACGCTGCCCAAGCTGGCCGACGGCCAGTGGCATGACTTGGGTGCCGCCGCAAAGGTGCTCAAGGATGCCGGGCTGCTGGCCAAGTCCGCCGCGTCGACCAAGCTGTTCCGCAAGCACCCGCAGGCCTTCGACCTGCAGCCCGCCAAGCAACCCAACCAGGTGCGCTTCGGCCACGGTTGACGTGGCTTGCCCGTCGGCGAAGGTGTCAGGGGGCTTGCAGGGGGTCGGCCAGGCGTCGCCGCCAAAGCGGCTAGCATCGGCGCCCTCCAGGGGAGGTCTCGCTTGTTGAAGTCGCGTCTGAAGTGTTTGCTGGGCCTGGCGTTCGCCGGCCTGGCGCTTGCCGCCGGCGCGCAGTCGCCGCCCGCACTGCCATCGCCGCCGCCCGCCACGGCGGCGTCCGCGCCGGCCGCCCCGCCGCAGAACGTGTCCGCCAGCGCGCGGCGCCTGTACGAGCGCAGCAAGGGCCAGCTGCTGCAGATCCGCACGCTGCTGAAGACGCAGGACAGCCAGGCCTCGGTGGGCTCGGGCTTTGTCGTCAGCGACGACGGGCACGTGGTGACCAACTACCACGTCATCAGCCAGTTCGCGCTGGAGCCCGACAGCTACCGCCTGCGCTACGCGACGACCGAGGGCGAGGGCGGTGCGCTGGAGCTGCTGGACTTCGACGCCCGCCGCGACCTGGCGCTGCTGCGCGCGGTGGACGACGGCAAGGGCGGTGGCCTGAAGGGGCGCGGCGCGCTGCAGTTCCGCCCGCAGAGCCAGCCGCTGGCCAAGGGCGAACGCATCTACTCGATGGGCAACCCGCACGACGTGGCCTTCGCCGTCGTCGAGGGCAACTACAACGGCCTGGTCGAGCGCAGCTTCGACCCGCTGATCTACTACGCGGGCGGCATCAACCCCGGCATGAGCGGCGGGCCGGTGCTGGACGAGGACGGCCGCGTCGTCGGCGTCAACGTGTCCACGCTGCTGTTCGCGCAGCAGGTCAGTTTCCTGGTGCCGGGCGAGTTCGCCGAGAGCCTGGTCAAGCGCAGCCTGGCCGCCAAGCCCATCCGCACGGCCGCCTGGGCGCGCCTGCGCGACCAGCTGACGCGCTACCAGGACGAGCTCGTCACGCGCTTCCTGGCCGCGCCCTGGGAGAGCGCCAACAACAGCCATTACCGGCTGCCCGTGCCGCGGCAGGACTTCATGCGCTGCTGGGGCAACAGCACGGCCGCCGACACCAAGGGCCTGGACTTCGAGCGTTCGCAGTGCCGCATGGACCACGCGCTGTTCGTCAGCGGCAACCTGCAGACCGGATGGCTGGACATGTCGCACGAGGCCTACGACGGCACCAAGCTCGGCGCGCTGCGCTTCTCGCGCCAGTATTCGGGGAGCTTTCGCAACGAGCGGCTGGGCAATGCCGACAAGGCGCGCACCGCGCCCTATTGCAAGGAGCAGTTCGTCGACCGCGACGGCCTGCCGCTGCGTGCCGTCGTCTGCCTGCGTGCCTACCGCAAGCTGGAAGGGCTGCATGACCTCAGCGTGCTGGTGACGACGGTGGATTCGTCCACCGAAGGCGCGCTGGGCCGCTTCGACGCCCGTGGCGTCAGCTTCGACAACGCGCTCAAGCTCGCGGCGCATTACCTGGGAGGCTTCGCGTGGACGAACACCAGCAAGGCCAAGTGATGCCCACCGACTCGCCCGCTTCCTCCCCTGCCGCCGTCGTCGAGCTGCTGGGCCGCGACGGCCGCGCCGTGCTCGTGCAGCGCGTGACGCAGTGGCCGGTGCGCATCGGCCGCTCACCGGCCTGCGACATCGTGCTGGACGACGGCCACCTCGCCGCCGAGCATGCCGAGCTGCAGCTCACGCCCGAAGGCCGTGTGCAGCTCAAGCTGCTGGACAGCCGCAACGGCGGCACCGTGGGCGGCCAGCGCCTGGCCGCCGGCGATGAAGCGCTGCTGCCGCCGGGCGGTGGCTTCCAGCTCGCCGGCAGTTCGCTGCGGCTGCGCACCAGCGCGGACGCGCTCGCACCCGAGCAGGTGCTGATCGCCCACGAGAGCTACCACTGGGCCGCGCTGCCGGGCCTGCTGCTGCTGATGCTGTGCCTGCAGTGGGTGGACCGCTGGAGTGCCGTGGATCCCGACTCGCGCTGGGTCGACTACGCGATGCCGCTGCTCGCGCCGCTGGCCTTCGTGCTGGGCTGGGCGGGGCTGTGGTCGCTGGCCACCCAGCTGTTCCAGCACCGCTTCCCGTTCGCCACGCACCTGCGCCGCGTGCTGATCGTCGTGTGTGCGATGGAATTGCTGGACTGGGCGCTGCCGGCCGTCGCCTATTCGCTGTCCTGGCCGCGCCTGCTCGCGCTGCTGGCGCTGGCGACGCCGATCGCGATCGCCGGCCTGGTGGCCTGGCATGCACGCCTGGTGTGGCCGGGCGCCACGCGCATCATCGGCGGCGGCATCGCCGCGCTGCTGGTGCTGGGCCTGGGCCTGCAGATCGGCAGCCGCCAGGACCAGCAATACGTGTTCGGCCCGCCCTACCTGGCCAGCCTGCCGCCGCCCGCATTGCGCCTGGCCTCGCCGAAGCCGCCGCAAGACCTGATCGAGTCGCTGAAGCCGCTGAAGGCGGAACTGCAGCGCCAGGCGCGCAAGGACAACGAGGGCTTCGAGAGCGACGACACCGCCGAGTGAGGCGGTGCCGCGCGGCCTCAGCCCTGGGGCAGGAAGCCGTCCACCGACAGGTAGCGCTCGCCGGTGTCGTAGTTGAAGCCCAGCACGCGTGCGTTCGCGGGCAGCTCGGGCAGCTTCTGCGCGATGGCCGCCAGCGTCGCGCCGCTGGAGATGCCCACCAGCAGCCCTTCCTCGCGGGCGCAGCGGCGCGCGTACTCACGCGCCGCCTCGGCCTCGACCTGGATGACGCCGTCCAGCAGCGCCGTGTCCAGCACGGCCGGGATGAAGCCGGCGCCGATGCCCTGGATGGGGTGCGGGCTCGGCTGCCCGCCGCTGATGACGGGCGACGCCGTCGGCTCCACCGCGTAGACCTTCAGCTGCGGCCACGCGCGTTTGAGCACCTGCGCGCAGCCGGTGATGTGGCCGCCGGTGCCGACGCCCGTGATGAGCGCGTCCAGGCCTTCGGGGAAGTCGGCCAGGATCTCCTGCGCCGTCGTCTTCACGTGCACGGCCGGGTTGGCGGCGTTCTCGAACTGCTGCGGCATCCACGAGCCGGGGTGCGTCTCCAGCAGCTCGCGGGCACGGGCGATGGCGCCCTTCATGCCCTTCTCGCGCGGCGTCAGGTCGAAGCTGGCGCCATAGGCCAGCATCAGCCGGCGGCGCTCGATGCTCATGCTGTCGGGCATGACGAGGATGAGCTTGTAGCCCTTGACGGCGGCCACCATCGCCAGGCCCACGCCGGTGTTGCCCGAGGTGGGCTCGATGATGGTGCCGCCGGGCTGCAGCAGCCCGCGCGCCTCGGCGTCCTCGACCATGGACCGCGCGATGCGGTCCTTGATCGAGCCGCCGGGGTTGCTTCGCTCCGACTTGACCCACACCTCGGCGCCGCCGAACAGGCGTTGCAGGCGGATGTGGGGCGTGTTGCCGATGGTGTCGAGGACGCTTTGGGCCTTCATGGGGGCGCTCCTGGGGATGCGGGGATAATCGCTAGTGTGAAGCAAGCCAGACCGCCGCTGGGGCAAGCATGGAAACATGGCCCTGGAGGAAGGTCCGGACTGCACAGAGCGGCGTAGCAGCTAACGGCTGCCCGGCGAAAGCCGAGGATCAGAGCAACAGAGACGAGTCAAGGCAGGCCCCCGTCATGAGGTGGTCTATGCGGCGCCAGCGCAAGCTGGTGTGGGGTGAGGCGAAAGCCTCGCACCATCGCGCGCAAGCGCGAACCGCGTAGCACCCAAGGCGGGCCAAGGGCCCGCCTTGGGTGAAACGGGCAATCTCTACGCGCAGCAACACCAAGTAGGCCAGCGTTGATGCGGCTCGCAGAGCTGGCGGGTAGGTGGCACCGAGCCGGGCAGCGATGCCCGGCCCAGAGGAATGGCGGTCACGCCGTCCGAACCGCAAGGGGAGGGCGGTGCACAGAATCCGGCCTATCGGCTTGCTTCACACTTTTCTTTCTTTCGTCAGTCCGGCGGGTGCGTCGATAGACTGCAGCCTTTGCCTTCGACGCTGCCCGATGAATCCTGATGCCAGCCGCCTGTGGCGCGCGCCCCGATGGGCCTTGTCCGTGCTGCTGGCCTGCCTGGCCATGGTGGGGCCGTTCTCCATCGACACCTACCTGCCGGCGTTCTCCGGCATCGCCGCGGCCCTGAACGCGACGCCGGTGGAGATGCAGCAGACGCTCTCGGCCTACCTGCTGGGTTTCGCGTTCATGAACCTGTTCCACGGCGCGCTGTCGGACTGCTTCGGACGCCGGCCCGTCGTGCTGATCGGCCTCTCGGTCTTCACGCTCGCCAGCCTGGGCTGCGCGGTGGCGGGCTCCATCGGCCAGCTGGTGTTCTGGCGCACGGTGCAGGGCATGTCGGCGGGCGCGGGCATCGTCGTGTCGCGCGCCATCATCCGCGACATGTTCCCGCCGGCGGACGCGCAGCGCGTCATGTCGCAGGTGACGCTGTTCTTCGGCGTCGCGCCGGCCATCGCGCCGATCGTGGGCGGCTTCCTGTTCGTGCATGCCGACTGGCATTCCATCTTCTGGTTCCTCACCTTCGTCGGCGCGGCGCTGTTCGTGTCGAACTGGCGGCTGCTGCCGGAGACGCTGCACCCGGGGCTGGTCCAGCCCTTCCACGTCCGCGCGCTGATGCGCGAGTACTGGCGGCTGTGCACCAGCAAGCGCTTCATGATGCTGGTGCTGGCCAGCGGCATCCCGTTCAACGGTATGTTCCTGTACGTGCTGGCCACGCCGGTGTTCCTGGGCGAGCACCTGCAGTTCGCGCCGACGCAGTTCTTCTGGTTCTTCCTGTGCACCATCGGCGGCATCATGGCCGGCGCCGCCGTCAGCGGCCGGCTGGCCGGCCGCATGTCGCCGCAGCGCCAGATCATGCGGGGCTTTCGCATCATGGTGGCGGTGTCCGTCGTGAACATCGCGCTCAACCTGTTCCTGCCGCTGAGCGCGTTCTGGGCGCTGCCGCTGATCGGCCTGTTCTCCTTCGGCTGGGCCATGATGGTGCCGGTCGTGACGTTGCTGGTGCTGGACCAGGTGCCCGAGCGCCGCGGCATGGCGTCGTCGCTGCAGGCCTGCATCGGCTCCGCAGCCAACGGCCTGGTGGCGGGCGTGCTGGTGCCGCTGGTCATGCATTCCACCGTCGCACTGGCGCTCACGTCCGGCGCGCTGATGATGGTGGGCCTGGTGGCCTGGTACGGCGTGCGCCGCTCCATCGCGGCTCAAGCCTGACGCGGCGGCGCCGAAATCACCGGGATGAAGAAGAAGCGCTGGCTGATCACCGCGCTGCTGGCTGCGCTCGCGGCTGCGCAGGCGCAGGAACCCGTGGACGTGCTGCGCCAGCGGCTGGCGGAGCGCCTGTCCACGCCGGGTGAAGGCGGCGCGGCGACCAAGGGCAAGCCAGCGGCCAAGGCGGCGCCCAAACCGGCCAACGCGGCCAAGGCGGATGGGGCCAAGGCCGTGGCCGTGCCTTGGGGCTACACGGGCGACATCGGCCCCGACCGCTGGGCCGAACTGGCGCCGCAGAACAAGCTCTGCGCCGTCGGCACGCGCCAGAGCCCCATCGACATTCGCGACACGCTCGCCGTCGACCAGGAGCCGATCGCCTTCGACTACCGCGCCAGCGCCTTCTCGGTGCTGGACAACGGCCACACCATCCAGGTCAACGTCGCACCCGGCAATGGCCTGACGGTCATGGGCCGGCGCTACGAGCTCGTGGAGTTCCACTTCCACCGGCCCGGTGAAGAGCGCGTCAACGGCCACCAGTTCGAGATGGCGGTGCACCTGACGCACAAGGACACCCAGGGCCGCCTGGCCACGGTCGCCGTGCTGCTGGAGCGTGGGCGCGACGACAAGCCGCATCCCTTCATCCAGACCGTCTGGGCCAACCTGCCGCTGGAAAAAGGCGAGGCGCTGCAGGCGCAGGCACAGCTGGACCTGAACCAGTTGCTGCCCGCCGAGCGCGGCTACTACACCTACATGGGTTCGCTGACCGAGCCTCCCTGCACCGAGGGTGTGCTGTGGCTGGTCATGCGCCAGCCTGTGGCGCTGTCGGGTCAGCAGATCGGCGTCTTTGCGCGGCTCTACCCGATGAACGCGCGGCCGCTGCAGGCGGGCTCGGGCCGGCTCATCAAGGAGTCGCTGGGCGCCGCCCCTTGACGGTGGTGCGCTCGCCCGACAGCCACTCGTAGAGCGTCGAGAACAGCTGCTCGGCGACGACCGGCTTGGCGACGTGGTCGTCCATGCCGGCGTCCAGGCAGCGCTGGCGCTCCTCGTCGAAGGCGTTGGCCGTCATCGCCAGGATGGGCAGCGTGGCGCCCTCGGGCAGAAGCCGGATGGCGCGGGTGGCGTCCAGCCCGTCCATGACCGGCATCTGCACGTCCATCAGCACCAGCGCGTAGTCGCCGGTCCTGGCCATCTCGATGGCCTGCAGGCCATCGGCCGCCACGTCCACCGCCAGCCCTGCGCTGCCGATCAGCGCCACGGCGACCTCCTGGTTCACCGGGTTGTCCTCGGCCAGCAGCAGCCGGCGCGGATGGGCCTGCACCAGGGCGGCCAGGCGCTCGCGGGCCGAGTGCGGGCGGGACGGCATCGCGGGCAGGGCGGGTGCCGCGGCGGTGGTACCGACCTCGAGCGTGAACCAGAACGTGCTGCCGCGCCCCAGGTCGCTGTCGACGCCGACCTGGCCACCCATCAGCTCGGCCAGCCGCCGGCAGATCGCCAGGCCCAGGCCGGTGCCGCCGTAGCGGCGCGTCGTGGAGCTGTCGGCCTGCTCGAAGTCGCGGAACAGGCGCGCCTGCGCCTGCGGCGCAATGCCGATGCCGCTGTCCTGCACCTCGAAGCGCAGCGTCAGCCGCGGGCCGGCATCGGCGCCAGCCAGGCGCGCGGCCAGCCGCACGAAGCCGTTCTCGGTGAACTTGACCGCGTTGCCTGCGAAGTTCAGCAGCACCTCGGCAATGCGCTGCGGGTCGCCGATGAGCGGGCGGCCGCGCAGCGCCGTCACGATGTCGGTTTCCACGCGCAGCCGCTTGGCGGCGGCGGACTGCGTCGTCATGTTGGCGATGTTGTCCAGCACCTGGTCGACGGTGAACTCGCGCAGCTCCAGTTGCACCTTGCCGGCCTCGATCTTGGAGAAGTCCAGCACGTTGTTGATGACGCTGAGCAGATGCTCCGCGGCGTTCGCCACCTTCTGCAGCCGCTGCTGCTGGTCGGGCTCGATGGTGTCGCTCTGGGCCAGGTAGGTCAGGCCGATGATGGCATTCATCGGCGTGCGGATCTCATGGCTCATGTTGGCCAGGAAGGCGCTCTTGGCCAGGCTCGCCGCCTGCGCGGCCTCGGTGGCCTCGGCCAGCGCGGCCGTGCGGGCCGCCACCAGCTCTTCCAGGTGGTGGCGGTAGCGCTCCAGCTCCAGCGCGTCGCGGCGCTGGCGCGAGATGTCGGTCAGGAAGCCGTGCCACAGCACGCTGCCATCCGCCTCGCGCTGCGCGATGGCATTGCCGTACAGCCAGCGCTCGCTGCCATCGGCCTGCGGCGTGCGGAACTCCTGCTGCCAGGGGCTCAAGGAACGCGCGGAGGCCAGCAGGCTCTCGCGCACGGCGATGCGGTCGTCGGGATGGATGCGCTCGAACCATGGTGCGGCGCTGCGCGTCAGCTCGGCGCTGCCGAGCAGGAAGTACTCGCGCACGGCCTCGCTGACGTAGGCGAAGCTGAACTCGCCGTTCACCGCCAGCCGCAGCTGGTAGACGACGCCGGGCACCGTCTCGGCCATGCCGCGCAGCCGTTCGATCAGCGCGCGCTGCGCGTCGAACTGCTGCTGCAGGGCGTCGCGCATGTGCTCCAGGTGGCCGCCCAGCAGGCCGATCTCGTCCTGGCGCGTGTGTTCGAGCTGGGCGTTGAAGCGGCCCTCGGCGAGGTCGTTGGCAAAGCCGCCCAGTTCGCGCAGCGGGCGGAACAGGCGCGAGTTCAGCAGCCACAGCACCAGCGCCAGCGACGCCAGCAACTGGCCGCCCACCGTGGCGCCGTACAGCCAGCGCTGGCGCATCACGGCCGTCGTGCTGATGTGGTCGTCGATCTCGATCTGGATGTGGCCGATGCGCGTGGTGCCGCGCAGGATGTCGCGCTCGCCGGTCAGCGTCTGGCCCAGGCGCCGCTCGGGCAGGTGGTTCTCGATGAAGGGCAGGCCCTGCGAGGCGTCGCTGACGCTGACGCGCACCACCTCGGGCGACTTGACGATGGCCGACACGACTTCACGCGCGGCCACGGCGTCCAGGTTCCACAGCAGCTCGGGCAGGCTGCTGGCCAGCACGTCGAGCTTGGCATCGAGGTCGCGCTGCAGCGCCTGCTCGGCCACCTTGGATTCGCGCAGCCCGATGAACAGGCCGCCGACGATGAGGGCTGGCAGCAGCAGGCCGATGCTGGCACCCAGCGCGAGCGCGGCAAACAGCGAGGAGGAGGGCTTGCGGCTCAAGATGGCGTCATGCTGCCACAGCGAGTGGCAGCGAAAAACAAGAGCGCCACGGCGCGGGGGCGGCGTGGCGCGCTACTGCGGGCATCGGGAGTCAGACCTTGCCCAGGAGTTGGGGCTTCAGCGACGAATCGACGGGCTTGTCGCCGAGCCAGATCTTCAGCACGGCGTTGTAGAAGCCGAGGTCCTTCAGCGGCTCGCCGATGGGCTTGCCGTTGAGCGTCATCACCGTGCCGGTATCGGGCACCCAGTCCACGTTGATGACGTCGCCCTTCTTGGCCGACGGGATGTTGACGAAGGCCTCGCCGAACTGGGCGAGCTGGTTGACGAACTTGGAGCGCTCGGCCTTGTCGGTGTTGGCCGTGATGCCCGCCATGAAGGCCTGGCCCAGCTCGTCACCGGTCACCTCGCGCAGCAGGCCCAGGCTGAAGCGGCGCGGGCCGGCGCTCTCGAACACGCCGGCCGGCGTGTCCTTCTTCTCCGGCAGGTACAGCACCAGCGCGTAGACCTTGATGATGACGCGCGTGCGGATGCCCGCACCGTTGACCTTGAGTTCCTTGCCGGCCACCTTGGCGGTGTCGTCGAACTTCAGGCCGCCGACGTCGATGGCCTGCGCCGCACCCAGGCCGAGGGCGAGGGCGAGGCCGGCGATGCAGCGGATGGCGATGTGCGTCTTCATGGAGTCTCCTGTTTTGGGGGCGTGTCAGCGCGCCGTTTCGAGCTTGAAGAGGCTGACGACTTCTTCGAGGCCATGGGCCTGGGCGCGCAGCGAGTCGGCCGCGGCCGCAGCCTCCTCGACCAGGGCGGCGTTCTGCTGCGTGCTCTTGTCCATGTCATGGATGGTATGCGTGACACGCTCGATGCCGGCGCTCTGCTCGGCGCTGGCGTGCGTGATCTCGCCCATGATGTCCGTCATCCGTTGCACGCTCGCCACCACGCCCTGCATGGTCTCGCCGGCCTGGGCCACGAGCTGGCTGCCCTGCGCCACCTTCTCGACCGAATCGGCGATGAGGCGCTTGATCTCCTTGGCCGCGTCGGCGCTGCGGCCGGCCAGGCTGCGGACCTCGCCGGCCACGACCGCGAAGCCGCGGCCCTGCTCGCCCGCACGCGCCGCCTCGACCGCGGCGTTCAGCGCCAGGATGTTGGTCTGGAAGGCGATGCCGTCGATGACGCTGATGATGTCGACGATCTTCTTGGACGACGCGTCGATGCCGCCCATGGTCGTCACCACCTTGGCGACCACCGCGCCGCCTTCGCCGGCGACGGCCGATGCCGCCTGGGCGAGCTGGTTGGCCTGCTGGGCGTTCTGCGCGTTCTGCTGCACCGCATCGGTCAGCACCTTCATGGCCGACAGCGTCTGCTCCAGCGACGCGGCCTGCGCCTCGGTGCGCACCGACAGGTCCAGGTTGCCGCTGGCGATCTCGCTGGAGGCCGAGGAGATGGATTCGGTGCCCTCGCGCACGCGGCCCACGATGCCCTTCAGGCTCTCGTTCATGTCGTGCAGCGCCTGCAGCAGCTCGCCGGTCTCGTCATGGCTGCGAACGGCGATCTCGCTGGTCAGGTTGCCGGAGGCCACCTTGCGCGCGACGGCGACGGCACCGCGCAGCGGCACGACGATGCCGCGCGTGATCAGCAGCCCGGTCAGCACGCTGGCCGCGATGGCCGCGACGGCCAGCCCCAGCAGCAGCAGGGCGGTCTTGCCGGCCACGCGGTTGGAGTTCTGGCCCGCCGCCTCCATGGCGGTGTTGCGGGCTTCGACGAGCTTGTCCAACGCGGACAGGTACTTGACCTGCGCGGCGCGCACCGAGAACTGGAACTTCAGCGGCGCGCCTTCCGTGTCGCCGGAGGCCACGGTCTTCACGAACGAGGCCTGCGCAGGCAGGAACCGGGCGCGAGCCTCTTCGACGGCCTTGAGCTGCTCCTGGCTGGCCTCGTCGGTCAGCAGCGGCTTCAGCTCGGCCATGGTCTTCTCGTGCGAGGCCATCAGGCTGGCGACGGTGTCCAGTTCCTTCTTGATCTGCTCCTCGCCCGTCATGATGAGCGTGGTCATCATGCTGCGCGTCGCGTCGCCCAGTTCGGCCTTGGCCCGGTTGGCGAGCGCCACGGCCTTGTAGTCGGTGCTGATGAGCCGGCCGATCTCGCCGTTGAGCGTCTGCACGCCGAAGTAGCCCAGGGCTGCCATGGCCATCAGGCAGGCAATCACGACGGCGAAGCCGGCGAGCAGGCGCTGGCCGATGCGCATATGGGACAAGAACGTCATGTGGCAGCCTTGTTGTGGTGGTGCGAAGCACCCCCTTCGGGTTCTTGAATGCCGGCGGGTGTCGATGAAACGGCCTGAAATTTCAGCAGAATTCATCCGCACGAGCGATTCTTGGCGGCCACGGAACCGGCGGTGGCGTGACTTGTGCGGCAAATCGTGCGCTGCTTGCCCGATGGCGTCGTGCGTGCGCGCCGGGCGGTATGACTTCAATCTATGGGCCAGGGCTGTTTGTCGATGGCATCGGCCGGAGGCTGGCCGTACGCTGCGGCGCCTTCACTTTTCGTCGCCAGAACGATGCATTCCTCCCTCAGATGCCTGCCCGGGCTGCTGGCGGCCATCGCCATCAGCGGTTGCCAGGTCAACCCGCCGACGCCGCTCGCGGCTGCGCCTTTCGTGGCTGCCGCGCCCGCCCAGGAGGCGCGGTTCGCCGCGGCCTTCCAGGAGGTCGATGCCTGGGTCGCCCGGCAGGCCTTCCCCGGCGCCGTGCTGGCGGTGGGCGTCGGTGGCCGGCTGGTGGCGCTGAAGAGCTTCGGCCGGCTGGACGCGTCGCCCGACGCGCCGGCCATGCCCGTCGATGCCGTCTTCGACGTGGCCTCGCTGACCAAGGTGGCTGCGACGACGACGGCCGTCGCGCTGCTGGTCGACCAGGGCCTGCTGAAGCTGGACGAGCCCGTCGTGCGCTACCTGCCCGAGTTCGCCGGGCCGGCCGGGCATGCCGACATCACCGTGCGCCACCTGCTGTCTCACAGCTCGGGCCTGCCGTCGCCGATGCTGCTGTGGAAACACGCGCGCAGCCGCGCCGAGCTGCTGACGCTGGTGCATGCGCTGCCCGTCGAGCGGCCCGCGGGCGCGCACGACGTCTACCGCGACGAGAACTTCATCCTGCTGGGCGAGATCGTCGAGCGCGTGTCCGGCCAGCCGCTGGACCGCTTCCTCGCCGAGCGCGCCTTCGGGCCGCTGGGCATGCGCGACACCGGCTTCAACCCGCCCGCATCGCTGCTGCCGCGCATCCCGGCGACGGAGCAGGACACGCAGTACCGCCACCGCCTCGTGCGCGGCACCGTCCACGACGAGAGCGCCGACCTGATGGGCGGCGTGGCCGGCCATGCCGGGCTGTTCTCCACGGCGGCCGACCTGTCGCGGCTGGCGCAGCTTTATCTCGACGGCGGCCGCATGCCGGGCGGCCGGCTGCTGACGGCGCAGACGGTGGACACGTTCATGGCCCGCCAGGACCTGCCGCCCGGCAGCTCGCGCGCGCTGGGCTGGGACACGCCGCAGGGCAACGCCAGCCCGTTTGCCGGCCCGCTGGCGTCGCCGGACGCGGTCATGCACACCGGCTTCACCGGCACGTCGCTCTACATCGACCGCTCGCGCCGGGCCTTCGTCGTGCTGCTGACCAACCGCGTGAATCCGTCGCGCGAGAACCGCCAGATCGTCCCGGCGCGCATCGCCATCCACACGGCAGTGCTGCAGGCGCTGGACGCAGGCGCCGCGCGCTGAGCATCCCGGTTCGGCGCCGGGCCGGCGCCGCGAGACCTGCCCGCCGGCCTTGCTCCTTTTCCGAATATCGATCTACGTGTAACCCCGCATGTGTCTAATGGTTCTTAATTGGTACGCTCCAATTGCGTTCCAAAAGCGCCACATTGCGCCAACCGACGCCCCATGAAAACCCTTAACGACGACGAACTGATGGCTGCCCTGAGCCGCGAGCTGACGCCCGATGCGTCCAGCGCGGGGCCGTTGTATTTCCGGCTCGCCGCCCGCCTGCGTGAGCTGATCCAGCAGGGCCAGCTCGCCACCAGCCGCAGCCTGCCGCCCGAGCGCGAGCTGGCGCAGCGGCTGGGCGTGTCGCGCCAGACCATCCGGCGCGTCGTCGACGAACTGGCCGGCGAGGGCGTGCTGACCGTGCGCCAGGGCAGCGGCACCTTCATCGCCGGCCGCATGGTCGAGCCGCTGACCGAACTGGCCAGCTTCTCCGACGACATGCGCCGCCGCGGCATGGCACCCGGCTCGCTGTGGCTGGAGCGCAAGGTCGTCGCGCCGTCGCCGCAGGAGGCGTTCACGCTGGGCCTGTCGCTGACCGACCGCGTCGTGCGGGCGCTGCGCGTGCGCACGGCCGACGACGAGCGCATCGCCGTCGAACTGGCCGTCGTCGGCGCCGACCTGGTGGGCGGCACGGCCGATTTCGGCACCTCGCTGTATGACGCCATCCGCCGCCACGGCCGCCCGCCGGAGCGCGCGCTGCAGCGCGTGCGCGCCGCCATCGCCGATGCGCGCATCGCCGAGCTGCTGCACATCGCCGTCGGCGCGCCGGTGCTGGAGACCGAGCGCCATTCCTACAGCGCCGACGGCCGCCCCGTCGAATGGACGCGTTCCACCTACCGCGGCGACCGCTACGACTACGTCGTCGAGATGCGCATCGGCGCCCCTGACACCTGACCCCTCGGCCCCGCCGAGCCCCACGAGGAGAGATCGATGAAAGCCCCCACCCTGCACGCCGTCGCCACGGCCGTGGCCCTGCTGTCGCTGCATGCCGCCGTCTCGGCGCAACAGGCCGCCGACGAGAACAAGGACGGCAAGCAGCAGCTCGAAGCCGTCGTCGTGACCGGCATCCGCGCGTCGCTCGAAAAGTCGATGACGGCCAAGCGCAATGCCAACACCAACGTCGAGGTGATCTCGGCCGAGGACGTGGGCAAGATGCCGGACAAGAACATCGCCGACGCGATCTCGCGCGTGTCCGGCGTCAACGTGCAGTACGGCGGCGCCAACGCGATGGACGAGGCCGAGCGCGTCGCCATCCGCGGCACGGCCCCGAGCCTGAACCTCGTGACGATCAACGGCCACGCCGTGTCCGCAGGCGACTGGCACGTGGGTGACCAGTCCGCCGGCAACGCCGTGTCCAGCCGCAGCGTGGGCTTCGGCCTGCTGCCCTCGCAGCTGATCGGCCAGACGCTGGTCTACAAGAACCAGCGCGCCGACCTGACCGAGGGCGGCCTGGCCGGCAGCGTGGATGTGCTGATGCGCAAGCCGCTGGACATGAAGGTGGGCCTGAGCGGCGAAGCGGCGCTGGGCGCCGTCTACAGCGACCTGCCCGGCAAGACCGACCCGCAGGCCAGCGTGCTGCTGTCGTGGAAGTCGCCTGACAAGCGCTTCGGCGTCATCGCCCAGGCGTTCAAGGAAGACCGCTCGCTGCGCCGCGACGGCCAGGAGACCTTCAGCTACACGGCGCTGACCAGCGCGCAGGCGCTGTCGCTGACCGGCGGCGACGCGACCAAGGCCGCCGGCCTGGTCGGCAAGCGCCTGCCCAACCAGTTCAACACGACGATGTTCGAGGGTGAGCGCAAGCGCACCGGCGGCTTCCTGGCGCTGCAGTGGCGCCCGACCGACCAGCTCGACCTGTCGCTGAGCGGCTTCAGCTCCGAGCTCAAGGCCATCAACTACAACAGCTCCGGCTTCCTGACGCTGAACAACCTGATGGCCGGCGGCTGGCAGCTCAGCAACGCCGTCATCGACGGCGACGTCATCACCGGCGGCAAGCTGACGCGCCCGGCCGGCTCGACGACCAACGCGCTGGGCCTGGAGTACGACCACTTCCTGCGCGACGGCGCGCGCTCCACGTCCAGGTTCTACGACGTGGACGTGAAGTACGCGCCCACGCAGAACCTGACGCTGACGGGCCGCATCGGCACGACCGAAGGCGGCGGCTACACCTCGCGCCAGCCCAACATCGTGCTGGCCGTCGTGAACCCGAACGTGGCGTGGCAGATGAACACGACGCGCCCCACCGACTGGAGCATCAGCGACGCCAGCGGCAAGGCCATCGACCTGTCCAACATCGCCAACTACCAGTTGATGAACGCCAACCTGCCGGCGATCACGTCGCTGGACAAGGAGAACTACGTCCATGCCGACGGCGAGCTGAAGCTCGGCGACGGCCTGTTCAGCAGCCTGAAGTTCGGCCTGCGCAGCGCCGTGCACAAGCGCGACGTGGACGTCATCACCAGCCGCTGGACGCTGCAGGACGCCCCCGGCGCGACGGCGCCGTTCACGACCGCCATCACCGGCGGCGCGCTGATCAACCAGGCGGCCTACCCGATGCCGCTGCCCAACCCGGCCACCGCGCTGCCGTCGGACTACGCCAGCGGCCTGGACGGCACCTTCCCACGCAACCTGTTGCGCTTCGACCAGAGCCAGCTCGCCGCGTTCGCCGACAAGTACCAGTACTGGGACCCCGTCGGCGGCAAGCAGTGGAACAGCGGCTACGGCCTGAAGGAGACCAGCAACGCGCTGTACGCCATGACCGAGTTCGACGCCGACAAGCTGTCCGGCAACGTCGGCCTGCGCGCGGTGCAGACCCAGGTGGACACCACGTCGTACACGCAGCTGCCCAGCAACATCTGTGCGCCGCTGGCGCCCTGCACGGTCAACGGCGCCATCGTCGGCTCGCGCTTCGGCACCTTCGTGCCGGCCACCACCAGCACCAAGCACACGGCCTGGCTGCCCAGCCTGAACCTGCGCTGGGATGTCGACAGCAAGCTGGTCGCGCGCGCCTCCGTGAGCCGCTCGCTGGGCCGCCCGAACTACAACGAACTGGCCGGCGCGCTGACCATCAACAGCAACACGCTGATCGCCAGCATGGGCAACCCGCTGCTCAAGCCCATCACGGCCAACAACGGCGACCTGTCGCTGGCCTGGTACTTCGCGCCGCGCGCGTCGCTGAGCGGCAGCCTGTTCACGCAGCGCCTGAGCAACTACGTCAAGCCCGTCACCGAGGTCGCGACGCTGGAAGACCCGTCCTCGCCCGGCACGCTGCGCCAGTACACGCTGACCAAGCGCATCGGCCTGAACGCACGGCTGAACGGTGCCGAGGTGGCGCTGGAGATGCCGGTCGGCCAGGGCTTCGGCTTCTCGACCAACGCGACCTACGTCAGCTCGCGTGACGCCGACGGCCAGCCCATGCTGGGCAGCTCCAAGTGGACGTACAACCTCGTCGGCTTCTACGAGAACGACAAGTTCAACGCCCGCCTGGCCTGGAACTGGCGCGACGACTACGCCTACACCGTCATCGGCGACGGCTCCGGCGTGACCAAGCAGGACTTGAAGGGCAACTACCTCATCAACGGCCTGCACTACTTCAAGGGCTATGGCTCGCTGGCGCTGTCGCTGGGCTACAAGTTCACCGAGCAGGTCAGCGTGACCTTCGACGCCAACAACCTCAACAACCCGGTGCGCCACACCTACATGCTGACCGAGAACGCGCCGTCCAACTGGTACGAGAGCGGCCGCCAGTACTACGTCAACGTGCGCATGAAGTTCTGACGCCCGCCGCGATGCCCATGCAGACCACCGAAACCGTCTCGACGGCGCACGCCGACCTGGACACGCTGAGCCCGGCCGACATGGCGCGGCGCTTCATCACCGAGCAGCAGGGCGCCGTCGCGGCGGCGCTGCGCGCCAGCGACCAGATCGCCGCCGCCGCGGCCGCCGCCGCACCGCGTCTGCGCGCAGGCGGCCGGCTGCTGTACTTCGGCGCCGGCACGTCGGGGCGGCTGGCGCTGCTGGACGCCGTCGAGCTGGTGCCGACCTTCTCCTGGCCGGCCGAGCGCGCCGTGGCCTCGCTGGCCGGCGGGCCGGGCGCCGTGCACCAGGCCGTCGAGGGCGCGGAGGACGACGCCGCGCTGGCCGAGCGAGATCTGCTGGCGCTGGCGCCGACACCGCGGGACGTCGTCATCAGCATCGCCGCGTCGGGCCGCACGCCCTATGCGATGGCGGTGCTGCGCGCGGCGCGGCCGCTGGGCGCGCTGACGATCGCCGTCGTCAACAACCCGGGCGCGCCCATGATCGCGCTGGCCGAGCACGCCATCGTGCTGGCCACCGGTGCCGAGGTCATCGCCGGCAGCACGCGGCTGAAGGCGGGCACGGCGCAGAAGATCGCGCTGAACACGCTGTCCAGTTGCCTGATGGTGCTGCTGGAGAAGGTGCACGGCAACCTGATGGTGGACCTGAAGGCCACCAACGCCAAGCTGGTGGCCCGCGCCGTCGACCTGGTCGTGCGCCTGACCGGCGCCGAGCAGTGCACCGCGGCGCGCACGCTGCAGGCCTGCGCGCTGGAGGTGAAGACGGCCGTCGTCGCGCTGCAGTGCGACCTGGCCCCGGGCGATGCGCGCGCCCGCCTGGCCGCACGGTCCGGCAGCCTGCGCCGCGCCATACAGGACCCGCTGTGAGCCTCCCGCTGTCTGCCCAGGACGCCGGTGCCACGACCGCTGCGGCCATGCCCAGCGCAGGCGCGCTGTCCGCGCCGCTGCTGCTGGGGGTGGTGCTGGCCTATTTCGCGGTGCTGCTGGGCGTGGCCTGGTGGACGGCGCGGCGCTCCGACAACGCCAGCTTCTTCGTCGGCAACAAGAGCAGTCACTGGCTGCTGGTCGCGTTCGGCATGATCGGCACGTCGCTGTCCGGCGTCACCTTCATCAGCGTGCCAGGCATGGTGGCCGGCAGCCAGTTCGCCTACCTGCAGATCATCGCGGGGCAGCTGATCGGCTATGCGCTGGTGGCATTCGTGCTGCTGCCGCTGTACTACCGCTTCAACGTCAGCTCCATCTACACGCTGCTGGCGCTGCGCCTGGGCACCTCGGCGCACCGCACCGGCGCCAGCTTCTTCATCCTGTCGCGCACGCTGGGCGCGACGGCGCGGCTCTACCTCGTCGTGCGCGTGCTGCAGGACATGGTGCTGGAGCGCATGGGCATGCCCTTCTGGCTGAGCGCCGCCGTGGTGCTGCTGATGATCCTGCTCTACACGATGGAGGGCGGCGTCAAGACCATCGTCTGGACCGACACGCTGCAGACCGCCGGCATGCTGGGCGGCCTGCTGATCTGCGTGGGCCTGCTGCTGCATGCGCTGGGCCTGGACCTGTGGCAGGGCTGGCAGGCGCTGGACGCGGCGGGCATGACGCGCGTCGTCGTGCAGGACCCGGCGAGCGCCAGCTTCTGGGGCAAGCAGTTGCTGGCCGGCGCGGCCATCGCCGTCGCGATGACGGGGCTGGACCAGGAGATGATGCAGAAGAACATCTCCGTGCGCCGCCTGGGCGATGCGCAGAAGAACATGATGCTGATGGCGGCCATCACGGCGGTGGTCGTCGCGCTGTTCCTGTTCCTCGGCGGGCTGCTGAGCCTGTTCGCGCAGCAGCACGGCGTGGCCGCGCAGGGCGACCGGCTGTTCCCCACCGTCGTGCTGCAGTACCTGCCGGCCTGGGTGCAACTGATCTTCCTGCTGGCGCTGATCTCGGCGCTGTTCCCCAGCGCCGACGGCGCCATCACCGCGCTGACCTCGTCCACCTGCCTGGACCTGCTGGGCCTGATGAAGCGCGACGACCTCGACGAAGCCGCCAAGGCGCGCATCCGCCGCTGCGTGCACCTGGGCTACGCGGGCGTGTTCCTGCTGCTGACGCTGGCGTTCCGCTGGCTGGACGATCCCAGCATGGTCAACCTGATCCTGAAGCTGGCCGGCTACACCTACGGCCCGCTGCTGGGGCTGTTCGCGTTCGCCATCTTCGCGAAGCGCGAACTGCGCGGCGGCGCGCTGCCCTGGGTCGCGCTGGCCGCGCCGGCGCTGTGCTGGGCCATCGAGCTGTCGCAGGCCCGCCTGTTCGGCAGCTACCGCTTCGGGCTGGAGCTTTTGCTGCTGAACGCGGCATTCACGTTCGTGGGCCTGTGGCTCATGTCGCGGCCCCGCGCCGCGGGTCGCGAGGCGGCCGCCGGCTGATCTCCCAATCCTGCATCGAGCTGCGGGCTCACCGGTTCCGGCCGGTGAGCCCGCTCGCTTTTTGGGGGGGCAAATACCGGCCCGCGATACGCGATCACCTCAAGCGTCACTTCGCAAATGTCAAGCAAGTCCTTATTTATGAAGGACATTTTTCTACTGCACTGTATTTTTCAGCAGTGTGAGCTAAGTGCTTGATTTCATTGAAAGAAACTGCACCGAACCTTGACCGGTGGGGGTCTGGCAATTACAGTGGGTCAAAGTGTCATTCGGTGGGTCAAAGTGTCGGAAATCGTTTTTCAGGGAGCCTCCAACTTGGCGCTTGACGCCAAGGGCCGCCTGACCGTTCCCGCGCGCCACCGGGAGGTGCTGCAGGCGCTCTGTGAAGGGCGGCTGACCATCACCAAGCACCCGGAAGGCTGCCTGATGCTGTTTCCGCGGCCGACCTGGGTGGGCTTTCGCGACAAGGTGGCCCAGCTGCCGATGTCGGCCGCCGGCTGGAAGCGCGTGTTCCTCGGCAACGCGATGGACCTGGAGATCGACTCGGCCGCGCGCGTGCTGATCTCGCCCGAGTTGCGCGAAAGCGCCGGGCTGGACAAGGAGGTGGTGCTGCTGGGCATGGGCAGCCACTTCGAGCTGTGGGACAAGAAGGCCCACGCCGCCCACGAGGCCCAGGTGATGGCCGGCCCGCTGCCCGACGCGCTGCAGGACTTCAGCTTCTGATGGGCGCCGGGATGGACGACAACGCCACGTTCCGCCACACCACCGTGCTGCTGGACGAGGCGGTGGACGGCGTGCTGGCGCGCCCGGACGGCATCTACGTGGACGGCACCTTCGGCCGCGGCGGCCACTCGCGCGCGCTGCTGGCGCGGCTGGGGCCGCAGGGCCGCCTCATCGCCATCGACCGCGACCCGGAGGCCATCGCGGCCGCCGCCGACATCGCCGACCCGCGCTTTTCCATCGTCCACAGCGGCTTTGCCGACATGGCGGATCAGTTGGCGGCGCTCGGTGTCCATCAGGTGGATGGTGTGCTGCTGGACCTGGGCGTGTCCAGCCCGCAGATCGACAACCCGGCGCGCGGCTTCAGCTTTCGCTTCGAGGGGCCGCTGGACATGCGCATGGACACGACGCGCGGCGAGAGTGCCGCCGATTTCCTCGCGCAGGCTGACGAGCGCGAGATTGCACGGGTCATCAAAGACTATGGCGAAGAACGGTTTGCTTCACAGATTGCAAAGGCGGTTGTTGCTCGCCGCGAAACCGGTACGCCGCTCACGCGCACCGACGAGCTGCGCGAACTCCTGGCTCGCACGGTCAAGACCCGCGAACCCGGGCAGGACCCGGCCACGCGTACCTTTCAAGCCCTTCGGATTCATGTCAATCGAGAGCTTGAGGAGCTTGAGCAAGGGCTGAGCGCGGCGCTGCGGCTGCTGGCGCCGGGCGGGCGGCTCAGCGTCATCAGCTTCCACTCGCTGGAAGACCGGCGCGTGAAGCAGTTCATCGCCGCGCACAGCAAGGCCGAAGTGGACCGACGCGCGCCGTTCGCACCGCCGCCGGCGCTGGCGCTGCACGCGCTGGGCCGCGTGAAGCCCAGCGACGCCGAGGTGGCCGCCAACCCGCGCTCGCGCTCGGCGGTGCTGCGCGTGGCCGAGCGCACGGACGCACCGCTGGCGCCGCTGCATTCGCGCCGAGGCTGACCCGCCGTGGCCAAGCTCAACCTGCTGCTCATCCTCGCCGTGCTCGCCAGCGGCGTGGTGCTGGTGCACAGCGCCTATGAGTCGCGCCGGCTGTTCACCGAGCTGGACCGTGCCCGCGCCGAAGGCCAGCGCCTGGCGGCGGACGCCGAGCGGCTGAAGGCCGAGCGCCATGCGCAGGCCACCAACCTGCGTGTGGAGCAGGTGGCGCGCGAGCGGCTGGGCATGCGCGTCATCTCGCCGGCCGTCGTCGCCTCGGGAGTGAACCCATGACGAAGTCCAACAAATCCGGCGCGCGCCCGCTGGGGTCCGGCCGCGGCGTCAGCTACTCCACCAGCCCGCTGCTCGCGTCCAAGACGCCGCCATGGCGTTCGCGCTTCCTGGTGGCGCTGGTGGGGCTGGCCTTCGCCGGCCTGCTCGGGCGGGCCGTCTACGTGCAGGTGCTGAACACCGACTTCTTCCAGAAGCAGGGCGAGGCACGCTACGCGCACACGCTGGAGTTGCCGGCCAGCCGCGGCCGCATCAACGACCGCAGCGGGCAGACGCTGGCGGCCAGCGTCGCCGTGCCGTCGATCTGGGCCATCCCGAAGGAAGTGGACGCTGACCCGGCCAAGCGCCGCGAGCTGGCCAAGGCGCTGGGCCTGTCGAGCAAGGACCTGGACGGCAAGCTCAACCCCGAGGCGCGCTTCGTCTGGCTCAAGCGTTTGGCCGACGACGACGTGGCCGCCAAGGTCAAGGCCATCGGTCTGAAGGGCGTGTTCCAGGACCGCGAGTACCGCCGCAAGTACCCGGAGGGCGAGGCCGCCGCGCATGTCGTCGGCTTCACCAATGTCGAGGACAAGGGCCAGGAGGGCATCGAGCTGGCCTTCCAGAAGGAGCTGCAGGGCCGCGACGGTTCGCGCTCCGTCGTGCGCGACCGCCTGGGCCGCGTGGTGGAGGACATCGGCGACATCGTGCCCGCCGCCAACGGCCACGACATCGACCTGGCCGTCGACTCCAAGGTGCAGTTCTTCGCCTACCAGCGCATCCGCGATGCGGTGGCCGAGAACAAGGCCAAGGCCGGCTCGGTCGTCGTGCTGGACGCGCAGAGCGGCGAGGTGCTGGCGCTGGCCAACTTCCCGAGCTACGACCCCAGCAACCGCCAGAACCTCTCGGGCGAGCAACTGCGCAACCGCGCGCTGACCGACGTGTTCGAACCCGGCTCGACGATGAAACCCTTCATTGCCGGCCTGTCGATGGAAACCGGCCGCACGACGCCCGAATCCCTGGTGGACACCGGCAACGGCAAGTACGCCTTCCAGGGCGCCGTCATCAGCGACACCAAGGCGCACGGCGTGATCCCGGTGCGCGAGGTCATCAAGTTCTCCAGCAACATCGGCGCCACCAAGCTCGCGATGCAGATGCAGCCGCGCGAGATGCACGAGATGTTCACGGCCATCGGCCTGGGCCAGCGGCCGCAGATCAGCTTCCCCGGCGCCATCAGCGGCAAGCTGCGCCCCTACAAGACCTGGCGGCCCATCGAGCAGGCGACGATGAGCTACGGCTACGGCCTGTCGGCGTCGCTGTTCCAACTCGCCCGCGCCTACACGGTGTTCGCGCGCGACGGCGAGATCATTCCCGTCAGCATGCTGCGCCAGCCGCACGACCATCCCGTGCCCGGCATCCGCGTGTTCAGCCCCAAGGTCACCGAAGACCTGCGGCTGATGCTGCAGGCCGCCGCCGGCCCCGGCGGCACCGCGCCCGACGCGCAGGTGCCCGGCTACAGCGTCGGCGGCAAGAGCGGCACCGCGCACAAGCAGGAAGGCCGCGGCTATGCCAGCCACAAGTACCGCTCATGGTTCGTCGGCATCGCGCCCATCAGCAAGCCGCGCATCGTCGTCGCCGTCATGGTCGACGAGCCCACCGCGGGCGTCTATTACGGCGGCAAGGTCGCTGGTCCCGTGTTCAGCCAGGTCACCGCGCAGACGCTGCGCCTGCTGGGCGTGCCGCCCGACCTGGACGTGAAGAGCCAGATCGTCGCCAACCAGAAGGCCGTCGCCACCGAGGAAAGCTTCTGATGTTGACCCGCCTCAAGTCCCCCGAAGCGGCCGCCCGCTGGCTCACCGAATGGTGCACCGGCACGCTGCGCACCGACAGCCGCCAGGTGCAGCGCGGCGACGCGTTCATCGCCTGGCCAGGCTATGCGCGCGATGGCCGCGAGTTCGTCACCGCCGCGCTGGCGGCCGGCGCTGCCACCTGCCTGGTGGAAGAGGCCGATGTCGAGCGCTTCGGGCTCAAGGATGCGCGCGTCGCGTCGCTGCCGGGCCTGAAGGCCCGCACCGGCGAGATCGCCGCGGCCTTCTTCGACCGGCCCACCGACACGCTGGACGTCATCGCCGTCACCGGCACCAACGGCAAGACCTCGTCGGCCTGGTGGATCGCGCAGGCTTCGGCCCAACTGGGCAAGCGCTGTGGCGTCGTCGGCACGCTGGGCATCGGCGAGCCGCCCAAGCTGGACTACAACGGCCTGACCACGCCCGACCCCGTGCTGCTGCAGGCCGCCTTCGCCCGCATGCGTGACCAGGCCTTCTCGGCCTGCGCCATCGAGGCGTCCAGCATCGGCCTCAACGAAGGCCGCCTGGCCGGCAGCGCGGTCCGCGTCGCCGTGTTCACCAACTTCACGCAGGACCACCTGGACTACCACGGCACGATGGACGCCTACTGGGCGGCCAAGCGCGCACTGTTCAGCTTCCCCGGGCTGCGCGCCGCGGTCGTGAACCTGGACGATCCCAAGGGCACCGCGCTGGCGGCGGAGCTGGCCGGCCTGGACGTCTGGACGACCGGCATCGAGCATGCCGACGCCCGCCTGACGGTCCGCGGCCTGCACTACACCGGCGAGGGCCTGGCGTTCACGCTGCACGAGGGCAGCGAGGCGGTGGCGGTGCAGACCGGCCTGATCGGTGACTACAACGCCGCCAACCTGCTGGGCGTGGCGGGCGCCTTGCGCGCCCAGGGGCATGCGCTGGCCGATGTGGCCCGCGCGCTCGGCCGCGTGACGCCCGTCCCGGGCCGCATGCAGCGGGTGGGCAACGGCCGCGAGCTGCCGCAGGTTGTCGTCGACTACGCGCACACGCCCGACGCGCTGGACAAGGCCTTGTCCGCGCTGCAAGCGCTGGCGACGGCGCGTGGTGGCGAACTGGTCTGCGTGTTCGGCTGCGGCGGTGACCGCGACCGCGGCAAGCGCCCGCAGATGGGCGCCATCGCCGCACGGCTGGCGGGCCGCGTCGTCGTCACCACCGACAACCCGCGCACCGAAGCGCCCGCGCAGATCCTGTCCGACATCGCCGTGGCGGCGCCCGCGGCACGGGTCATCGAAGCCCGCGAGGAAGCCATCCGCGCCGCCATCGCCGAAGCCGGCAGCCGCGACATCGTGCTGATCGCCGGCAAGGGCCACGAGGACTACCAGGAGGTGATGGGCGTGCGCCGCCCCTTCTCCGATGTGGCCGAGGCGCGCGCGGCGCTGCTGGAAAGGTCTGGCCTGTGAGCCTGTTCATGTCGCTCGCCGAAGCGCAGGCGCTGCTGCCGGGCTCGACGCTGGTCGGCGACGCCGCGACGCGCTTCGCCCGCGTGCACAGCGACACGCGCACGCTGCAGGCCGGCGATCTGTTCGTGGCGATCCGCGGCGAGCGCTTCGATGCCAACGATTTCCTCAGCGAAGCCAAGGCCTCGGGTGCCGTCGCCGCACTGGCCGAGCGCGGCCTGCTGGAGGCCGGCCTGCCGGGCTTGCTCGTGCCCGACGCCAAGGCCGCGCTCGGCCAGCTCGCCGCCGCCTGGCGCCGCCAGCAGCACCTGCCCGTCATCGCCGTCACCGGTTCCAACGGCAAGACGACGACGACGCAGATGATCGCCAGCATCCTGCGCGCCTGGGTCGTCGACGGCGCCTTGGCGACCGAAGGCAACTACAACAACGACATCGGCGTGCCGCTGACGCTGCTGCGCCTGCGCCACGACGACGAGCTCAGCCACCGCGTGGCCGTCGTCGAGCTGGGCATGAACCACCCGGGCGAGATCGCGCCGCTCGCCGCGATGACGCAGCCCACGGTGGCACTGGTCAACAACGCGCAGCGGGAGCACCAGGAATTCATGGCGACGGTCGAGGCCGTGGCCCGGGAGAACGGCGCGGTCATCGAGGCCTTGGGTGCAAGCGGCTGCGCCGTGTTCCCCGCCGAGGACGCTTGCGCGCCGATCTGGCTGGATCTGGCGGGATCGCGCCCGCACCTGAGCTTCGCGCTGCGTGGTGAGGCCGACGTGACCGGTGACGCGAGCTGGATGGGTTCGCACTGGGCGCTGGAGATTCACACCCCGGCCGGCGGCGTGCCGGTGGCGCTGCACATGGCCGGCGAGCACAACGTGCGCAATGCGCTGGCCGCCGCGGCCTGCGCACTGGCCGCAGGCGCGCCGCTGACAGCCATCGGCCAGGGCCTGGAGGCCTTCCGCGCCGTCAAGGGCCGCTCCGAGCTGAAGCGCGACGCACGCGGCCGGCTGCTCATCGACGACAGCTACAACGCCAACCCCGACAGCGTGCGCGCCGCCATCGACCTGCTGGCCGGTATGCCAGGCGCGGGCTGGCTGGTGCTGGGCGACATGGGCGAGGTCGGCCACGACGGCCCGGCCTTCCACCGCGAAGTGGGGGGCTATGCCGCCGAGCGCGGCATCGCGCATCTCTGGACGGCCGGCCACGCCGCCCGCGACGCGGCGCTGGCCTATGGCGCCGGCGCCCGCGCCTTCGACGACACGGCCGCGCTCATCGCGGCCCTGCAAGAACAACCCGACGCAGCCCAGACCCTGGTCAAGGGCTCGCGCTTCATGAAGATGGAACAAGTGGTCGCTGCACTCCAGAACAACGCCGGAGGCGCGCATGCTGCTTAGCCTCGCCCAGTGGCTGCAGGGCCTGTACCCCGACCTGGGCTTCCTGCGCCTGTTCCAGTACATCACCTTCCGCGCCGTGATGGCCGCGATGACGGCGCTGCTGATCGGCCTGGCCTTCGGCCCCTGGGTCATCCGCAGCCTGACCGCCATGAAGATCGGCCAGCCCATCCGCGCCTACGGCGTGCAGCAGCACCTGGCCAAGAGCGGCACGCCGACGATGGGCGGCGTGCTGATCCTGATCGGCATCGGCGTGTCCACGCTGCTGTGGTTCGACTGGAGCAACCGCTTCGTCTGGGTCGTCATGCTGGTCACGATGGGCTTCGGCGCCGTGGGCTGGGTGGACGACTGGCGCAAGGTCGTCGACAAGAACCCCGAGGGCATGAGGAGCCGCGAGAAGTTCTTCTGGCAGTCGCTGATCGGCCTGGTGGCCGCGCTGTACCTCGCGTTCAGCGTGTCGGAGACGTCGTTCCTGGGCGTCGTGCAGCTGTTCTTCCGCTGGGTGTCCAGCGGCTTCTCGACCGAGCTGCCGCCCAAGGCCGACCTGCTGATCCCGTTCTTCAAGACCATCAGCATGCCGCTGGGCGTGTGGGGTTTCGTGGGCCTGGCCTACTTCGTCATCGTCGGCACCAGCAACGCGGTCAACTTCACCGATGGGCTGGACGGCCTGGCCATCATGCCGGTGGTGCTGGTGGGTTCCGCGCTGGGCCTGTTCGCCTACCTGACCGGCTCGTCGGTGTTCTCGCGCTACCTGCTGCTGCCCTACATCCCGGGTGCCGGCGAGCTGCTGATCTTCTGCGCGGCGATGGCCGGCGCGGGCCTGGCCTTCCTGTGGTTCAACGCGCACCCGGCGCAGGTGTTCATGGGCGACGTCGGCGCGCTGGCGCTGGGCGGTGGCCTGGGGACGCTGGCCGTCATCACGCGCCAGGAGATCGTGCTGGGCATCATGGGCGGCATCTTCGTGGCCGAAGTGCTCAGCGTGATGCTGCAGGTGAGCTGGTTCAAGTTCACGAAGAAGCGCTTCGGCGAGGGCCGGCGCATCTTCAAGATGGCGCCGCTGCACCACCACTTCGAGAAGAGCGGCTGGAACGAGACGCAGGTCGTCATCCGCTTCTGGATCATCACGATGCTGCTGTGCCTCGTGGGTCTCGCGAGCCTGAAGCTGCGGTGAGCGCATGAAGCTGGACCTGCCGCCACTCAACGGTCAGCGCGTGCTCGTGCTGGGCCTCGGGGACTCCGGTCTCGCGATGGCCCGCTGGTGCGCGCGCTTCGGTGCGCGGGTCACGGTGTGGGATTCGCGTGCGCAGCCGCCGCAACTGACGGCGCTGGGTGATGCGGCCACCTTCATCACGGGCGAACTGACGGCCGAGACGGTAGCCGGCTTCAACGCGGTGCTGAAGAGCCCGGGCCTGTCGCCGCTGGACGCGCGCCTCGCGGTCGTCTACGCGCAGGGCCCCGCCGTGCGCGGCGAGCTGGACCTGTTCGCCGACGCGCTCGCGGCGCTGAAGGCCCAGCATGGCTACGCACCCGCGGTGCTGGCCATCACCGGCACCAACGGCAAGACGACGACCACCTGCATGACCGGCCTGCTGGTCGAGCGCGCGGGCAAGCGCGTGGCCATCGCCGGCAACATCGGCCCGACGCTGCTGGACACGCTGGCCGAGGCGCTGGCGAAGGAGCCCGATCCGGCGCCGGTGGCAACGCCGGCCGAGGTCGTGCCTGAAGAGAGCGAGGACGCGCGCGTCGAGGCCGACCCCGCTGCTGCGGACGGCGAGGCGGCGGTGCTGGCCGACGAGGACGCGCCGCTGCAATCGCTGCCGATCGCGCCGCCGCTGCCGCGCGGCCCGGTGTTCGAGACGCTGCCCGAGGTCTGGGTGCTGGAGCTGTCCAGCTTCCAGCTCGATGGCGTCGTTGGATTCGAGCCCACCGCCGGCGCCGTGCTGAACCTGACGCAGGACCACCTCGACTGGCACGGCGACATGGCCGCCTACGGCCGCGCCAAGGCGCGCATCTTCGGCCGCGACAGCGTCATCGTCGCGAACCGTGACGACGCCGAGGTCGAAGCCCTGGTGCCCGCGCCGGTGTTCGTGAAGGGCAGCCGTGGCAAGCCGGGCCGCACCGTGTCGCGCCACGTCGTGCGCTTCGGCCTGAACCCGCCGCGCGCGCCGGGCGACTTCGGCTTGATTGAAGAAGGCGGCCTGACCTGGCTGGTGCGCGCCCGCGAACTGGACCCGACGATCAAGAAGCGCAAGGGCGATGACGACGAGCCGCTGGTCATCCAGCGCCTGATGCCCGCCGACGCGCTGCGCGTGCGCGGCCGCCACAACGCCGCCAACAGCCTGGCCGCGCTGGCCCTGGCCTGCGCTGCCGGCTGCGAGCTGGCGCCCATGCTGCACGCGCTGCGAGACTACCGCGGCGAGCCACACCGCGTGGAGCTCATCGGCAGCATAGCCGGCGTCGAGTTCTTCGACGACAGCAAGGGCACCAACGTCGGCGCCACGGTCGCGGCCATCTCCGGACTGGGGGCGGACCGCGCGCCGGCCAAGCTGGTGCTCATCCTCGGCGGCGACGGCAAGGGCCAGGACTTCGCGCCGCTGGCGGACGGCGTCGCCCGCCACGCCCGCGCCGTCGCGTTGATCGGCCGCGACGCCCCGCAGATCGCGGCGGCGCTGGCGACCACCGGCGTGCCGCTGCAGCGCCACGACACGCTGGAGGCCGCCACCGCCTGGTGCCTGCAGCAGGCGCAATCCGGCGACAGCGTGCTGCTGAGCCCGGCCTGCGCCAGCCTGGACATGTTCCGCAACTACGCCCACCGTGCCGAGGTCTTCGTCGCGCAGGTGCAGCAGCTGGCCGATGAGCGCGGGGTGGCGCTGTGAACGCCGTGTTGACCGATGTCCGCACCCGGCTGCAGTCGCTGTGGAAGCGCGACGCCGAAGACGCCAGCGTGCCGGTGCGCGACTGGGTGTCCACGTCCGCCGGCCGGCCCACGCAGCTGCAGGGCTTCGACATCACGATGGTGTGGGTCGTGCTGTCGCTGATGGCCGTGGGCCTGCTGATGGTCTATTCGGCCTCCATCGCGCTGCCCGACAACCCGCGCTTCTCCAAGTACCTGCCCACGCATTTCCTGACGCGGCACATGGTGGCCATCGCCTTCGGCCTCATCGCCGGGCTCATCACGGTGCAGATCCCGGTCGCCATCTGGGAGCGCTGGGCGCCGTGGCTGTTCGTCGCGTCGCTGGTGTTGCTGGTGGCCGTGCTGGTGCCCGGCATCGGCAAGGTGGTCTACGGCGCGCGGCGCTGGATCCCGCTGGGCGTCATGAACTTCCAGCCCTCGGAGCTGGCCAAGTTCGGCATCGCGCTGTACGCGGCCAACTACATGATGCGCAAGATGGATGCCCGGGAGAACTTCTTCCAGGCCGTCACGCCGATGGCGATCTCGCTGGCCTTCGTGGGCCTGCTGCTGCTGGCCGAGCCGGACATGGGCGCCTTCATGGTCATCGCCGCCATCGCGATGGGCATCCTGTTCCTGGGCGGCGTCAACGGCCGCATGTTCCTGCTGATCACGCTGGTGCTGGTGGGCGCGTTCTCGCTGATGATCACGCTCAGCGACTTCCGCCGCGAGCGCATCTTTGCCTACCTCAACCCCTGGGACGAGAAGTACGCCCAGGGCAAGGCCTACCAGCTCACGCACAGCCTGATCGCCTTCGGCCGCGGCGAGTGGTTCGGCCAGGGCCTGGGCAGCAGCGTCGAGAAGCTGCACTACCTGCCCGAGGCGCACACCGACTTCCTGCTCGCCGTCATCGGCGAGGAGCTGGGCTTCGTGGGGGTCGCCTTGGTCATCATCGCGTTCTTCTGGCTGACGCGCCGCTGCTTCCTGATCGGCCGCCAGGCCATCGCGCTGGACCGCGTGTTCGCGGGCCTGTATGCGCAGGGCATCGGCATCTGGATGGGCGGGCAGGCCTTCATCAACATGGGCGTGAACCTGGGCGCGCTGCCGACCAAGGGGCTGACGCTGCCGCTGATGAGCTTCGGCGGCTCGGCCATCCTGATGAACTGCGTGGCGCTGGCCGTCGTGCTGCGCATCGATCTGGAGAACAGGCAACTCATGCGCGGAGGCCGCGCATGAAGGCCGTCGTCATGACGATGGCCGTAGCCCGCGCAGCGGGCGGTTTGCCTGTTTGGGGCCTGCTCACATGGCATCGCCATGTGAAGGGAGCGCAAGCGACCGGCAGGCACCAGAACCGCCAGATGATGCGCGGAGGCAGGTCATGACTCGTGAAGGCCGTAGTGCATGGCGGGCCGAGCGCCGGGCTGCCAGGGACCAGAGGCCCCTGGCCTGTCGTAGGCACAAGCAGTCCGCAGGGACTGCTTGTGTCCGACTCCAGTTCGCCAAGCCGGCCCGCATCCCCTCGCGGGATCGGTCAACGTACTCGTTGGACGAGGGGCTGACATGACCCGGCACTTGGTCGTCATGGCCGCCGGCACCGGCGGCCACGTCATTCCCGGCCTCGCGGTCGCTGAAGAGATGCAACGACGCGGCTGGACGGTGTCGTGGATCGGCACGCCGCACGGCATGGAAAACCGGCTCGTGCCGGCGCGTGGCATCGAGCTGGACGCGCTGCCGTTCGCCGGCCTGCGCGGCAAGGGGCTGAAGCACACGCTGCGCGGCATCGTCGGTTTCTTCAAGGCGTTCGGCCAGGCGCGCCGCGTGTATGCCGCGCGCCGCGCCACGGCGGTGCTGGGCATGGGCGGCTACGTCTGCGTGCCGGCCGGGCTGGCGGCGGCGGCCAGCGGCCGCCCGCTGATGCTGGTCAATGCCGATGCCGCGATGCTGAAGAGCAACCTGGCGCTCAAGCCGTTCGCGCGCCGCATCATGTTCGGCTTCGATGGCGCCGCGGCGGCGTCGACATCCGGCGCGGTGGTCAGCGGCAACCCGGTGCGCGCCGAGATCGAGGCGCTGCCGGCGCCGGCCGAGCGCTTCGCCGACCGCACGGGTCCGCTGCGCGTGCTGGTGCTGGGCGGCTCGCTGGGTGCGCGTGCGCTGAACCAGGCGCTGCCCGAAGCGCTGGCGCTGTGGCCCGAAGACCAGCGACCGCAGGTGCTGCACCAGTCCGGCCAGGATCACCTGGGCGCCGTCTGGCAGGCTTACACGGATGCCGGCCTGCCCGCCGAGGTGCGCCCCTTCATCGACGACATGGCCACCGCGCTCGCCTGGGCCGACGTGGTCGTCTGCCGCGCCGGTGCCATCACGGTCAGTGAGCTGTGCGCGGCCGGCTGCGCCGCGGTGCTGGTGCCGCTGGTCGTCAGCACCACCTCGCATCAGCGCGACAACGCCATCTTCATGACCCAGCACGGCGCGGCCATCCACCTGCCGCAGGGCGAGCTGACGCCCGCGAAGCTGCACGAGCTGCTGAGCGGCCTGGACCGCGCGGCGCTGCTGGCCATGGGCGAGAAGGCCCGCGGCCTGGCACGGCCGCGCGCTGCAGCCCGCGTGGCCGACGAGATCGAGGGGATGCTGAAATGAACCGCGAAGGCCGTAGTGCATGGCGGGCCGAGCGCTGGGCCGCTCCCGAGCCGGCTCGCATCCCCTCGGGCGAGGGGCTGACATGAAGCACGCCGTACAGCGACTGCACTTCGTCGGCATCGGCGGTGCCGGCATGAGCGGTATCGCCGAGATCCTGCACAACCTGGGCTTCACGGTCAGCGGGTCGGACGCGCTCGAGAGTGCGACGACCGAGCGGCTGCGCGCGCTGGGTCTGCGCGTGGAGATCGGCCATTCGGCGCCGCACATCGGCGATGCGCAGGCGCTGGTCACCAGCACGGCGGTCGCGGCCGACAACCCCGAGGTCGTCGCCGCGCGTGCGCGCCAGGTCCCCATCGTGCCGCGCGCCGTCATGCTGGCCGAGCTGATGCGGCTGCGCCGGGGCATCGCCATCGCCGGCACGCACGGCAAGACGACGACCACGTCGCTGGTCACGGCCATCCTGGTCGAAGCCGGGCTCGACCCGACTTTCGTCATCGGCGGCAAGCTGAACGCGGCCGGCGCGAACTCGCGGCTGGGTCAGGGTGAGTTCATCGTCGTCGAGGCCGACGAGAGCGATGCGTCCTTCCTGAAGCTCAGCCCCGTGCTGGCCGTCGTCACCAACATCGACGAAGACCACATGGACACCTACGGCCATTCGGTGGAGAAGCTGCACGCGGCCTTCGTCGAGTTCCTGCACCGCATGCCGTTCTACGGTGCGGCCGTGCTGTGCGCGGACGATGCCGGCGTGCAGTCGGTCCTCGGACGCATCGAGCGCCCGGTGGTGACCTACGGCCTGTCGGCCGGCGTCAGCGTGCGTGCCGTCAACGTGCAGCCACTGGCCGGCGCGCAGATGCGCTTCACCTGCCAGCGCGAAGGCGCGGCGGACCTGGACGTGCTGCTGAACCTGGCCGGCGAGCACAACGTGCGCAACGCGCTGGCCGCCATCGCCATCGCGACCGAACTGGACTGCGCGGAGGCGGACATCCTGAAGGCGCTCGCGAACTTTTCTGGCGTGGGCCGCCGCTTCGAGAAGCATGGCGAATGGCCCGCCGCCGACGGTGGCCGCTTCGAGCTGGTCGATGACTACGGCCACCACCCGGTGGAGATGGCCGCGGTGCTCGCCGCGGCGCGCGGCGCCTACCCGGGGCGTCGGATCGTGCTGGCCTTCCAGCCGCACCGCTACACCCGCACGCGCGACTGCTTCGCCGACTTCGTGCGGGTCATGAAGGGGGCCGACGTCGTGCTGCTGACCGAGGTGTATGCGGCGGGCGAGGCGCCCATCGCGGGCGCGACCGGCGCGGTGCTGGCCGAGGCCGTCGGCACGCCCCACTTCGTCGCCGGCGTGGCCGACATGCCGGCGGCGCTCGCCGCGCTGACGCGCGACGGCGACGTCGTCATCGGCATGGGCGCCGGCTCCATGAGCAGCCTGCCGGGCCGCGTGGCTCAACATTTCTCTCAAGGAGCATCGGCATGAGCTCGTCGCCGATCGATCTGAACATCGACGCCCAGTCCCTCGGCAAGGTCGCCGTGCTGTTCGGCGGCACCAGCGCCGAGCGGCCTGTGTCGCTGATGAGCGGCCACGGCGTGCTGGATGCGCTGCGGGCCGTCGGCGTGGACGCCCATGCCTTCGACCCCGCCGACCGGCCGCTGCAGGCGCTCAAGGACGACGGCTTCGACCGCGCCTTCATCGCGCTGCACGGCCGCGGCGGGGAGGACGGCACGCTGCAGGGCGCGCTGGAATGGCTGGGTGTGCCCTACACCGGCTCCGGCGTGACGGCCTCCGGCGTCGCGATGGACAAGACCATGACCAAGCGGCTGTGGGCCAGCGAGGGCCTGCCGACGCCGCAGTACCTGGCGCTGGCGCGCGCCGAGCTGACGCGCGAACGCGTGCGCACCATCCCCGATGAGCTGGGCCTGCCGGTCGTCGTGAAGCCGCCGCACGAAGGCTCCAGCATCGGCATCACCAAGGCGATGGGCTACTCGGACATGCAGGGCGCGGTCGAGCTGGCGCTGGGCTTCGACGATGAACTGCTGTTCGAGCAGTGCATCGAAGGCCCCGAGCTGACCTGCGCCGTGCTGGGCGAAGGCGAGGGCGCCATCGCGCTGCCGCTGATCGAGATCCGCGCCGAGGCCGGCAACTACGACTTCGCCAACAAGTACGAGACCGACACGACGCAGTACGTCTTCGGCTCGCTGCCCGCCGCGCTGGAAGCCGAGATCGCGCAGATCGTGCTGAAGGCCTACCGCCTGCTGGGCTGCCGCGGCTGGGGCCGCGCCGACCTGATGCTGCGCAAGCGCGACATGAGGCCCTTCCTGCTGGAGATGAACACCAGCCCGGGCATGACCTCGCACTCGCTGGTGCCCAAGGCAGCCGCGCAGGCAGGCGTGTCGTATCCGCAACTCTGCCTGTGGCTGCTGTCACAGGCGCGACTCGACAGGACATGAACTCCGCCGCCGCCACCGCCGCGCTGCCTGCCGACATCCGCCTGATGAATGCGGTGTCGGCGCTGCTCGTCGCTGCGTTGCTGGCCATGGCGGTGTGGGGCGTGATGCGCTGGGTGGTGCGCCTGCCGGCATTCAACCTGCGCGCCATCCAGGTCGAGGGCGACGTTTCCCGCAACGGCACGGCGTCGCTGCGGGCCAATGCGCTGCCGCGGCTGCAGGGCTCCTTCCTCAGCCTGAACCTGAAGGAAGGCCGCGCGGCGTTCGAGGCCGTGCCCTGGGTGCGGCACGCGCAACTGCAGCGCGTCTGGCCGATGACGCTCAAGGTGAACCTGGAAGAGCACCGCGCCGCGGCCTACTGGGAAGCGCGGGCTGATGGCGCGGATGCCGCCACCGAATCCGCCATGGAGCGCGGGCTGGTCAACACCTTCGGCGAAGTCTTCCAGGCCAACCTGGGTGACGTGGAGGACGAAGACCTGCCGACGCTGGCCGGCCCGGCGCACACGGCCGGCGTCATGCTGCAGATGTGGCGCGCGCTCGCCCCGGCCGCCGAACGCCTGGGTGAAAGCATCGAACGGCTGGATCTGTCGGGCCGCGGCTCCTGGCGCGCGACCTTGGCCAGCGGCGCCGTCATCGAGCTGGGCCGCGGCAGCGAGGCCGAGGTCGGTGCCCGCTTCGGTGAATTCGCGCGCTCCATCACGCAGGTCACCACGCAATACCACAGCCCGCTGCTGTCGGCCGACCTGCGCCACGCCGATGGTTACGCGGTCAGGCTGCGCGGCGTGACGATACAAACTCCGGGTAAACCCGCAAATAGAAAACGTTGAGGACGGACATGGCCAAGGAATACAAGGATTTGGTCGTCGGTTTGGATATCGGCACCGCCAAGATCATGGCCGTCGTGGCCGAGGTTTTGCCGGGCGGGGATTTGCGCATCGCCGGATTGGGCGTGGCGCCGTCGCATGGCTTGAAGCGCGGTGTCGTCGTCAATATCGATGCGACGGTGCAGTCCATCCAGCAGGCCCTCAAAGAGGCCGAAATGATGGCCGACTGCAAAATATCCAGGGTCTACACGGGGATCACCGGCAGCCATATCCGCGGCCAGAACTCCACCGGCATGGTCATCGTGCGCGACAAGGAGGTCACGCCGGTGGACGTGACCCGGGTGGTGGAAACCGCCAAGGCCATCAATATTCCCAACGATCAGCGCCTGCTGCTGGTCGAGCCGCAGGAGTTCGTCATCGACGGCCACGAGGTGAAAGAGCCCATCGGCATGAGCGGCGGCCGCCTGGAGGTCAAGGTGCATATCGTCACCGGCGCGCAGAGTGCGGCTGAAAACATCGTCAAATGCGTGCGCCGCTGTGGTTTGGAGGTCGATCAGCTGGTTTTGAACCCCAGCGCGTCCAGCCACGCCGCGCTGACCGCCGACGAACGGGACCTGGGGGTTGCGCTGGTGGATATCGGCGCCGGCACCACCGATGTGGCGATATTCACCGGTGGCTCCATCCGCCATACCGCCGTCATCCCGATTGCCGGCGACCTGATCACCAGCGATATCGCGATGGCGCTGCGCACGCCGACCAAGGACGCCGAGGAAATCAAGGTCGAAGATGGCGTCGCCAAGCAGCTGCTGGCCGACCCGTCCGACCAGGTGGAGGTGCCGGGCCTGGGCGACCGTAGTCCCAGGATGCTGTCCAAGCAGGCGCTCGCGGGCGTCATCGAGCCGCGCGTCGAGGAAATCTTTTCCCTCGTGCACCAGGTCATCCGCGAGAGCGGGTATGAGGAATTGCTGTCCTCCGGCATCGTGTTGACCGGTGGATCGGCCGTCATGCCGGGGATGGTGGAACTCGCCGAGGATATTTTTCTGAAACCTGTCCGGCGCGGCCTGCCCACCTATTCCGGCGCCCTTTTCGACATGGTGGCCAACCCGCGATCCGCCACCGTCATGGGCCTGCTCGAAGAAGCCCGGCTGTCGCGCACCCGGGGTTTCAAGGCGGCGCAGCAGGCCGGCTCGGTGCAAACCCTGCTCGGCCGGATCAAGGATTGGTTCATGGGAAGTTTCTGACCCCTAGATCGATTGCGACAAATCGCAAAAAAGTTGTTTCAGTACTAGTCATTCTTTATGTGCCCGAGGCACAATTGCAGTAGGAGGTTTGATATGCCCATCGAGATGATCGAAGAGTTTGACCAAGGCACCCAAATCAAGGTGATCGGGGTCGGTGGTGGCGGCGGCAATGCCGTGGACCACATGATCGCCCAGGGCGTTCAAGGGGTTGAATTCATCTGCGCGAATACCGACGCGCAGGCACTGAATCGCTCCAAGGCCGACCAATTGCTGCAACTCGGCTCGACCGGCCTCGGCGCCGGCGCCAAACCCGAAATGGGCCGGGCCGCAGCAGAAGAGGCGGAAGCCCGCATTCGCGAGTCCATCGCGGGCGCCAATATGTTGTTCATCACGGCCGGCATGGGCGGCGGTACCGGCACGGGTGCCGCGCCGGTGATTGCCCGCGTCGCCAAGGAAATGGGCATCCTGACGGTCGGCGTCGTCACCAAACCCTTCGAATTCGAAGGCGGCCGCCGCGCCAAGGCCGCCGACACCGGCCTGGCCGAACTGGAAGCCAACGTCGACTCGCTGATCGTCGTGCTGAACGACAAGCTGCTCGATGTGCTGGGCGACGACGTGACACAGGATCAGGCCTTCGCGCACGCCAATGACGTGCTGAAGAACGCCGTTGGCGGCATTTCGGACATCATTCACATCCCGGGCCTGGTCAACGTCGACTTCGAAGACGTCAAGACCGTGATGAGCGAGCCCGGCAAGGCCATGATGGGCACGGCCCAGGCCACAGGCCCGGACCGCGCCGCCAAGGCCGCCGAAGCCGCCGTCGCCTGCCCGCTGCTGGAGGGCATCGACCTGTCCGGCGCGCGCGGCGTGCTGGTGCTGATCGCCGCCGGCCGCGGCAATTTCAAGCTGAGCGAGTCGCGCAACGCGATGAACGCCATCAAGCGTTATGCGTCGGACGAGGCGCATGTCATCTTCGGCACCGCCTACGACGAGAGCCTGGGCGACGCGCTGCGCGTGACCGTCATCGCCACTGGCCTGACGGCGGGCCGTGCCCGCCAGCAGGCGCCGCTGCAGGTCGTGCAGACCCAGACGGTGGTGCGCAACGGCACGGACGGCATGCCCGTGTTGACCAATGCCGTCGCCATGGCCACGCCGAATGCGCCGCAGACCGGCGGTGTGGGCCTGGGCCTGGGTGATTTCGCGAATGCCAACGTGCCCAGCGTGTGGCGCCACGGCCGTTCGGGCAGCGCCGCCGCCAAGGTGGAAGCGCTGTCGTCCAACGGCATGGACGAGATCGAGATCCCGGCCTTCCTGCGCAAGCAGGCCGACTGAGTCCCGCAGCACGCGTCGACGGGCGCTTGACGGCAGGGATGCAAGCCGCAAGGGCTCGCACCGCGAAGGCGGGCGAGCCCTTGTCCTTTTGCGCTCAGCGTGCCGCTGATGCGATGGCCGATGCCCGCGCCGCGCGCCCCAGGCTGAACGCCGCGACCACCGCGGCGGCCAGCATGACGGCCGCTAGCGCCGTCGCGCGCGGCATCGGCAGCGCCGCCACGACGCCGGTGCCCACGGCCGCTGCGGCCATCTGCAGGAAGCCCAGCAGCGCCGAGGCCTGGCCGGCCTGGGCCGCAAACGGCGTCAGCGCGGCGGCGGTGCCCACCGGCATCGCCAGGCCCATGCCGAGCAGGAAGACGCAGGCCGGCACCGCGAAGCCGGCCAGGCCCAGGCGCAGGCCCAACGTGCCCGCTGCCAACATCAGCACCCCGCCCAGCGCGGCCAGCCACACGGCCCGGCGCAGCACGGCCGCCGAACCCAGCCGCTGGGCCCAGCGCGGCGCGAGCCGCCCTGCGGCGAACACGACGAACACCGTCGCCGCGAAGAAGCTGCCCACCTGCAAGGCGCCGAGCCCGAAGTCCCGGCTCAGCACGACGGGCGTCGCGGCGAAGAACGCGAACAGCGCGCCCATGATGGCCGCCACGGCCAGCGCCGGGCGCATGAAGCGGCCGTCCCGCGCCAGCGCCACATAGCCCAGGGCCACCGCGCCGACCGGCTGCTGCCGCCGCAGCGCCGGCGGCAGCGTCTCGCCGACGATGCGCACATAGGCCAGGCCCACCGCCACGCTGGCGACGAGCAGCACGCCGAAGACGGCGCGCCAGCCGAAGGCCTGCTGCACGAGGCCGCCCAGCAGCGGCGAGAAGCCCGGCGCCGCCGCCATGACGACCATGATGCTGCCCAGCAGCCCGGCGAGCTGCGGGCCCTCGAACCGGTCGCGCGCCGCGGCGCGGGCCAGCACGGAGGCGGCCGCCACGCCGGCGGCCTGCACGGCGCGGCCGGCCAGCAGCAGGCCCAGGTCGGGCGCGGTGGCGCACAGCAGCGTGCCGGCGATGAAGGCGGCCAGGCCGCCCAGAACGACGGGCCGGCGGCCGATGCGGTCCGACAGCGGCCCGACGATCAACTGGGAACCCGCGAACACGGCGAGGAACAGGCTGAGCACGGCCGTCACGCCGGCGTCCCCGGCCTTCAGCTCGCTTGCCATCGCCGGCAGCGAGGGCAGCAGGATGTTGCTGGACAGCGTCGCCAGCGCCGACAGCGCGGCCAGCGTCAGCAGCCAGCGGCGCGGCACGCCGGCGCTCACGCGCGGCCTTCGGCGACGAAGGCGACGCTGCGCGCGATGACGTCGGCATCGCCCAGCACACGGCGGTGCCCCAGGCCCGCCACGCGCTCGAAGCGCGAGTCTGGCCAGGCCGCGTGCAAGGCCTCGGAGGCCGCGACCGGCACCGTGCGGTCCTCGGGGTCGTGGACGATGAGGCCGGTGTGACGCAGGCCGTGCCGCAGTCGCTCCAGGTCCACGCAGCCGATGGGCGAGCCGATGAAGCCCTCCACCCAGCCGGCGAATGCGGCGGCCTCGGCCGGCGCCAGGCCGTGCGCGCGCGCCAGGCCCCGGACCATGGGCGTCAGCGACGACGGTCCGGCGAGGTGCACGCTGCGCTGGACCTGCAGCCCGTGCGCGAACGCCCACAACGCGGCCGCCGAGCCCATCGAGTGGCCGATGACGGCGTGCACGGGGCCGATGTCCGCCGCCAGCGAGCGCAGCGCGCGGCCGGCATGCACGACGCTGGCCGCATGGCCGGTGGAATCGCCATGGCCGGGCAGGTCGAACAGCGTCACCGAGAAGCCGGCCGCGAGCAGGGCCGGCGCGAAGCCCAGCAGATGGGCGCCGCGGCTGTTCCAGCCATGCACCAGCACCACGCGCGGCCCGCGGCCCAGCGTCCAGCGCGCGAGCTTCAGGCCTTCATGGCGCAGCGGCGGCTCGGCCGCGCCGACCAGCGCGCTGCGCTCGGCGGCGCTCAGCGGCACGCGCTCGGGCGCGGAGAACGCATGCCGGGCGGCGGCCATGTGGCCGTCGGCATGGGCAGCGAGGGCAGGGGCGTCGATCATGGCGGTCTCCCGGTGTCAGCCGGCGTAGGCCGGCGTGGCGCCCGACAAGCTCTGCTTGACCTGGCGGCTGATGTCATCGGCCAGCACCTCGAAGGCGCCGGCTTCCAACTGCGCCAGCGCCAGGCGGGCGACGTCGGCCGGGGCGGACTTGGGCGCGTCCAGGCCGCGCGTCATGTCGGTGTCCATGTAGCCCACGTGCAGGCTGGTCACCTGCGTGCCTTGGCTGCGCAGCTCCGCGCGCAGGCCGTTGCTCAGCGCCCAGGCGGCGGCCTTGCTGACGCTGTAGGGCGCCGAGCCGGGCAGCGTCACCCAGCTGAGCACGGACAGCACGTTCAGCACCGCACCGCCGCCGTTGGCCTTCAGCACCGGCGCGAACGCCTGGGTCAGCGACCACAGGCCGAACACGTTGGTCTCCAGGTGGCGGCGGGCCACGTCGATGGCGCCTGTGGCCAGCGAGCCGGCGGACTGGGAGATGCCGGCGTTGTTGATCAGCAGCGTCACGTCGCCGCACTGCGCGGTGGCCGCGGCGATCTGGGCGGCGTCGGTCACGTCCAGCGTGACGGGCACGACGCCGGGCAGGTCCACGCTGGCCGCGTCGCGCGCCGCGGCATAGACCTTGGCGGCGCCGGCCGCCAGCGCGGCCTGCGCGAAGGCGCGGCCGAGGCCGCGGTTGGCGCCGGTGATGAAGACGACGGCGTTCTGGAGCTGCATGGCGGGTCCTTGTCGAGGGTGAATTTATTCATGTCGGTTGACATGATTGATATAAATGTCGATCAACATCTAAAATGCGTCAAGCCTTTACCGGCAAAACCCTCTCAGAACTCAGGAGACCGCCATGAAGGTCACCCGCGCCCAGGCCGAACAGAACCGCGAACGCATCCTCGACAGCGCGGCGCAGCTGTTCCGTGAGCGCGGCGTGGACGGCGTGGGCCTGAACGAGCTGATGCAGGCCGCCGGGCTGACGCGTGGCGGCTTCTACGGGCACTTCGAGTCCAAGGAAGACCTGGTCGCGCAAGCCGCCCGGCGCGCGCTGGCGGGCAACGTGGCGCAGCGCCGCAGGATGGCCGACAAGGGGCTGGCGTCCTGGGTCAGGACCTACCTGTCGGACGCGCACTGCCTGCGCGTGGGCGACGGCTGCGGCCTGACGGCGCTGGCCGCGGACGCCGCGCGCGGCGGCGAGGCCATGCAGGCCGTCTTCGGCGAGGGCGTCGAGAACTTCGTGACGGCGCTGCAGGCGCTGATGCCTGGCACCACCGACGCCGAGCGCCGCACGCAGGCGCTGGCCCGCGTGGCGACGCTGGTGGGCGCGTTGCTGCTGGCGCGCGCGGTGGCCGATGAAGGCCAGTCGCGCAAGCTGCGCGAGGCGGCCATCGACGCTGTGCTGGCCGGCACCGGCTGACCGGCCGCCGCTCGCGCACCAGCGGTCGTCGCGCGGGTGCGGCGCCCGCCCCCCTGTGGCATGCTCGCGCCCCATGTCAAAGCCCCGCCGCCGCTGCAATGCCTGAAGTCAGGGACTTGCTGCGCGGCTGGCTGCTGCTGTGGGCCGTGGCGCTGTGCCTGCCCGCGCTGGCCCAGCGTCTGCCGCAGCCGAACGCGCGTGCCGAGGTGCCGACCGCCGCGCCCACCGAGATGGCCACCACCGGCTTGACACGCGCCCAACTGGACGCCTGGTGGGCCGAACTGCGCCGCCATGCCGTGAGGGGGGGCGACCACCTGGCGCTGCCAGCGGCGCTGCTGCCGCCCGCGGACGCCGCGGCCTGGGCGCCTGTCGCGATGCCGGACGTGCGCTCGCGGCCCGGCGCCGCGGTGGTCAGCGATGCGCGCGGCTACGAGATGCGCTGGTACCGCGTGCACGTGCCGTCGGGCGGCGACGAGCCGATGGCGCTGTACCTGCCGCGCCTGGTCACGCTGTCCGCTGCCGTGCTGGCCCGCACGCCGCAGGGCTGGCAGCTGCTGCTGGACAACCAGCGTTCGGAGCGCGAGCAGTGGGTGCAGCCCATCTGGCTGCCGCTGCCCGGCGTGCAGGCCGACGGCATGGAGCTCGTCGTCGCGTTGCCGGTGCCCAGGGGCAGCTACCACGCGGTGTCGCGCATCTGGGTCGGCCCGCGCGACGTGCTGGAGAAGCGCTGGCAGTGGCGCGTGCGCCTGCAGAACGGCCTGCCGCAGGCCGTCAGCCTGACGCTGGCCGTGCTGGGCCTGTTCGCGCTGACGCTGTGGCTGCGCCGCCCCGGCGAGGCCATCTACGCGCTGTTCGCGCTGGCGGCCGCGGCCTGGATGGTGCGCAACCTGCATTACTACGTCAGCATGCCGGCGTCGCCGGCCGGGCAGGACTGGTTCTGGTGGGCCACGCATGCATCCATGGCCTGGGTCATGCTGACGGCGCTGCTGTTCGCGCTGCGCTTCGCGCACCGGCGCTCGCCGCGGCTGGAGCGGGTGCTGATCGTCAGCGTGCTGGCGGTCAGCCTCGTCAGCGTGCCGCTGTGGCTGCGCCAGGTGGACATGGTCGTGCTGCAGTACGCGGTGACGGCGGCGGTCGCCGGCGTGGGTGCCGCCTGGGTGGCCTGGCTGGCCTGGCGCGAGCGCCGCAGCGAGCTGCGCCTGATGGCGCTGGCGCTGGCTGTCGCCATCGTGCTGGGCGGGCACGACCTCGCCGTGCTGGCCGGCTGGGCCTGGGTCGAGCACATCTTCCTGATGCCGTTCGGCACGCTGATCGTCATGCTCAGCTTCCTGCACGCCGTGCAGCGCCGCTACGTCGGCACCGTCGAGCAGGTGCAGGCCGAGAACAGCCAGTTGCAGGAGAACCTGGACGAGCAGGTCTCGGTGCTGCAGATGCAGAACGCGCAGTTGCGCGAGGCCGAGCGGCAGCAGGCGCTGCTGCTGGAGCGCCAGCGCATCATGGCCGACATGCATGACGGCCTGGGCTCCTCGCTGCTGTCGGCGCTGGTGGCGATGGAGCAAGGCAGCATGTCGCACGAGCAGTGCGTGGAGGTGCTGCGCGAATGCGTGGACGACCTGCGGCTGGTCATCGACTCGCTGGAGCCGGTGGGCCACGACCTCGTGTCGCTGCTGGCGACGATGCGCTACCGCCTGGGCAAGCGGCTGCAGATGGGCGGCCTCAAGCTCGACTGGGACGTGCAGGACCTGCCGCCGCTGGCGTGGCTGGAGCCGCCCGATGCGCTGCACGTGCTGCGGCTGATGCAGGAGGCGCTCAACAACGTGCTCAAGCATGCCCGCGCCGGCCGCGTGCGCCTGGTGACGCGCCACCACGGCAGCTACGTCGAGATCCGTGTGGAAGACGACGGCGCGGGGTTCGACCTGCAGGGCATCCAGCACGGCCGGGGCCTGAAGAGCCAGATCAAGCGCGCCCAGCGGCTGGGCGGCAAGCTGCGCATCGACTCGTCGCCCGGCCATGGCACGCGGCTATCGCTGCGATTGCCCGTGGAGCGCAAGAATCCGGCTTGATCCTGGGACAATCCCGCAGATGAATCCGCCCCCACGCTCGCTTCGCTCTCTGCCCCCCACGGGGGCGCGTCAGTGCCTTCGGACGGCCGGGCGCCACTGACATGGTCAAGCAACGCACCCTGAAGTCGATCACGCGCGCCGTGGGCGTCGGCATCCACAGCGGCCAGCGGGTCGAGTTGACGCTGCGCCCCGCGCCGCCGGACACCGGCATCGTGTTCCGCCGCGTGGACCTGTGCCCGCCGGTGGACATCCCGGTCGGCGTGCTGTCCGTCAGCGACACGCGCATGGCCACGACGATCAGCCCGGCAGGCGACCCGGGTGCGCCCAAGGTGCAGACCATCGAGCACCTGCTGTCCGCCTGCGCGGGCCTGGGGCTGGACAACCTGGTCATCGACATCAACGCCGACGAGGTGCCGGTGCTGGACGGCTCGGCGGCGAGCTTCGTCTTCCTGCTGCAGTCCGCCGGGATCGTCATGCAGGACGCGCCCAAGCGCTTCCTGAAGGTGAAGAAGCCCGTCGAGATCCGCCAGGGTGAAGGCAAGCGGCTGATGTGGGCGCGGCTGGAGCCGCACCATGGCTACACGCTGAGCTTCGAGATCGAGTTCGACAACCCGGCCGTGGCCGCCACAGGCAGCCGCTTCGTGTTCGACATGGGCTCGGGCAAGTACAAGAAGGAGATCGCCCGCGCGCGCACCTTCGGCATGACCTCGGACATCGACCTGATGCGCTCGCGCGGCCTGACGCTGGGCGGCTCCATGGACAACGCCATCGTCGTGGACGACTACAAGGTGCTCAATGCCGAGGGCCTGCGCTACGACGACGAGTTCGTGAAGCACAAGATCCTGGACGCCATCGGCGACATGCAGGTCGCCGGCATGCCGCTGCTGGCGGCGTACACGTCGTTCAAGGGCGGGCACGCGCTGAACAACAAGCTGCTGCGCGTGCTGCTGGACGACCCCGAGGCCTACGAGGTCGTCACCTTCGACGACGAACGAGAAGCGCCCAAGGGCTTCGCCGAACTGGCACCGGCCTGGTAAGCGCCCATGGTCATCGCCCGCCTGCTCATCGGCCTGCTGCTGTTCTCGGCCATCGTCTGCTTTGCGTTCTCCATCGCTACCGGCCAGGTGCGCTGGCGCCGCATGGGCATCGTCATCATGAAATGGACGCTGATCGCGGGCCTGGCCTTCTTCGGCGTGCTCATCCTGGAGCGGTTGGCCGTCCTGCTGTGACACCCGTCACACGCAGCTGAGGGGCCCCCTCGGCTTGCGGGGATGGCAGCGCGGCGGGCCTTGCGCAGAATGCATTCACGGTCGCTGCACAACTCGCAGCGATCCAGTCCCGAGGCGCGCCACACGCCCGGGCGCCATGCGCGGAGAAGGCCGGGGGGCCGGGGAAGCGCAGTCGGTTGGAAAGAAGAGAGATTGATCGAAGTCCTTGGGCCGCTCCCGGTGGAGCGGCCCTTTTTTCGTCTGCGCGGCAAGCTGTCGGCGGGCTTGCGGAGCCGTTACGTCCGCTCACCGACACGCCGTCCGGCACGTCGGCCGGGCTTGCCGACCGGCGTTGAACACGCAGGCCAGCCGTCGCTGACCGCCAGAAAGGAACCCGAACATGAAGACCTCCCTGATTGCCTCCGCCGCCCTGGCCCTGCTGACCAGCGCTGCCTTCGCCCAGACCCCCGCTGCCGCCCCGCAGACGCCCGCACAGGCCACCGTGCAGCGCGACGTCAACCAGCAGCAACGCATCGAGAACGGCCTGCAGAGCGGCAAGATCACCACGCGTGAAGCCGGCCTGCTCGAACGCGACGAGGCCAAGGTCGACAAGCTGCAGGCCAAGGACTTGAAGGACGGCAAGCTCAGCCCCGCCGAGCGCCGCCAGCTGCGCGTCGCGCAGAACAAGGCCAGCCGCGACATCAAGACGGCCGAGAACAACGGCGTCAATGGCAATCCGCTGTCGGCCTCCAGCCAGCGCATGCAGGCCGACGTGCAGCGCAACGTGAACCAGGAAAAGCGCGTCGAGAACGGCCTGCAGACCGGTGCGCTGACGAAGCACGAGGCCGGCCGCCTGGAGCATGGCCAGGCGAAGGTGGACCATGCGGAAGCGCATGCCGCGGCCGATGGCCACGTGGGCACCGCCGAGCAGCAGCGCGTGCAGCGTGCGGAGAACCGCCAGAGCGCGCGCATCCACCGCGCCAAGACCAACGCCGCGACCGCGGGTTGATCGTCCAGTGAGCTGAACGGCGCCGAGGGGGTTCCCCTCGGCGCTTTTCGTTTCAGCCGCGTTGCAGCGTCACTTCAGCGCGTCGACCGCATTCACGACCGACACGCCCTGCAGCTGCGCGAGCCAATGGTCGAACCACGGCTTGTGCGCGGCGCCGACGATGGTGAGCACGCGGGCGCCGGGGCGTTCGCGGAAGGTCTCGCGGATGTTGGCCACCATGCGCAGGTTGCGGATGTCCCAGCCGGCCACCCACATCTCCGGGAAGCGCTCGGGCGTGCGGTGCTGCATGGATGGTTGCACGCCACCCCAGCCATCGATGCCCATGTTCGCGGGATCGTTGAGGAAGCGGTAGAGCGGCAGCAGGTCGTCGGCGCGCGCCAGTGCCGCCGTGGCCGCTTCACGCGCCTTCCGGTCCGGATAGCCCGCCGCCCAACTGGCCTGCACGGCCGCCCAGAAGCGCTTCTCGTCCGGCACCTGCACGTTGTCGCCCGTGTGGTTGTCGATGGCGTGGACGCGCGGCAGGCCCAGGCGCGCCGCCAGCCGCGCGCCGATCAGCAGGCTCTCGCTCTGCGACTGCATCAGCTGCCCCAGGCGCTGCGCCAGCGCGGCATCCAGCCCGTCGCCTTCGTGGCGTTCGGCGGCGGGCAACTGCAGCCACTGCGCGAGCGCGGAAGGCTCCTCCGCCGCGGCGAGGAAGAGCGCCGCGAGACGGCGCCGCTGCGCCGCGCTGGGTTGCCGGGGCCAGGTCTTGAGGGTGGTGTCGATGGCCTCGCTGGCGGCCGGAATGTCCAGGCCGGTGGCGGCCTGCGCCGCATCGGTGGACGCGCAGTTGTAGCCGCCGTCGTAGCGGCTCTTGAAGCGCCGCGCGGCGTCGCATTCCTCGCCAGACTGCTGCTCCACCGTGATCACGTCGGGCCGGAAGGCCGCCAGCTTCTGCAGCAGCGCCGCCAGGCTGTCCGGGTCCAGCGGCTTGCCGGGCAGGCCTTTCAGGTGCACGGTGCCGAGCACCAGCACCTGCGCCTTGGGGAATTGCATGTCCTTGTCCAGCGCGCTGAGATCGGGCGCGGCCCGGGCGGCGGACAGGCCGGTGATGGTGAAGGCAATGGCGAAGGCCAGATGGTGGCGGTGCATGGAACTCCTCGGCGTTGATGCGCGAGGGATTCTTCAGCGCCGCGAACGCCGTGTCCCGCCGGATGCGACGGGCTGCAGCCCCGGCGGCACAGGCCGTCGGATCGCGCGGATCAGCCCAGGTAGCGTCAGCCCAGGTAGCGGCTGCGCAGGTGCGCCTCGAAGTGCGCCGGGTTCAGCGCCTCGCCGCTGGCGCGTTGCACCAGCTCCGGTGTCTCGTAGCGGCTGGCCGCCTGCCAGACGTTCTTGGACAGCCAGGCGAACACGCCACCCAGCTCGCCCGCGGCGATCTGCGCATCCAGCGCCGGCTGCTGCGCACGCATCGTCGCGAACCACTGCGCGGCGTACATCGCGCCCAGCGTGTAGCAGGGGAAGTAGCCGAACAGCCCGGCGGGCCAGTGCACGTCCTGCATCGGGCCGTCCTTGAAGTTGCCGCGCGTGTCGATGCCCAGCAACTCGGCCATCTTGGCGTCCCAGAGCGCCGGGATGTCGTCTACTTCCGCCTGGCCTTCGATCAGCGCGCGCTCGATGTCGAAGCGCAGCAGGATGTGGGCGGGGTAGGTCACCTCGTCGGCATCCACGCGGATGAGGCCGGGCTGCACGCGCGTCAGCAGCTTGTTCAGGTTGCCGGCCTCGAACGCGGGCTGGTCGCCGAAGTGCTTCACCAGCAGCGGCGCCAGCAGGCCGGCGAACGCCGGGTGGCTGCCGAGCTGCATCTCGAAGCTCAGGCTCTGGCTTTCGTGGATGCCCATGGAGCGCGCGCGGGCGATCGGCTGGCCCAGCAGCGCGCGGGGCAGGTTCTGCTCGTAGCGGCCGTGGCCGGTCTCGTGGATGACGCCCATCAGCGCCGGCAGGAAGTTGTCCTCGCGGTAGCGCGTGGTCATGCGCACGTCCTCCGGCACGCCGCCGCAGAAGGGGTGCGTGCTCTCGTCCAGCCGCCCGGCCGCGAAGTCGAAGCCCATCAGCTGCATCGCGTCCAGGCCCAAGGCCTTCTGTGCCGCGATGGGGAAGGGGCCGACGGGCTCGATGACCGTCTCGGTGGCCTGCTTGGCGATGACGTCGCGGATCAGCCCCGGCAGCCACTGGCGCAGCGGCGCGAACGCGCGCTCCACGTCCGAACTGCGCATGCCGGGTTCGTAGTTGTCCAGCAGCGCGTCGTACCTGGACAGCCCCGCGCTCTGCGACAGGCACTCGGCCTCCTGGCGGGCGATGGCCAGCACCTCGCGCAGGTTGGGCGCGAAGCCCGCCCAGTCGTTGGCCGGGCGCTGGCTGCGCCAGGCGTGCTCGCAGCGGTTGTTGGCCAGGCTCTTGGCTTCCACCAGCGCCTGCGGCAGCGCGTTGGCGGCGCGCCAGGCGCGGCGGATTTCGCGCAGGTTGGCGCGCTGCGTGTCGTCCAGCGGCTCGGCGGCGGCTGCGTCGAGCAGGCCGGCCAGGGCCGGGTCGGTGGCGAGCTGGTGCAGCAGGCCGTCCATCTCGGCCAGCGCCAGGCTGCGCGCCTCGTTGCCGTTGGCCGGCATGTTGGCGGCCTGGTCCCACTGCGCGATGGACTGCAGATGGGCGAGGCGGTGCTGGCGCAGCTGGCGCGACGCGAGGTCTTGATAAGCAGAGGTCATGTCAGTCGTACGCGAATGGGTGCGCCAGGATTCTGGGGCCGAGCGCCGGGCCGCTCCCAAGCCGGCCCGCGCTGGCGATGTGATTGCCGGTCGATCCGGCGGGCATCGCCGTCCCCCCGGGGGACCGACCAGACTGGCGCGCGTTCAGCGCCGCCAGGTTGGGCGAGGGGCCGCGTCACGACAGCCAACTCTCGGGAACAAGCCACAACAGCGCGGCGGTGTAGAAGATGAAGCGCAGGAACTTGCCCAGCGCCATGTAGCCCACGCAGGGCCAGAACGGCAGTTTCAGCCAGCCGGCCACGGCGCACAGCGGGTCGCCCACGACGGGCAGCCAGCTCAGCAGGCAGGCCTTGGGGCCGAAGCGCTGCAGCCAGCGCGCGGCGCGCGAGTGCTTGGGCTCGTGGTGCTGCACGGCCTCGACGGCCCGCTCGGCGCCATAGCCTATCCACCAGCTCGTCATGCCGCCCAGCGTGTTGCCCACCGTGGCGACGAGGATGACGGGCCAGAACATGCCCGGGTCGGCCTTGACGACGAGAAAGACCGCCGGCTCCGAGCCCAGCGGCAGCAGCGTGGCCGAGATGAAGGCGATGACGAACACCGCGACCAGGCCCACCTGGGGCAGGGCCAGCGCGGCGAGCAGGTCTTGGATGAGATGGCCGAGCCAGGCTTCCATGGGCGGCATTGTGTCCGGCCGCCGGTGGTGCGGCTGTAGGCCGGGACCTTCGACGACCCGCCCTGGCTACAATCTCGCCTCTTTTTTAAGCAGACTCCCACGTGCAGATCGGCCCCCATCAACTCTCCAACGCGCTCTTCGTCGCGCCGATGGCGGGTGTCACGGACAGGCCGTTCCGCCAGCTGTGCCGCCGCCTGGGCGCGGGCTACGCGGTCAGCGAGATGGTCACGTCGCGCAAGGAGCTGTGGAACAGCCTGAAGACCTCGCGCCGCGCCGACCACAGCGGCGAGCCCGGGCCCATCGCCGTGCAGATCGCCGGCACCGACGCCGCCATGCTGGCCGAAGCAGCCGTGCACAACATGGACCGCGGCGCGCAGATCATCGACATCAACATGGGTTGCCCGGCCAAGAAGGTCTGCAACAAGTGGGCCGGCTCGGCGCTGATGCGCAACGAAGCGCTGGCGCTGGAGATCGTCGAGGCGGTCGTCGCCGTCTGCGCGCCGCGCGGCGTGCCGGTCACGCTGAAGATGCGCACCGGCTGGAGTTTTGAGGAGCGCAACGCGCTGCGCCTGGCGCGGCTGTTCGAGGCCGCCGGCATCGCCATGCTGACCATCCACGGCCGCACGCGCGAGCAGGGCTACAAGGGCCTGGCCGAGTACGACACCATCGCCGCCGTGAAGGCCGCGCTGGCGATTCCGGTCGTCGCCAACGGCGACATCGACACCCCCGAGAAGGCGCGCGACGTGCTGGCCTACACGAAGGCCGACGCGCTGATGATCGGCCGCGCCGCGCAGGGCCGGCCGTGGATCTTCCGCGAGGTGGCGCACTTCCTGGCGACGGGCGAGCACCTGCCTGCACCCACGGTCATCGAAGCCCGCGACGTGCTCACCGAGCACCTGCACGACCACTACGGCCTGTACGGTGAACTCAGTGGAACGCGCAGCGCGCGCAAGCACATCGGCTGGGCCGTGCGTGGCCTCCCTGGCGGCGAGGACTTCCGCCAGCACATGAACACGCTGGAGCGCAGCGAGCTGCAGGTGCAGGCGCTGCGCCACTGGTTCGACGAACTCGGTCAGACCTTTGAGAGGCTGCCGCCTGCGCTGGCCGCCAACGACGACGAAGAAGCGCAAGGCCACGAAGCCTGTGCCGCCTGAAAACCATTCCGTTCCCTGTCATGAGTGCCCAGAAGAACACCCCGCCCAATCCCATCGACGCCTGCGTGCGCGAGAACCTCGAAGCCTTCTTCCGCGACCTCGACGGCCAGGAGCCGCACTCGATGCACGAGATGCTGGTCAAGCTGGTCGAGAAACCGCTGTTCGAGATCGTCATGCGCGAAGCCGGCGGCAACCAGAGCAAGGCCGCGCAATGGCTGGGCATCAACCGCAACACGTTGCGCCGCAAACTGACTGATCACAACATTGGCTGACCCTATGGCACTGACTGCACTTCTTTCCGTCTCCGACAAGACCGGCATCCTCGAATTCGCGCGCGAGCTGCACGCGCTGGGCGCCAGGCTGCTGTCCACCGGCGGCACCGCCAAGCTGCTGGCCGACGCCGGCCTGCCGGTGACCGAGGTGGCGGAGCACACCGGCTTCCCCGAGATGATGGACGGCCGCGTGAAGACGCTGCACCCCAAGATCCACGGCGGCCTGCTGGCGCGCTCCGACCTGCCCGAGCATGTGGCGGCGATGGCCCAGCACGGCATCACGCGCATCGACATCCTGGCCGTCAACCTCTACCCGTTCGAGGCGACCGTCGCCAAGCCCGGCTGCACGCTGGAGGACGCCATCGAGAACATCGACATCGGCGGCCCGGCCATGGTGCGCAGCGCGGCCAAGAACTGGCGTGACGTGACGGTGCTCACCGACGCGGCCCAGTACGCCGCGGTGCTGGACGAGCTGAAGGCGCACGGCAAGACCAGCGACAAGACGCGCTTCGCTGCGTCCGTCGCCGCCTTCAACCGCATCGCGCAGTACGACGCCGCGATCAGCAACTACCTGTCGGCGCTGCAGGAGGACGGCAGCAAGGCCGAGTACCCCGCGCAGATGAACTCGACGTTCGTGAAGGTGCAGGACCTGCGCTACGGCGAGAACTCGCACCAGAGCGCGGCCCTCTACCGCGACCTGTTCCCCGCGCCTGGCTCGCTGGTCACCGGCAAGCAACTGCAAGGCAAGGAGCTGAGCTACAACAACATCGCCGACGCCGATGCCGCGTGGGAGTGTGTGAAGAGCTTCGCCACCCCGGCCTGCGTCATCGTCAAGCACGCCAACCCCTGCGGCGTGGCCGTCGCGGCCAACCCGGCCGAGGCCTACGCCAAGGCGTTCAAGACCGACCCCACCAGCGCGTTCGGCGGCATCATCGCCTTCAACCGTGAGATGGACGGCGCCGCGGCCCAACTCGTCGCCAAGCAGTTCGTCGAGGTGCTGATGGCGCCGGGCTTCAGCGCCGAGGCGCTGGAGATATTCAAAGGCAAGGCCAACGTGCGCCTGCTGCAGATCGCGCTCCCGCCGGGTGGCGCGCGCCCGTGGGACCACGGCCGCAACGCCGGCGACAGCAAGCGCGTGGGCTCGGGCCTGCTGCTGCAGACGGCCGACAACCATTTCCTGAAGCGCGAGGACCTCAAGGTTGTCACGACACTGCAGCCCACGGTGCAGCAGCTCGACGACCTGATGTTCGCCTGGACCGTGGCGCAGTACGTGAAGAGCAATGCCATCGTCTTCTGCGGCGGCGGCATGACGCTGGGCGTGGGTGCCGGCCAGATGAGCCGCCTGGACTCGGCCCGCATCGCGTCCATCAAGGCGCAGCACGCCGGCCTCAGCCTGACCGGCTCGGCCGTGGCCAGCGATGCGTTCTTCCCGTTCCGCGACGGGCTGGACGTGCTGGCGGATGCGGGCGCGAGCTGCGTCATCCAGCCGGGTGGCTCCATGCGCGACGACGAGGTCATCGCCGCCGCCAACGAGCGCGGCATCGCGATGGTGCTGACGGGCGTGCGGCACTTCAGGCATTGAGCATGCCCCTCGCCCAGCGTCGCCTCGCTGGACGCGGGCGATGCTGGTCGGTCACTCGAGGGGACGGCGATGCTCGCGGCATCGAGCCGCTCGCACATCGCCTGACGGGCCGGCTTGGGGCGGCCCGGCGCTCGGCCCGCAAACCCCACGCCCACGTGTCACCTGCGGGACTAGACGCAGTCCTCTAGTCCAGGGCCGCCCCCGTTGGGCGGCCCGTCAGTTGCGGTTAGCCTCTGCGGATTCGATCCAGAACCGGAGACAAGCCGATGGACACCGCATTGCAGGAGCGGCTGCACCTGGCGCTGCTCGCGCAGCGTCGCGCCTTCGAGGCCGAGCGCATGCCCAGCGAGGCGGTGCGCCGCGACCGCCTGGAGCGGCTGCTGGCGATGACGCGCCAGCACGGCGAGGCACTGGCCGCGGCGATGGCGCAGGACTTCGGCCACCGTGCGCGGCAGGAGTCGCTGCTGGCCGACATCTTCACCGTCGAGTCCGGCACGCGCCATGCGCTCAAGCACCTGCGCCGCTGGATGAAGGCGCGGCGCGTCGCCACGCCGCTGCACTTCCTGCCCGGCCGCAACGTGCTGATGCGCCAGCCGCTGGGCGTCGTCGGTGTCGTGTCGCCCTGGAACTACCCCTACTACCTGGCGATGGAGCCGGCCGTCGCGGCGCTGGCCGCCGGCAACCGCGTGCTGATCAAGCCATCGGAGCTGACACCGGCCACCGCCGAGCTGATGGCGCGCATCGTCGCCGAGCATTTCAGGCCCGAGGAGATGCTCGTCATCACCGGCGACGCCGACGTCGGCAAGGCCTTCACGCACCTGCCGTTCGACCATTTGTTCTTCACCGGCTCCACGGCGGTAGGCCGCCACGTGGCGCAGGCCGCCGCGAAGAACCTGACGCCGGTGACGCTGGAACTGGGCGGCAAGTCGCCCGCCGTCGTGGACCGCAGCGCCGACCTGAAGCTGACCGCCTCGCGGCTGGCCTTCGGCAAGCTCTTCAACGCCGGGCAGACCTGCGTCGCGCCGGACTACCTGCTGGTGCCGCGTGAGATGGTGGAGCCGCTGAGCCAGCAGATCCTGGCCGACATGCGCCGCATGTACCCGCACATCGCCGGCAATGCCGACTACACCAGCATCGCCACGCCGCGGCATCTGGCGCGGCTGCAAGGCCTCATCGCCGATGCCGCGCAACGCGGTGCGCGCGTGCTGCGCAGCCATGACGAGCACCCGGACGACCGCCGCCTCGTGCCCGCGCTGCTGCTGGACGTGCCGCCCGAGGCCACCGTCATGCAGGAGGAAATCTTCGGCCCGCTGCTGCCCGTCGTCGGCTACGACCAGGTGGACGAAGCGCTGGCCCACGTCAACCGCGGCGAGCGACCGCTGGCGTTGTACTGGTTCGGCAGCGACACCGATGCGCGTGACCGCGTCATGCGCGAGACGCACGCCGGCGGCGTGACCATCAACGACTGCCTGTGGCACCTGGGCCAGGAAGAGCAGCCCTTCGGCGGCGTGGGCGCCAGCGGCATGGGCTCGTACCACGGCGAGTGGGGCTTTCGCACCTTCAGCAAGGAGAAGCCGCTGTTCATCCAGTCTCGCTTCGCCGGCACGAAGCTGTTCCAGCCGCCTTATGGCGCCACTTTCACGAAGTTGCTGGCGCTGCTGCGCCGCATCGCCTGACCATGAGCGACACCACGCAATTCGATGAGACGCACGACGTCATCGTCATCGGCGGCGGCTCGGCCGGCGCGGCGCTGGCCGGGCGATTGAGCGAAGACCCCGGCACGAGCGTGCTGCTGCTGGAGGCCGGCGCCGACGTGACCAACTTCCTCGCCACGGTGCCCACCAGTGCCGTGCTGATGGTGCCCAGCAAGCTGCACAACTACGCGTTCCAGACCGTGCCGCAGGCGGGCCTGAACGGCCGACGCGGCTATGTGCCGCGCGGCAAGATGCTGGGTGGCTCGTCGGGCATCAACGCGATGGTCTACATCCGCGGCCAGCGCGAGGATTACGACCACTGGGCCGCGCTCGGCAACCCGGGCTGGGGCTGGAGCGACGTGCTGCCGTTCTTCATCCAGAGCGAGGGCAACGACAGCCTCGGCGCGCCGCTGCACGGCCGCGACGGCCCGCTGAAGGTGAGCCGGCTGCGCAGCGACAACCCGCTGCAGGACGCCTGGCTGGCGGCCGGCCGCGAGGCGGGCCACCCGATCAACGCCGACTTCAACGGCGACACGCAGGAAGGCGTCGGCATCTACCAGGTCACGCAGGACCGCGGCGAACGCTGCAGCGCCGCGCGCGCCTACCTGTGGCCGCACCGCGCCCGGCCCAACCTGCGCGTCACGGCGCAGGCCCAGGTGCAACGCATCCTGTTCGACGGGCGCCGCGCGGTGGGCGTGGAGGTCAAGGTGGCCGGCGTGCTGCGCCGGCTGCAGGCCCGCCGCGAGGTCGTGCTGTCGGCCGGGGCCATCCAGTCGCCGCAGCTGCTGATGCTGTCCGGCATCGGCGACGCCGCTCAACTACAGGCCCAGGGCATCGCCGTGCTGCATCACCTGCCTGGCGTCGGCGCCAACCTGCAGGACCACCCGGACTTCGTGTTCGGCCTGCGCAGCAGCACGCTGCACAGCTTCGGCCTGTCGCTGCGCGGGGGGCTGGCGTTCTGGCAGGCCGTGAAGCGCTACCGCGCCGAGAAGCGCGGCATGCTGACCAGCAACTTCGCCGAGGGCGGCGCCTTCCTGCGCACGGCCTTCGCGCCGGACCGGCCGGACATCCAGCTGCACTTCGTCGTCGCCGCCGTCGAGGACCATGCGCGCAAGCTGCGCTGGGGCCATGGCCTGTCCTGCCACGTCTGCCTGCTGCGACCGCGCAGCCGCGGCAGCGTGAAGCTGGCCGGCCGCGACGCGAATACCGCACCGCTGATCGACCCGGCGTTCTTCCAGCATCCGGACGACCTGGCGCAGATGGTGGCGGGCTTCAAGCTGACGCGCACGCTGCTGCAGCAGCCGTCGCTGCGTGCCTGGTGGAGCCGCGAGATGTGGTCCACCGAGACGCGCAGCGACGCCGACATCGAGGCGCTGCTGCGCCAGCGCGCCGACACCATCTACCACCCGGTGGGCACCTGCAGGATGGGCGCGGACGCGATGGCCGTCGTCGACGCCGAGCTGCGCGTGCACGGCCTGCAGGGTCTGCGCGTGGTGGACGCGTCCATCATGCCCACGCTGGTCAGCGGCAACACCAACGCGCCGGCCATGATGATCGCGGAGAAGGCCGCGCAGATGATGCAGGCCGCCGCCCGCCAACCCGAAGCCGTCGCAGTGGCCTGACCATGATCCTGGAGATCGCCCAACTGCAGGTGCGTCCCGGCCAAGGTGCCGAGTTCGAAGCGGCGTTCGCCCAGGCGCAGGCCATCATCGCGTCCATGCCCGGCTACCAGGGCCACGAGCTGCAGCGCTGCCTGGAGCGGTCCGACCACTACATGCTGCTGGTGCGATGGCGCACGGTGCATGACCACGAGGTGGGCTTTCGCCAGTCTGCGCAGTACCAGGAATGGCGTCGGTTGCTGCACCACTTCTACGACCCGTTCCCGACGGTGCTGCACTACCAAGGCGTCGCCGGCCCCGGCCTGTCAAGCGGCTGACGCGATGCGACCATGGCCTGCGCGGGGCGAGGCTGCCTGCCTGAGCGCAGGCTTGCGTCCTACACGTAAAGCCTTGAAACCGGACGGCCCGTCGTCAGATCAGCAGCGCAAACTGCCATCAGCCTGGGCGCGCGGCGCGCGGGCAGTGGTTCGAGGAGTGTTGCGATGAAGTTCCCCCGATTCCTGATGCTGTGCATGGCGCTGCTGTCCGCGCTGTGGATGGGCGCGGCGCAGGCGCTGCCGACGGTCGACGAAGTGCAGGCCGCCACGCAGCGCGGCGACTATGCCGGCGCCGAGAAGATGATGCAGGAGGTCGTCGCGGCCCGGCCCGACAGCGCCCGCGCGCACTACGTGCTGGCCGAGATCCAGGCGCACCAGCGCAAGTTCGACGAGGCCGCCGCGCAGGCGCGCCGCGCGCGAGCGCTGGACCCGGCCATCAAGTTCGCCGATGCCGCCAAGTTCAGCGCCTTCGAGCAGTTGCTGCAGCGCGAGCAGGCTGCGGCCGCCCGGTCCGCCGTGCCGGCGCCGGCCCTCGGCACGGCGCCGCCCGCCCGCGCGGCGCCCGCCGAACGCAGCAGCGGCGGCGGCGTGCCGCTGTGGATGTTGATCGTGGGCGCCGGCCTCTTCATCTGGCTGGCCGCCAGCTGGATGCGCCGCCGCACGGCCGCGCAGAGCCAGCCTGCGGTGGCGGGTGGCTACGGCATGAGCGGCGCCGGCTATGCGCCGCAAAGCTATGGCCCTCAGGGCTATGGTCCCCAGGGCTCCGGCGTGCCGCCGGCCGCGGGGGGCTCCGGCCTGATGGGCGTGGGCCTGGCGGCCGCAGGCGGCGTGGCGGCCGGCATGCTGGCCGAGAAGCTCATGCATGGCGGCAGCGACGAGCGCAGCCTGCCGCGTGACCAGGGGGCCGGCGCCGGTACCGGCAGCGGCCTCATTCCCGGCAGCTTCGACGGCGGCGGCAGCAACGCCGCGGCCGACGAGCTGAGCCGCCGCGACATCGACTTCGGCAGCGGCGACGGCTGGGGCGGTGGCGACGCCGGTGACGCGGGTGGCGGCGGCAGCGACGACTGGTAGGCCAGCCTCGCTGCGCGAGGGCGGGCCGCGATAATCCGGCCCCTATGACGCTCGCTGCCTTCACCGGCCAGGTGCTTTCCTTCATCGCCCGGCTCATCACCGGCGCGCAAGGCCACTGGAAGGGCTGCCCACCCCTGGCGGAGCAGCGCATCTACATCGCCAACCACCAGAGCCATTTCGATCTCGTGCTGATCTGGGCGGCGTTCCCGCACGAGTTGCGCGCGCAGACCCGCGCCATCGCGGCCAAGGACTACTGGACCAAGAGTGCGTTCAGGCGCTGGCTGACGACGGCCGTCTTCAACGCCATCTACGTCAGCCGCACGCGCAGCAGCCCCGACGAAGACCCGCTGGAGCCGCTGGCCGAAGCGCTGGCCGCGGGCGACTCGCTGGTGATCTTCCCGGAGGGCACGCGCTCCGCCCAGGGGCACCCGATGCCGTTCAAGTCCGGCATCTTCCACCTCGCCGAGCAGTTCCCGCACGTGCCGCTGATCCCGACGTGGATCGACAACGTGCAGCGCGTCATGCCCAAGGGCGAGGTCGTGCCGGTGCCCATCCTGTGCACGGTCACGTTCGGCGCGCCCCTCCAGCTGCGCCCCGGTGAGAGCAAGGCCGATTTCCTGTGTCGTGCCCGCGAGGCCGTCATGGAGCAGCGCCCCGACCCGGCAGCCGTCGGCCGCTTGGCGGAGGCGGACTGATGCGCTGGCTGCAAGCCTTGACCGCCAGCGAGCAGGTGGCCCTGCTCTTCGTCGTGCTGTTCGGCTTCCTGACGCTGCTGACGGTCGGCCTGTTCCTGAACTCGCTGCGCGAGCGTGAGGACGAGGAGGCTCGCCGTGCGTCCGAGCTGACCTGGGAGCGCGTGCGCCGCGACCTGCGCGCGGCCTGGATAGGCGGCAGCATGTTCTGGGTCGCGTGGATCTCGGGGCCGCTGGGCGCTACGCTGCTGTTCGCGCTGTTCTCGTTCCTCGCGCTGCGCGAGTTCATCACGCTGGTGCACACCCAGCGCAGCGACCACCGCACGCTCATCGTCGCCTTCTTCGTGCTGCTGCCGGTGCAGTACATGGTCTGCGGCACGCGCTTCTTCGACCTGTTCACGGTGTTCCTGCCGGTCTACGGCTTCCTCGCGCTGCCCATCGTCAGCGCGCTGGCCGACGACCCGCGCAGTTTCCTGGAGCGCAACGCCAAGATCCAGTGGGGCGTCATGGTCTGCGTCTACGGCCTGTCGCACGCGCCGGCGCTGCTGCTGCTGGACTTCCCCGGCTACACCGGCCGGGGCGCGTTCCTGCTGTTCTTCCTCGTCATGGTGGTGGCGGCCTCGCAGATCGCGCAGGAGATCGCCACCCGCACGCTGCGCCGCCGGCCGGTCGCGCGGCGCATCAGCCGCAGCTTCTCGATGCGGGCGTGGTGGATAGGCACGCTGACCGGCTCGGCCGCGGGCGGCCTGCTGTTCTGGATCACGCCCTTCAAGATCGGCCAGTCGCTGGCGATGGCCTTCCTCACCGCGGCCGCGGCGGGCTTTGGCGGCCTTGTCATGAAGGCGCTGAAGAAGGATGCCGGCGTGCGCTACTGGGGCAACCGCAGCTCCATCACGGGCGCCGTGGGGCTGCTGGACCGCATCGCGGTGCTGTGCTTCGCCGCGCCCGTGTTCTTCCACTCGGCGCGCTGGTACTTTGCCGGCGCGGCAAGATGAGGATGCCGCCCCTCGCCCCATCTCGCCGGGTTGAACGCGGGCGAGCGGCCGGCCCCAATGCCGCGGCTCCGGAGAAGCGATGAGGATTCTCGGCATCGACCCCGGTCTGCAGACCACCGGCTTCGGCGTCATCGACGCCGACGGCCCGCGCCTGGCCTACATCGCCAGCGGCACCATCAAGACCAACAGCGTCGCCACCGGCGACCTGCCCGCGCGGCTGAAGATCCTGTTCGACGGCATCCGCGAGGTCACGGCGCGCTACCAGCCGCAGTGCGCGGCGGTGGAGATCGTCTTCGTCAACGTGAACCCGCAGTCCACGCTGCTGCTCGGCCAGGCGCGCGGCGCGGCGCTGACGGCGCTGGTGTCCGCCGACCTGGCCGTCAGCGAGTACACGGCGCTGCAGATGAAGAAGGCCATCGTCGGCCACGGCCATGCCAAGAAGGAGCAGATCCAGGCGATGGTGCAGCGCCTGCTGAACCTGCCGGGCGTGCCCGGCAAGGACGCGGCCGACGCGTTGGGCCTGGCCATCATGCACGCGCATGCCCACACCAGCTTCGAGGCCATGAGCCGCAGCACGACGCTGGTGCGCCGCCAGCACGCGCTGTTCAAGGGTGGCAGAACCTACTGACGCACGTCAGGCGGTCGTGAGCTTGAGCCCGACGATGCCGGCCAGGATGAGGCCCACGCAGGCCAGCCGGGCGACGGTCGCCGGCTCGCTGAACAGCACCATGCCCAGCACCACCGTGCCGACGGCGCCGATGCCCGTCCAGACGGCGTAGGCCGTGCCCACCGGCAGCGTGCGCATCGCCACGCCCAGCAGCGCGACGCTGATGACCATCGCCGCCACGGTGGCGGCCGTGGGCCAGGGGCGCGAGAAGCCTTCGGTGTACTTCAGGCCGATGGCCCAGCCGACTTCGAACAAGCCGGCGATGATGAGAAGGAGCCAAGCCATGGGGTATCTCCCGGCGCGGTGCGCCCAGGTCCCGGGCCGTCCCGGAGGTGCAAGCGCTGGCGAGGTCGTCCGCGCCAGGGGGTTGAAGAGGTGTGGGGCGAAGTCTAGGCAGCGCGGCGTGGCCTGTGGCGCATGGCCCGGCATCGCCTGGGTGGTTGGGCCGCCACAGTTGCACGGGCAACAAAAAGCCCCGCCAAGGCGGGGCTGGTCATGGGCGACGGGCCGCTCAGATCTTGCGGCGGCGCGCCAGCATGCCGATGGCGCCCAGGCCGCCCAGCATCAGCGCCCAGGTCTCGGGCTCGGGCACGGCGGTGACGGTATAGCCACCGCTGCTTTCCAGGCCGGTGGTCGGCTGGAAGTGAAGGAAGGCGTCGGTGACATCCATGCTGCCGGACAGCAGGGACAGCGTGCCGGCGGCGTTGGTGCTGGTGTAGCTCAGGCCGAGGAACACGCCATCGGCGTAGTCGGCGGTGGCCGAGCCGTTCAGCGTGTAGGTCACCGAGTTGAAGTTCAGCGTGAACGCGCTCAGCGCGAGTTGTTCGAACGCCGAGCCGCTCACCTGGGCGGCGTTGAACGTGTAGCTGCCGGCGAAGGTCTGGCCCGACAGCGGGCCGGCATCGACGGTGCCGCTGAAGTTGAAGCTGTCGGCGTGGGCGGCCGAGGCGGCGATCAGCGCAGCGGCAGCGATCAGGTGGGGACGGAATTTCATGAGGGTGTCCTTGCGGGAAATCAGAACTTGAAGGAGGAGGCGTTGACTGCGGAGCAGCTCACGTTCTTGAGCTTGACGACCGGGCGCGAGGCGGCCGGGCCGGCGGCGCCATCGGGGTCGTAGCCGATCAGGCCGCCGTCGGCCTGCTGCGTGCACGTGACATGGCCGGTGGTCAGCGGCGCGCCGCTGGTGATGCCCACGTTGCGCAGCAGGTCGGTGAAGACCAGCAGGTCGATGCCCGGCTTGAAGTCGGTGATCGTGTCCAGGCCGTCCGCGCCGGTGCGGTAGACGAACTGGTCGCGGCCGCCGTTGCCGGTCAGCGTGTCGCGGCCCAGGCCGCCTTCGATGATGTCGTCGCCCGGCGTGCCGACGATGGTGTCCGCGCCGTCGGTGCCCTTGAGGGACTTGAACAGGTTCAGGCCCATCAGCATCGGGTCATGGTCGGACGAACGGAACGCGGTCGGCGTGTAGTAGTCCGGGCCGCAGGTCGCGCAGGCGGGCTGCTTGAATTCCAGGTTGTAGTCGATGATGGTCGGCTCGTCGGCGTTGATGTGCCAGGAAGTCGCGAAGGCCAGCTTCGGGGCCAGGCTGGCGGTGACGAAGCCGTGGTCCAGGCGACCGGAGCCGCCGTCGAAGATGTAGGACCAGTCCAGCGGATCGAAGCTCGACACCGCGTCGACGATGGCACCACCGCTGAGCAGCGCGTCGATGGGGTCTTCCTTCTGGTGCGCGTTGAAGTCGCCCAGCAGGATGACGTCAGGCGTGGACGTGCTGGCCTGCACCTGCGCCAGGAAGGTCTTCAGCTGCGCGATCTGCTGCGTGCGGGTGGCGTTCCAGCAGCCCTGCAGGCCGTCGTCGGTGTCGGCACCGCTGGTCGGGCAGGAGCCCTTGCTCTTCAGGTGGTTGACGATGACGGCGAACTTCAAGCCGTTGGGGGTGGCGAAGCTCTGCGCGAACGGCGGGCGGTTGTTGATCGCCGCCGGGTCGGCGATGGAGACGCCGTTCAGCGTCAGCTTGCCGGGCTTGTAGATCATCGCGACACGGATGGCGTCGGTGCCGGTGCCTTGCGACGGCGAGGGCACGACGGCATAGGTGTTGGCGCCCATGACGGCGTTCAGGCTGTCGACCAGGTGTTGCACGGCCACGTTGCCGTTGTTCTGGATCTCCATCAGGCCCACCACGTCGGCGTTCAGGCCGCTGAGGTTGGCGACGATCTTGGCGCGCTGGCGCTGGAACTCCAGCAGGCTGTCCGCACCGCGGCAGTTGCTGGCACTGGTGGCGCTGCCGAGCGTGCAGCCCTGGCCGGTCTGGCCCAGGTAGTTGCTGCCGTCGGTGAACGTCGTGAAGAAGTTCAGCACGTTGGCGCTGGCGATGCGCACGTTGCCGCCGCTGACCGGCGGCGCCGCGTCGCGCGGGTTGCTGCGCGCGATGGCCGGCGCCACGGTGGGCTGCAGGCGGTACATGACGGCGCCGGTGGTGGTGGCCGTGGCCAGGCCGAAGTCGATGACGCCGGTCACCTCGTCCAGCGTGTCGCCGGCGCGCACGGTGTTGTCCGCGCCGATGTAGGGCGTCGGGTTCACGTTCTGCAGCGTGCTGCCGTCGTCCAGCAGGAAGGAGCGGCGGGCGTTCTCGGCCTGCAGCGCGAGCGCGTCGGCACCCGGGCGGTAGACGTGCGTGGGCGTGTAGGCGCGGCCACCGGCGGACACGGTCAGCTGGCCGTAGCGGCCCAGGAAGTAGTTCTGCTGCACGGTCAGCGGGCCGCGGATGCGCACCAGCATGCCTTCGTAGGCTTCCAGGCCGCCGGCAGGCAGCGTGGCGAGGTTCACGTCGGCGGGCTGGATCTGGTAGCCGCTGCCCAGCACGGTGATGCCGGTGACGTTGGTCAGCTCCGTCAGCGGTGCGGCGAGGCTGGCGGCGTTGTTGGCGGCACCGGTGTTGTACTCGGTGACCGTGGCGCTCAGGCGCACGAGCTGGCCTTCGACGACCGTGGGCGCCGTGCTCGTGAAGACGTAGATGCCGTCGGAGGTCGCCGGGTCGCCGTCACCGACCGGGTCCTGCATGAAGAAGCCGGCGTTCGTGACCTTGGTGACGACACCGCTGGTGGTCACGGTCTGGCCTTCCATCGGGCTGCGTGCGCCCGAGCCCTGGATGGCGGGGATGGTCACGGTGCCGGCCACGGACACCTTGAAGGTGCAGCTGGCGGTCTGCGCGTCGTCGTTGTCCCATTTCAGGTTCAGCGTGTAGCTGCCGGCTGGCAGCGAGCCCGACACCTGGATGGCCTGCGACGCCGCCACGCCCTTGTCGGACGACGGCGTGAACGTGCCCAGCGTGATGCCGGTGGGCCAGGCGGTCGGCGACTCGATCTTGCTGGCGGACGTGACCTTGCTGTCGGCGTCGACGGCCGTCACGTTGAAGCTCGATGCCACGCCCGACGCGGCCGAGCTGTCCGGGCAGCTCGGCACGATGGGCTGGTTGATCGGCGTGCCGCCACCGCAGACGTTCAGCGGGCTGGTGGCGTTGCGCGGCGCGGGCGTGCCGGCGGCGAAGTCGGCCGCGTTGTTGTCGGTGTCGGTGCAGCCGTTGGCGGCGCGCAGGTGGGCCGTCGTGTTGGTCAGCACGGCGGCGACCGCGCCCTCGGTGGGGGTGGCCGAGGGGCCCCAGGAGATCACGTCCTCGGCGGCCGGCGCGGCACCGCTCAGCGCCGTCGTGCTCTTCACCAGCGCGACCTTGCCGGTCGTGCCCGACATGTTGATCGAACCCGTCAGCAGGTCGCCGGGCACGTCGACCGTGCCGCCGGTGCCTGCCGCTTCACGGACCAGGTAGTACTGGCCCGGCTGCAGCGTCGTGCCGGCCGGGATGGCCGTCGTCTGCCAGCTCGTGCCCGCGGCCGCCGCGTATTGCACCGACCAGCCGCCGATGTTCACCGCCGCGCTGCCGGCGTTGAAGAGCTCGATGAAATCCTGCTTGTACGTGGCGCCGGAGTTGCCACCGCCGCCGTACACCTGGCTGATGACGATGCCGCTGGTCGAGGCCAGCACGGCGGGTGCGGCGAACAGCGCCGCGAGCAGAGACACCAGGGGTTTGATTTGCATGACGGATTAGTAAGATTTGCTCAGGACCGGGCGCATGGTAGGGATGCTTGGTGACGATTTGATCCACCGCATTCGTGGGGGTGGTTCGGGGCATCGTCCCGGCCCATGTCGCCTGCACTGCTTTTGATCGGGGTTCTCACCTATTTCGGCCCGCTCCTGGTGCTGGCGAGGTGCGTTTCGCACGGTTCCGGGGCTCAGGGTTTGTACGTGAGGGGGAGGGAAAGTCCCTGGCCGGTGGTCGCGTCCGCGCTGGTTGCGCCGCAGCAGGTGTCAGGTCGTGCGCTGGCGGCGGTCTGCGTGGCAGCGCCGTTGCCGTGCGCGGTGCTGGACTTGGGGCAGATCGGGCTGGCGTCGCCGATGCTCAATGGGCTGCTGACGCGGCGACACTTCCTGGATGTTCGCCACTCCCGAGCTCTCCGCCCCGTCCAGCCTCTCCCGCATGCTCGCCGCCTTCATCCGCGAGCACTGGCGCAATTACGCCGCCGCCGGCGCGATGCTGAGCTGCATCGCGATGCTGACCGTCTGGATTCCGCGCCAGGTCGGCCATGTCGTCGACGACCTCGTGGCCGGCGGCCTGCAGGGCCCGGCGTTGATGACGCAGCTCGGCCTGCTGGTGCTGGCCGGCGCGGTCATCTACCTGCTGCGCGCGGGCTGGCGGCTGACGCTGTTCAAGGCGTCGTTCAAGCTCGGCGCGCGGCTGCGCACGCGGCTGTACGGGCGGCTGGCGCTGCAGGGGCCGGCCTATTTCCAGACGCAGCGCACCGGGGACCTGATGGCGCTGGCGACCAACGACATCGACACGGTGGAGCAGGCCGCAGGCGAGGCGATGCTGGCGGGCTTCGACGGTTCGCAGACGCTGATCCTGGTGCTGGCCATGATGACCCTCGCCATCGACTGGCGGCTGGGCCTGGCGGCGCTGCTGCCGTTCCCGCTGATGGCGGGGGCGTTCTGGTGGATCTCCAAGCACCTGCACCAGGCCGCGCAGGACTCGCTGACGCGCTTCGGCGACCTGAACCAGCAGGTGCAGGAGAGCCTGGCCGGCGTGCGCACCGTGCGTGCGCTGGGCCTGGTGGGGCGCAGCGAGGCGCAGTTCAGCGGCCTGGCCGACCGCGCGGCCGAGGCGAGCTTTCGCTCGCAGCGCTGGGAGGCGGCGTACGAGCCCGCCGTCGGCATGTGCCTGAGCGCGGCCACGGCCATCGCGCTGGGCGTGGGCGGCTGGCTGGTGGCGCGTGGCGAGATCACCATCGGCCAGTTGACGGCCTTCACGATGTACCTCGGCCAGCTGATCTGGCCGATGTTCGCGGCCGGTTGGGTGCTGGCGCTGCTGGAGCGCGGCCGTGCCGCCTGGACGCGCCTGGCGCCGGTGCTGGACGCGCCGCTGACGCTGGCCGACACGGGCAGGGCAGTGCTGCCGGCCGACACGACGCTGCGCGCCGAGCGCCTGACGTTCACCTTCCCCGGCGCCAAGCGGCCGGCGCTGGCGCAGGTCGATTTCACGCTGGCCCCCGGCCGCACGCTGGGCATCGTCGGCGCCACCGGCGCGGGCAAGTCCACGCTGGTGCGCCTGCTGCTGCGCCAGTCCGAGCCCGACGCCGGGCGGCTGACGCTGGGCGGCGTGCCGCTGCCCGAACTGCCGCTCGCCGCGCTGCGCGCGCACGTGGCCTGGGTGCCGCAGGAGCCATTCCTGTTCTCGGCCTCGGTGGCCGACAACATCGCGCTGGCCCGGCCCGGCGCGACACCGGCCGAGATCGAAGCCGCGGCGCGGCTGGCCTCGGTGCACGACGACATTGCGCGGCTGCCCCACGGCTATGCGACCGAAGTCGGCGAGCGCGGCGTGACGCTGTCCGGCGGCCAGCGCCAGCGCGTCGCCATCGCACGGGCGTTGCTCAGCCAGGCAAGCGCCGGGCCGCCCCAGGTTTCCCTGAGCCCCTCGGGGGGCGGAGGGCGCGAAGCGCCCGACTGGGGGCAGACCGCCTCGCCGCTGCTGGTGCTGGACGACGCGTTGTCGGCTGTCGACACCGGCACCGAGACCGACATCCTGGACCATCTGCGCGAGCTGCGCGCCGCCCGCCCGGACCGCAGCGTCATCGTCATCGCGCACCGACTCTCGGCGGTCATGGACGCGGACGAAGTCATCGTGCTCAAGCAAGGTCACGTCATCGAACGCGGCACGCACCCACAGCTGCTGGACCTGGGCGGCTGGTACGCAGCCCAGTGGCGGTATCAACAGATCGAGGCCAGCCTTGAAGCCGCTTGATGTGAAGCCCCTCGTCCAGCCGCACACCGCTGAACGCGGTGCGCCCGGCCGGTCCCCCGGGGGGACGGCGATGCTCGCGGCATCGAGCCGCGAGCACATCGCCAGCGCGGGCCGGCTCGGGAGCGGCCCAGCGCTCGGCCCGCAACGCCGTGGCGTCATGCGTCTCGAGTACGGAATGGATCGCTGAGATGGCAAAGCCCCTTGAGAAACCCTGGCAGAGCGTCGGCCTGCTGCTGGATTCAGCGCGGCCCGAGAAGCCGCACCTGCTGTGGGGGGCGCTGTGGCTGGTCATCGCCGCGGGCCTGGAGGTGCTGGCGCCCATCCTCGGCAAGCGCTACATCGACCACCACCTGCTGCCGCGCCAGTTCGATATCGCCGAGATGGCGACGCTGCTGGTGCTGGTGCTGCTGACGGGGTGGGCCGCGACGTGGATACGCTATGCGCAGCTGTCGCGCATGGCCGGCGTGGCGCGCCGCTCGGTGCTGCGGCTGCGCGAGCGCGTCTACGCGCATGTGCTGGCGTTGCCGATGGCGTTCTTCGACACCGCCATCACCGGCCAGCTCGTCAGCCGCGTCACCAATGACACCGAGTCCGTCAACCAGCTCTACCGCCAGGTGCTGTACGTGATGCTGGATTCCACCATCGTCGTCGCCGGCTCGCTGATCGCGATGGCCTTCCTGGACTGGCGGCTGATGCTCATCGTCGCGACGCTGGTGCCGGCCATGGTGCTCATCATCCTGGGCTACCAGCGGCTGTCGGCGCCGGCGGTGCAGCGCACGCGGCAGCTGCGCAGCGACATCAACGCGCAGATGGCCGAGAGCATGGCCGGCATGGCGGTGCTGCAGGCCAGCGGCGCAGCCGGCCGCTTCGGCGCGCGCTTCGAGGCGACCAACGCCGAGCACCGGCTGTCGCGCATCGCCGAGCTGCGCGCCAACGCCTGGCTGCTGCGCCCGGCGCTGGACCTGATGAACGTGCTGCTGCTCGTCACGGTCATCTACAGCTTCGGCCGGCGCGAGATGGCGGGGCCGCTGGGGGCGATCGAAGTGGGCCTGCTGTACGCCTTCCTCAGCTACATCGCGCGCGTCGTCGAGCCGCTGATCCAGATCACGATGCAGTTCGGCCAGCTGCAGCAGTCCATGGTGGCCGCGTCGCGCGTGCGCACGCTGCTGCAGGAGGCCGAGCACCGCGGGCCTGCGCAGGACGGGCATGCCATCGGGCAGGGCAGCGTGCGCATCGACGGGCTGACCTTCGGCTACGACGCCGCACGGCCGGTGCTGCACGACCTGGACGTGGACATCCCGGCCGGCAGCTTCGTCGGCATCGTCGGCCACACCGGCAGCGGCAAGAGCACGCTGCTGTCGCTGCTGCTGCGCTTTTACACGGCGCAGCAGGGCCGCATCACCGTCGATGGGCAGCCGCTGGCCAGCGTGCCGGACGCCGCCTTCCGCGACGCGGTGGGCCTGGTGCCGCAGGAGCCCTACCTGATGGCGGCCAGCGTGCGCGACAACATCGCCATGGGCCGGCCCGGCATCACGGACGACGCCATCCTGGCTGCTGCCCAGGCCGCCCGCGCGCACGACTTCATCACCGCGCTGCCGCAGGGCTACGACACGCGTCTGGGCGAAGGCGGCGCGCGCGTGTCCACCGGCCAGAAGCAGTTGCTGGCGATGGCGCGCGCGCTGGCCGGCGCGCCGCGCATCCTGTTCCTGGACGAGGCCACCAGCAACATCGACAGCGCCACCGAGCAACGCGTCGGCGAGGCGCTGACGGCGTTGCATGGGCACGTGACGGTCGTTGCCATCGCGCACCGGCTGTCGACCATCCGTGCGGCCGACCAGATCCTGGTGCTCAACCACGGCCGGCTGCAGGAGCGTGGCCGCCATGATGAACTGATGGCGCTGGAGGGCGGCCTGTATCGCCGGCTGGTGGAGCTGCAGACGCTGGAAGAGGCCGACGCGGATGCGGGCTCAGCCTGACCTGGCCACGCCTCGCCGCAGCATTACTGCTGCCTTGTGCCCGGGTACGTCGCCGCGCCTCTGATCAGCGAGAACCCGGATGCGCCCCCGCCGTCCTTGACATCGAAGCGTATCGACATGTCCTCTGCCGTCATGAAATAGGCGGTCTCGGACTCCGGGAACAGTTCCATGCGCCGGGCGCCGAAGAGCGGGCTCTGGACATAGAGGCGCCCGCCTTCGGCAACGACATGGGCGGGCTGGTCCAGCAGCCGGTAGTTGCCGGCCAGCTTGCCGTACGCAGCCGCATCCACGGCGACCGCGGCCTTCTCGACCACGGCGAACTCGGGCCAGCCGTACTCGGCGGCGATGCTGGTGAGAACTTCTTCGATCAGCGCGGCGCCGTTCGCGCTGTTGGTCATCACCACGGCGCCCTTGCCGGACCGCGTGTAGCCATACAGCCTGGACCGAAAGCCCTCGGTGCCGCCGCTATGGCTGAAGCTGCTGTCCGCGCCCAGCTGTTCGACGAAGAAGCCCAGCCCATACTCGCCGAGGACGCGTGTCAGCATCACCGAGGCCGTGGCGCGCGACAGCAGCTTGTCGGACCGGCCGGCCTGCGCCTGCTGGACCTCGACGACGAGCCGGGCCAGGTCGGTCGGCGTGGTCCACAAGCCGGCGGCGGCGGCCTCCGGATGGACATGCCAGCGCCCTGGGACGGCACGGCCATCGCCCCGGTGGGCCGTCGCGGCGGCATCGCGCCAGGCGGGTGGCAGCGTTTGCGCGAAGGTGCTGCGCGTCATGCCCAGCGGCGCCAATACCGCGTCGTGCATGTAGTCCTCGAAGGGCAGTCGGCTCGCCTCGGTCACCAGCAACTGCACGACGCTGTAGCCGCCGCCGGAGTATCGCCAGGCGGTGCCAGGGACGGTGTCGACCCGCACCGGTTCCGAGTTGGCCGGCGCGGCCCCGTCACCGATGGCGCTGACCGGCTTGCTGATCGAACCGGACTGGAACGGCGTGGTCGTCGTGGCGGGCCGGCCACCCGAAGCATCCAGCACGCCATAGGCGCGGGCCCATGCGATCCGGCCGTGGTCGATGACGGCAATGCTGACGGCCGGCACCTGGTGAAACGCCATGCGTTCGGCCAGTGCCATCCTGCGGTGGGGCGAATCCTTGACCGCGACCGGTGTGGACAGGCCTTGTTCCACGCGCGCGATGCGGGCCTGGAGGGCATCCGAACCGGGCGTGTCCGGCAGTGCGGCTGCCGCGGCCCGAGCCGGCAGGCCAAGGGCCGACAAGGCCAGCAGGCCCCATGAACGTCCTTGCGCGAGGTTCATCGAGGAACCGTCACGGCGAATGGGGAAAGCAGGGGCACAGCCTCGATCGTTCATCGTGGGGGCGGCGCATGCTAACGCCGAAAGCAGGCGCCCCCGGTGTGGGCGACAGGCGCCGTTCGCGCGTGCCTGGGTGGGCATGCCCGGCCAGCCGACGGCGGGAGCCCATGTGGCCGCGCGCAGGGACGGTGCCCGCCAAAACACAAAGGGCGCCGGCTTCACAGCTGGCGCCCAGGGGACCTGCCACTGCCAGGGCCAACCCGATACCGGGCCGGCGCGTGGCCAGTGAGCGTGACGGATGAGCGTTGGGGCTCAGCCTTGAGCGGCCGGTGCGGCAGCAGGTGCCGGCGCAGCAGCAGCCTTCTTGGCGGCCGGGGCTTTCCTGGCGGCGGGCGCCTTCTTGGCCGGCGTCGCAGCAGCCTTCTTCGCCGGGGCGGCCTTCTTGGCGACGGTCTTGGCGGCGGTCTTCACCGCAGCCTTCACCGGGGCAGCGGCCTTGGCCACGGCCTTCTTGGCCGCGGGGGCCTTCTTCGCGACCACCTTTTTCACCGCCGCCGCTTTCTTGACGACGGCCTTCCTGGCCGCCTTGGCAGGCGCCTTCTTGATGCCGGCGGACACGGCCAGCGCGTCGATGCGCTTGACGAGGCTGTCCACGTCCACGGCCGACGGCACGCCCAGGCTCTTCAGCGCCTTGGCGACGCGCTGCTCGAAGATGGTTTCGAGCTTGTCCCAGTGCTGGCCGGCTTTGGCGCCGACGTCACCGGCCATGCCGCTGACCTTGTGGGCCACGGCGCTGAGCTTTTCTTCAGCGGCGGATTGGGTCTTCTTCTGCAATTTCAGTCCTTCCGAGACGAGGGCCTCGAAGACCTTGGAGCCTTCGCCCTGGGCCTTGGAGAAGGAAGCGAGGCCGGCGGCCCAGATCTGCTGGGCGCTGTCCTTGACGTTCTGCGCCATCGCGTTGTCGAGCAGGCCCGCGGGGAAGCCGGCGGATGCGGCAGCCTTCTTCTTGTCAGCCATCTTCTGGAGCTTCTTGACCATGGTGCTTGTCCTTGCGAGTTAGCGAATTGCCGGTGGGACTTTAGCGGCGGCATGCCGCGCCGGCACGGCGATTCCTAGTGTGTGCGCTCTACGACGGCGCCCGGCCGCGTGCCTGGGGAAAGTGCCCAGCGGGGCAGCCGGGCCCGTGGTGAAGAATCAGGCGCAGACCACCATCAAATCGACAAGCAGGAGACACGCATGCAGTATTTCGTCACCGGGGCCACCGGCTTCATCGGCAAGCGTCTCGTCAAGAAGCTGCTGGCGAGCCGCGGCAGCACGGTCCACTTCCTGATGCGCGAGGAAAGCGCCGCCAAGCTGCCCGACCTGCTGGCCTACTGGGGCGTCGGCAAGACCCGCGCGATCCCCGTCTACGGCGACCTGACGGCCAAGAAGCTCGGCGTGGCGGCCGACGTCATCAAGGGCCTGAAGGGCCGGATCGACCACCTGTACCACCTCGCTGCCGTCTACGACCTGAGCGCCGATGAGGAGGCGCAGGTCGCCGTCAACATCGAGGGCACGCGCAGCATGGTGGAGTTCGCGCAGGCGATCGACGCGGGGCATGTGCACCACGTCAGCTCGATTGCGGCGGCAGGCCTGTACGAAGGCGTGTTCCGCGAGGACATGTTCGAGGAGGCCGAAGGCCTGGACCACCCGTACTTCATGACCAAGCACGAGAGCGAGAAGATCGTGCGCAAGGAGTGCAAGCGGCCGTGGACGGTCTACCGACCGGCGATGGTCGTCGGCGACTCTACCTCCGGCGAGATGGACAAGGTCGACGGGCCCTACTACTTCTTCAAGCTGATCCAGCGCCTGCGTCAGATCCTGCCCCCGTGGGTGCCCAGCGTGGGCCTGGAGGGCGGCCGCATCAACATCGTGCCGGTGGACTTCGTCGTCGACGCGCTGGACCACATCTCGCACAAGGTCTCCAAGAGCCAGGGCTGCTACCACCTCGTGGACCCCAAGGGCTACCGCGTCGGCGATGTGCTGGACATCTTCAGCAAGGCCGCGCACGCGCCCAAGATGAACCTGTTCATCAACGCGGCGCTGATGGGTTTCATCCCCAAGAGCGTCAAGAAGGGCCTGATGGCGCTGGCGCCGGTGCGCCGCATCCGCAACGCGGTGATGAAGGACCTCGGCCTGCCCGAGGACATGTTCACCTTCATCAACTACCCGACCCGCTTCGACTGCCGCGACACCGAGGCCGCGCTGAAGGGCTCGGGCATCGCCTGCCCCGATCTGAACGACTACGCCTGGCGGCTGTGGGACTACTGGGAACGCCACCTGGACCCCGACCTCTTCATCGACCGCTCGCTGAAGGGCGCGACCGCCGGCAAGGTGGTGCTGGTGACGGGCGGCTCGTCGGGCATCGGCCTGGCGGCGGCCATCAAGTTCGCTGAAGCCGGCGCCATCACGCTGATCTGCGCGCGCGACCAGGCCAAGCTCGATGACGCCGTGGCCGAGATCAAGGCCAAGGCCGGCAAGGGCGCCCACATCCACGCCTTCGCCAGCGACATCGCCGACGAGAGCGGCTGCGCCGACCTGATCCAGTGGTGCAGCGAGCACTTCGGCGGCGTCGACTTCCTCATCAACAACGCCGGTCGCTCCATCCGCCGCGCCATCGAGAGCAGCTACGACCGCTTCCACGATTTCCAGCGCACGATGGACCTGAACTACTTCGGCTGCCTGCGCGTGACGATGGGCCTGCTGCCGGGCATGGTCGCGAAGAAGCGCGGCCACGTCGTCAACATCAGCTCCATCGGCGTGCTGACGAACGCGCCGCGGTTCAGCGCCTACGTCGCCTCCAAGGCCGCGCTGGACGCGTGGACGCGCTGCGCGTCCAGCGAGTTCGCCGACACCGGCATCACGTTCACGACCATCAACATGCCGCTGGTGCGCACGCCGATGATCGCGCCGACGGCGATCTACAAGAACGTGCCGACGCTGTCGCCCGAGGAGGCCGGCGACATGATCGCGCAGGCCTGCATCAGCAAGCCGGTGCGCATCGCCACGCGGCTGGGCATCTCGGGCGAGCTGCTGCACGCCGCTGCGCCGCGCATCGCGCAGATCGTCATGAACACGACGTTCCGCATGTTCCCCGACAGCTCGGCCGCCAAGGGCGACAAGTCGGGCAAGTCGGGGCTGTCCCCGGAGGCCATCGCGATGCAGCAGATGATGCGCGGGATTCACTTTTAAAGCGCGACACTCGACTCAGGCCCGGCTCCGGCCGGGCTTTTTCGTTCAAGGATTCAGACCATGCTGAGAGGACAACGCGTCGGCCTGCGCCACGTGACCGAGGAAGACCTGCCGTGGCTCAAGCGCACCACCGGCGACCCGCAGATCCGCGGCCAGTTCATGGGCACGCGCATGATGACGCCGCACACCGTCGAGCAGCGCTGGAAGGACAACGGCTTCTCCAGCGAAGACGCCGAGCGGCTGCTGATCTGCCACCTGATCGACGGCAGCGTCATCGGCGACGTGGTGCACTTCGCCGCGGCCCGCTACACGACGGCGCGCGAGATCGGCTGGACGATGGCCGACCTGTCCATGCGCGGCCAGGGGCTGACGACCGAGGCGGCGTCGCTGCTGGTGGACTACCTGTTCGAGAACTGGCCCGTGAACCGGCTGTCGTGCGGCATGTCCGTGCACAACCACGCGTCGCGGCGCGTGGCCGAGAAATGCGGCTTCACGCACGAAGGCATCCAGCGCGGCATCGTCTTCGTGGCGGGCGAGTATGTGGACTGCCATTCGTTGTCGCTGTTGCGCAGTGACTGGCTGGCGATGAAAGGCAAGGGCGCGTGAGAGACCGGGAATTCGACCTCATCGTGTTCGGCGCGACCGGTTTCACCGGCCGGCTCGTCGCCGAGTACCTGCACCTCAGCGGCGCGGCCGGCGCGCGCTGGGCGATTGCCGGGCGCAGCCTGGACAAGCTGGGCCAGGTGCGCGACGAACTGCACCTGCCGCCGTCCGTCGCGCTGCTGAAGGCGGACGCAACCGATGCCGCGTCGCTGCAACGCCTGGTGGCGCGCACGCGATGCGTCATCACGACGGTCGGGCCGTACCAGCTCCATGGCGAGGCGCTGGCCACCGCCTGTGCCGAAGGCGGCACCGACTACGTGGACCTGTGCGGCGAGCCGTTGTGGATGGCGCGCATGATCCCCAAACTCACGCCGCTGGCCGAGCACAGCGGCGCGCGCCTCGTGTTCTCGTGCGGCTTCGACTCCATCCCGTTCGACCTCGGCGTGGTCTACCTGCAGGCCGAGGCCGAGAAGCGCTTCGGCGCGCCGCTTTCAGAGGTGCGGGGGCGCGTCGCCCGCGTGAAGGGCACGGCGTCGGGCGGCACGCTGGCCAGCATGATGGAGACGATAGCGGCGGTGAAGCGCGAGCCGGCACTGTCCAAGCTGATGGCCAATCCGTTCGCGCTGACGCCCGGCTTCAAGGGCCCGCGCCAGCCGGCGGACCACGGTGCGGACTTCGACGACTGGGCCGGCGCCTGGACCGGCCCGTTCCTGATGGCCACCATCAACACGAAGAACGTGCACCGCAGCAACGCGCTGCGCGGCCACCCCTGGGGCGCCGGCTTCGTCTACAGCGAGAAGCTGCTGACCGGCAAGCCCGGCCAGGGCGACCAGGGCCGCAGGAAGGCGTTCGCGCTGGCGCGCTTCACGAAGTTGCAGAACCTGGCGCTCGCTTTCGGGCCGACCCGCTTCCTGCTGCGCCGCTTCGTGCTGACGCAGCCCGGCGATGGCCCGGACAAGGCCGCCCGCGAGGCTGGCCACTACACGTTGTGGTTCACCGGCAGGTCGGCCGGCGGCGAGACGCTGCGCGCCATCGTCAAGGGCGACCGCGACCCGGGCTACGGCTCCACCTGCAAGCTCATCAGCGAGGCCGCGCTGTGCCTGGTGCAGGACGTGGGCCGCGAGGGCACGCCGGGCGGCGTCTGGACACCGGGCAGCGCGATGGGCCTGGCGCTGGTGAGGCGGCTGCAGGCACGTGCGGGGCTGAGCTTCGAGATGGCGGCCTGAGCCCTTCAGTCGCGGCCGGCGGGACGTTCGAAGCCGTTGTCCACCCAGGCCTCGGCGGCCGACTGGCTGAGCTTGAAGCCGGCGCTCACCTTGACCCTGGCGAGCGAGTCGCCCGCGGCGTCGAACGCGCTGAGCCAGGCGTAGGGGTCGTCCTCGGCGGGCACGATCTCCAGCGTGACCTTCGTCCACGCACCGTCACGCGCCACGTAGAGCGCCTTGTTGAGCTGCGCGTGCAACTGCTGCTCGTGGCGGCGCAGCACCTCGGACGCCGTCTTGACCAGCGTGTTGAACGCGTTCACGTCCAGCGGCTTGGGGTTCTTCTTGTCGCGGCCCATGGTCCACGGGCCGACGAGTGCCGGCTCGCTTTCGCCGGCCTTGAACATGGCGACGGCCCAGCCCTCGTCGTCCTCGTTCTTGATGACCTGGGCAGTCCAGCCGTTGTCGCGCCACAGGCGCGCTTCGAAGACGGGTTCGTCGAGGTCGCTGCTCATGCCTTCAGCCCCTGGGCGAGCAACTCGGCGACCAGCGCATTGATGCCGCCCTCATGGCTGGCGGCGTGCTCGCGCAACTGCTCGGTCAGCGCGGCCGGCAGCTTGCAGGCGAAGGGGACGAGTCCGGCGGCAGCGTCCAGCTTGCGCCGGGCCTTGCGGTCGGGCAGCGCGGTGGCGGCCTGGCCGAAGCGGCCGGGGGCGGCCTGGCCGCGCAACGCCGTGTCCAGCTTCAGGCCGGCGAGGCGGTCCAGGTCGGTTTTCTTCATGCTCATGGGCTGGATTGTCCCTGTTCGGGACGCCCGGCCCTTGAGCCGCCGGTCATCAGCCGTTGCTGGCCGGTGCGGCGGGCATGACGCCCGGGGCGCGCTGCACGCGCGTCTTGCCACCCGTGGTCACGAGGATGACCGGGTCGCCGCTGTTGAAGCTTTCGTTGCCCTTGGCCTGGATGACCGAGCGGCGTTCGCCGTTGCGCAGCTGCACGATGATTTCCAGCGCGTCCTCGCGCGTGGCCGAGCGCTCGATGGCGTTGCCGATGACGGCACCGGCCACCGCGCCGATGACGCCGACGACGGCGCCTTCACGGCGGCCACCGACCGAGCTGCCGGCGATGGCGCCGGTCACGCCGCCGGCCACGCCGCCGACGCCGCTCTGCGAACCGTCCACCGTGACGGGGCGCGAGGACAGCACGGTGGCGTCCTGGATCTGCGACATGCGCTGCGCGTCACCACGTTGCACCACGTCGGGGCTGGTGGTGGAGCAGGCCGACAGCACGAGCGCGGCGGCCAGGGTGAGGGACGTCATGAGCTTGGACATTGATTTCTCCGAAAGGGCAAAACAGCAGCCCAACGTGTGCAATTGTCCGCCCGTTGACCGTCTGAGGCCAAGGGCTACAACTCTTTACGGTTTCGCTGTCAACCGTGCAAACGCGAACTGCGCGGCACGCTGGCGAGCAGGAACTCCATCTGATCGGCCAGGATGCGCCGGCCGCGCAGGATCATGTCCTCGTGCAGGCTGGGCACGTAGGGCATGTAGAGCAGGCTCATGTTCGCCTCCTCCGGCAGCCGGTTGCCCTTGCGGCCGTTGCAGGACCGGCAGGCCGTGATGCAGTTCATCCAGGTGTCCTGGCCGCCGCGCGACGTGGGCTGGATGTGCTCGCGCGTCAGGTCGTCGGGCTCGCCGCAGTGGCCGCAGTAGGCGCAGATGAAACGATCCCGCGCGAACAGCTTGCCGTTGGACAGCGCCGGCGCCTGGCGCCAAGCCCGGCTGGGCACGGCGCCGCGCACGGCGATGATGGGATGGACTTCGATGCGCGACTGCCGCCCGCTGATGCGCTGCCAGCCGCCGCGCAGCACCTGGCAGGGGTCGCCCAGCGTCCAGGCGACGCCGTCGCAGGCGTAGATCACGGCCGCCTCGCGGGTCGTGATCCAGGACTGGGGGCGGCCGGAGACATCGAGTTGCAGCACATCCACGGAAGTCAACCTCCTGCCGTGAGACTACTTCAGAAGCGCCCCGCCGCTCAAGCGCGCCGCCATGACAGCCCTCGAGTCCGGGTCATCCCTAGGTCCACGGCAGTATTAGGCACATCACCCTAGAAATCGGCGGGGCAAGCTGGCGCTGTCGCGGGAGTGACCTGCAAAATAGAACGATCGTTCGTTTTATTCTTGCCTCTCGCCCCCGTGTCCTCGTTGCCTGTCACCGCCAAGAAAGCCGCGTCGCCGCGCTCGCCCAAGCCGGCGCGGGTGGTGCGCTCGCTGCAAAAAGGCCAGCAGACGCGCGCTGCCATCCTGGAAGCTGCGCTGGGGCTGGCGTCGCACATGGGCCTGGAAGGCCTGTCCATCGGCGCGCTGGCGGACGTGACGCAGATGAGCAAGTCCGGCGTGTTTGCCCACTTCGGCTCGCGCGAGGAACTGCAGATCGCGGTCGTTACCGAGTACCACGCACGCTTCGAAGAGGAAGTCTTCTTCACCGCCATCCGCGAGCCGCGCGGCCTGCCGCGCCTGCGGGCGATGTTCGAGCGCTGGGTGCGACGCGTGTCGGTCGAGGTGGACTCGGGCTGCATCTACATCAGCGGCGCCGTCGAGTTCGACGACCGGCCCGGCCCCGTGCGCGACGCGCTCGTCGCGATGGTCAAGGCCTGGCATGCCGCGCTGCACAAGGCCATCGTGCTGTCGGTGGATGAGGGCCACCTGCGCGCCGACGCCGACGTCGACCAGATCGTCTTCGAGCTGCACGGCCTCATCCTGTCGCTGCACCACGACGCGCGCTTCATGCGCATCCCCGGCGCGCTGTCACGCGCCGGCAACGGCTTCGAGCGGACCATCCAGTTCTACGCGACCCCGCTGGGACTGGAGGTGGACCGCAGCCGCGCCCTATCCAAGAACGGCGCCACACGGCGCTGACCGATTCACCACCCCACCATCGCCCCAGGAGTACCCCGATGCCCCAGTACACCCCGCCCATGCGTGACATGCAGTTCGTCATGCACGAGCTGTTGAACGTCGTCGACGAGCTGAAGATGCTGCCCGGCCACGAGGACATCGACGCCGACACGATCAACGCGGTGCTGGAAGAAGGTGGCAAGTTCGCTGCCGAAGTGATCTTCCCGATCAACCTCAGCGGCGATGCCGAAGGCTGCACGCTCGACAAGACCACGCACGAGGTGACGCCGCCCAAGGGCTTCAAGGAAGCCTACAAGCAATACGTCGAAGGCGGCTGGCCGGCGTTGAGCTGTGACACCCAGTTCGGCGGCCAGGGCCTGCCGCACCTGGTGAACCAGTTCTTCTACGAGATGCTGAATTCGGCCAACCAGGCCTGGACGATGTACCCGGGCCTGAGCCACGGTGCGTACGAAGCGCTGCACGCCCACGGCACGCCCGAGCAGCAGGCCACCTACCTGCCCAAGCTGACCAGCGGCGAGTGGACCGGCACGATGTGCCTGACCGAGCCGCACTGCGGCACCGACCTCGGCCTGCTGCGCACCAAGGCCGAACCGCAGCCCGACGGCACCTACCGCATCACCGGCGCCAAGATCTTCATCTCGGCCGGCGAGCACGACATGGCGGACAACATCGTCCACCTGGTGCTGGCCCGCCTGCCGGACGCACCGGCCGGCTCCAAGGGCATCTCGCTGTTCATCGTGCCCAAGTTCAACGTCAACGCGGACGGCTCGCTGGGCAGCCGCAACAGCATCTTCTGCGCCGGCCTGGAGCACAAGATGGGCATCCACGGCAACGCCACCGCGCAGATCGTGCTGGAAGGCGCCGTCGGCACGCTGGTGGGCCAGCCCAACAAGGGCCTGGCCGCGATGTTCGTCATGATGAACGCCGCCCGCCTGGGCGTGGGCAACCAGTCGCTGGGCCTGACTGAAGTGGCCTACCAGAACGCCGTGGCGTATGCGAAGGACCGCCTGCAGATGCGTTCGCTCAGCGGCCCGAAGGCCCCGGACCAGCCGGCCGACCCCATCATCGTGCACCCCGACGTGCGCAAGATGCTGCTGACCGCCCGCGCCTTCGCCGAGGGCGGCCGCATGCTGCAGGCCTACACCGTGCTGCAACTGGACAAGGCGCTGAAGAGCGACGACGAGGACGAGCGCAAGGAATGCGACGCCGAAGTGGCGCTGCTGACGCCCATCATCAAGGCCTTCATCACCGACAACGGCTGGCTGGCTACGTCGCACTGCATGCAGGTGTTCGGCGGCCACGGCTTCATCCACGAGTGGGGCATGGAGCAATACGTGCGCGACGCACGCATCAACATGATCTACGAGGGCACCAACACCATCCAGTCGCTGGACCTGCTGGGCCGCAAGGTGCTGGGCAACAACGGCGCCACGCTGAAGAAGTTCGGCAAGAAGATCGCCGCCTTCATCGAGGAAGAGGGCACGAACGAAGCCATGCAGGAGTTCGTCAACCCGCTGGCCGACCTGGGCGACAAGGTCAACAAGCTGACGCAGGAACTGGGCATGAAGGCCTTCGGCAACCCCGATGAAGTGGGCGCAGCAGCCGTCGATTACCTGCGCGTGGTGGGCCACATGACCTTCGCCTACTTCTTCGCCCAGGCCGCCAAGATCGCGTTGGCCAAGAAGGATTCCGGCGACCCGTTCTACACGGCCAAGCTGGCGACGGCGCGCTTCTACTTCGCCAAGCTGCTGCCCGAGACGGCCAGCCTGATCCGCACTGCGCGCGCCGGCCTGGCGCCGCTGATGGAAATGGAAGAAGCGCTGTTCTGAAGCGCCGCCACAACACCCACGGAGACACGATGAAACCCCTGTTCGCTGCTGCCCTGCTGTGCCCGGTGCTGGCCTTCGCGCAAGCCACCCCTGTCGGTCTTTGGAAGACCATCGACGACGACGGCAAGACCGCGAAGTCGCTGGTGCGGATCACGCAACTGGGCACCGAGCAGGGCGGTGTGCTTGTCGGCAGCATCGACAAGCTGCTGGACCCCAAGGACCCGGGCGACGGCAAATGCGACAAGTGCACCGACGACCGCAAGGACAAGCCTGTCGTGGGCCTGCAGATCATCCGCGGCGTGAAGGCCGAGGGCGACGGCGTGTGGGGTGGCGGCGAGATCCTCGACCCCAACAACGGCAAGACCTACAAGACCCGGCTGACGCCGGTCGACGGTGGCAAGCGGCTGGAAGTGCGCGGCTACATCGGCGCCCCGCTGTTCGGCCGCACCCAGAGCTGGGTGCGCGTCGAGTAACCATTCTTAAGTCAGTTTTCAACCAGTTGAGGACAGAGCTGCCGGGAGTACCCGTCCGGTCTGTCCCGCAAGGAGTAAAGATGAGTCGATTCCAAGTCCGCAAGGTCGCCGTGCTCGGCGCCGGCGTGATGGGCGCGCAGATCGCCGCCCACCTCGTCAACTGCAAGGTGCCGGTCGTGCTGTTCGACCTGCCGGCCAAAGAAGGCCCTAAGAACGGCATCGTCACCAAGGCCATCGACGGGCTGAAGAAGCTCAAGCCCGCGCCGCTGGGTGACAGTGCCGAGGCAGCGCTGATCCAGCAGGCCAACTATGAAGAGCATCTCGACGTTCTCCGCGGCTGCGACCTCATCATCGAGGCCATCGCCGAGCGCATGGACTGGAAGCTCGACCTGTACACCAAGATCGCGCCGTTCGTGGCGCCGCATGCGATCGTGGCCAGCAACACCTCGGGCCTGAGCATCACCAAGCTCAGCGAGGTGCTGCCCGAAGAGATCAAGCCGCGCTTCTGCGGCATCCACTTCTTCAACCCGCCGCGCTACATGGCGCTGGTCGAGCTGATCAACACGCCGACCACTCAAGCCCAGATCCTCGACCAGCTCGAAGCCTTCGTCACCACGTCGCTGGGCAAGAGCGTCGTGCGCGCCCACGACACGCCCAACTTCGTCGCCAACCGCGTCGGCATCGCCGGCATGATGGCCACGATGATCGAGGCCGAGAAGTTCGGCCTGACCGTGGACGTGGTGGACGACCTGACCGGCAAGAAGCTGGGCCGCGCATCGAGCGGCACCTTCCGCACCGCGGATGTCGTCGGCCTGGACACCATGGCCCACGTCGTCAAGACGATGCAGGACAACCTCAAGGACGACCCGTTCTACTCGACCTATGCGACCCCGAAGGTGCTGGCCGGCCTGATCGAGAAGGGCGCGCTGGGCCAGAAGACCGGCGCCGGTTTCTACAAGAAGGTGGGCAAGGACATCCAGCGCCTGGACTTCGCCACGGGTGACTACGTGGCCGGCGGCAAGAAGGCCGACGAGATCGTCGCCCGCATGCTCAAGAAGGCCCCGGCCGACCGCCTCAAGCTGCTGCGCGAATCGACCAACCCGCAAGCGCAGTTCCTGTGGGCCATCCTGCGTGACAGCTTCCATTACGCCGCAGTTCACCTGAACACCGTCGCCGACACCGCGCGCGAGATCGACTTCGCGATGCGCTGGGGCTTCGGCACCAGCCAGGGCCCGTTCGAGCTGTGGCAGGCCGCCGGCTGGAAGCAGGTTGCCGAGTGGATCGCCGCCGACATCGCCGAAGGCAAGACGCTGTCCAGCGCGCCGTTGCCGGCCTGGGTCACCGAAGGCCCGGTCGCCGAAGCCGGTGGCGTGCACACGCCGGCAGGCTCGTGGAGCGCCGCGGAGGGCAAGTTCAAGCCGCGCAGCGAGCTGCCGGTCTATGCTCGCCAAGCCTTCCGCGAAAGCCTGCTGGGCACCGGCGCCGCCGATCCGCTGAAGTCGGGCACCGAGCTGTTCAAGAACGACGAAGTGCGCGTCTGGACGCTGGATGGCAAGGTCGTCATCGCCTCCATCACCGCCAAGCTGCATCTGATCAGCCCGGCCGTGACCGAGGGCCTGCTGAAGGCCGTGGAAATCGCCGAGGCCGACTACCAGGGCCTGGTCATCTGGAGCCCGGACGACGTGTTCTCGGCCGGCGCCAACCTCGAGAGCCTGATGCCCGTCTTCATGAAGATGGGCAGCAAGGGCATCGCGCCGGAAGAGAAGAAGCTGCAGGACATGATGCTGCGGCTGCGCTATGCATCCGTGCCGGTCGTCGCCGCGATGCGCGGCCTGGCGCTGGGCGGCGGTGCCGAGCTGGCCGTGTACTGCGCGCGCCGTGTCGCGCACGTCGAGAGCTATGTGGGCCTGGTCGAAGTCGGCGTGGGCCTGGTGCCCGGCGGCGGCGGCCTGACCTACATCGCCCGCCGTGCCGCCGAGATGGCCGCCGCTGGCAATGCCGGCGCGGACATCCTGGCCTTCCTGAAGGACGGCTTCCTGACCGCGGCCACCGCCAAGGTCGCGACGTCGGCGCACGAGGCGAAGAAGAACGGCTTCCTGCTGGACAGCGACATCATCGTGCCGCACAAGGACGAGCTGCTGCACGTGGCCACGGCCACTGCTCTTGGCATGGCCGAGGCCGGCTACCGTCCGCCGCACAAGGCCATGTTCCCGGTCGCCGGCCGCAGCGGCATCGCCACCATCAAGGGCCAGGTGGCCAACATGCGCGACGGTGGCTTCGTCAGCGCGCATGACTACCACCTGGCCGCGGCGATCGCCGACGTGGTCTGCGGCGGCGAGGTGGAGGCCGGTTCGCTGGTGACCGAGGAGTACCTGATGGCGCTGGAGCGCAAGCACTTCTGCGCGCTGCTGGACAACCCCAAGACGCAAGAGCGAATCATGGGCATGCTGCAGACCGGCAAGCCGGTTCGAAACTAACGACATCGCGGGACGGACTGAAGCGCGAAGCGCGAGCTCGGTCCCCAACTGACCAAGGAATCGACATGACCAAGCAAGTCCAAGACGCCTACATCGTTGCCGCCACCCGCCTGCCCATCGGCAAGAGCGGCCGGGGCTTCTACAAGAACACTCGCCCCGACGAGATGCTCGTCAAGGTGATGCAGGCCGTGCTGGCGCAGGCCCCGGGCCTGGATGCGGCGGCCATCGAGGACGCCATCGTCGGCTGCTCCTTCCCCGAAGCCGAGCAAGGCATGAACATCGCCCGCGTGGCCTCGGTGCTGGCGGGCCTGGGCCCGACCATCGGCGGCGTGACGATCAACCGTTACTGCGCCTCCGGCATCACCGCCGTGCAGATGGCCGCGGACCGCATCCGTGTCGGCGAGGCTGACGTGATGTTCGCCGGCGGCGTCGAGTCGATGTCGATGATCCCGATGGGTGGCAACAAGCCCAGCCTGTCGCCGCTGATCTTCGAGAAGGACGAGAACATCGGCATCGCCTACGGCATGGGCCTGACGGCCGAGAAGGTCGCCGCGCAGTGGAAGATCAGCCGCGAAGCGCAGGACGAGTTCTCGGTGGAATCGCACCGCCGCGCCGTGGCCGCGATGCAGGCCGGCCACTTCGACGCCGAGATGACGCCGTTCGATGTCGTCGAGCGCACGCCCAACCTGGCCGACGGTTCGGTCAACGTGAAGACCCGCACCGTCAAGCTCGACGAAGGTGCGCGTCCCGACACGTCGATGGAAGGCCTGGCCCGGCTCAAGCCCGTGTTCGCCGCCAAGGGCAGCGTGACGGCCGGCAACAGCTCGCAGACCTCCGACGGCTCGGGCGGCCTGCTGATCGTCAGCGAAGCCGCGCTCAAGCGCTACAACCTGACGCCGCTGGCCCGCTTCGTGTCCTTCGCCGTGCGCGGCGTGCCGCCGGAAATCATGGGCATCGGACCCATCGCCGCCATCCCCGTGGCGCTGAAGGCCGCCGGCATCACCGCCGCCGACCTGGACTGGATCGAGCTGAACGAAGCCTTCGCCGCGCAGTCGCTGGCCGTGCTGAACGACCTCGACAGCAAGGGCATCGAGCTGGACCGCGCCAAGGTCAACCCGAACGGCGGCGCCATCGCGCTGGGCCATCCGCTGGGCGCCACCGGCGCCATCCGCGCGGCCTCGGTCATCCACGGCCTGCGCCGCACCGGCGGCAAGTACGGCATGGTGACGATGTGCGTGGGTGCCGGCCAGGGTGCTGCCGGCATCTTCGAACGCCTGTAAGCCATGGACCGCCGCCGCGCGCTCAAGACCTCGACGGTGTTGCTCGCGGCGCCGGTCATGGTCACGCCACTCGCGGGCTGCACCGGCGAGCTGAAGGCGTTCACCTCCTGGCCCCAGGCCCGCGAGGCGGTGCGCGGGCTGCTGCTCGACGCAAAGACCGTCGAAGGCAACCCGTGGAATCTCAGCCAGGTGCTGCAACACCTGGCGCAAAGCGTCGAGTTCTCGATGCAGGGCTTTCCGGCACTCAAGGGCGCCTGGTTCCGCGCCACCCTGGGTTCGGCCGCATTCGCCGCATTCAACGCGCGTGGCGCGATGAGCCACACGCTGGACGAGCCCATCCCTGGCGCGCCGGCGCTGGACGCGTCACAGGCGCTGAAGACCTCGGTGCAGCGGCTGTTGGACGCGATGGACGCATTCGCGCCATTCAACGGTACGCTGCGGCCTCATTTCGCCTACGGTGAGCTGACCAAGCCACAGTACGAGCGAGCCCATTTGATGCACCTGGCCAATCACTGGACGCAGTTCCAGGCGAAAACGGCTGTTGCGTGAGCCCCTCGCCCAGTCTTGCCTTGCTGAACGCAGGCCAGCCTAGTCGGTCTTGCAGACCGCGCTACGGCTCACGCCGCAGCCCTTCGGCAGGCACATTGCGCCCACTGGGCGCAATGTGTACGGCCTCAGCCCCCGAGGGGACGGCGATGCTTGCCGGCTCGACCGGCAAGCACATCGCCACAGCGGGCCTGCTTGGAAGCGGCCCGGCGCTCGGCCCGCGACAATGCAGCTGATCCGACAGGAGAGATAGACATGACCATCAAGAGCTACACCGTCAACGGCGTCGCGACCATCGAGATCGCGCGCCCCGAGAAGAAAAACGCGATCACGCAAGCCATGTACCAAAGCATGGCCGACGCACTCCGTGCGGCCGATGCGGACAAGACCGTGCGCGCTGTGCTGATCACCGGCCAACCGGGCATCTTCACGTCAGGCAATGACCTCGAAGACTTCATGGCCGGCCCGACGCGTGGCGAAGACGCGCCGACCTTCCAGTTCATGCATGCGTTGGTCGACTGCGGCAAGCCCGTGGTGGCCGCCGTGACCGGAGCGGCCATCGGCATCGGCACGACGATGCTGTTGCATTGCGACCTGGTGTTCGTGGCCGACGATGCGCGCCTGGCCATGCCCTTCGTGGCGCTGGGCTTGGTGCCGGAGTTCGCGTCCAGCGTCGTGCTGCCGCAATTGATCGGCAACCGGCGCGCTGCCGAAAAGCTGCTGCTGGGCGACCCGTTCACCGGTGAGCAGGCCGTGGAATGCGGCATTGCCAACCGGGTGCTGCCGGGCAGCGAGGTCGTCAACCACGCGCGGCGCATTGCCGAACGGTTCAACAACCTCGCCCCGGGTGCCGTGCGCGACAGCAAGCGGCTGATCCGCGATCCTCAGCGCGAGGCCGTCAAGGCGGCGATCACGCGAGAGGCGGCGATCTTTGGCGCGCGCCTGCGCAGCCCGGAAGCCATGGAGGCCTTCCAGGCCTTCTTCCAGAAGCGCGCCCCGGACTTCTCCAAGTTCGAGTGAGCGCGTGGCGTTGACGAGGGCGCCTGACGGCGCCCTGCCTATCGACGAACCAGGCTGACGATCAGGCCCAGGACGGCCAGGATCAGGAAGCCGTAGAACAGCAACTGGGCGATGCCCGCTGCGCTCGCGGCGATGCCCGTGAAGCCGAACACGGCAGCAATCAGGGCGATGACGAAAAAGGTAATGGCGTAGCGAAGCATGTCGGACTCCTTGCAGTGGCCGCCCCGATGGCGGATGACGCAGAGTAGGGGCGGCAGGGGTGTCCTGCATGCCGGACGGTGCAGGCGTCTGGAGTCGGACACGGCTGACGCTGCGTCGCGCAAACCATGCGCCTGATGCTCGCCAAGCTCGCGCTCGGGCCCTTGCTGATCTGGCAGGGGCGCCATGCGCGCGCGACGGCACTGCGTCTGCCCGAGGCGGCCGGTGAGCGTTCACGCCCGGGCGGCCGCCTGCGGCTGCTCATCGTCGGCGACTCGTCGGCGGCCGGCGTGGGCGCGGCACACCAGGACGAAGCGCTCGCCGGCCGGCTGGCGCAGGCATTGGAGAAGCGCCGGGCCGAACCGGTGGGTTGGCAGCTCGTCGCCACCAGCGGACATGGCACGGCGCAGGCCCTGACGCACCTCGAAAGCGCGGAGCTGGCGCCGGCCGACGTGCTCGTCACGGCGCTGGGCGTCAACGATGTGGTGGACCAAGTGCCGCCGCAGCGGGCCATGGCGGCGCTGGCGGCCCTCGACGCGCTGGCGCGCCGCCGGGCCGGCGTGCGGCTCAGCTTGCACTGCGCCGCGCCGCCCATGCAGGCCTTCCCGCTGCTGCCGCAGCCGCTGCGCTGGTTCTTCGGGCGGCAGGCTGCGCGTTTCAATGCAGTGCTGGCGGCCAGCGTGGCCGGCCAGCCGCAGCGCTGCATGGTGCACCTGCCGCAGGCCATGCAGCACGACGCCGCGGCGCTGATGGCCGCCGACGGCTTCCACCCCGGCCCGCCGGGCTACGCGCTGTGGGCCGAGGTGCTGGCCGACCTGATCGAGAGGGGGCTCGAACGCGAGGGGGCGGTCAGCTGAACACGCTGACCGCGTCCACCAGGGACTCGGCGCGCTGCTTCAGCCCCAGCGACGCCGCCGTGCTCTGCTCGACGAGGGCGGCGTTCTGTTGCGTGATCTGGTCGATGTGGCTGACGGCCTCGCTGGCCTGGCGGATGCCCGAGGTCTGCTCCACCGACGCTGCGCTGATGTCGCCCACCAGCGTGGACACGCGGCGCACCTGGGTGACGATCTCGCCCATCGTGCGGCCGGCCTCGTCGACGATCTTGCTGCCGGCCTCCACCCGCTCCACGCTGGCGCCGATCAGGCTCTTGATCTCGCGCGCCGCCTCGGCGCTGCGCTGGGCCAGCAACCGCACTTCGCCCGCGACGACTGCGAACCCGCGCCCCTGCTCGCCGGCGCGCGCCGCTTCCACGGCCGCGTTCAGCGCGAGGATGTTGGTCTGGAAGGCGATGCCGTCGATGGTGCCGATGATGTCGGCGATGCGGCGCGAACTGGTCGAGATGTCGCTCATCGTCGTCACCGCGTGGGCCACGGCCTCGCCGCCGCGTTCGGCCGCCGTGCTGGCGCTGCGCGACAGTTCGTTGGCCTGGTGCGCCGCCTCCGCATTGCTCTGCACCGCAGCCGTCATCTGCTCCATCGACGAGGCGGTCTCCTCGACGCTGGCCGCCGCCTGCTCGGTGCGCGAGCTCAGGTCGTTGTTGCCCTGCGCGATCTCGCTGACCGAGGCCTGCACCTGCACCACCTGCTCACGCACGTCGTCCACCAGCCAGCGGAACATCAGGCCGAGCTGGCCGATGGTGCGCATCGTGACGCCGATCTCGTCCACCCGCGCCAGCACCGCGGCGTCGCGCGACGCCCCGGTGGCCACGGCGAGCGCGGTGTCGCGCAGCTGCTCGATGGGCGTGGCGATCTGCTGCTCCAGCAGCAGCGTTCCAAGCCCCATCATCACCGCCAGCAGGCCGGCCACCTGCAGGCCCGCGCTCGCGCCCAACGCGGCCAGCGCCACGGCCGCGCCACCGACCCACAGGCTGCCCAGCACGAGCCGGATGCGCCCGCGCACCGACAGCGTCTGGCCCAGGTTGCGCCACGAGGCCAGCCCGGTGCGCAGGATCAGGCCCTTGTGGAAGCGCTTGCCTTTGGCGGTGCCTTCACGGAAATCGCGGTACAGGGTTTCGGCGGCGTCCACCTCAGCCCGGCTGGGCTTGGTGCGCACCGACATGTAGCCCACCTGGCGGCCGCCGCGCACCACCGGCACGGCATTGGCACGCACCCAGTAGTGGTCGCCGTCGCTGCGGCGGTTCTTCACAAGCGCCGACCAGGGCTCGCCCTGCTTCAGCGTGGCCCACATGTCGGCGAACGCCTCCTTGGGCATGTCGGGGTGGCGCACGAAGTTGTGCGGCTGCCCCATGATCTGGTCACGCGGAAAACCACTGGCCTCGACGAACGCTTCGTTGGCATAGGTGACGTGGCTGTTGGCGTCCGTCGTGGACATCAGCACGACACCGTCCTGAAGCGGGTACTCGCGCTGCGTGACGGGGTGGTTGACTCTCATGAAACCTCCTGGATGGATGACCGAACTGCAGGGGCGCCATCAGGATAGCCGCAGAGGGGCGTCCACAGGGGAACGTGGGAGGGCCGGTGTGCGGGAGGCGCTTGCTAATTATTTTGATCAAATTTATCAAAATGACAAGCAAGCGGCGCTGGGAGTGAGCTTGGTTTCCCAGTAAAAGTTCACGTTTTATCAAATGGTGGCTGACTGAATGAGATCAGCTCACCACCGTCCTGGGCTTGCCGTCGCGGTCGATGGCGACGTAGGTCAGGTTGGCTTCCGTCACCTTGACGACGTGCGGGTTCTCCGGGTCGCGCTCGGCGAGTACCTCGACATGCACGGTGACCGACGTGCGTCCGACGCGCGTGACCGTCACGTAGAAGCTCAGCAGGTCGCCGATGGACACCGGCTGCTTGAAGACGAACTCGTTGACGGCCACCGTCGTGACGCGGCCGCGCGAGATGCGTGCCGGCAGGATGGAGCCGGCGATGTCCACTTGCGCCATGATCCAGCCGCCGAAGATGTCGCCGTTGGCGTTGGAATCCGCCGGCATCGGCATGACGCGCAGCACGAGTTCGCGTTGGCCGGGGACGGGGGTGAGGCTGGCTTCCTGGGTCATGGCATTCAGTGGTGACAATTCGGCATTCATTTTCGGTCCTGCGCTTGCGATCCTCTACCTCAGCATCATCCGTGCCACCTGCAGGCACCGCGCCCGCCACCCCCGGCGACTGGCGCACTATCGGCCGGCTGCTGCCCTATCTGTGGCGCTACCGCTGGCGTGTCGGGCTGGCACTGGCCTTCATGGTGGGGGCCAAGGTCAGCAACGTGGGCGTGCCGCTGCTGCTCAAGCACATGATCGACGCGCTGGACCTCAAGCCGGGCCAGCCGCAGGCGTTGCTGGTGGTGCCGCTGGGCCTGCTGGTGGCCTATGGCGCGCTGCGGCTGCTGACGTCGCTGTTCACGGAACTGCGCGAGCTGATCTTCGCCAAGGCCACCGAAGGCACGGCGCGCAGCATCTCGCTGCAGGTGTTCCGCCACCTGCACGACCTGTCGCTGCGCTTTCACCTGGAGCGCCAGACCGGCGGCATGACGCGCGACATCGAGCGCGGCACGCGCGCGGTGCATTCGCTGATCAGCTACTCGCTCTACAGCATCGTGCCCACGCTGATCGAGGTGGTGCTGGTGCTGACGCTGCTGGGCGTCAAGTTCGACGTCTGGTTCGCCGGCATCACGCTGGCGGCGCTGGCGGTCTACATCGGCTTCACCGTCGTCGTGACGGAGTGGCGCACCCAGTTCCGCAAGCTGCTCAACGAGCTGGACTCCATCGCCCACACCAAGGCCATCGACTCGCTGCTGAACTACGAGACGGTCAAGTACTTCAACAACGAGGACTTCGAGGCCCGCCGCTACGACGAGAGCCTGGAGAAGCTGCGCCGCGCGCAGTTGAAGAGCCAGACGACGCTGTCGCTGCTCAACACGGGGCAGCAACTCATCATCGCCACCGCGCTGGTGCTGATGCTGTGGCGGGCCACGCAGGGCGTCGTGGACGGCAAGCTGAGCCTGGGCGACCTGGTGATGGTCAACGCCTTCATGATCCAGCTCTACATCCCGCTGAACTTCCTGGGCGTCATCTACCGCGAGATCAAGCAGGCGCTGACCGACATCGAGAAGCTGTTCCGCCTGCTGGACCGCGAGCGGGAAGTGGCCGACTCGCCCGAGGCGACCGAGCTGGTGGTGCAGGGAGGCCGCGTGGTGTTCGACGACGTGCGCTTCGCGTACGACCCGGCGCGGCCCATCCTGCACGGCGTCAGCTTCGAGATCCCGGCGGGAAAGAAGGTCGCCGTCGTCGGCCCCAGCGGCTCGGGCAAGAGCACGCTGGCGCGGCTGCTGTACCGCTTCTACGACATCGACAGCGGCGCCATCCGCATCGACGGGCAGGACATCCGCACCGTCACGCAGGCCAGCGTGCGCCGTGCCATCGGCATCGTGCCGCAGGACACGGTGCTGTTCAACGACACCGTGGCCTACAACATCGCCTACGGCCAGCCCGGCGCCGGCGCTGCGGCGGTCGAGGCCGCGGCGCGTGCGGCACACATCCACGCCTTCATCGCCGCCACGCCGCTGGGCTACGACACCATGGTGGGCGAGCGCGGCCTGAAGCTGTCGGGCGGCGAGAAGCAGCGCGTGGCCATCGCCCGCACGCTGCTGAAGAACCCGCCCATCCTGATCTTCGACGAGGCGACGTCGGCGCTGGACTCGACCAACGAGCGCGCCATCCAGGCCGAACTGGAGTCCGCCGCGCAGAACAAGACCGTGCTGGTCATCGCGCACCGGCTGTCCACGGTGGTGGATGCGCACGAAATCCTCGTGCTCGAACACGGCCACATCATCGAGCGCGGCCGGCACGACGAGCTGCTGGCCCGCGGCGGGCGCTATGCGCAGATGTGGCGGCTGCAGCAGTCGGGCGGGGACTGATGAGCCCCTCGCTCAGTTCGCCCTGCTGAACGCGGGCGAAGCTGATCGGTCCCCCGAGGGGACGGCGATGCTTGCGGCATTGAGCCGCAAGCACATCGCCAACCGGGCCGGCTTGGGAGCGGCCCGGCGCTCGGCCCGCCGTTGCTGCAACGCGGGAGGTCAGTGCGGTTTCTTGGGCTTCTCGAAGCGCTTGGGCCGGTAGACGTTGCCGTCCCACTCGCCACCCGCCCGCCGGCCCTGCTCGTGCAGCGTCGCCTCGCGGGCGCGGCGGATGACGCGCTCGGCCTCCAGTGCCGCCGCGCGTGTCTGGCGCTGCCGGCGGCGCCAGCCGGTGGCGCGGTCCATCTGCCGTTGCGCCCAGGCCGACAGGCGGGCCAGGCCGGCATCGACCCGGTTGCGCGCCCGCCAGGGCAGGGCCATGTGCACCGCCAAAGCGATGCAGGTGACCAGGCCGAGGACGGCGAGCACGGTGTGCAGCATGGGCCGAGTGTGAACCAAACCTGAGGTGGATGTCAGCCCCGTGAAGCGGGCTTTACGATTTCTGGCGGATCGCCCACAGCGCCAGCATGGCGTCCGGAATCCGGCGGCTGGCTTCGTCGCGCTGCTCGGCCGAGCCTTCGGCCAACTCGCCGTCCGCGCTGCCCAGCGCTGCGATGGGCGCCAGCAGCGCGGCCGTCTCGCCAGCGTCGAACCACGGCTCCCAGGCCTCGGGCGCCAGGTTCACGGCGATCAGGAAGCCCGCGGCCCAGTCTTCGGCGTCGGCATATTCGGTGTCTTCATCCTCGCCGTCGGCGAAGCTGAAGATGGGCTCCCACGCCTGCGGACGGTCCGCCCAGGCCACGGCGATGGAGTGCAGGTGGCGCAGCACCAGCAGCGTGGCCTTCTTGCGCTGCTTGCCACTGGTGAAGGGCGCAGGATCGGGTTCACGGTCGCCGCCCCAGATGACCGGCAGCCAAGACTCGCCCGGCAGGTCGGCGAGCTTGCGGCCGGGCGTCAGCAGCAGGCCGGCCAGGTAGCCGTCCAGCGCCTCGATATTCATCGAGCTGTCGGCCGGCAGGTCGGCCAGCAGCTCGTCCAGGTCGTTCAGCTCCTCGTCGGTGAGCGGGCGGTTGTCGGAGGCGGGGTTGTAGTGCGGATACTGCATGGGTGTCGTCCTGGGTTCAGCCGTGGCGGCCGTGGCGGCTCTTGGGTTTCTTGCCGTCGAGTTCGGCGAACTGCGACTTCAGCAAGGCCATCAGCACGCGGGCGTTCTGCTCGGTCATCAGGACGATGCTGCTGGGCTCGATGCCCTCGATGGGTGTCCTGGGTGCCACGATGGCGTCCACCTTGAACACGATCTGGCCGTGCTGGTTGGCAGAGGCGGCCTTGAATTTCTGGACTTCGATCTGGTGCGTCTTCATGGGGCGTTGGAATGGCCGGCAGGCCGACATCTTGCCATTCCAGGCGGCGCGCCTTAAGGTGGCGCATGGCTCGGCCCATTCGCCTCGAGGTTGCCGGCGCGGTCTACCTGATCGGCGCCCACTGCCCGTTCGAGAGCAGCCAGCCCGCGTTTGCCGACGACGCCGACCGCGCCGAGATGCGCGCGCTGCTGGCCCAGGCGCTGCACCGTTTCGACGCCCAGGCGCTGGCCTACGCGCTGCTGCCCGACCACTACCAGCTGCTGCTGTTCACCCGCCGGGCCAACCTGTCGCAGCTGATGCGGCAGGTGAACGGCATCTACACCCAGCACCAGCAGCGCCGCCATGGCTTCACCGGGCCGCTGTTCCAGGGGCGCTTTCGCGCCGTGCTGGTGGACCGCGACCGCTACCTGCTCGATGCCTGCCGGTACGTGGACCTGACCCCGGTGCGCCAGGGCCTGGTGCGCAGCGCGGCGGACTGGCCGGGGTCGAGCTTTCGTGCGCTCAGCGGCTCGGAGTCCGCGCCCGGGTGGCTGGAGGTCGGCGGGCTGCACAGCCACCTGCTGGGCCGCCCGGCGACGACGGCCGCGCAGTACGCGCGGGCAGGCGAGCGCTACGCCCGGCTGGTGGCTGCCGACCCTGCGATGGAACTGTGGCCCGGCCGGCTGCGCGAGCAGATCTTCCTGGGTGACGCGGCGTTCGCCGCCCGCATGCGCGCCGCCGCCATCGCGCCCAAGCGGGTCGCGCGCACCAGCTTCAACGAGTGGCTCAAGCGTGCCGGCGGCATCCGAGAGCAGGCGCTGTGGCTGGCGCATGCCGAGGGCGGCGTCGCCATGACGGCGCTGGCGGCGCAGCTCGGCCTGTCCGTGTCGCGCATCAGCCGCCTGATCGCGGCGGCGGAGCGGGCCGTTTGATGGGACGGGCGCCCCATCGCCGTGGCTACAGCTGCTTGAAGCGGTAGGCGTAGGCCGGCGAGACCTCCAGCGTTTCCGGCCGGTTCTTCAGCGCGATGCCGAGCTTGCCGCTCAGGCTGCGGCTGACCGACTTGATCGCGTGCGCATTGACGATGGTGGAGCGGTGCACCTGCCAGAAGTGCTCGCCGTCCAGGCGCTGCACCAGCTCCTTCAGCGGCACCGAGATCAGCGCCTCGGTGTCGGCCGTGACGACCGCGACGTATTTGTGGTCGGCGCGGAAATAGGCCACGTCGTCCACCGTGATGAGCTGCAGCTCGCGCCCGCGCTGCACGGTGATCCAGCGCAGCGGCTCCACGGCGGCCCCGCCCGCCGTGCGGGCCGCGAGGCCGGCGAGGTCGGCCGGCGGCTGGCTCAGGCGCTCCTTCAGCCGCAGCAACGTCTTGGCCATGCGCACCGGGTCCAGCGGCTTGAGCAGGTAGCCCACGGCGCCCTCGTCGAAGGCCTGCACGGCGTAGCGCTCATGCGCCGTGATGAAGACGATGTGCGCGCGGCGGCCGATCAGCTGCGCGACCTGCAGGCCCGACAGCCCCGGCATCTGCACGTCCAGGAAGCACACCTCGGGCGCCAGCTGCTCCACCAGGCGCAGCGCCTCGTGGCCGTCGCGCGCCAGCCCGACGACCTGCGCCTCGGGCCACTGCCGCAGCAGCTCCTCGCGGATCTCGGCAGCGAGCAGAGCTTCGTCTTCGGCGATCAGCACGCGGGTCATGTGGGAAGCGGCCAGGTGAGCTTGAACACGGGCATATCTTCGATGAGCAGCACCAGCGAAGCGCCCTGGCCGTGCACCGCGTGCAGCCGCTGGGCCAGCTCGTGCAGCGGCACGTGCCCGGCGGCCAGGCGTGTCTGCGCAAGGTCCGGCCCCAGCGCGCGCAGCCGCAGCTCGGCCACGCCGTCGCCCGCGTGCAGCGACAGGCTCCACAGCGTCGCGCCGTCATCCAGCAGCGGGCGCACCAGCGGCAGCAGCACCATCGGTGCCAGCGGCCAGTCGGGGGGATCGGCCAGGCTGGCGAGGTGCAGTCGCTCGGTATGCTGCCCGTCGGCGCTGACGAGCCGCGCGTAGGCCCGCAGCGCGGCGACCTCGCGGCCCAGCGTGGACAGCTGCGCCTGCACATGCGGCTGCAGCGCGCGCAGCAGCTCGATGAGCGCCGCCAGCCGCGCCTGGCCGCGCTGCGGCGCCTGCGCCAGTTCGGTGTCGATGGCGGCCAGCCGGTCGGACAGCAGTGCCGGGTCCACGCGCGCCTGCAAGGCCAGCAGCTGCGTCGCGGCGAGCTGGCGCTCGCGCAGCGCCGCGGCGTCCTGCAGCGCCTGCAGCCGCGCCTGCGCGCGCCGCGAGAAGCGCAGCTGCGCGTACACGCCCACGCCCAGCGCGTGCCAGACCACGGTGGTGCTGGCCAGCGCGTAGTCGTTGGCCCGTGTCCACCACTCCGCTTTGCCCAGCAGCGGGTACAGCGCCGGCGCGATCAGCCAGACGCCGCCGATGACGGTGGCGGCCACGACCGCCGGGTAGGCGAGCCACGCCGGCAGCCGGCGCGCGTCGACGAGGGTGTCGGCCAGCCGCAGCAGCAGCACGGCCGGCACGCCGAACTGCAGCACGTTGTACGTCAGCGCCTCGACCGTGTCCTGCAGCGAGATGGGGTTGTTCAGCGGGGTGCCGTTGGCCACCAGCGTGGCCGCCCCCACCAGCAGCATCCAGCCGGCGTCGCCTGGTTTGAGCATCGCGGTCATGTCACGTCCGTGCGGCGGCTGGGCCCTGGACGAGGGGCAGGTGGATGCGGGCCATCAGGCCGCACGGCTGGTTCAGGTGCAGGCTCAGCCGCGCGGCGCTGCCGCAGGCAGCCAGCCGTGCGCGCAGCGTGGCCAGGCCGGTGCCGCTGCCGCTGCCGCTGCCCATGCCCGCACCGGTGTCGGCCACCTCCAGCCGCAGCAGGCGGGGTTCGCCCGGCGGCCCGTCCTCCAGGCCGGCGCGCACGACGATCTCGCCGCCCGCCACCTGCGGGCCGATGCCGTGCTTGATCGCGTTCTCGGCCAGCGTCAGCAGGCAGGTGGACGGCACGATGGCGTCGTCCAGCCCGGGCGCGATCTCGCAGCGCAGCGCCAGCCGCGCCGGGCCGATGCGGCGCTGGTGCAGCGCCAGGAAGGCGGCCACCAGCGCCAGTTCGCGCGCCAGCGGCACCTCCGACTGGCGCAGCTCGGGCAGCGCGGCGGCCAGGTACAGCCGCAGGTCGGCCAGCATCGCGCGCGCGGCGTCGGTGTCGGTGTGCGCCAGGCGGCGCAGGTGGGCCAGCGTGTTGAACAGGAAATGCGGCTCCACCTGGGCCTGCAGCAGCGCGGCGCGGGCCGCGTCGAGCTGGCGGGCCTGCGCCTGTTCGCCCTGGTGCAGCGCCTGGGCGTCGGCGTGCTGGCGCCGGCCGCGCTGGTGGTAGTCCAGCGCCAGGCAGATGCAGGCTGACAGCGTGCCCTGCACCTGCAGGTTGTAGGGCGAGAAGAAGATGTCCGGCCCGCCGAAGCGGCGCAGCGCCATGCCGGCGAAGGTGCTGAGCACCGTCACCGCGCCGATCTGCATCGCCAGTCCCCAGCGGTGCCCGCGCGGCGAGCGCTGCGGTGTCGGCAGCCAGGGGTGGCTGAGCGCCGCGCCCAGCCAGATCGCGTAGAGCATGACCGCGATGGCCAGCCAGGCGTGCCGACTGGGCATCAGGCCGGCGCGGCAGATGTTGTCCTCGCTGGCGAACCTGCAGTTCACCACCTCGGGCAGCAGCAGCGCCCCCGCCAGCGCCACGCACAGGAGCGCCGCCACGGCGAGGTTCCGGCGGCGCAGCAGCGGGTGGCTCGGCAGGGGAAAAGGCATGCGGGGCGGGGAGGGCGGGGCGGTCAGCGAGGCGTGGCGGCCTGGGCCACGGAGGCGGCGGGCGCGGCGGCCAGCACGGCCACCGGGTCGGCGAAGCGGATGTTAAGGACGTAGCGCTGCGGTTCGCCGGCGCTGCAGTCCAGCGAGGCCAGCGCCAGCCGCACGGGCACGTGATAGCTGCGCGTGCCCGCCAGGGCGACGAGCTGCGGGCGGCCGCGGGCATCGACGTCGAACTCGACGCGCACCTCGCCGTCGCGGCCGACGCGCTGCTTGGCGCTGGCCAGCAGCTCGGACAGCTGGTCGGCGGCCTGCGGGCAGGCGGCCGGCGCGGCGAAAGCGGACGCGAAGGCGGGCGCTGCGGTGAGCAGCAGCAGGGCGAGGGTGCGTGTCATGGCGGGGGTCTCGGGGTGTTGCGATGGCGGCACCTTAGGGAACGCCGCGCGCCGGGTCAGCGCCTGCCGGACGAAGCCCGCAAACCCGCCGACGAAGGCCGCAGCGCGGCCGACGGCCGCACCCGTGGGCCGCGCCACCCATGACTTTCGGCAGTGCGCGAGGGCGCTAAGCTGGCGGCCCGCGAGTTCCGCGCCGACCGGCGCCCCCCACCTGCCGTGCTGCGCCGCCCCCTCGTCCTGGCCCTGCTGGGCATCCCCCTGGCCCTCGCCCTCATCGGCGCGGTCGTCGCGCTGTTCGTGTGGCAGCAACTGCCCGCGCTGGACGCGCTGACCGACTACCAGCCCCACCAGCCGCTGCGCGTCATGAGCGCCGACGGGCAGCTGCTGGGCGAGTTCGGTGCCGAGCGGCGCCGCTTCGTGCCGCTGGCCGACATCCCCAAGCCCATGAAGCAGGCGCTGCTGGCGCTGGAAGACGTCGATTTCTACGAGCACTCGGGGCTGGACTACGGCGGCATCGTGCGCGCCTTCTTCCGCAACCTGACGCACCGCGGCCCGCTGCATGGCGCCTCCACCATCACGCAGCAGCTCGCGCGCGACACCTACCTGACCAAGGAGCAGCGCTGGTCGCGCAAGATCGTCGAGGCATTGCTGGCGATCAAGATCGAAGGGGCGCTGACCAAGGACCAGATCCTCGAGATCTACATGAACCAGATCTTCCTCGGCAACCGCGCCTATGGCTTCGCGGCGGCCGCGGAGCGCTATTTCGGCAAGGGCCTGGACCAGTTGAGCTGGGGCGAGACGGCGCTGCTGATCGGCCTGCCCAAGGACCCCGTGCGCCTGAACCCGGTCGTGCACCTGGAGCGCGCCAAGCGGCGCCAGCATGTCGTGCTGGGTCGGCTGGAGGCCGTGGGCCTGATCACGCCCGAGCAGGGCAAGGCCGCGCGCGCCGAGACGCTGGTCATCCAGCGCCCGCGCCGCCTCTCCGGCATCGCCGACCACGCCGCGGAGCAGGTGCGCGCGGAGATGGTCACGCGCTTCGGCGAGGACGCCTACACGCGCGGCCTGACCGTGACGACGACGCTGCTGTACGCCGAGCAGTCGGCCGCGCAGGAGGCGCTGCGCCATGCGCTGTTCGAGCTGGAGCGGCGCCAGCCCTTCCGCGGCCCCGAGACGACGGTGGAGCTGCCCGACGACAAGGCCGAGAACTTCGACGAGGCGCTGGACGCGGCGTTCGATGCCTACCCCGACCTCGGCGAGCTGCGCACCGCCGTGCTGCTCAAGCTGGACAAGGGCGCCGCCGAGCTGGTGCTGGCGGATGGCGACAAGGTCACGCTCAAGGGCAGTGCCGTGCGCACGCTGCAGAACGCCAGGCGCGGCGCGGTGCTGCACGTGCTGGAATCGGGCAAGAACAACTGGCAGCTCAGCCAGGTGCCGCAGGCCGAGGGCGCCGTCGTCACGCTGGACCCGGTGAGCGGCGCGATCCGCTCGCTGGTGGGCGGCTTCGACTTCACGCGCAACCAGTTCAACTCGGCCACGCAGGCCTTCCGCCAGCCGGGCTCGGCCTTCAAGCCGTTCATCTACTCCGCGATGATCGAGCAGGGCGCCTGGGCCGGCACGCTGGTCAGCGACCAGCCGTTCGTGCAGGGCGACTGGGCGCCGCGCAATGCCGACGGCCAGTACGAGGATGAGCTGACGCTGCGCCAGGCGCTGGCCAAGTCCAAGAACATGGTCACCATCCGGCTCGTGCAGGCCATGGGGCCGCAGCGCGCCCGCGCGTGGGCGTCGCGCTTCGGCGTCGACGAGGACAAGCAGCCGCTGAACCTCACCATTGCGCTGGGCACGGGGGCGGCCACGCCGCTGCAGATGGCGCAGGGCTATGCCGCCTTCGCCAACGCCGGTCAGCTGCCCACGGCCTGGATGATCGACCGCGTGCAGGACGCACAGGGCGCCGTGGTCTGGAAGGCCGACCCGCCCAAGTCGCGCCAGGTCATCAGCGCGCGCAATGCCTTCATGACCTCGCAGCTGCTGGCCGCCGTGGCCCGCGAGGGCACTGCCGCGCGCGCCAGCTCGCTGCTGGGCCGCTGGGACCTGTACGGCAAGACCGGCACCACCAACGACGCGGTGGACGCGTGGTTCTGCGGCTTCCAGGCGTCGCGCGTGGGCGCGGTGTGGATCGGCTATCCGCAGCCCAAATCGCTGGGCGACCGCGAGAGCGGTGGCGGCCTGGCGCTGCCCGTGTGGGCGGCGACGATGGCCGTGGCGCTCAAGGGCCAGCCCAACACGCAGATCGCGCCGCCCGCCGACGGCCTCGTGAAGATCGGCGACGACTGGTTCTACCAGGAGTTCGCCGGCGACCTGGCCATCTCGCGCATCGGCCTGCCCGCGCCCGACGCAGCCGCGTCGGAGCCCGTGTCCGCGCCGCCGATCAACCAGTAGCCGCCTCGGCCGTCCCACGAAAGACCTGCCATGTTTCGCCCCCTGTCCGTTTTGCTCCTCGCCGGCCTGCTCGCCGGCTGTGCCGGCATCCGCGAGGCGCGCATGGCCGTGCCGCCTTCGTTGTCCGGCGTGCCGGAGGAATCCTTCGGCCAGGTCGGCTGGGGCCGCAAGGGCGAGTTCCTGCTGGGCGGCCAGACCGTGCGCTATGAGCGCGGCGCGGACCGCGTCTCGCTGTTCGACAGCCTCAGCTACGGCCGCGCGCCGTTGCGCTTCACGTGGGTGACGGCCGCTGGCGACAGCAACGCCGATTGCAAGGCCCAGCAGGCGGAACTGAGCCTGGGCGTGCTCAGCGGCGCCATCAAGCCGTGGACGCTGACCTGCCGCTGGAGCGGCGCCTCCAACGCCACGCTGACCATCGGCCAGGCGCGTGGCCAGGCGGCGCGGCAGTCCCGCGAGGGCAGCTACCAGCGCGGCGATCTGACGCTGGGCCTGCGTTCCGTGCACAGGCTCGAAGGCAGCGGGCTGGCGCTGCAGGAGGCCGTGGGCTACGAGTTCGTGCGCGAGGGGCAGGTGATCGGCAGCGTGGACCTCAGCCGCGGCGTGCCGCACCTGCGCCGGCCCGACCCGCGCACGCCGCTGGGCCAGGCCGTCACCGAGGCGGCCTTGGCACTGGCACTGGTCTGGGAACCGAGCTGACACCACGCCGCCGTCGCGTTAACGACCCGCTACGCTGGGTAACAGTTGGGCGGCCTGTGCCGCCCTAGAGTCGGTCTCAGTGCCCCAGGAGGACCGCCCATGTGCCGTTGCCGCTCGCCCGCTGCCTTGTCCCTGTGCCTGTGCCTGCCGTTGCTGCTGGCCGGCTGCGCGGCCAGCACGGTGCCGACCGCGCGAGAGGCGCAGATGGCGCCCATGGCGCGCATGGCGTTGCCGGCGTCGGTGGCCGAGGTGGCGGAGGAGTCCTTCGGCAAGCCGGCCTGGGAGCGCCGTGGCGAGTTCCTGCTGACCGGGCAGACGGTGACCTATGAACGCAGCGCCGCGCGGCTGTCGCTGTTCGAGGACTTGGCGGCGCCCACCGGCTGGCTGAGTTACACCTGGGCCGGCCCGGCGGGCGCGACGCGCGCGGACTGCGTCGGGCAGCCTGCGGCGTTGACCACCAACAGCCGCCTCGTGTCACCCCGGCCCTGGGCCTTGCACTGCACCTGGACCGGTGCGTCCAGCGCCATGCTGCAGATCGGCGAGGGCCAGTTGCGCGAGGGCCGGCTGAGCCGCGAGGGCAGCTACCGGCGCGGCGAGCTGACCCTCGGCCTGCGCTCGGCGCATGTGCTGGAAGGCGACGCCACGCCGCACACGACGGCCGTGGGCTACGAGCTGCTGCACGAGGGCGTGGTGGTCGGCAGCGTGGAGCTGAGCCGCGGCGTGCCCAGGCTGCGCCGGCCCGACCCGGCCACGCCGCTGGGCCGTGCGGTCACCGAGGCGGCGCTGGTGCTGGCGCTGGCCTCCGAGCCGGGCTGACCGGGCGCCTTTCGTCGCGACATTCGTCTCGCCCTCCGTCTCGCCACCCGTCGCGCCCTTCGGCGATTCGTCGCCGCCGGCTGGAGGCGGCGGGTGGGCGTGGGCAGCATGAAGCCCATCCCAACCCCGGAGCGCCTCCATGCCGTTTTGCCGCCTGATCGCCGCCTGCGCCGTTGCTTCGCTGAGCCTGCCGCTCGCCGCGCAGACCTTGACTGTCCGTCCCGGCCCCGAGGTGGTGGCCGGTGAGCCGCTGCACCTCGCCGTCGAAGGCGCCCGGCCCGGCGCGCGGCTGACGCTGCGCGCGAGCCGCAGCATCGCCGCCGAGGGCGGTGCCCGCGCCTTCCAGTCGCAGGCGGTCTTCGTGGCCGATGCGGCGGGCCGCGTCGACGTGGACGCGCAGGCGCCCGTCGAGGGCAGCTACCGGCACGCCGATGCGCGCGGGCTGTTCTGGTCGATGGCGCCGGTGGCCGGCGGCGCTGCGCCGGACGCGTCGCGCGCGGGCGAGGTGGTGCTGCAACTGCTGGACGGCGACCGGCCGCTGGCCGAGCGGCGCGTGCGGCTGCTGCCGCAGGCCGCCGACGTGGTGGTCACCGAGCCGGCCGAGTTCCCCGGCGCACGCTTTGCGACGCCCGGCGGCGCGGCCCGGCGGCCGGCGCTGATCGTGCTGGGCGGCTCCGAGGGTGGCAGCCTGGCCGCGCGCACGTCGGCGCCGTTGCTGGCCTCGCAGGGCTACGCGGTGCTGGGCCTGCCGTACTACTCGCCGCCCGGCTGGAGCCCGCAGGGCCCGACGCCGCCGGAGCTGCCGGCCCTGCCGGGCTCGTTCGTCGACATCGAACTCGCGCGGCTGGCTCAGGCGCGGGACTGGCTGGCCCGCCAGCCCGGCGTGGACGCGAGCCGCATCGGCGTCTACGGCGTGTCCAAGGGGGCCGAGTTCGCGCTCGCGGCGGCCAGCCGCATGCCGTGGATCAAGGCCGTGGCCGCCATCGTGCCCAGCGACGTGATCTGGGAAGGCTGGGGCAGCCAGGCGCCCGAGGCCGACAAACGCTCCTCCTTCGCCTGGCAGGGCCAGGCCTTGCCCTGGGTGCCGTACGAAGGCTTTGCCGAGGAGTTCGCCGGTGCCGCGCAAGGCCAGCCCATCCGCATCCGGCGGCCGCTGGACAAGGGCCGCGCCGCACACCCGCAGCGCGTGGCGGCTGCGCGCATCGAGGTGGAGAAGATCGCCGCGCCGGTCTTCCTCGTCGGCGGCGGTGACGACCAGGTCTGGGACTCGGCCGGCATGGCCCGGGCCATCGCGGCCCGGCGCGCCGACGCCGGGCTGGCGACGGTGGTGCTCGTCTACCCGCAGGCCGGCCACGCGCTGTCGGGCCACGGCTGGAGCCCCACGACCACGTACAACGAGGGCCTGATGAAGTTCGGCGGCCAGCCCGAGGCCGACGCCCGGGCGCAAGGCGAGGCCTGGCCGCGGCTGCTGGCCTTCCTGCGCGAATCGCTCGGCCGCTAGCCTTGTCGGTCAGCGAGCAGGGCGCGCACGGCCGGCGCCGCGTGCGGGCCACAATCCGCACACATCCCTGCCGCAAGCCCATGAACATCGACGCCGACCGCTACGCCGAACAAGGTTTCCTCGTCATCCCGCGCTTCAAGTCCGCGACCGACATCGCCGCGCTGCGCGCCCGCGCGCTGCAGATCGTCGAGGCCTTCGACCCCGGCGAGCAGCGGCCCGTCTTCACGACCGAGGAGCAGCAGCGCCACGTGGACGACTACTTCCTCGACAGCGGCGACCAGGTGCGCTGCTTTTTCGAGGAAGAGGCCTTCGACGCCACCGGCCGGCTGCGCGTGCCCAAGGAACTGGCCATCAACAAGATCGGCCACGCGATGCACGACCTGGACCCGGTGTTCTCGGCCTTCTCCAAGGGCGAGGCGCTGCGCGGCGTGGCCGGTGCGCTGGGGCTGGCCCGGCCGCAGGTCTGGCAGTCGATGTTCATCTTCAAGCAGCCCGGCATCGGCGGCGAGGTGCGCTGGCACCAGGACGCCAGCTTCTTCGAGAGCGACCCCGTCACGGTGACGACCTTCTGGTTCGCGCTGGAAGACGCGACGCTGCAGAACGGCTGCCTGTGGACCGAGCCGGGGGGCCACCGGGGCCGGCGCGGCGTGCTGCGCGAGCGCTTCGTGCGCGAGGGCCGCAAGGCCTGGATGGAGCCGGTCGATGCGACGCCCTGGCCCGCGGCCGACTCCAGGGAGGCCGTGCCGCTGGAGGTCGAGGCCGGCTCGCTGGTCGTCTTCCACGGCCTGCTGCCGCACTACTCGGCCGCCAACCGCTCGGACCGGTCGCGGCATGCCTACACGCTGCACGTGACCGACGCCGCCAGCCGCTACTCGCCGCGCAACTGGTTGCAACGCTCGGCGGCGCTGCCGGTGGCAGGCTTCTAAACCTGCTCACAGCGGACACATCTGCTCACGGGCGGGGCGGGTTGTCCTACGGGGGGAGGCACCCTGGGACTGCACGGGCGGGGCGGCGGCGTCCCAACAATGACTTCATCGCACCCATCGAAACAGGAGGCCGTGATGAAGTTTCCCAAGTCCGTACATGCCGAAGGCTGGCTCGATCACATCGAGACGACCAAACCCGAACACATGCCCGAAGCGCTGTCCGCCCATGCGGCTGCGCCGTCGAGGCGGCCGGTGACACCGCTGGCGTCGCCCGCCGTGGCGTCCCGCGTCGATGACGTCCAGCGCGAGCGCATCGCCACGCCCACGCCGGTCGCCGCCGCCAGCGGGTTCACGGTGCCACCGTCGCCCACGGTGATCGAGCCGCGCCAGTACGCGGTCACGCCCTGGGTGATCGGTGCAGGCGCTGGCGCGGTGCTGATCGCGGTAGCCGTGATGATGTCGCGCGGCTTCGCGCCGTCCGTCGAGCCGATGGCCACACCACCCGCCACGGTGGTGGGTGAGGTGAAGCCGTCGCCCGAGGATGCGCAGCTCGCCGCCGAGCCCACCGCGGCCGGCCCGGTGACGGCAACACCTGACACCTCGCCGGCCCCGGCCGAGCCGGTCGTGGCGGCTGCCAAGCCGGCACCCACACCCGCACCGGTCGCGGAGGCGCCCCGCGTCGTTGCCGCGGCGCCCACGACGCCGCCTGCACCCAGGATGCAGGCCCCCGCACCCAGCCCGGCGCTGCAACCGCTGCAGCCGGTCACGAAGACGCTGAGCCCGGCCCCCGAGGTGCTGGCGCAGGCCGCGCCGCCGGTGGCGTTGCGTGACCCAGTGACGCCGGTGCCGACTGCGCCGATGGCAGTCACACCGCCCCAGGCCCAGCCGCTGACCGCGCCCCCGGTCACGACGACGCCCGACCCGGTGGCGCCGCCCAGCACCATGCCCGACGTGACGCCGGTGCCGGTCACGCCGCCGCTCGCCCAGGCCCAGCCGCAAGCTCAGCCGCAGCCCGCTGCAGCCGACGACGCCGGCATTACCGTGAAGGTCAGGACTGCCCTGGCCACCGATGCGACGCTGGCCGCCGTGCCCATCGCCGTCAGCACGGACCATGGCGTCGTGAAGCTGGAAGGCCAGGCGCCCGACACCCAGGCCCGTGAACGTGCCACCGTGGTGGCCGCCGCGACCCAGGGCGTGAAGGCGGTGGACAACCGCCTGACGCTGCCGCCGGTGGCCCTGCTGCAACAGCAGTTGGAGCCCCAGCAGATCGCGCGCGCGCCGGGCAACTGACGCCCGCATCGCTCTGCAGCACCGACGCCGACACCCGCAGCTGCGGGTGTCGGCGTCATTGACATCCACACGACGGCGTTCCCGCGGAGCCGGAATCGTCTCCCATGAAGGGCGGGGATTGGCATTGATCTTGCGTAGACGAGCCCATTTCAAACTGACGAGGGTGCTCGACATGCAAGCCTGGCTCAAATCAACGTTCGGTGCCGCCGTGATGGCGGCAGCCCTGGTAGCGCCGGCACACGCCGATCTGGTGCTGGACCTCACGTCCGGCGGCACGCCCAACGCGTGTGGCAGTTGCTCGGGGGGTGTGACCTACGGCTGGGCGTTTACGGTCCGCAATGCGATCACGATCGATGGCCTGGGCATGTGGGACTTCGGCGCCGACGGGCTGGGCCAGCCCGCCGTGCAGATCGGCGTTTGGTCCAGCGCCGGCACGCTGCTGGCCTCGACCACGGTGACCGACGCCAGCACGCGTGTGGCGTCGGCCAACTCGGCCGGCGACTGGCTGTTCGAGTCCATCGCCACCCTCACGCTGGCGTCGGGCAACTACCGCATCGGGGCTCTTTTCAACTCGGCCACACCGATCGCCCAGACCAACAGCCTGTACACGACGATCTCCGACGTGACGGTGACGGGCGGGGTGACCGCCAGCGGCACCGGCTTCCGCGACCCGACATCCTCGTTCACCATCCCCATCTTCGGCCCGACCATGCATCTGGCCGACGCCGCCCCACTGCCCGAGCCGGCCAGCTTCGCGCTGGTGGGCGTGGCCCTGCTGGGTGTTGGCGCCGCGAGCCGCCGTCGCGCCCGCTGAACATCGACCCCGCAAACGCAAATGGCGCCGACGGCGCCATTTGTTTTGGGAGCAGCGCCGGCCTCAGTGGCAAAGCTGTGCGCGGGCCGGCGCCAGTTCCGCAGTGATGAGCACCTGCTCGGTGACGTCACGGGCGGCTTCGAGCTGCAGGCAGAGTTCGGTGATGCCGTCGTCGCGGCCACCCACCACGTCGGGCAGCGGTGCGGTGGCGATGTCGGTGGGCAGGTCGGCCAGCGCGCCGATCAGCTGGAACAGCAGCTCCAGGCTGGCTTCGCCGTCCTGCGGCAGATCGCGCGCGGCGCCCAGGCTGCGGGCCAGGTACCAGCAGGCTTCGGCGGCGTTGTCGCAGGCCTGGGCCTTCAGCTCCAGCGCACGGTTGCGGGCCTGCTGCTCGTCCTCCAGCTGCCGGGCCTCGACGACCGCACAGGCGCCCAGGTCGGCCGGGACGGCATCGTCAAGCGAGAACGCGGCGAGGTCGAGATCTTTGGCCATGGGGACAGCGGTTCGTGGTGGCGTGATCCTAACGGCGCGCCGGGTGGCAGGCTGGCCTCGCAGACTGGGCTTCGTGGCGCAATCGCCGGAACAAAGTCACGCCGACCCCGCAATTCAGCGCTTCTTCGCGGGCCGGCTCCAGCCGGCCAGCGCTACCTGCTTGCCGCGGGCCACGGCCAGCTCGCCGGGCTTGACGTCCTTGGTGATGGTCGAGCCGCCGCCGATGGTGGCGCCCGCGCCCAGCGTGACCGGTGCCACCAGCACGCAGTTGGAGCCCACATGCACGTCGTCGCCGATGGTGGTGCGGTGCTTGTTGGCGCCGTCGTAGTTGGCCGTGATGGCGCCGGCGCCGTAGTTGACGCGCTCGCCCACGGTGGCGTCGCCCAGGTAGGCCAGGTGGTTGGCCTTGGCGCCCTTGGCGAGCGTGGAATTCTTCACCTCGACGAAGTTGCCGATGTGCACCTCGGCGCCCAGCTGCGCGCCGGGGCGCAGGCGGGCGAAGGGGCCGATCAGCGCGCCCTCGCCGACACTGGCGCCTGCGGTTTCGCCATCGATGTGCGTGAACTCGTGGATGCGCGCGCCCGCGGCGATGGTCGCGTTGCGGATCACGCAGTTGGCGCCGACGCGCACGCCGTCGCCGAGCTGCACCCGGCCTTCGAAGACGCAGTTCACGTCGATCTCCACGTCCTGCCCGTGTGTCAGCGTGCCGCGCAGGTCGAAGCGGGCCGGGTCGGCCAGGCGCACGCCGGCACGCATCAGCGCAGTGGCCTGCTGAGCCTGGAAGGCGCGTTCGAGCTGGGCGAGCTGCACGGGGTCGTTGACCCCCAGCACCTCGGTCTCGCTGTGCGCATGGATGCCCAGCACCGGCAGTCCTTCGGCCACAGCCATCGCGACGATGTCGGTCAGGTAGTACTCGCCCTGGGCGTTGTCGTTGGTGAGCTGGCCCACCCAGCGCTTGAGCGCCGTGGTGGGCGCGGCCATCATGCCGCTGTAGCCCTCGCGGATGAGACGCTGCGCGGGCGTGGCGTCCTTGTGCTCGACGATGGCCAGCACGCCGCCATCGTCGGCGTTGCGGATGATGCGGCCGTAGCCGGTGGGGTCGGCCAGGTCCACGGTCAGCAGCACCAGCGCGTGGCCGGCGCAGGCGTCGATGAGGGCCTTGGCCGTGGCCGTCTCGATCAGGGGCACGTCGCCGTTGAGGATCAGCGTCGTGCCTTCGCCCTGCAGCACCGGCACGACCTGCTGGATGGCGTGGCCCGTGCCGAGCTGCGGCATCTGGCGCACGAAGCTGATGCCACCTGCGGCTTGCGCTGCAGTGCCGATGTCTTCGGCGACTGCTGCCTCGACCTGGTCCGCGCCATGGCCCGTGATGACGATGCGCGTCGCGGCGGCCAGCGGCTCGCCGCTTTTCAGCACATGGGCCAGCAGCGAGCGGCCGGCGAGCTTGTGCAACACCTTGGGCGTTGCGGACTTCATGCGGGTGCCCTTGCCCGCCGCCATGATCACGATGTTGAGCGCCATGCCTGCCTTGCGACTGCGTTTGAACGAAGCCGCGATTATGGGCAGGCTGGCGGGCCCCGCCGGCCTGGCGGGGCGGTCAGCGCGCTTCGGCGCGCGCTCGGTGGGCCGTCAGCGCACCACCTGCACGCTGACGCGGTGCGGCTTGGGCTCGATCTTGGGGAAGTCGGCCATCGCGGCGTCGAAGAGGGCGCCGATCATCGTCTCGCCGCCCACCGTCATGCCCTCGTTGCTGGCGTGCGTCTCGAACAGCGCCTCGCCGCTGGCGCGGTCGCGCAGCAGCACGGCCACGGCGCGGTCGTAGCGGCGGTCGAAGAAGGGGTCCTGGCGCCAGCCCCAGCCGCCCCAGCCAGCGGCGTAGCCGTAGCGGGGGGAGATCAGCCGGCCGCGCCAGCGCCACCATAGCGGGTCGTCCCAGGGCACGGGGTCGTAGGCGGTGATGCGTGCGCCCAGCGTGACGAGCACGTCGGCCGTCTTGGGGTCGGCGGCGGGCTTGAAGCCGGCCCTCTCCAACCCCGTGGCGGCGGCTTTCTCCAGCGCGTCCTGGCGTTTGGAGGCTTCGTCGCTCTGCTGCTGCGACGGCAGACGGTCGAAGGCGTAAGTACCGGTGTTGCGGCCGGCCGGCCAGTTGCCGTAGCTGGAGACGTCAGCCGACACGGTGTAAGGGCCGGCGCAACCAGTGACGGCGACGAAGGACGCTGCGGCCAGGGCGGTGAGGATCAGGCGGCGGTTCATGGGAACACCTCCGGGGATGCGATGAAGGAATTCTGGACCCGCGAGTTTGCCCGCGTGTGAATCACCTTATCAGAGAGATAACCGACGCCTTGTCGGACGGCGCCGCGCAAGATTCATCGTCGTCGAACGCGATGTCGCCATCGGGCTCGGCCTGGCCGGTGGCGCGCATGGTCTCGAACGGGAACAGCTTCTTGTCCATCATGTGCGACGGCACGATGTTGCCCATAGCCGTGAAGATGTTGTCGATGCGGCCGGGGTAGCGCTTCTCCCAGTCGTTGATCATGGCCTTGACCTGCACGCGCTGCAGGTTCTCCTGGCTGCCGCACAGGTTGCACGGAATGATCGGGAACTGGCGGTGCTCGGCCCAGCGCACGAGGTCGGGCTCCTTCACATAGGCCAGCGGGCGGATGACGACGTTCCTGCCGTCGTCGCTGACCAGCTTGGCCGGCATGCCCTTCATGCGGCTGCCGAAGAACATGTTCAGGAACAGCGTGGTCACCATGTCGTCGCGGTGGTGGCCCAGCGCGATCTTGGTGGCACCCAGCTCGCCCGCCACGCGGTACAGGATGCCGCGGCGCAGGCGCGAGCACAGGCTGCACGTCGTCTTGCCTTCGGGGATGAGGCGCTTGACGATGGAGTAGGTGTCCTGGTTCTCGATGTGGAAGTCCACACCGCGCGAACGCAGGTAGTTGGGCAGCACGTCCTCGGGGAAGCCGGGCTGCTTCTGGTCGAGGTTGACCGCCACCAGGCTGAACTTGACGGGCGCGCGCTGCTGCAGGTTGATCAGGATGTCCAGCATCGCGTAGCTGTCCTTGCCGCCGGACAGGCACACCATGACCTTGTCGCCGTCTTCGATCATGTTGAAGTCGGTGATGGCCTGGCCCACCTGGCGGTGCAGGCGCTTGGACAGCTTGTTGATCTCGTGCGCGGCCTTCTTGTCGGCGGCGCCTGCGTCGAGTTGGGTGTCGATATCGATGACTTCGGGCATTGGACTCACCATGCACCCAGTTCGGTGCTGATTGCGACTTCGCAGTCGGGAAAGATTTCGAGCTTGGTCAGCTTCAGGCGCACGCCGACGACGCCGGGCAGGCTCATCAGCCGGTTGCAGAGTTTGCCCAGCAGCGCTTCGACGAGGTCGGTGTGCTCGGCGGTGCACTCGTCGATGATGGCCGTGCGCACGCGGCGGTAGTCCAGCACATGGCCGATGTCGGCGTCGCGCGCGACCACCGGCAGCGCGCCCAGGTTCACTTCGGCGTCCACCTGGATGGGCTGCGGCCCGGTGCGCTCGAAGTCCAGCACACCCAGGTTGGCGCGAAAGCGCAGGCCTTGCAGGTGGATGACCTGGCGGTTGTTGTGCCGCTGCGGCGCAGCTGCGGCCTGCGGGCGCAGCGCCTGCTCGATCTGCTTGGCCGCCTGCACGCCGTCGGCCAGCGCCGTCTGCACGCAGGGGTGCCAGCGGCCGCTGGCGTCACCGGCCACGAAGGCGTGCTGGCGGGCGTGCGCGTCCAGCAGCGCGAAGGCCGAAGGCTCGGGCTCGAAGCCCAGCAGCACGGCCGCGTGACCGAAGCGCTCGGCGCCCACCGTCACGCCATCGGCGTCCGGCAGCAGCGCCTCGGGCAGCGGCGTGGACAGGCGCACGGTGATGGCGGCATGGCGCTCGATGCGCTCGACCAGGTGCGTCTGCGCGCGCCAGCCGCCACGCGCCCAGATGGTCACGTCCAAGCCGCGGTCGGCCAGGAAGAGGGCGTTCTCGGCCGCGTTGTCGCCTGCACCCAGCAGCAGCACACGGCCGGGCAGGAGGGTTTCGCGTAGCGCGGTCAACGTCGCCGCGTCCAACACGCGCGGATTCGGTACCGCAAAGTAGCGCGCCGGCCTCAGCAGCCGAACGCCCGTGGCCACGAGCAGCGCCCGGGACTGCAGATGCTCGCCTCCGGCCAGTTGCAGCGCCCAGGCGCCTGCCGCATGTCGAGCCGCCTCAGCGCGAGTGCCCAGCCGTAGCGCGATGCCCGGCGTCGTCTCGACCTGGAGCGCGTAACCCAGCGCCAGGTCCGCCAGCGCCGTGGCGGGCTGACCTAGCACCCAGTCCTGGCGAAAGGCCAGGGTGCGCAGTGCAGCGCACAGTTGGGGCTCGCGCTCGACCAACAGAGTCGACAACCCGAGTTGCGCGAGCCACGACGCCGCGCTGCAGCCGGCCGGGCCGCCACCGAGGATGGCAACGTCGAAGAATGTGGAGGCAGGCATGGACGCCAGGGTTGGGGATCAACCCTTGATTATCCCGATACAGAGGAGCAGCCAGGCGGCTAAGCTGCTTGGCCAGCCATCGCGAGCGGCATTTGTTCAGGTGCACGGGCGGGTCTTGGCGTGCACGTTTGGGAGTTAGAGTTGATGAAGATCACCGGTTCAGCGGCCCTTTGCGGTCGCTTTGTTTTGGCGGTTGCAGCCGCCTTGTCGTTTGCAGCAACGGCCTGTGCGGCCCCAGCGAAGGCCCTGCCGGTCGAGGTCTACGCCAAACCGCCGGAGTTTGCTCGCGTGTCGATCTCGGCCAACGGCCGCTACATCGCGGCACTGGCGCCGCTCAATGGCTTTCGCAACATCGTCGTGCTTGACTTGGAGACGATGAAGACCCGAGCGGTCACGGGTCTGACGGACATGGATGTCGTCGAACTGCACTGGGTCGGCAGCCAGTACCTGGTATTCGAGACCGGCAAGATCGACAACCCGCGAGGTATCCAGTTCAACGACACCGGCGGCCTGTTCTCGGTGCGCCATGACGGCCAGAACTTCCGCAAGCTCGCGGGCAATCTCCAGGATGCGATGAACAAGGGGGGCGGGTGGACCCGCATCTTCTACGTGGCCAACGCGCCGGGGTCCGAGACTGAAATGCTGGCTTTCAGCAACTTCCGCCAGAACCACGAATACGACGTCTATCGTGTCAACCTCGAGACGGGTTCGATGAATCTCCTGACGTTCGAACGGCCCACCAACGTCAACCGCTGGGTGCTCGACGCTGCGGGGGTGCCTCGCGTGGCAATCAGGACTCGCGAGCGCGACGTGCCCAGCAGCGAGCAAACCACGACCGTGCTGTATCGAGAGGGCGCCGACAAGCCTTGGCGAGAGTTGGTGCAATACAAAGGGGTGGAGCAGGAGTCAGCACCCTGGGTGCCGCGGGCGATGGCGCCCAACGGCCGCGACCTGATCGTCGCTGCGCGCTTCGATGAGGGCCCGTCGGCGCTATACCGGTACGACATCGAGTCAGGAAAGCTGGCCGAAAAACTCGTCGGTAGCACCCATCACGACGCCAGCGAGACCGAACTGCGCTACAACGAACGCGATGGCCGCCTGTTGAGTGCGACCACGCGCGACGAGACTTACTCGACCGTGTTCTTCGACAAGAATCTGGCCGAACTCCACGCCGAGCTGTCCTCGGTCTTCCCGGGCAAGAAGCTCGACATCCAGCGCTCGGAGGGTGGGCGCGCACTGGTGGACGTCTGGAGTGACCGTTCGCCACATGCCTACTACCTTTTTGACGAGAAAACCGCAAAGCTCAAACTGGTGCTCCGCTCGCGTCCGGACTTGGACGACAACGATCTGGTCGAAATGCGCCCCTTCCTGCTCCGCACGCGGGACGGGCTGGACATCCCCTCGTATTACTTCCTCCCGGCCGGCTATCAAGCGGGCCAGAAGTTGCCCACTGTCGTGCATATCCACGGCGGGCCTCACGTTCGGGCCGACCATTGGGGCCCGATGGAGACCAACGGTGTCCGCGAAGCCCAGATCCTGGCGTCGCGCGGCTATGCCGTCGTCGTGCCGAACTTCCGCATCACCCCGGGCTTCAGCGCCAAGATCTTCAATGCCGGTTTCGGTCAGATTGGTCGCAAGATGTCCGATGACCACGAGGACGCGGCCTTGTGGGCAGTCCAACAGGGCTTTGCCGATCCTGATCGCATCTGTATCAGCGGCTCCAGCTACGGTGGCTACGCGTCGCTGTGGGCGTCCATACGTTCAGCCAACGTGTTCCGTTGCGCCATTCCCGGACTGCTCGTCAGCGACCAGCGTTCGCAGAAGGCGACGGCCGACTACCGACACAGCCGAGGGGGCATCGACTTCTGGAAACGCATGCTCGGCGTCAAGGGCGACGACTGGTCGCCTGCCGACGAGGTGTCACCCCTGCGGTTTGCTGATCGCTCCGCGATGCCGCTGTTCATTTGGGCTGGTGGCAACGATGAGCGCACGCCTCTGTCCGAGACCACCAACATGGTCGACGCACTAAAGAAGGCGGGCAAGCCTGTAGATACGCTGATGATCAAGTCCGGTGAGGCGCACGGCTATGGTCTGCTGAAGAACCGCGTCGATTTGTATGAAACGATGCTGAAGTTCCTGGACCGCCAGATCGGAAGCGGCTGGCAGCCCAAGACTGCGCCGGGCAATGCGGCGGCCGGTGGCGCCGGGCGTTGAGTCAGGGGCGCCGGGTTGCCCGCCTGGCGCCCAGGCGTTTCCAGAGCCGCCACCCCAGCAGCACCGCCAGGATGGCGCCGTAGATCACCGGCTCGGCGAAGTTGTGCTTGCCCGCGCGCATCCAGATGAAGTGCAGCAGCCCGATGACGCCGACCGCATAGACCAGCTTGTGCAGCGCCTGCCAGCGCTTGCCGCCCAGCGCCTTGATGGCCTTGTTGAAGCTGGTGGCGGCCAGCGGCACCATCAGCGCCCAGGCCGTGAAGCCCATCAGGATGAAGGGCCGCTTGGCAATGTCGCGGGCGATGTCGTCCAGCGCCAGCCCCATGTCCAGCCAGCCATAGGCCAGCAGGTGCAGGCTGGCGTAGAAGAAGCTGAACACGCCCAGCATGCGCCGCATGCGCGCCAGCGCGGCCAGCCCGGTCAGCTCGCGCAGCGGCGTGATGGCCAGCGTCAGCCACAGGCCGCGCATCGTCCAGTCGCCCAGCCGGCGGATCAGCGCCTCGGCCGGGTTGGCGCCCAGCTGGTTGGCCACGGCGCCGTAGACCAGCCAGGCCAGCGGCAGCGAGCACAGCACGAACAGGACCGGCTTGGCGGCCGGGTGTAGCAGGGCCGCCGACAGCGCGCGCTTCATCGGTCAGTAGTTCTTCTTCAGGTCCATGCCGGCGTACAGCTGCCCCACCTGCGGCTCGTAGCCGTTGAACAGCAGCGTCGGGCGCTTCTTGGCGAACAGGCCGTCCTCGCCAATGCGGCGCTCGCTCGCCTGGCTCCAGCGCGGGTGGCTGACGTTCGGGTTCACATTCGAATAGAAGCCGTATTCCTGCTGCGCGGCCTTCGTCCAGCTGGACAGCGGCTCCTTCTCGACGAAGCGGATCCTGACGATGCTCTTGGCCGACTTGAAGCCGTACTTCCAAGGCACCGCCAGCCGCAGCGGCGCGCCGTTCTGGTTGGGCAGCACCTCGCCGTACATGCCGAACACCAGCATCGCCAGCGGATGCATGGCCTCGTCGATGCGCAGGCCCTCGATGTACGGCCAGTCCAGCACGCCCGAGCGCACGCCGGGCATCTGCGCCTTGTCGGCCAGGCTGGTGAATTCCACGTACTTGGCCTTGGATGTGGGCTGCGCCTGCTTGATCAGCTCCGCCAGCGAATAGCCCGTCCACGGGATCACCATGCTCCAGCCCTCCACGCAGCGCAGCCGGTACAGGCGCTCCTCCATGGGTGCGAGCTTGAGCAGCGCGTCCAGGTCGAAGCGGCCGGGCTTGGCGCATTCACCCTCGACGCTGACCGTCCACGGCCGCGTTTTCAGCGTGTGGGCGTTGGCCGCGGGGTCGGACTTGTCGGTGCCGAACTCGTAGAAGTTGTTGTACGAGGTGGCGTCGGCGTAGCTGGTGGGCTTGTCCGTTGCTAATGCGCCCGCCACGGCCGAGCGCACGCCCGGCAACTTCGGCAGCTTGCCGCCGCCGGGTGCCGCGCCCTGGGCGAGGGCCAGCGGCGACGCCGCCGTGATGCCCAGCCCAGCCAGCGCCTGGCGGCGGTTCAGGTAGGCCGAGCGAGGCGTGATCTCGCTGGGCAGCGGGTCGTGGGGAGTGGGGGTTCGGATCAGCATGGGGGACTTTCGCTGGCAATGTGTGGGTGCGTCGCGGCGCACGACACGTAACTTACATCGCGCGCATGGGTGGGCGTGTCGGACATCGCTGAAAGACCCGATTACGGCGCGGTTGGTCGCTGAAGAATGGGTCCGGCCAGAGCGCATTTCCCAGCGATCTAGACTCCGGCCGTATGCCGGATGACGGTCCCGAGCGTTCCGGCCAGAGCGCATTTCCCAGCGATCTAGACTGGTGCGCAGCATGTTGTAGATGCCGAGACCGTTCCGGCCAGAGCGCATTTCCCAGCGATCTAGACTGGACATTGCGCTGACGTGGACGACCGCCGCGTTCCGGCCAGAGCGCATTTCCCAGCGATCTAGACTCATGGTCGCTATCCAGCAATCGCTGGGCGAGTTCCGGCCAGAGCGCATTTCCCAGCGATCTAGACTGCTGGCGCTCGACGTCTGGGCCGAGCAGCAGTTCCGGCCAGAGCGCATTTCCCAGCGATCTAGACTCTGGCGCTGCTGGTGGCTGCGTGGGTGTATGTTCCGGCCAGAGCGCATTTCCCAGCGATCTAGACTACTCACGCTCAACAAAGCAGCGCTGCATGAGTTCCGGCCAGAGCGCATTTCCCAGCGATCTAGACTGCTCGGCCAGGCCGTGGCACGAGCAGTGGCGTTCCGGCCAGAGCGCATTTCCCAGCGATCTAGACTCATTCACCGTCAGGGTCGAAACCCATTGGGGTTCCGGCCAGAGCGCATTTCCCAGCGATCTAGACTCCACCACGCGGATCGGCTTGAAGGAGGCCTGTTCCGGCCAGAGCGCATTTCCCAGCGATCTAGACTCGAGACCCTGCGCACCGAGGAGCACACCGAGTTCCGGCCAGAGCGCATTTCCCAGCGATCTAGACTGCCCGACCGGCATCTATTCCGCACGTGTCAGTTCCGGCCAGAGCGCATTTCCCAGCGATCTAGACTCACACATTTGTGAGCGTTCACCAAGTTCGGGTTCCGGCCAGAGCGCATTTCCCAGCGATCTAGACTTCCTGGCTCTGGTCCTGGTGCGGCCGGGCGTTCCGGCCAGAGCGCATTTCCCAGCGATCTAGACTCGATGTCGAGGCCTTCAACGCAGCGGCCAGGTTCCGGCCAGAGCGCATTTCCCAGCGATCTAGACTCAGGGCGAGCCATTCCACCTTTTCGAGATGGTTCCGGCCAGAGCGCATTTCCCAGCGATCTAGACTTCGTCGGCCGCTGGATGCACGCCTCTTTGTGTTCCGGCCAGAGCGCATTTCCCAGCGATCTAGACTATCTTCGAGCAGAACTGCGGACGGCCGGCTGTTCCGGCCAGAGCGCATTTCCCAGCGATCTAGACTGCCGGGCATCGACAGAGAGGCGCGACTTCGGTTCCGGCCAGAGCGCATTTCCCAGCGATCTAGACTCAACATCGGCAACGAGACTCAGTTTGTCGTGTTCCGGCCAGAGCGCATTTCCCAGCGATCTAGACTCTGCGACCTTGCGCATGCTCACCGGCAGATGTTCCGGCCAGAGCGCATTTCCCAGCGATCTAGACTCCTGGGCTTGAGCCACGATGGCTCCCTCTGGTTCCGGCCAGAGCGCATTTCCCAGCGATCTAGACTTGTCGAGCACCTCACGGCTGGCATGCCTATGTTCCGGCCAGAGCGCATTTCCCAGCGATCTAGACTTCAACATCGGCTACGGGGAACGCAGCGGAGTTCCGGCCAGAGCGCATTTCCCAGCGATCTAGACTACTACTCGGACGCGGCGCTGCGCGAAGCGGGTTCCGGCCAGAGCGCATTTCCCAGCGATCTAGACTAGGTCTGGCATAACCCCTTGATTCGTCAAGGGGTTTTTGCCTTCTGGACTGGCCGAAAAAGTGAGCATGGCTAGAACAGGTCGAATTGGTCGGGCGTTTTTTTGGCCGGCTGCTTGGCCTTGCCCTGGTAGCTGATGATGCGTTCGTACTGCTTGTCGGTGAACTGCAGGATATTGACCTTGCCGCCCGCCGGCAATGCCCCTTCGACTCGTTTGCAGTAGGTCTCCACCTGGGCGCCACTGGTGCAGAAGCGCATGTAGACGCTGAACTGACTCATCTCGAAGCCCATGTTCAACAGGGCGTTGCGGAACTCAGTGGCGGCGCGGCGCTCGGCCTTCTCGACCACCGGCAGGTCAAACATGACCACCATCCACATCAGCCGGTATCCCGTGAGCACTGAGCCTGCCTCATTCGTCGTCCAGCAGCGCTGACGCCAGCGACAGCGGCAGGCCGGGCAGTGGTAGGTCAAGCTTGTCCCGCTCGCCCAGATACACCTGCGCCAGAGACACGGCCAGCCGCTGTGTGCAGACCATGACAGGCGTCGCGCCGGATGCGGTCTGCATGTCGTCGTAAAGCGTACGCACCAGGGCTCGCTTGGATTCGGGCGTGACCATCTCCTCGCCATTGCGGCGCAACTGCCAGACCTTCAGGTCGATGACCGGGCGGAAGGGCTCCATCAAGTCGTCGACCAAGCGCATCGCGTTGTTGTCGTTGCTGTGGTGCAGGCCGATTCCAGGGTGCAAGCCCGCCGCGATGATGGCGCGGGCCATCGTGGCGCGCATGACCGTGTAGCCGTAGTTCAACAAGCCGTTGAGGCCTCCGCCCTGCTGGTCGCGCCGGAACCCGTCGCCGAACAGCAGGCCCCAGTAGCGCCGAGCGCCCTGCGCTTCCAGGTTGTCGGGGTCGCCGCTGCGCACCTTGGATGCCAGCGCAGTCAGAGGCGCTGTGGGAGCCCCGGCTGCTTCCAGCGCGGCGGCCTGCTGCTCCAGCTTGGATCGCACGACCGCGGCCCACAGGCGCTTGTGCGTGGGCAGGCTGGCGGCGATCTGTGCCTCGATGCGCTTGGACTGCTCGAAGTTGCCCTCAATGGGCAGCAGCATGCCCACCGCGTTGTGGTTGGCCGCGCACAGCACGAAGGGCGCGCCGCGCTCGGCCAACGCCACGAGCAGGTTGTTGGTGTAGCTCAGGCCCTGGGCGTTGGCGATCACGGCGGCGATGTCGTCCAGCGGCACCTGGCCCAGTTCCTTGTGCGACTCCGTGTCCTTCACCACCATGAAGCCGCGGTTCATGGACAGGTGTCGCCGGTCATCGGCCACTTCGATGATGCGGCCGATCATTTGGGCTACTCCTTGAAGCCGGGGTCGCGGAGTTCGCCACTCGGCGAGACCGAGACGCGGCGGCCTCGGGCTTTCTGAAGTGATCCGGCGTATTTGGACAGATAGACGAATGGGTCCTGCTTATCCCGATTGCGGGCATCCCCATTAGCCTCGTTGTGCGGCGCGAAGAAGACTTGACCGTTTCCAGTCATATTGACGACTCGCAACATCATCAGTCGTCCCTCGTCGTCTTCGAAGCGAACGAGATTGCCGCCTTGCAGCCGCATCACCAGCGGCTTGCCTGAAATGCTGTAGCTCTTCGACTGAATGCGCGCCAGCGCGGCGTCTTTGCCGAACTCGCCGACCAACCGATAGACCTCGAAGGTCGACACCACCTCGCCCTCCCAGCGGCCCTTGTCGTTGCGCACGATGTCCATGCAGAACTTCGGGCTGGCCACATACCCCTTGTAGGGCAACTGCTGGCCAGCCTCGTCGCGGTGGTGGCGCTGCAGATGCTCCGGCCCGGTGAAGCCGACCATCGCCTTCGAGTCAGCGTCCTTTTCGTTCGGCTTCCCCCCGCCGATGCCCCGCGTGCGCCACATGCTCTTCGGGTCAAGATGTGGCGGTCGGTAGGTCGTGTCCTCGTGCATCGCTCCTTCGAAGCCATGGTCCGGCTTGTGGCTGACCCAGATCGCGTTCACCGAGCGCCGCACATGCTCGCGGTAGGTGGGCCACGGGTCGGGCATGGTCTCGACCAGCCGGTCCAACCCCTTGCCGCGCGCGTCGGCGCTGGCCTGGGCAAAGCGCTGCAGCAGGCCCTGGTCAGTCACGGCCACGACGCAGGCATCCACCGCGTGGTGCCGATGGTCGTTGCGGTTCTTCTCGCCGTTCAGGCCGAGGATTTCGTTGAGGCCGAACTTGGCGCGCAGCATGGCCGTCATCTGCCCCGGGATGACGCGGGTGCCGGCCGGGCAGACGAGGCTCAGGTACTCGCGTGCCACGCGGCTCAAATGACGCGTGTCGTTGAGCGCACGTGCCAGGAAGTCCTTGTCCTCCTTCAGCCACTTCTCGTAGCCATCGGCCGCGAAGCGCTGGCGCTTGGCGCGGGGCATCCGTTCGGCGCGCGTCAGGATGCCGTCGTAGTCCCAGCCCTGCGCGGCGAAGTCCGCGCGCGCGTCCCACGGCGCGCGATTGCCCTTGATGCGGTTGGCCTGTCGCAGCGCCACGGTCTTGTTGTTGAGGCTGTCATCCAGCGTCATCGAGAACGGCAGGATGTGCTCGATCTCCACCCGCTCGGTCAACACGTCGGCTGCAGCGATTTGCACACCGCTGTAGGAGCAGCGGCGGTCCGCCACGTCGAAGCTCAGCTCCTCCCACAGGATCAGCTTCTGAATGTCCGTCAGCCGCACCTGCTCTTCCGCACAGCCGCGAATTGCGGCCGCGGTCTTGCGCAGCCGCTCGTTGCGCTTCTGGTTCTTCGCCTGCTGTTCCTGGGTCTCGCGACGCTGCTCCTGGCTTTGCTTGAGGTCGCGCGCCACTTCCACGATGACCTCGGCGGGGTGACCGTAGCGTTTGATCAGCGCGTTGACGACCACGCGCACCTGGTTCAGGCCGATGTGCACCGTCGGATTGGCGATGCGGCCGAAGCGCTTTTCCGGCGTGTCTTTCAGCTCGCCCGTGCCGAAGCCCACATGCCGCTGCAGGTACTCGCCGTAGTAGGGCAGTTCGGCCAGGATCTCGCCGGTCGACGCCGCGTGGCTGATGTGGCTGTGGTGGTCGTAGCCTGCTGCGAGCACGGCCTTGTCATAGGTGACGACCTCGGCCCGCATCGCCGGCAGAATCTTGGCCAGAGCCTTGGCGCTCAGCGAGCCATAGCCGTCGGGCAGCGCGGCATTGGCGATCTTCAATGCATGGGCCTCGTCAACGCCGGTGGATTCGACCAGCCATTCCACCAGCTGTGCTTCGCTCTCCTCTTCCAGGATGCGCATGACGATCTCGTCCTGGCGTGCCTGGCTGAAGTCGTGCCAGGCCGGGCCGAAGAAGTCCTTCCTGGCCAGCAGCATGCTGGTTGCGTTGCCCTTCAACTCGGTGCGCTTGGCATCGGCCAGGTTGAACTGCACCGTGCCCGGCAGACCCAGCAGCTTCGGGATGGCCGTCTTGAAGGACTTGCTGCCCTCCTCCAGCGCCGCCACCAGCTTGTCGCGTTGATCCACGCTCAGCGCCTCCTCCAGCAGTCGGCCGCCCAGCAGGCGCAGGTGGTTCACCTCTTGCAGGATGCGAAAGCGCTGCTGGCTGGGCAGGGCCAGCGGCGCACGCGGCTCGTCGGACTCCAGCGTGCAGCGGCCAGGGCGCACGGGGCGCAGATTGCGCTGGTGCAGCAGGCAGTCCTTCAGCGCGGCGCCGGCGACCTCGCTGAACTGAGCCGGGTTGATTTCAGCTTGCTTGGCCCACAGCGCATCGAACTCGGCCTCGACCATCGCTCGGTCCACGTACAGGTCGTAGCTCTTGTCGACGCGAGTCTTGCCATCGTCCTTGAGGACGCGCTGCTCGCGATAGCGGGCACGCACGGTGCGAACGCTGGGATCGCTCATGCGCCGCCACAGCAACTCGCCCACCGTGCGCGCCTTGCCGTCGGTGCCCGCCGGGTCCAGCTGCGCACGCAGGCTGCCGATGGCAGCCTTCAGCGCGCCGCTGTCGTTGTCCTTCTTGTCCGTGCGGCGGTTGCTCTTGAAGCCGCGGCGCTGGTTGAGATGGAAGAGGGCGCGGGCGAACTCGGCGGGTGTCAGGGCCGCATCCAGCCCCTTGGCGCGCAGCTCATAAGGATTGAGTGTCTCCAACGCCTTGCGCGCCGCCTCGTCAGCGGGGAAGAAGCCGTGCTCGATCAGCAGCCGCTGCATGCGCGCCTTGCGCTTCAGAAGCCGGTCGCGGCGCCGCCGCATCGCGCGGGCGTTGCGGCGCGTGACGGCCAGCGACGAGCCATCCTTCGGGTTGCGGCCGTCCGGGAAGATGCGCACACCGGCGCGGACGAGGGCGCAGGGCTCGGTTCTCCCATTGAGCAGCACCATCGCCCAGCCGAGCGAGGTCGAGCCGAGGTCTAAGGCCAGTCGGTATTTCATCTTTTGCTCCTCCCCGGAGTCGTTTTTGAGATTTGGTGACGATTGGACGTTGGCCACACCCTGAGGCGCATCAGGGTTGCTCCCCAGTGAGTTGGTGAACCTGGGCCGTTAGCATGAAGGCGTTAGATCGCTGGGAAATGCGCTCTGGACGCTAACAAGCAGATGACTTGAAAGAGTCTGGATGCACCAAATGGAAGGCCGCGAAGTCGAAAGACGCGCGGCCTTCGTCTTTGTGGCTTTGCCATGCGCTCAGGGCCTATCGGAAGTCCCGACTCTCCGTCGGCAGCCTCCCCAGCAGCGGATTCAGATTGGTGAACCCCCGCGCCAGCAGGTGGCGCACATCGCCATCGCCGCGCTGCCACACGCCTTCCACGGCCAGCAGCCGGGCGCCGAGGATGGTGCCGCGGTGCTCCTCGTACACCTTCGGCCAGACGATGACCTGCACGTTGCCGGTCTCGTCTTCCAGCGTGACGAAGAGGGTGCCCTTGGCGGTCTGCGGTTTCTGGCGGCCGGTGACGATGCCGCAGGCCTTGGCGCGGCGGCCGTTCTTGACGGCGTCGAGCTGCCGGGCGCTGAGCAGACCCTGCCTGGCCAGGCGCGGGCGCAGCAGCGCCAGCGGGTGGCGGCGCAGCGTCAGACCGGTGGCGGCGTAGTCCCACAGCACTTCTTCGCCTTCGGCGGCGGCGGGCAGTTCCAGCTCGTCCTCGGGCAGCAGGCTGCCTTGCAGCAGCGCCGGCATGGCGTGCAGCGCCGAGGCCTGCCAGACCTGCTGGCGGCGGTGGCCGGCCAGCGACGTGAGCGCGTCGGCAGCGGCCAGGTGCTGCATGTCCTGCTGGGTGAGGCGGGCGCGCAGGGCCAGGTCTTGCGGGTGCGTGAACTCGCCGCCTTGCTGCCGTGCTTTCTCGATGCGCTCGGCCGCTTCGGCCCCCAGGCCGGCGACCAGGCGCAGGCCCAGGCGCACGGCGGGCTGGTGCTGGCCGGGGCGGGGCTGCAGCGTGCAGTCCCGGTCGCTGTGGTTGACGTCGATGGCGCGCACCTCCACGTCGTGCCGGCGCGCGTCCTGGATGAGCTGGCCGGGCGTGTAGAAGCCCAGCGGCTGGGAGTTCAGCAGCGCGCACAGGAAGGCCGCGGGCTCGTGGCACTTGAGCCAGGAGCTGACGTAGGTGAGCAGCGCGAAGCTGGCGGCGTGGGACTCGGGGAAGCCGTAGGACTGGAAGCCTTTGATCTGCTTGAAGATGCGCTCGGCGAAATCGTCGTCGTAGCCGTTCCTGCGCATGCCGGCGATGACTTTCTCGTAGTACTTCTCCAGCACGCCGGGGCGCTTCCATGAGGCCATCGCGCGTCGCAGTTCGTCGGCCTCGCCGGCGGAGAAGCCGGCCGCGATCATGGCCACCTGCATGACCTGCTCCTGGAAGATGGGCACGCCGCGGGTGCGCTTGAGGGCGACCTCCAGGCCTTTTGGATACTGGATCTCGCCTTCCGCCTTGGCGCGGTTCTGCAGGTAGGGGTGCACCATGCCGCCCTCGATGGGGCCGGGCCGCACGATGGCGACCTCGATGACGAGGTCGTAGTAGTCGCGCGGCCGCAGCCGCGGCAGCATGGACATCTGCGCGCGCGACTCGATCTGGAACACGCCGATGGTGTCGGCCGCGCAGATCATGTCGTAGGTGGCCGTGTCGTCCTGCGGGATGCTGGCCAGTTCGTAGGTCCGGCCGCGCCAGGGCGCGAGGAGATCGAAGCAGCGCTTGATGGCGGTGAGCATGCCCAGCGCCAGCACGTCGACCTTCATCATCCGCAGCTCGTCGATGTCGTCCTTGTCCCACTCGATGACGCTGCGGCCCTTCATCGTCGCGTTCTCGATGGGCACGAGCCGCTCCAGCGACCCTTGCGTCAGCACGAAGCCGCCGACGTGCTGGGACAGGTGGCGCGGCAGGCCGTTGAGCTGGCGGCCCAGCGTGATGAGCTGCTGCAGGCGCGGGTCATCGTCCGGCAGGCCCAGCTTGCGCAGCAGCTCGGCGCGGTGGTCCTCGGGCAGCACCTGGGTGGACCAGCCGCTGTGGTCCTGGCTCATCAGGTCCAGCTGCGCTTCGCTGAAGCCCAGCGCCTTGCCCACGTCGCGGATGGCGCTCTTGGGGCGGTAGCAGATGACCACGGCGGTCAGCGCGGCACGGTCGCGGCCGTACTTCTCGTAGAGGTACTGGATGACCAGCTCGCGGCGCTCGTGCTCGAAGTCCACGTCGATGTCGGGCGGTTCGTTGCGTTCGCGGCTGATGAAGCGCTCGAACAGCAGCGTGCTTTGCGCCGGGTCGACCGAGGTGATTTCGAGGCAGTAGCAGACGACGCTGTTGGCCGCCGAGCCGCGTCCCTGGCAGAGGATGCCCTGGCTGCGCGCGAACCGCACGGTGTCGGCGACGGTCAGGAAGTAGTGCTCGTAGCGCAGGTCTTCGATGAGTTCGAGTTCGTGCTCGATGCGGCCTCGCCACTCGTCCGTCAGGCCATCGGGCCAGCGTTTGGCCGCGCCTTCGTAGGTCAGCGTGCGCAGATGCTGCATGGCCGTGAGGCCCGGCGGGATGACTTCGCTGGGATAGCGGTAACTGATCTCCTGGAGGCTGAACGTGCAGCGCGCCGCCACCTGCACCGTCTCGCGCATCAGGGCCTGCGGGTAGATGCGCGAGATGCGGTAGCTGCTGCGCAGATGCCGCTCCGCATTGGGCTGCAGGTCGAAGCCGCAGTCGGCCACGGTGCGGCCCAGGCGGGTGGCCGTCATCACGTCCTGCAGGGCCTTGCGCGAACGCACATGGAAGTGCACGTCGCCGGCCGCCATCAGCGGCAGGGCGGTCTCGTCGGACAGCGCCTGCAGCCGCTGCAGCCACAGCGCGTCGCTGGCCTCACGCAGCAGCTCCACGGCGATCCAGGCGCGGCCGGCGAAATGACGCAGCACCCAATGCGCCGCCGGCGCCAGTTCGGCATCGGAGGCTTCACGCGGCAGCACCAGCAGGGCCAGGCAATCGCTGAGGTGCTCGGGCGCGAGCTGGCGCCAGGTCAGCGTGTATTCGCCCTTGACCGGGCTGGCGCGGCGCAGCCGGGTGATGAACTGGCTGAGGTTGCCGTAGCCGTTGAGGTTCTGCGCGATCAGCACGAGCTTGAAGCGCGGCGTGCCGGTGTCGTCGCGAACCAGGAACTCGCTGCCGATCAGCAGCTTCATCAGCGGGGGCTGGGGGATGTCGTCGGCCGGCAGGCCGGCTTGCAGGGCCTCTTCCCTGAGCGCGTGGTGCGCCGCCTCGCGCATCTCCCGCAGCTGCTTGTGCGCGCGCACGACGCCGGCCAGCGAGCATTCGTCGGTGAGGGCCAGGGCCTCGTAGCCGAGCGCGACGGCGCGCTCCACCAGTTCGGCCGGCTCCGACGCGCCGCGCAGGAAGCTGAAGGCCGACAGGCAGTGCAGCTCGGCGTAGCGCGGCAGGTCGCCGCCCGTGCCGGGGCGCGGGGAAGAGGGGGCCCAGCCATCCGCCACGCGCCGCAGCTCGGCCTCCGAGTCAATGCCTTGCTGGCGCAGCAGCGCCCGCCGCTCGTCGCGGTCTGACATGGGCGGCGTCATGCGAACACACCGTGCAGGAACCAGCCCGTGGCGGCCGGCGCGGTCGACGAAGGCCGCTCGTGATAGACCCACAGCAGCCCGCGCGCGGCGCTGCGGTAGACGAAGTAGTCGCGTGCCTGCATGCCGCCGGGCCCCTCCCACCAGCCGGCCTCGACGCGGTGTGGCCCGCTGACCAGCGCCAAGGGGCCGCAGCAGGTGGGCTGCTCGCGGGTGTCGGCGCGCAGCGGCTGTGGCGGCTGGACGAGCCAGGTGGGCTGAGGGCCGCAGGGGCGCCGCAGGGCGATGGTCGGCGGCGCAGGCCAGGGCTGCCAGCTTTGCATGTGATCCAGCCGATGGTCCTCACGCAGCCGGCCTTCGCACACGCGGCCGGCGCCCAGGCGCACGGACAGCCGCTCCAGCAGCGCGTGGGTCGTCGTGCGTTCCTGCGGGTCGCTGGGGCCGGGCAGCAGGCTGGCGCTGCTGTCCTGCAGCGGCAGCACGGCGTCGGCACTGAGGCTGATCTCGCCGGCCGGCGCGGCCAGCGTGGTGCGCGACAGGTGCTCGGCCAGCAGCCGCGTGAGCCGCCGCATGTCGCGCGTGGTGTCGGCGGTGGCCAGGGTCAGCTCGCCGCTGCCGGCCACGTCGCGGGCGCGCATCGCGTCGTGCTGCCAGCCCAGGCGCAGCGTGCGCACGCCGGCATGACGCGCAGCGAGGAAGGTGCAGAGCTGGCGCAGCAGCGTCTCGGCGAAGTGCAGCAGCACCGGCGCGTGCTCGACCCGGTAGGGCAGCTCCAGCCGTGCGTCGAAGCGCTCGGGCAGCGTCAGCCAGTCGTGCACCTCGGGCAGGTCGCCGTAGGCCTGGTCGAGCGCGGTCAGCAGCGCGGGGCCGAAGCGTCGGGCCAGCGCCGGGCGCGGCAGCCGGCGCAGCTCGCCCAGGCGCTGGCAGCCCAGGCGGGACAGCATGGCGTGGTGGGCGTGGGCGGCGCTCAGCGCCTGCAGCGGCAGCGCGTCCAGCCGCTCGCTGAGCCGGCCCTGCGCCGACGGGGGCGGGCAGCGTGCCAGCGCCAGGGACGCCAGCGCGGTCGGCGCCCAGGCCAGCGCGCCCAGGGCCAGGCCGGTCAGCGCGGCCTGGCCCTGCAGCCGCTGGCGCAACGCGCGCGCGCCGCCGAACAGGCGCAGGCTGGCCGACACCTCGGCGACGACCGCGTCCTCCAGCCGCGCCACGCGCGGCGTGAAGCCCAGCGCCAGCCAGGCCAGCGCGTCGCGGTCGCTCGCGGGCGCCTCAGGCGGGCAGCACAGGCAGAGCCAGCGCATGGGGGCGCTCCGTCGGGGAGCCGGCCGGCACGGGCATGGGCAGAGGCACGGGTGCTGGGGCCGGCAGCGGCGGGCGCTGCCGCCGGGCGGCCGTCAGCAGGGGTTCGATGGCGCCGGGCACGGCCGGCAGCGCCAGCCAGCCCTCGTGCGCGGGCCCGCGGCGCTTGAGCACGTGCACGGCCAGTGTCCAGTCCTCGCCGGGCTTGGCGACCAGGCGCAGCGGCGCGGCGGAGGATTGCTGGCCCGCGCGCTCCGGCCGCATCAGGAAGACGGGCGCGTCCGAGCCCAGCGCGCCGACCTGCAGCCGCCGGATCTGCTCGGGCCGCGCCTCGGGCAGCCAGGCCAGCACGGCGACGCGCGACTTGATGGCCTGTTCGGCGGCCCACAGCTGTTCGGCCGGCGTCTGGGCCGCCACCCAGATGAAGGCCGATGGCGGCAGGCTCAGCGCCTGCAGGCCGGGCAGGTGGGGGGTGTGCGGCGGGTTGATCAGCAGCAGTGTGCGAGCTGCCGGCGCTGGCGCGGCGCGCCGCCCCGCGCTGGGCGCAGGCAGCGCCTGCGCCGCCCACCACGCGCGCAGGCCGGGCGCCAACAGCCGCCACTCCAGCACGCCGGGCTGGGCCACCAGCAACTCGACAGCAGCGCCCGTGGGCCATCCGCCACCGGGCAGTTCCGCGTCCAGCGCGGCAAAGCCGCTGGACAGCGTGGGCGATGCCGGGGTGCCCATGCTGCTGCCCCGCCACAGCTGGCGATGCGGCAGCGCCAGGGGCGGACGAGCGGCAGTGGCCGGGGCGATGGAGGGCATGGGCTGAAGATGAGGCGGGTCAATGACTGTATGTTTATACAGTATTGATGGCAAGCTGCCGCACTCTCCAACGCGCTGCCGCAGGCCGTCTCGGGGCAAACACGTCCTAGGATCTGTTAACACCAATTGCGCCGAAGCGGTTCGCTGGGATAGCGAGTGCATGGAGATCACGGCAGCCCAATTCGAGTTGATTGAACACTGTCTGCCCAGGCAGCGCGGCAACGTCAGCCTGACGAATCTGCAGGTGCTCAATGCCATCCTGTACGTCGCCGAGCACGGCTGCAAATGGCGTGGCCTGCCCAAGCGCTTCGGGAACTGGCACACGATCTACACACGCATGAGCCGATGGGCGAAATCGGGCGTGCTGGATCGAGCCTTCGAGCAACTCCAGCAAGCACAGGTCGTGCAAATCAAGATCGAGGCCGTGTCGCTAGACAGCACCAGTGTGAAGGTGCATGCGGACGGCACTGGGGCGCCAAAAAAAACGGTCCTCAAGCTATCGGCAAATCCCGTGGTGGGTGGAACACCAAGAGCCACCTCCTCGCTGCGGACGCGCGCACGGCCATGACCTTCTCGCTGTCGCCCGGACAAGCGCAGGACGCGCCAGAAGGCCGCGAGTTGCTCAAGCGGCTCGGGCCGCCCAATCGGCCCTTGCACTTGCTCACGGACCGCGCCTACGAAGGCAACGAGACCGCCAACTGGCGTTGGACTTGGGCTTCATTGCCGTCGTGCCGCCGCTCGACGTCATGTTCATCGCCTTCATCTGCTTCGCACTCATCGCAGATGGCCTTCGATAGTGTTGACAGGCCCTAGTCGAAGGCCCTGGCAGCGCCCAGCAAGGGCGCCGCGACATCCTTGGCTGAAAGCTGGGGTGTGATGCCGTGCAGCGGCCAGGCGATGGCGACCGTGGGGTCGTCCCAGCGCACGGCGCCCTCGAACTCCGGTGCGTAGGCGCCGCTGGTCTTGTAGAGGAAGTCGGCGCTCTCGCTGAGCACCAGGAATCCATGCGCGAAGCCCGGCGGGATCCACAGCTGGCGCTGGTTCTCTGCCGACAACTCGTAGCCAACCCAGCGGCCGAAGTTCGGGCTGGACTTGCGCATGTCCACCGCCACGTCGAACACGGCGCCGCTCACGCAGCGCACCAGCTTGCCTTGCGCGTGCGGATCGAGCTGATAGTGCAGCCCGCGCAGCACGCCGCGCGTCGAGCGCGAATGGTTGTCCTGTACGAAGTGCACGGCATGGCCGACCGCAGCGTTGAAGCGCGCCTCGTTCCAGCTCTCCAGGAAGAAGCCTCGGGCGTCTCCGAACACCTTGGGTTCGATCAGCAGGACTTCGGGCAGGGCGGTGGGCGTGGCTTGCATGGGATCAGAAGACGCGTTCGGTCAGCAACTTGAGCAGGTATTGGCCATAGCCGTTCTTGGCCAGCGGCTTGGCCAGGGCTTCGAGCTGCGCCGCGTCGATCCAGCCGGCGCGAAACGCGATCTCCTCGGGGCAGGCGACCTTCAGGCCCTGGCGCTTTTCCAGCGTGGCGATGAACTGGCCGGCTTCCAGCAGGCTGTCGTGCGTGCCGGTGTCCAGCCACGCATAGCCGCGGCCCATGATCTCGACGCTGAGCTGGCCCTGGCGCAGGTACTGGGCGTTGACGTCGGTGATCTCCAGCTCGCCGCGCGCGCTGGGCTTGATGGCGGCCGCAATGTCGCAGACCTGCTCGTCGTAGAAGTACAGGCCCGTGACGGCGTAGTTGCTCTTCGGCGCCTTGGGCTTTTCCTCGATGGACAGCGCCTGCTGTGCCTTGTCGAACTCGACGACGCCATAGCGCTCGGGGTCGGTCACGTGATAGGCGAAGACGCTCGCGCCGCTGTCGCGCGCCGTGGCGCTGCCGAGCAGGCCGGCGAAGTCGTGGCCGTAGTAGATGTTGTCGCCCAGCACCAGCGCGCTGGGCGCGCCACCGACGAAATCGCGGCCGAGGATGAAGGCCTGCGCCAGGCCATCGGGGCTGGGCTGCACGCAGTAGCTGATGTTCAGGCCCCAGCGTGAGCCGTCGCCCAGCAGGGCCTCGAAGCGCGGCGTGTCCTGCGGCGTGCTGATCAGCAGGATGTCGCGGATGCCCGCGAGCATCAGCGTGCTCAGCGGGTAATAGACCATGGGCTTGTCGTAGACCGGCAGGAGTTGCTTGCTGACGGCCAGCGTGGCCGGGTGCAGCCGCGTGCCGGAGCCACCGGCCAGGATGATGCCCTTGCGGGTCTTGGTGCTGCTCATGCGCGGGTCTCCGGGGGGATGTCGCTCAAAGAATCTCGTCCAGCATGCGTTGCACGCCCTGCTGCCAGGGGGGCAGGTGCAGGCCGAAGGCGTGCTGCAGCTTGCCCGTGTCCAGGCGCGAGTTCAGCGGGCGCTGTGCGGGTGTCGGGTAGTCGCTTGTCGGGATGGCAAGGATCTGCTCCGGCGCGACCCGGATGTTGACGCCGCGCGCACGCGCGAATTCGATGACGAAGCGGGCGTAGTCATGCCAACTCGTCGCACCGCCTGCGACCGCGTGATAGGTGCCGGTGAGCGCCGGGTTCACGCGCGCGGCACGCAGCATGGGCACGGTCAGGTCGGCCAGCAACTCGGCGCCGGTGGGCGCGCCGATCTGGTCGGCAATCACCTTGAGCTGCTCGCGCTCAGCGGCCAGGCGCAGCATGGTCTTGGCGAAGTTGCCGCCGCGTGCCGCGTAGACCCAGCTGGTGCGCAGGATGAGGTGCTGGCAGCCGCTGTTGCGGATGGCGTCCTCGGCCTCGGCCTTGGTGCGGCCATAGACGCTCAGCGGCGCGATGGGGGCCTCCTCGTCGCGCGGCTGGTCGCCGCTGCCGTCGAAGACGTAGTCCGTCGAGTAGTGGACGAGGAGGGCGCCTGTGCGTCGGGCCTCGATGGCCAGCAGCGCCGGCGTCCTGGCGTTGATCTGGCGCGCGAGTTCAGGCTCGCTCTCGGCCTTGTCGACGGCCGTGTGGGCCGCGGCATTGACGATGACCTGCGGTGCGATGGCCTGCACCTTGGCGAGCAGCGCCTCGGGCTGCGTGAAGTCGCCGCCGTCGTCATGGTCCATCGCCACGACCTCGCCGGCCACGGCCAGCGAGCGCTGCAGCTCCCAGCCGACCTGGCCGCCCTTGCCCAGCAACAGGATTTTCATGTCGACCTCTCGCGCGATGCGTGCATCGGGTCATCCCCGGAAGGGGTGCGTGGCCCGCCCGGCGCAGCCCGGCGCCCGGTCATGCTCATGCCGTGTACTGCTTGGCGACCCAGTCCTTGTAGGCGCCGCTCTGCACGCGGGCGACCCAGTCGGGATGGTCGAGATACCACTGCACCGTCTTGCGGATGCCGCTCTGGAAGGTCTCGGCCGGGCGCCAGCCGAGCTCGCGCTCGATCTTGCGGGCGTCGATCGCGTAGCGGCGGTCGTGGCCGGGGCGGTCCTTCACGTAGGTGATGAGGCGCTCGTACTTGCCCGCGGCGTCGGGGCGCAGTTCGTCGAGCAGGCCGCACACCGTCTTGACGATGTCGATGTTGGCCATCTCGTTCCAGCCACCGATGTTGTAGGTCTCGCCGAGCCGCCCGCCGGCCAGCACGGCGCGGATGCCGCTGCAATGGTCCGTGACGTACAGCCAGTCGCGGATCTGCTGGCCGTCGCCGTAGACGGGCAGCGGCTTGCCCGCGAGGGCGTTGACGATCATCAGCGGGATCAGCTTCTCGGGGAAGTGATAAGGCCCGTAGTTG